>JAABUO010009884.1_pt1 | contig 10630 bp, 10 predicted proteins | sample 5559291 | NCBI WGS metagenome assembly JAABUO01 (sample SAMN10711878, study PRJNA513372) | rock metagenome | isolation source: Antarctica rocks | place: Antarctica: Victoria Land, Finger Mt sud
GGCCGTAAGGGATCCAAGATGATGCACCTTACAGACTTCGCCGGAAAGCCTCTCGGGTTCAACCCAGATACAGTGAACCTGGAGAGTTCGACGTCAAATGATGGTCACAGTGTACAGTATGACTCTCATGGGTCCAATGGCGCTTCGGCTGCGCCTTCACCTGGGCCTGCACCTCGAATACGCCGTAGGAATCGGATGATCACATCTTGTCTGGAATGTCGGAGGAGAAAATTGAAGTGTGACAAGCAACATCCATGTGCTAATTGCACCAAGAACTCGCGGAATTGTCTCTTCCTGGCCCCCGCACTGGACTCAGCAGCTCAATTGAAGTTGACTGAAATCAAGGAGAAGATGGGATCTCTCGAAAGAGTCCTTGAACAAGATGTTGCCAAGGAAGGAGCTAGGAATGGTGCAAGGAGAAACGGACACGTAAATGTACGGGATACTGAAGACGAAGTCGACTTCGCCCCTGAGCCCGAAGATGAGAGAGATCTTGAGCCCACACCTCTCGCTATAAGTGATGCAGTTTATGGCGATGACGGTGATGATGACCTTGCAGATTTAGGCTTCCAAATGGGCAAACTCAGACTCACCGATAGGATCGGGGGCTTCTTCCGTCCGAAGATGGCCGAGGAGGTGGGAGATTTAATTTGGCGTTATCATATCATCTGCTTGCGAGTATGCTGACTTTCATCCCCAGCTTACAGTGACATTAAACGACGAAAGAAACGATCATAGATCACCACCGGAGAAGGAGACATCTCCCGAGCATCCGAAGCCTTCAATGTCTACAACTTCAGGTGTAGATCACACATTTCTTTCCCCAGGACCGACCTACATAGCGCCTGCTTCGAGCTTCTTCTTCTCTAGTGGTAGTGGACCTACCTCTTTGATTGACTTTCTCCCTTCGAGGACTGTTGCAGACAGATTACTAAACCAGTACTGGCAATGTGTCCATCCATTGTGTCGTCTAGTCCACAGGCCCTCGTTTGAAAGAAGATATGCTATCTTCTGGGATGATGTGCAAATGGGCATTGAACCCGCTTACTCTCTACAAGCTGTAGTTCTTGCTGTCTTGTTCTCGGGCGTGGTCAGCATGCCTAAGGAGGGCATCCTCTTAGAATTTGGAGTATCGAAAAAGGACTTGGTGGACAACTTTCAGATGGGCACAGAGACTGCCCTCGGGCGTGCTAATATCATCCGTACGACTAAAATAGAGACTTTGCAAGCTTTCATCATGTATATGGTGGGTTCTTCTTATAAACTCCATGAGACATCCTCCTCCCTCAAGTTCTCAAGTGCAGCAGTGTCTTCGTCTACTCATTCATGTGTATACAAGTCGATTTATTTGGTACTAGCACACCAGTTCAATACCTTAGAATCTACTTATCCAGCCCTGTCTATGCTTTCCAGTTGATCAGACCACCTTATCCCTAACACATGATAGATACCGCTTTGCCGTGGTGAAGTGTCACGTTCACATTCAGCTCTTGTTGGTATGGCAATCCGTATTGCGGAATGTATGGGACTCCATCGCGACGGCACAGAGTACGGCATGGGTCCAGTTGAAACCCACGTGCGGCGCCTGATCTGGTACCAAATATGCTTCCTTGACATCCGGACGTGCGAAGCCCAAGGCCCTAGACCAGGGATCCGTGTTGAAGATTTTAATACGCAATTACCACTCAACGTTGACGACGCCGAACTAGAACGTCCCGACCCTCCAACAGAATCCGCCACCATATGGACAGACATGACACTCTCCCTAATCCGCTTCGAATGCAATGAAATCCACCGCGTCATCTGGGTCGACCGCCCGCGCCTCGAGAAGAAAAAAATCAGTCTCACCGCCGTCCTCGGCAAAGTCGAAAACTTCCGACGCACGACGAAAGAAAAATACGCCTCTTTAATCGACGATAGCATCCCACTCCAGCACTGCGGCCGCCTCATCCTCGAGCTCCTTACCCTGCGTATGCACGCCATGGTCCTGCATCGCTACCACAACACCGTCTCCCACATCATCCCCGACCGCCTCCGCCAGATCGTCATCACATCCGGCATCGCTACCACGGAAGCCGCCATTGAGCTCGAAACCTCCCCGGCCCTCTCTCCATACGCCTGGTACGCCGGCGCCCTGAACCAGTACCACTATGCCCTCCTCCTCCTTATGGAAGTCTTCGCCTTCCCCCAGCGCCGCGAGGCCGACCGCATCTGGGCGTGCCTCGACTACGTCTTCGAAACGCCGAGCTCAGCCATGCCCAAGATGGAGAAGGCACGCTGGGTCGTCACGGAGGTGAGGAATAAAATGGACATTTATGTCGATGCGAGGAAAGTGCGCGCCCCAAAGGATATGACCCTGAGGTTTGGGCAGGGGCCGCCGCTTAGGATTGGGAAGATGAAGGCAGGGACGGAGATGGCGCAGTCGTCGTTAGGGGCGGCGACGTTTTTTGCGTCGCCGATAGCACCGTCTTTGGGGGGGAAGCAGGTCATGAGTGGTGTGGCACAGCAGCCGCAGGGGAGTGCGCAGGTGGCGCCGGTTGCGGGCCCGCCGATGGGCGATGATAGGATGGTGGATATCGATTGGGTACGTGTATCCTCCCACGACGCCTACTATTTATATAGACGGAAACGAAGCAACGCTAACATCCGGAACAGTACGAATGGGACAAGCTGTTCCCACCAGACATCAATACCGGGGAACTCAATTTCATCCCTACGACCACTACGGGCTAGACATTCATCATTTCTTCGAGACTTTGACGAACGTTGTTTTGGTCTTGGAGGTGGGGTATAGGGCGTTGCGTCGTATGTTTAGCGGGGGTTTTCAGGGAATGGTTGGGAAATGGGGGGAAGGAGGAGGACGGTTAGGTAATACTTTGATAGTCTTCCGCATTGTGGTTTTTTTGTAGTGGTCGTTGTGCATGTTAAGTTGTTATGTAGTCTCGTGATTCTCAATATTTTCCCCCATTAGTCTTCCGTAAGTTTTGTCATAAGCCGCTCATCATTGCATAATCTAGGACGAGCTGGAAACACCCCTCTCAACCAACTTAGCCGGGGGCATGCTCTACTCATTTTTGTAGGCTGCTAGAGGATATCGCATGGGTGCTTCTACAATCCTCAAAAGCCGGAGCACGGATGTGGAAGGTCTTGGTATCGGTCAGTTCATTGCCAAACGCAACCTATTCTACACCCGCAATCCAAACAAAACTCTACTCCAACCCCCTAACCACCATTCCCCCAGCTAAAAACGCCTCTTTCAGCGTCCTATTCACCATGCCCCTCTGCCTTACCTTATCCCTATACCGCTGCACCTCCTCCACCGTAACATCAGTCATACCCCTCTTCGGCGTTGTGCCGTCATGTCCTCCACGAATCGAGTCTCGTAATGATGCGTTGAGCTTCTCGGGCGTGCGCATCAGGCTTCTTCGCGAAGCCGCTCCTTTTTTCTTTTCAGAAGGCGACTGTGAGATTTTCATTGCGGAGAGGCTGTCGGCGAGACCGACGTCGTTGGGTGAGGAGAAGCGGAGCCGCTTCAGCTGGATTTCTAGGACGTCGATGTCGCCGCTTTTCTTCTTGGCCATGCGGGTCATTTTCATGATTGTGTTTGTGACGGCTTCGACGCTTGGCTTTTTGACGGCGCCGGCTTTGCCATTGCGGTTGTCCTGGGTTGCGAGCGCGGTTTTGAGCATGGTGATGCCTCCTTCTGCTTCCGCGAGTGATTTCTGAATGGATGTGAATTCTTTGCGGAGATCGTGTTGGAGGGTAGCTTGTTCTTGGCTGAGAGGGGCGAGGCGCACGGTTTCGTTGTGTTCGGGGTCTGACTTCGCTTCGAGGAGTTTACTGGCTTCTTTGCCTTTGGCTTCGAATTTCTTGATCTCTTTGCGGAGTTCACGGCAAGCACCAAGGCGATCTTGGAGATCGTGAATGCGGCCTTCTTCTAAGCGGTCTGAGAGAGAGCCCTCGATGCTTTCCAAGTCTCCAATTTCGATTAGGCACCAATCATCATTGTGCTCCAGGTCTTCTATCGAACGACCGCCTTGCTTGTACATCTCGGTGTGGCCTTTCACAAAAGCTTTAAGTGTGCGTGCGTTCAGACCTAGGGTGTCGATCATGGAATTGATGTCTCGGTAGACCTTCTCGATTTGGCCCGGAACACCGGGCTTGTCCGTGATGCCAACATAATCTTGATGGGCAAGGAAATCATCCAAAGTCTTCGTGCCTGCAACCTCAGTTTCGAGCTCTTCTCGAACTTTCTCATCTTCCCTATCGCTAAGGCTTTGCTCTTCCTCAGCAATTCTTCTAGCTCGCTCGGCATTAAGACGGTTCTGACTCCGTCTGTAGTCTTCCGCCGTGTCCTCTGAGGGGGCTCGAAATCTTGACGTAGCAACTGTCTTTCTTGGCACACCCTTCTTCTGGTTGAGTCCTTTAGCCGGATGTCCTGGAGCACTGACGGATCTCACATTTGCTGCTCTTAGGACGTCACCCTGTGAAAACGGCCGCACAGGACTTGGCGATCTTGGGCTCTCTGGAACTGTTGTGGGTGGTGGGAAGTGTGGTACTGATGTTTGTCCGACTTCTCCGAAGAGAGACTTGACCTCCTGTCGTGGCTGTTGCGGTTTTACCTTGGTGAACATACCACCGAGGGGGCTTTTCTCAACCGAAGACTTGCCGAAAGATCCACCAAATGAGCTTTCAGCGGTGGTAGGACTAAGTTCTTGTGCAACGTCTACACCGCTACCTTCGTCATCTAGACCTTCATCGAGACCGCCATCTTCATCTTCCAGTGGGAGAGATGGCTCTTCCCGGGTTGGGACATCTTCAGCTTTTGCTTTGCTCTTTGAAGGTAGGAAATCAGGCGGCAAAGGAGCATCATCAGCTCCTGCTTTCGATGCAGAAGCTGATGAATTAGACGACTCGCTAGCCGCGAAGCTCGCTTTACTGGTCGATTCTGGAGGAAGAGCTGGTTCGGGAATGTTTCTATTGATCCTGGGGAATCGATCTTCTTCAGGTTCGGACTTTATCATGGGAGATGAAGGGGTTTCTATGGAATTTTGCGGTATCTCAGCTGGCTTCCTTGGTGTCTCATTGAGTGTTGTTGAGACTTGTGCAGCTTTGCTCCATTGTGAGGTTTGAGTAGGTGTGTCTTGCGGCGCCCTTGTAGTTGGTGTAGGTTTAATCCAAGAGGAAGTTGCGGGAGTACTGCTCTGTACTGCAGCGGGAGTGACCTTAGTTTGTGATTGGGTTCCGAACCACCCTCCGGATACTGGGGGCGTAGTAGGTGTGTCTTGCGGCGTCATTGCGGCTGGTGTAGGCTTAATCCAAGAAGAAGATGCGGGAGTACTGCTTTGTACTGCAGCAGGCGTGTCCTTAGTTTGTGATTGGGTTCCCAACAAACCCCCAGATACAGGAGGGGCAGTCGGTGTGTCTTGCGGCGCCCTTGCAGTTGGTGTAGGTTTAATCCAAGAGGAAGCTGCGGGAGTACTGCTCCCTACTGCAGCAGGCGTGTCCTTAGTTTGTGATTGGGTTCCGAATGACCCTCCAGATAACGGGGGCGTAGTTCTTAGTAAGGGAGATTTGGGTTGCGTGGCAGGCGTGAACGACTCGCGTTCAGAGGATGATTCCTGACTGGTTTTATCGTTCTCATCCGCGCTGTCTTCCATTTCAGCTTCTTTAGTAACCGGAGTCGAAGCTGCTTTCTGTGTTTTCCCAAGGGTATTGCTAAAGTTGTTGCCGAAAAATGAACTTGATCCATCATCAGCAATTTTTGGTTTATCATTTGCGGCTGTACCATCCCCTTTGAACGTTGAACCCAATGAAAAGCCGGTGGTAGATAGGAAAGTGCTCGAAGCTATGTCTTTCTCCTGTGAAGTTCCTCCGAAACTAGAGTCTGTCTCCATATTAGAGCCAAAGGATGCCCCTGTGGAAGCTTTGGTAAGAGCGCTCTCGCCACCACTCTGAGCTGGCGCCCCCATGAAGCCGGGAGTGTCAGCAAATGATGCGAAGCCTCCGGTTGGTGATGGTGCTGACATCCCAGATTGGGCTTTAATTCCGAACGGATGACCAGCAGACGCACCCATACCCAAGCCTCCAGGTTTGCCGAATACACTCCCTGAGGCCGCAGAAGACCCAGATGATGGCGCACCCCAGGGTGAGGCTCGATTGCCAATTGCGTCAGTTGCACCAAAGGCTGATACACTCGTCCTTTTTGGTTGCGCAAACGAGCTTGGACTATAGGTGGGTACTGCATGCGATGTTGAAGCGCCAAGTGGCGATGCTTGTTGACCTGCTGTACTCTGCGCCTGGGGTTGATCGCTGCCGGCGACGATAAGGCCTGGGTAAGTGGTTCCCTGCCTGATCGAATCTGCGTAGACTATCCACCAGGAGCATAAAACACCGTCGTTGTTTAGTAACATTATTGCTGGTAGAGGGGTGGAAGACTCCTCCGTTTCCTCTCCAGGAAGTGGCTGAGGGACTTTCTCTTTACTAGATAGATCCACCGCAATGCCAATCGGAGAAGTGTCGTTAAGCTCTTCTGTCATAGGTAATTGAGCACGACGTGAATCTATAGCCATGGTAGTAGTTGTAAAAACACCAGTCACCTTTTCGGCTGGAAGCCCGCTCGTCAATGGTGCTTTCGATCGAGTAAACAAACCTACATCTGTGGAGGCTGTAGAGGCAACTAAGATCAGGTCTTGTAGATTTGGTGGGAAATCTTTCAGCCGCTGTATGAAATAATATGGAGGCGATCGGTTTAATCCGTATGGTAGACATGGATCAGGTAGCTTTTGGTATGCACACGAAGGTGGTTGCGCTAATTGGCGAGTGACCAGGTGGAATACGGTTGGTGGTATGGTGTCCGGATCGAAAGACGTAGGAGTATAGCTGATAAGGAAGAGGTTGTTCTCAAGCCAAGAGATTGAAGAGACTAATGCAGTTAGAAAAGGAAGACCTATGGCGGTTCATTGAAACATACCATGTTGATCGCCCTGTAGATCTGGTGGTCGAGGAAGCTCCCCTTTTACCTCCCCTTCAGGCGTTATCTGAGAACAGGTTCCATTCCCGAGTCCAGCAACCAGTTGCTTTCCCCGAGTGCTCCAAGAGATACAACTCACTCCATCCTTCATGACTTGTCCCTGACTACTGTTCAAGAATTGTCGAGTCGTTAGGTTTGCCATCATCAATTCTCCTTTTACAGAAACCACAGCGAACAACTCTGCCTTTTCAGGGGTTGGATTTGGAATGAGCGCACGCAATGGAACTCCGTTGGTGGAAAGCTCGAAGGTTGGATTCGTGTTGCCTTGCATGAGAGCTTGAACATCGTAGACCCTTAAACCACCCCCAGCCTCTGCGGATATGACCAGGTATTGCTCAGCCGCAGAGAATGCGACTTGCGAAATCCTCGTACCAATGTTGAGTGTCAATTGCGGTGCAAAGGGCTTGAAGTTATTTCCCGGAGCACTGCTCGTAGCAAAAGCATCCCGTACAGAGTCAGTGCTGGCAATAACCACCGAGTCCGGGCCAGCAGCAGCCAGCAGACCTTTCTTCGAGGCGATGCCGAGTAGCGAAGCGGTAGTAGGAGGGAGGGCATTGCTCGGCCATGGCGACGGCAGTAGACGAAGCTTTGCCTCTCCTGCAATAGTTTGGAACCCAAGACCCTTTGGGAATCAGAGGTTAGTCCTACGATCATCTATGGGGATGGAGTTACCCACTTCAGTTTCAATCTCCTCCAGATCAGGACCACTCTGACTTTGGAAGTTGGATCCTGTAGAGATGTTTCCAAAGGCTGGTGGCCCTGCACTCCCCTGCCGAAACGCCATCCTTGCTCTTTCAAAGTCTGGTGATACTGTCCGCACCTCGCGTCCTAAGAAAGGGTATTTGTTCTTTACATTGGGAGTTAATGGACCTCCAAACGAGTGTCGTTGAAGAACCGATGAAGGTCTCCTCAAGAGCTGAGAAGTGAGGTCCAGCGCAAAGGTTGAGGACCATGAAGAAGGGGTGTGAAATACGATATCAGACTAACGCTTATTCGAAAATATGTTGCTGCTGCGCGCGTCTAATGATGGATGACGGCAAGCTCCGCTCGAGAGCTAGGGGTCGCGTTTCCGGCCGCCGCTCTTGAGGCATCAATGTTTGTCATCACTTCATCAACAGCAATTCAACTTCAAGTCATCCAACCCAATCACTCTTGAGCCTTCCAGCAATACCACTTAACAACACGAGCACCCGGAAACATAAACCACACTCTTACAGATCGGCCGTGCTCAGTGTCAGGCTGAGCTGTCTCCGCAATGCCTGGCTTTGACTTCTCCAACTACAATCGTAATGCGGCACTACATGCTCAAGGTGTACCCTTACCCAAAGCTACGAGTACTGGTACCACAATCGTCGGGTGCATCTTTGGTGGTGGAGTCGTAATCGCGGCAGACACCAGAGCTACTAGCGGCTCGATAGTGGCAGACAAGGTCTCGTGAACTAGTAAAGCTCACATTGTTGTGATTTTGAGCTGACATCTCCACAGAATTGCGAGAAAGTACATTATATCGCCCCGCAAATATGGTGTGCCGGAGCAGGCACAGCCGCAGACACCGAGTTCACCACCGCCATCATCTCTTCCAACCTCGAACTCCACGCTCTCTCGACCGGCCGCAAACCCCGAGTTGTTACCTGTATGACCATGCTCAAGCAACATCTTTTTCGATACCAAGGACATATCGGTGCATACCTAGTTGTTGCTGGTGTTGACCCCACAGGAGTCGGTCTCTTTACAGTCCACGCCCATGGCAGTACCGATAAACTTCCTTATGTCACAATGGGCAGTGGATCATTAGCAGCCATGTCTGTCTTTGAAACACAGTGGAAGCAGAACATGACCAGGGAAGAGGCCGTTAAGTTGACTTCGGATGCTATTCAAGCTGGTATCTTCAACGATCTAGGCTCAGGGTCGAACGTTGATGTCTGCGTTATCACTGCGGAGAAGACGACGCTGATGAGGAATTACATTACACCCAACCAGCGGGAGCAAAAGCAGCGAAGCTATAAGTTCAAGCGCGGAACCACTGCCGTGTTGAATGAGAAGATCATTACCCGGGATCAGATCAGCAAGTATGTCACAGTGCACGAGCTTTCCTCAGATGATGACGTGGTTGTTGTGGAGAAGATGGACATTGATCAATAGAGACTGGCATGCTGGGGTTGAATGAATGGATTACCGCTCGCAAATGGCGAGAACTAGCTGTACAACCAAGTCTGTACCATATTAACAGGTGGGATATCCCAGAGGCTGCGTGGCTTAACCATATCAAGTATTACAATAGAAGGGGCCTCCGTCAACGTGGGTTTGGGACCCTCGTTACTGCGCAACGTAGCTGTTTTCGGCCAAACAAAACCTAGCTCATGAAACCTCTGTGCAACGCTCTTCTTTGCCCATGGGCTTGACTTCCTTAGAGAACACGTTCCATTTCTCGCAATGTAATGTTTTCCATAACATGGCAATCCTAAGTGATATTCCTGTTGTCGCCGGAAAACCAGAAAAAACCACCCCCTCTATATCTCTCTGGAGGGCGCCCCTCAAACTACTAAAAACCATAAACGAACAACGACCAAACCGTCCATCACCCCAATTCTTCCACCGCAAGTGGCACCGTTTCCGCCTACACCCCCGGCTCAAAAATCCATTGCCCCTGCGCTCTCCTATCCTCATACTCGGCATCGCCTACATCATCACTCACCCATTAGCACCATCAGCCCCTCTACAATCCCCCCTTCGGAAAGAAACTCACTCACCAAGCACAACAACCCCTCCCTCCCCCGCTTCCCTACCCATCACCCTCCTCACCCCCTCCTCATTACCCGCCTACTACCACCACCAAACCCACATCCTCCCCACCGTACCTCTCCTTAGCGCACCCCAGTAGCTTGGATGCACATATGCGGGCATGTCCCTCGGGCGATTGGGATGCTTGAGCCGGAAATGAGCGTTTAGGGCCGAGGTGGTCGCGAAGCGGGAGTGGGCGCAGATGACGCATTTGAAGGGGCGGGGATTTCTTCTGGGGGATTGGAGGCCTAGGTGGCGGGGTGGGGTGGATAGGGCGAACTGGGCAGTAGCTGGAGGTTGGGGGCCAGGTCCGAGGAGGAAAAGAGAATGAGGGGCGAAGCTGGTCAGCAGCGTGGGGAGATGGCGGAGTGGCGGCAAGGGGGATTCGAAACGAGGAGGAAGAAGCAAGAGAGAAGAGACTGAGCCGCAGCCGTGGGCATAGACAGCGGTGTTGGTGTAGAAGAAAGGTAGAGCAAGCGGAGAGGAATAATATGAACCGAGACGTCGCTGTCGCTGGAAACGTTGTATGCTTTTTGCTTGGAACTAAAATAAATGAGATGGCTGGAAGGCAGAGAAAGGAAAGAAGAGAGGAAGAAAAGAGATTTCCCGAGGGGTTGTGTGGAGCAGTGTCTAGAAATCAATGGTTGTTTTCATTGTGGAATAGGAAGGTTTCCATAGAACGAGTGCAGCAATGGGAGGGCGCTCCTTGACGAGTTCTATGGGGAAGCGAAACTGATTTGATGTTATCCTAGTGACGAATTTTACGGTGAGACAAGCTCTTGTTCTTATTATTCTGTTGACGGATTTCGCGGGGTG
>JAABUO010009885.1_pt1 | contig 10629 bp, 11 predicted proteins | sample 5559291 | NCBI WGS metagenome assembly JAABUO01 (sample SAMN10711878, study PRJNA513372) | rock metagenome | isolation source: Antarctica rocks | place: Antarctica: Victoria Land, Finger Mt sud
AGCAGGCGATCACAGACGGCGCGCATCAGTAGTTCGAGCTCGCCAATAAAAAAGCGGATCTGAGGCACGTTGTTGACGCGGTCCAGCACGAGGTTGCGCGTCGCCTCGTCCCAGAAGTCCTGTTGGCTCAACGTACTGTAGCCGGGATAGTAGCCAGGCTGCTCCTTGGGCGGGATTGGCTGGCCCGTTGCGGGATCGACCGGCCAGAGATCGCGTGACGAGGTCGTCGCAGGGGTAGGATTAGGATTATGCGCCGCCATCAGTCGGCCCTCCGTAAAAGACTGGCCAACAAGCCCAGGAAGCCGCTGGCGGCGAAGAGCATTGGCGCGAAAGACGGTGGCCCGTAGATCAGGTTGTGCAGGGGAGTCTTGAGACCACCCGGCCGGCGCAGAATGCCACGCACATGGTAGAAGGTCCCGATAGCCCCGTCGAGCATGGCCACGAGCGAGACGAGCGGTAGGACGGTGCGCGCCACCGTCTTGCTCCAGATAGCGCCAAGGCCGGCCCCACACAACAGCGGGGTGAGGAGAATCGGCGTCCACTGCACCTTGAAGCGGAAGTTGTTCTTGTAGTGCGAGTACAGCGCCTCGAAGCCGCTCAACAGGGAGGAGAGGGCCATCGCGATAGCGAGTTGCTGCTGGATGCGGCCCTCACGCGCCCGATCTTCCAGGACGACGACATCGTCTTTGATCGTGCGCGGCACGAGGCGCAACCATGGCGCGCGCGGGCTGGTCAGGCCCGGCGCCCGCGCTAGCAGGGTGCCCGGCGGCGTTTCTTCCGGTCGCAACAGTGAGGCGATCAGGCCAAGGTAGCCACTGATGCCAAGGAGCAGCGGGGCCAACAGGGGCGGACCCATCACGATGTTGTAGACGGTGTTGCGCCACCCGCCGGGCTTGCGGTGGATGCCGCGCACATGAAAAGCGAAGCCGGTCACGCCGTCGACGACCGTGATGAGCGAGACCACGGGCAGCACCGTCCGCGCCGCACGCGGACTGATCGCGCCCCATAGCCCCGCCACGAGCAGCGCCGGGCTCAGGATGATCGGTGAATACATGATGCGCTGGCTATAGCTGCCGCGGTAGTGCTCGGTCAGCACCTCGATCCCGCTAAGCACGCTGGACAGACCGGCGACGAGCGACAAGGTACGCTGGAAGCGGCCCTCGCGGATATGCCGGTCGAGCATGACGCTATCGTCGATGAGCCAGCGGGGCAGCTTCTGGGTCATGTTGACGCCCGTCTTGTCGTCCACGGCATCGACGAGGTCGACCACCGTGTCCGCGACGGTCTCCTGGCGACGGAGGGATGGCAATCGTACGGCCACTTGAATCTCCTTCTAAGCGGCTAGGCGGTGTACGTTCGTAGTTTTTGCATGGCGATTCCTACGAACTTTGACCAGCGACCCACTTAGCTATCAGCCGACAGTAATCAGCTGATAGCTGTCGGCTGATAGCTGATATAGCCTGTCAGATAATGTTTCAGACTAGCAGGCCGCTCGATGAGCGTAACAGCCGCCTGTGAATTCTGATTCTTTATCTGAACATCTATAGCTTTAGATCACTTCGCGCACCTTGTCGGCGAGCACGGACTTCACGATGTCCCACCGATTCTTCTCACCGTGCAGCAGCGACTCGGCGAAGTTGATCGCCTGCCCCATGCTGATCTTGCCCGGCATGGGCGGCTCATTGGGGTCCACGACGCATTCGATCACGGCCGGACCGGGATGGGCGAGCGCCTCGCGCAGTACCGCCTCGGCCCGCGCCGGGTCGTCGATGCAGTACCCTGCCGCGCCGCAGTTCTTGGCGTAGCCCGCGAAGTCGATGGGTTGCAAGTCCACCCCGAACTCGGGGTAGGCGTCCTCCACGATCTGCTCCCACTTGATTTGACCGAGGGCGTTGTTCTTGATGAGGATCACCTTGACGTTCAGCTTGTATTTGACCAGCGTGGCGACCTCGCCCATCAGCATGGTGAAGCCGCCGTCGCCCACGATACACACGACCTGCCGGCCAGGGTAGGCCACGGCCGCCCCGATGCTGTAGGGCAGGCCATTGGCCATCGTCGCTAGGGAGCCCGAGAGCGAGAACTGCATCTGGTCCCGGATCTCGATGTAGCGCGCGGTCCAGGTGGCGATGGTACCACTGTCCGACGACACGATGGCGTCGTTGTCGAGCAGCTTATTGAGCTGATAGGTGACGACCTGCGGCTTCATGGGTATATCGGTGCGCGTGCCGCGCTCCGTCATGAGCTTGTTCCAGTGCGCCATGTTCTTCTGGGCTTTCTCCAGGAAGCCGCGGTGGGCCTTGTGCTGAATGAGCGGCAGCAGCGCGGCCAGGACGGCCTTGCAGTCGCCGATCAGGCCCACGTCGACCTGATGGCGCAGCCCGATCCGCTCCGGGTCGATGTCGACCTGCACGCAGGTGGCCTGGCCGGGTTTCGGCAGGAACTCCATGTAGGGGTAGCTGGTGCCCAGCATGATCAGGACGTCACACTCCTGCAACGCGTCCTGCGAGGGCGCCGTGCCGAGCAGCCCGATGCCGCCCGTGGTGTAGGGGCTGTCGTCGGGGACCACGGCCTTGCCCAGCAGCGGCTTGACGACGGGCCCACCGACCGCCTCGGCTAGCTGCAGCACCTCGTCGCGGGCGTGCAGGCACCCGCGTCCGGCCAGGATCGCCACCTTGGACCCCTTGTTGATCAGGTCGGCGGCCTGTTGGATCTTGTCCTGATGCGGCATGGGGTACGCGGACGCGTATAGGTCGGCGCTGTGTTTGGCGACGTTGGCGGAGGATCGCTGCTCCTCCGAGACCGTCCACTCCTGGATGTCCTTGGGGATGGTGATGTGGGCCACGCCCCGCTGGGCGAGTGCCGTCTTGACGGCCTCGTCCACCACGTTGACGACGTGCGCCAGGCCCATCACCCGCTCGTTATAGACGGACACATCCATGAACAGCTTGTCGAGGTCGACGTCCTGCTGGTAGTGGGTGCCGATCAGGTCATGGTAGGTGTGGCCGGTGATGGCCAGCACGGGCTGGCCGTCGCACTTGGCGTCATAGAGGCCATTGAGCAGGTGGATGCCGCCGGGGCCGGAGGTGGCCAGGCAGACGCCGAGGCGGCCCGTATACTTGGCGTAGCCGCAGGCGGCGAAGGCCGCCGCCTCCTCGTGCCGCACCTGGATAAACTTCATGGTGTCCTGGTGAGTGCGCAGGGCCTCGAAGATGCCGTCGATCCCGTCACCTGGGAACCCGAAGATGGTGTCCACGCCCCAGGCGCTGAGGCGCTCAATCAAAAGGTCCGCTGTTGTCTTGGCCATCGGCGTTTTCCCCCTCTGTTATCGGCATGTGTGCGTGTCACGGGACGATAGATAGAACCATGCAACACATGTGCTCCCTAGTCTAGCGGGCGCGTATCAACAGCCCCGTCACAGATCCTCAACAGGGCGTCAAGAAAGGTCAACAAGAATCAACAACGGGCGCGCGTCGGTGCAAGATCGTCGAAGCCCCGGGCTGTCGCCGTGGGGAGTCATCACTCCAGCAGACCACCCAGGACGGGCGCCTCGTCGCGCAGCGCCGCCGTGACGTCAGCTGAGGGTTCAGGCAGCGGCCGCGTAGCGGCGTGCATGCGCCCGTTGCGCGCGCGCATGACGATGGTGCGCTGCCAGTGCCGCACCGCCGTGGGGAACTCGCGGCGCACATGCGCGCCGCGGCTCTCCTCCCGTAGCAGCGCGCCGCGCACGGTCGCCTCGGCTGTCACGAGCATGGCCGTGAGGTCGTAGGCCGCCGCCAGGGCCGCGGGCCGCCCCGCGTCGTCGGGGATGCGCAAGTCATCCCGCTGCGCACCGAGTTCCTCGATCGTGTCGAGCGCGCCGTGCAGGCCCGCCGCGTCCCTGACCATGCCCGCCTGGCGCCACATCGTCGCGCGCAGCCTGTCGATGCCGGCGCCGGGATCGAGCGCGCCATGCGCCGAGGCCGTGAGGGCGGTCAGGCGCTCCGCGATGACGGCGTCGTCACTGCGCGTCTCCGCGATGTCGTTGGCCGCCGCGAGGCCGGCGCGCCGACCGAACACGATGATCTCGGCCAGGCTGTTGCCGCCCAGGCGGTTGGCGCCATGTACGCCGCTGGCGACCTCACCCGCCGCGTAGAGGCCGGGGACGCCGATCCAGTGCGTGTCGACCGCGACGCGGATGCCGCCCATTGAGTAGTGCGCGGTTGGCGCGACCTCTATCGGCGCGCGCGTGATGTCGATACCCACGTCCTGGTACTGCGCCACCATGCGCGGCAGGCGCTCGTGAATCGTGGCGGCCGGGACGTGCGAGATGTCCAGCCACACGCCGTGGCGCCGCGTGCCGCGCCCCTCGACGATCTCCGTATAGTTGGCCAGCGCGATACGATCGCGCGTGCTGAGTTCCAGGCGCTCCCGGTCGTAGCGGGCCATGAAGCGCTCGCCCGCGCTATTGTAGAGCCGGCCGCCCTCGCCGCGCACGGCCTCGGTCACGAGCGTGCCCACGACCTCGTCCGGCCACACCATGCCGGTAGGGTGGAACTGCACGAGCTCCATGTCGGCCAGCTCGGCTCCGGCCCGGTAGGCCAGGGCCATGCCGTCGCCGGTATTCTCGGCCGGGCGTGAGCTGCTGCGCCCGTAGACGCCGATGTGGCCGCCGGTCGCCAGCACGACGACGCCGGCGTCGATCACGCCCGTCGCGCCGCTGTCGAGCGCGAAGCCGAGCACGCCGGTCACGCGGCCGTCCCCCTGTTGGAGGAGGTCGGAGACGTAGAACCGCTCCAGGATGGGGATGCCGCGGCGGTCGACCTCGGCCATCAGGCCCGCGATCATGGCGCGGCCGGTGTAGTCGCCGGCGAAGAGGGTGCGGCGGTAGCGGTGCGCGCCGAAGTAGCGCTGCAAGAGCCGTCCGTCCGCGCCGCGCGCGAACCGCGTGCCGTAGGAGAGCAGGTCGTCGATCGCGGCCGGCGCCTCGCGGCACAGGATCTCGACCGCGTGCGGGTCGCCCAGGAAGCGACCCTCGCGCAGCGTGTCGGCGGCGTGGATCTGCCACGAGTCTTCGGGGTCCATCGTGCCGAGCGCGGCGTTGATGCCGCCGGCGGCCATGATCGTGTGCGCGTCGGCGCGCGCACGCTTGCCGACGATGAGGACGTCGACGCCGTGCGCGTCGAGTTCGATCGCCGCGCGCAGGCCCGCGCCGCCCGCGCCGACTACCAATGCGCCCACATGGCGGCGCCAGTCTGTTGTTGTCCGTGCAATCATAGTGGTCATGGATACGAGAGCCTCCAGCGCCTCTTGATTCAATCATACCTCCTACTAAGTGATTGGTCCAATAGATTGTTTCGCATATAACGATCGCGATACGCTATCGGTATGGGGTTGCGCCACACCACGCTCGACGCCGGCCGCGCGGCCGGCTTCCGGCCTATGTCGTGCTGGAGGGTGGGGAGATGGACACGGTGCTCAATCTGGCTGCGGCGGGGGCGGGCATCGCCCTCGTCCCCGCCCTGGCGGTCGACCCGGGCGGCCCGCTGGTCGGGCTGCGTATCGCGGACCAGACGCGCCGCCGCGCGCTGGGCGTGGTGCGGCTGCGCGAGCGCTACGTCACCCCGGCGGCGCGCGCCTTTCGCGACTGTCTCGTCGAGCAGGCCCGTTTGCTCCCCGCCGCCGCGTCATGAGACGGCGCGCGCATCCGCCAGGTGCCGCCAGCCACGCGGCGCATGACCGAGGGGGTAGGCCGGAGCGCCGCCGAGCCGCACACGTATCGTTTAGACTTGTTGATCTTTCTTGACGCGGTCTTGAGGATTGCTGGCACGTGTGTTGAGACACGCCCACTAGACTGGAAGACATGATGTACTGGCCCACATGGTGCGGCCATCGTGACCAGATAAGGGGGAAGGATGTTTATCCCCGTTCCGGTCATTGCACCCGGTGTCGCGGAGATCGCCCCGGGTGAGATGCGCACCGTCCACCTGGGAGACCGGGCTGTCTTGCTGGTCAACCTGGAGGGGACGTTCCACGCGCTGGACGATACCTGTACTCACGGGGAGTGTTCGCTGGGTGAAGGCTATCTTGACGGTGGTATCATCGAATGCCCCTGTCATGGCGCCGCGTTTGACGTGTGTACAGGGGCCGCGCTGACCTTGCCGGCCACCGTGCCTGTGTGTGTCTACCCGGTGCGCGTCACGTCGACCACAGACCTGGAGATCGATCTCCCCTCATGACCTCTCTCGCCGTGGGAGAAGGGTGAGTGTACCCACGGCCCGGGTGATCGCTGCGTCCGCCATCACTGTGAAGGGGGCGTCCCGTGTCACCGTCGGTGCCATCTACGTAGACACGGATAGCCGACAAGACCAATGCGTGCGGGGGGGACGCGCGACGCCGCTACGGCTCGGGCGCCGGATGCGTCCGCGCCACCTGTGCGCGCATCATATCCTTATCCGCGATCGAATAGTACAGGGAGATGACGTTGTGCGCCTCGACCGCCGAGGCCGCGAACGCGATGTCGGTGTCGCCCGTAGCGCCGGGGGGCGGCGTGATGAGCGGATCATCGCCCCGATCGACGACACGGGTGAGGCCCGCGTCGAACGCGATCCAGCCGATACGCCAGGCCGCGTCCCGCGTCGCGCCATTATAGAACATCACGGGACGTGTTGGATCGCTACACAGCAGCGGCCCGGGGCTGAGGTGCCAGCCGTCCCACCGCCCGGGCCGTGCCTCGAAGACGGATGGTTGGACCGTCCAGGGCCCGTCAACAGCGGGGGCCGACGCGATCCCCACCTTGGAGGCCCCGCTGTGCGCGTACTCGAAGAACAAGCGCCACGTCCCGTCCGCGACGGGCACGATCGACGCCTCCTTCGGATTCATCACGCGCTCCGTGGACGGGATCGCGATGCCACGCTTGCGCAGATGTTCCCCATCCGCGTCGACGGCAAGGAGAAGCTGCCCCTGCCGCGCGGTCTGATTCCAGCCGGTATAGTAGACATAGGTCATGCCCCCGACGACGGCGACGCTTGGATCTTCACACCCATCTTTGTCGTCGTCGCCGGGCCCTGGCGCAAGGACCGGCTGATCGTCCATCGTGAAATGCAGCCCGTCCCCTGACCGACCATAATAGATGCGCGCCACCTTCTCCGCGGCGATCTGGGCATGGTTCACGGCCCGCACCAATAGCTCGAAGGGGCCCTGCTCCTGCTCACGCCAGACGAAGGGGCTCAGGGTGTACATCTCCGCCAGGGGGCTCGTGCGCGCGAGGCGCAAGCGCGCGATTTGCTCGACTGTGAAAGCGGTCATACACCCGCTCCCCTGGTGCGCGGACGCCGGGCGTCGCTCACGTCCATCGCGGCGGCGCCGGCGCCCTGCTTCGTGGTCACCGGGGCGCCGGCGTGGGCGAACTCCCTGGCCGTCGCCTGATCAATCCCCGCAACCGATCCCATGGCGATCGCGCTGTGGCTTAGTGAGCGGCGCCCCATCGTCGCTGCCTCCTCATCTACACGAGCACGCACGCGACGCATGGCGTGCGGATTCCAATCACGACCAAGGCCGTGGGTTTGCGCGGAAATTTCTACAATCAATGCCGACGATACGCTCACGTTATCCCACAAGCCGTCGGATGCGGCTTAGTACCCGGTGAACTCCTCCGTGCGGATGTCGTCCTCATCGACGCCGGTCGCCGTGAGCACGGTCCGCAAGGCCTTCACCATCCCTGGAGGGCCGGTGAGGTAATACATGGCGAACGTGACACCGCTCAGATACTTGGAGAGCATCTTCTGGTCGATGAAGCCCTGTTCACCGTCCCAGGGGAGGTGCGATGTGTTCATTTCGGACATGGTGGGGATGAAGGTGACGTGCGTGTCCTCTCGTGCCAGCGCGCGCATCTCCGCGAGGAACGGCGCATCTTCGGGCCGTCGATTCCCGTCGAAAAAGACGATGCGCTGAGACCGTTTGTCGTGCGCGGCTTGCAGGAGGATGCTCCGAAACGGCGTGATCCCGATGCCGCCCGAGAGCACGACGGCCGGCCGGGCCGCGTTGTGGGGCAGCCGCAGATCCCCAAACGGACCTGCGATCGTGACCTCGGCGCCCAGCGGCAGCGTTTTCAACACCCGTTTGAAGGCTGTGTCGCGCATGCGCGTCGCGATCATGAGGGTGTCCTCGAAGGGCGCGCTCGCGATTGAAAAGCCCCGCGTATTCCCCTCGGCGTCCGTCTCCGGTGGATGAACCAGGGTTATGTCGATGAACTGACCGGCCTCGAACGTCCAGTCGGACGGTTTCTCGAAGTGGAAGGCCACGGTTCCCTCGGCCACGTCCTGGCGGCTCTTCAGCCGCGCCATGAACACTGGCCACGCCGCGGGCGTCGTCTGTGTCTCTGCTGCTTGCGTACTCATCTTGAACTCCTGTCTCATACGGGACACGTCAGGCCGCTGACCGGCGAAGCGTATCCCGTCTCTGTTTTATGCGCGCGTCCGGCTACTCCGCGCCGCCCCACGTGGGGCCGGCTGTCACCCGCGCCTTGCGTGTGTGGGCGGGACAGCGTGGGGGCCTGTCTATGTAGACACTGGTAAGTTCTTGCACGGCTAGCACGCTTGGATGCGTGCCTCGCGTCGGTTGTTTGGGTTGCACGAACTTAGCAACACTTACTTAGGCCTCGTATGTGCGCGCCACCGGCGAACGGCCGGTAGACGGCGCGCTGAGGATATAGAGGGTGCCGCGACCAATCCCCCAGCGGGCGAGCGTGTCGTGGGCCACTAGGCGCTCCAAATCCCCTTGCAGCGCGGTCGCCACGATGGGGAGATCAAGGGCGGCGACAATTTCAGCGGGAGTGTAGCCGCGCGGATCGCCGCCGGTTAAGAAGGCGGTGACCGCATGCACGATGTCGCGTCCCTGCGCTGTGTCTCCCTCGTGTCGTTCCATGTCTCCGTCCCTTTCTCTCCCTGTGTGAGCGCCAGGCCGGCACCCGATTGCTATCTCTCGTCGGCGTCAGCGGCCCCGGAGCGGCCGTGCAGCCATCCATACCTCCCAGTCTAGCGGCCATATCTCAACAGGCGCGTCAGCACGCCTCAACACCACGTCAAAAAGGATCAACAAGCCTCAACGTCGCACAGGCCGTCGCGCGGGACCTCGTGCGTCCCGCGCGTGCGAAGTAGTACACGTCTCAGAGGTTTCGGTGACTACTCCCCACGGCTTCAGTCGCGGGATATAAGACGTGTCCGCCGACAAGTCGGGCGCGAGTGGTTGCCCGCGTGTGGTGTGCTATACGTAGTGATCGCTCCTCCAGGGGCCGCCATGACGCCCAACGGCGTCGCTACCGGGGGCACGCGGGACGTCACGCTTGGGGAGATCGTGGCAGACATCAGCGCCTCCGGGTCACAGCGCCACGGTCGCCGAACCAAGGATCCCACGGCCTCAGCCGTGTGGAGTGTCAAGAGCCGGTCCACCACCTTCGCTGTTCTGTCATCGTGATTCTCGTGGCGACGGCGAAGCCCGTATGCGCCAGCGCTGCTTCTCCTCCTACGCCGAGAGGGCGAACAGCATGACACCGGCCACCGTGAGCGTGATCGCCAGTCGCGTGGACCACGTCAGGACAACATGGCCAATGAGCACTGAGAGCAGGACGGTGACCACAACGTACCCGTTGGCCGCTCCGACGGCGATGGAGATGGGTAGCCGCGTCAACCCCAGGAAGTAGAAGGTCGATCCTAACCCGATCATCGCACCGACCCCGACGCTCCCGGCCGTGTGCCGCCCGGGCTTCGGGGACTCTCGGACAGCAACAAGGGCGGCCACTGCTACCACCAGCATGCCGATTGCCTGCAGAGCGTTCAGCTGCGTTGCATCGAGTTGCCGCAGAGCTGGCTTCTCGAGGAAGGTACTCACCCCGACCAGTGCAAGGTAAAGCGCGAGCAGGCTGAAGCCCCGCACCCGGTGATGAGACGATGCGGCGGCCCCAGGAGGCTGGACTCCGTACGTAGCCGGAGCCGCGGCCTTGGGAGGCTGGACTCCGTGCCTGGCTGGAGGGCGGGACAGGGCCAGCGCGCCGGCCACGGTGAGGACCAGGGCCGCGATTTTCAGCGGCGCAACGTTCTCGTGGAGGATCGCGACGCCAAGCGCAATCGTGACCACGATCGATAGATTGGCTACGGAGACGACCAGCGATACGGGCAGATCGTTGAGCGCGAAACAGTAGCAGATGGAGCCGGCCCCGGCTAACAGCCCGATGCCGATACCGTCCGCAACCGAGAGTGCAGCGGGCAGGCTGAATCCGTGGACCGCGAGAAGCGCGGCGACGGCTAGGGCGGAGCTACCAACGCGGATGAGGACATTGAGTTGGAGGGCATCGAGCCCCCGGCCAACGGGGACCTCGATGAACGACGCAACGCCAACGAGGAGTACGTACGCGCCAATGGCAGCGAGCGCGATTACCACCGGCTGCTCTTATCGTTCACGTGCCGTGCCGGCCGCACGCTCCACCTCCGCACGCATCGCGTCTTTATCCACGATTGAATAGGGTACGTGAGGGCGTTTCCTAACTCATACGATACCCTCCCAGGCGTGGGCGAGGACGCGGGCGGGGGAGCGGATGAGGTCGGGACGGCCGGCGTCGTGGGCGACGAGGGCCACAACGATGACGGCGGTGTCGGT
>JAABUO010009887.1_pt1 | contig 10629 bp, 10 predicted proteins | sample 5559291 | NCBI WGS metagenome assembly JAABUO01 (sample SAMN10711878, study PRJNA513372) | rock metagenome | isolation source: Antarctica rocks | place: Antarctica: Victoria Land, Finger Mt sud
TGCGTCCATGAAGATGCAAGGCTGATCAATCATGATCATGCTGCGGCATGCTGCTGCCAAGGGAGGCAGAGCATGATCTAGTCCACTCAGCAACACTTGATCATGGTTTCCCACCAGCATGACGGTAGGCTGTGTCCAGGTCTGAAGCTCAGCTATAACGGCATTCAATGGCCTGACTGCCAAAGGTCCCTTCACATGCCAGAAATCACCTGAATGCCAGACCGCAACATAGACGGCAGATCGAATCATGCCAGCGTCCTTGCGAGTCAGCTCAAGATGTTTGGTGGCAAGGCTCATACCCAAAAACAATACACCAGCTCCGCGTAATCTCGCAGCGTCTCTGACCTCTCGTAAAACTTCCAGGCAAACGTCCAGCGTTTTAGGGCTAACGTGCAAATCGGAGAACACCACCCATTTGCAATCGCTTGGCCACTCTGGCGGGCACCCCTTTGTGGGTACAGGTTTCCTCTGAACTTCCAAGAGGGCATCGCCGCCTGTGTAAGATATGTCGCGAGTGAGAGCAAGATACAACAACAACGCCTTCGGATCGTGAGGTCGCGTGAGCAGGTGCTAGCACTGTATTATACAGCGCTTTGACAGTAAGGCTCACAGACATAGACAAGAGCAGGAAACTTTGTTCGGGGTGTCGGGGAGAACAGTCATGACCTGTGTCAGGTGCGATTTTTTGCCCAGAGTCCTGCGGGTGTGAAAGCACAACCCGCGCCTGCTCACTGCAGTCGATCTGCTTACTGACCTGCACAGCCGCTTGTTCGGTCAATGAGTGCGGCAAGCGTCTCATTCTTTGAAAGTGTGACTCGACGAAGATTTGCCGCAACAGGCCTCAGCTAGGAATGTCATATCAGCAACACTGGAGGCGATTTGGCACGCATGCTGCGCTCTGTGCTGCGCAGCAGAGTTGATGACTAATGATGGTGATCGACATCCCGTGAAAGGCATAGCATGATAGCTCGGGTATGTCACCTGTAACTGACGAAACATTGTGCACTTAATCAGTTGGTCTCTGAGTTAGCTAGCCATTAGCACCATTTGCATGTCGCATGCAACAGTTACTCACAGCGTTGAAATAAACTTTGAAGCGTGGTCCCGCGGAATCTTGAATGAGCAAGAGCTGGTGAGCCGGAAGATCAGGTTAGATGTCTCAGACAGAGTCTGTGTGTATAATAGATGTCTGTGTCTATAGTTAGCTGACTGTGCTTCTGGCTCAGCTGCAACTGAGAAGCTTTCAGCTGACAGGTTCCCCAGCCACGAGCAGTAAGCCGCAGGAGACAGAGTCCAAAGGGGTTGAATGGCTTGATAGGAATAGCCAACTGCAAGTATAGTCTTGTGCATTTTTTTGAAATCATAAGAAGCATGGAGCAGGCGCATTGTGTCAAGGCTTGCTTAGCAAGGAAAGTCACAAGCTCCAGGCACAAAGCATATTGGTACGTACTGGTTATGACCAGCAAATTCTTTGGAGGCATGTGGGTCTTCAACATCGCATCTGTGATAGCGCTACGCCCGCGCACAAGCACTAGGAGGGCCTCTTAGAGTCAATCTTCAAAGCACTATGGCTCAAACGTAGTGCAGGCCTGAGAACATGCCAGTTGGAGTTTGAGACGGCTGGTCTGTTGCAGGCTGACGTGTAGCTAAGGTGCTTGAGCAAAAGGAGGATGTAAGTCATAGTGTAAAATGTGATGTGCACTTGCTTGGCCATAAAGCCATCAAGGAGAGCAAACGATCAAGCGGGCAGTGTATCAACATCTCAGCCTCCCTGATATGCAGGAATCGTCATTGACTGTCCCAGAAATTAAACCAGTGTTGTTAGGCTTTGTAGGTTGGATTGGTAGGCTGTATAGTTCTGAATCTGCAGTACAGTCTTGAGAGGTTGTGTTGAGCACGAGTTTGGGTTGCGTGCCTGACGGTGCATAATGCTTGAATATTCAATGTCAGCTGCAGAGATTTACAGCATATGTGTCACAGAAGCAGGGCGGCCCTGGCAGGCACACAAGATACTGTTATACCGCCTGGCAACATCTGAGGTGGCATTCACTTCGTGCGACTGACACTGTCCAGACGCTGCAATCACAACACAAGGCACAAGTAACAAAAGCCAAGCAGCAATGCAAAGGTGCAAGAGCACCAAGATCAGTTTCCTTTCATGTTCAACTGTCCCAGCTGACAAGGGATCAAAACGCATTACATGATGCTGGTTAACCTGAGCACCAGCAAAACCACGGCATAAAGCACATCTGATGAGTACATCATTCCTGAAAGCTGCGAACCGCGGCCCCACAGACCGCAGCCTGCGGTTCTTGAAGGTGCCATCAATCTCAAAATGAACATGTCTGCTTGCAGGTAAATGCTGACTTTTTCTTTCAATCCGCTCAGCTTGATCCCTTGCGGTTGCCTAATAAAGCACGGCTGCTGGTTGTACTCAGCTCTCCTGAGCTAGCGCTGGCTAGGGACTCAAAACTCTCAGGGATTCTCAGCAGAGGGTTGCGAGTGGGTGACTCATCGCCTGCCAAGATTGGCTCATTACTAAACCGGCCCTGGTTGTACTCAAAGGGGGACGCCCCAATCTCCCCCTGGGTGGGAGATGGGCCAGACTCCACATCTCCACTGACCCTCTTCTGGTCACTAGGGCTTCGTCTGAGCATGCTGACTGAAGCCTTAGGGTTCTTGAGCAGGAATTGAGCAGCCTTGGATGAGTGGTCAGCATCGCCGGTGGTTCGGCGGGAAGAGGAGGTCTTTTGGAGGGAAGGTTTTTGAGTCACCTCTGTTGCAGGGAAATACACAGAGGGAGCGTCATCCTTCCTGTCGGCGAATCTTGAAGCAGCAGCTCTGCAGCAGTGCACAGTTCAATGTACTGCTGTTTTGACAGTCTTTTGGATCAAAATTCATTTATTTTTGATACGCACCCCTGAACTTTTTCTGCATGATTGGGGTTTAGGCACAGAGGCTGCTTTCTTCATTGAATGTCTGATTGCAGAGAGACAAATGCGTCCTTCAGACAGGCTTACACTAACAAACAGCTTATGCATTGTGTTGTCAACATTGTGGCATCCTTTCAGGTCATGCTGGCTGACATATGCATGCCCAGTGTTTGCCAGCTTCCATGCAGCACCTCTCATGCAGTGCATGCTGAGTAATGTCTGCAGGATCATCAGGAATGGCATCAGCAGGAATGGCCTCTTGCGACACAGCCCCACGCTCTGCTGCTGTACATTGCATGTTTTAGCGAGACAGCAGAAGCCACAGCTATTTGAACGGGCAAGATAGTGTTCAGACCTGCGCATGGCATCTCCCCTTTTCTTGGAGGATGACAGCCCACTGGCCTTGGTTGAGCTCAGGCCCCTTTCCCCCCTGGCTTGGGGACCCCTGCCCACTGCCAAGCCCCCAACTGGCAAGCCCCCCAAGCTGTGGGCTGACCTCTGGGGGCTTGTTGCAGACTGCCCACTGAACTCCCTACACAAAGAAGAGGTGGTGTTACACGGCAGGTTCATGTTAGCTTTTGCCATAGACTGTCGCTTATCAAGGTTAGGTGCAGAAACTCAGCATTCTGCATGAAATCCATGATACTTACCTTGCATACACACACTATTTTGCAGGTCTTGTGGAGGCCGGTCCCACTCACTAGGCTGCACAAACAGCTTGCTGTACAGCAACCATGCATGCATATCTGCTGCAGACGCCATAAGGAAGTATTCAAATGACCACTTGCAGCAGTGACGCATGCACATCTGCAAACCTAGCTTGGGGGAACCAGAAAGGTTTGGTGACCTCAGCAGACTCCACATGCACTTTCAGCGTACCTGCGGATGTTCTGAAGGCTGGCGCTGAGGCCGCGAGCCACCTCCAGCATGGACTCACTGCGGCTCTTGCTGCCTCCATCCTCACTCATGTCATCCTGGTCAGGAGACAGCAGCAGCGTCTGCTTGGAGCTGCGCCTCCTCAGCTTGCCGCCCTTCTTGTCCTGCATTTACAATGTAGTGTGGTGTAGATTCTGAGATTCTGAGAGATGCGTAGCATGCACTCTTCTGTCATCACTGGGTATCAAGCATCAGGAGCACAGCACAGCACAGCACAGCACAGCACAGCACAGCACAGCACAGCACAGCACAGCACATTGCAGAGTGGTGTAGCACAGCGCAGATGGTGCAGCACAGCACAGCGTAGCACAGCGTAGCGCAGCACAGTGCATTGCAAAAGAGTGTAGCACCGCGCGGCGACTGTAGCACAGTGCAGCACAAAGCAGGCCAGCAAAGCGCAGCACAGCATAGTGCAGCACAAGGCAGGACAACAGGGCACAGAGCAGCAGCCTGCCCTGGCACATCGAGGTGAAAGTGTGTGAGCAGCACCCTCACCTTCCTCCACTTGTATATGATGATGATGGTGATGCACATGAAGATGCCTCCCAGGGCTGCCAGGGCTATGCCTATAGCCAGCACAGCATACAGGGATGCCGAACCTGACCGGTCTATGTTGGGCAGGGCTGCCTTGATGTTCCGGATGCATGCCCCTCCTGTGGATGTCCTGCATCATACATGACATGCTATTACATCCAAGTAAGGGCTGCACACTTTTGCGCGTCGTGCTGCCCCCGGGGACGGAGCCAGTACCCTGGGGAAACTTTCTGGGCAATTCTAGGCAGTTACGCAATCTCTAGTGGCCTTCCTTCTGCAGTGCAAAGGCTCAGTGATGAAATGTTTTGCTGTGATTTGTATCATTACAGCATAGCACAAGCCAGCCAAGCAGCTAAGTAAGTCATGCGACGGCATAATTTCACATCGTCATAGTCTTTGCTCACTGACTAAGAGTCTCCACTCATTGAATTAGACTCCAAGAGGGACAGTCTCTAAACGTGTATAGGGCAGCAGAGCAGGACCATACCTGACATAGCCCTCATCACATGAGCTGCAGTCATCCCCAGCATACCCCAGGTAACACTGGCAGATGCCCTGGGTTGACAGGCACCACCCCACCCCAGAACAAAGGGTACCCCCTGCTGGGATGGGACACTGATCCAGGATCATCAGGCAATCTTCTGCACAACCTGCAGTGCATTGCAGCATGCCTTTGAGTGCTGATTTCAACGGCAGTCTAGTGCCCTGGGCCTTGAGTCAAAAGGCAGCTCAATGCCTTTTGAGCCTTTGACTTGAAAGGCTCTTTCAAGCCCTGGAGCTCTGAATGCCCCATACAGAGCTCTGACTGTGAATCACATGGTGCAGCATGCTGTCTGGACAGTGCCAACACTGACAGCACACATGTACTCGTTCAAGTGCTGAAGAAATAGCTGAATGTGGTAAACCTGACCTCCATTTGCTCCATCAGCACTGGAGGGTCTCTCTCCAGCCTCACACACCAGGTTGCCACACACTGCCTGCCTCTCCACCAGATCCGCTGACTGGAGAATGAAGACCTGGTTGGTGCCTGAGCTGCCAATGGAGTCTTGCAGGTTTCGTGTTGCCAGTGCAGCGCTCAGGTCCTGCAAGCACCAGACGCAAGTGTCAGGGTAGCACTTCCAGGCAGAAGTCCTGTTGCACTTTGCATGTTGCCAGAGCAGCGCTCAAGTGCTACAAGCACCAGAAGCAAGAGTCAGGAAACCTCTATGCATCAGCACAGTGCTGTTACAGGACTTTGAGTCGTTAAAGCAGCGCTCAGGTCCTGCAAGCAGCAGCAGCAACAGTCAAGCATGATCTTCTTGGCAAAAGTTATGTTGCGAGCTATGCATTGCCAGAGCAGTACTGAGGTCCTGCAAGCAGCAGAAGCAAGGGTAGCACTTTAAGGCAGGACTCCTGTTGCACATTGCGTGTTGCCAGAGCAGCATCTATCTTCTGCAAACAGCAGAAGCAATGCAGTTATCTATGCGGAAAGAGCTGTACGAGAACAGGCAAGAAACCAAAAAAACAGGTGCCTCTTCCTGAATCTTTCCCAAAACAGAACACTGCATGATAACTCTATCAGGACAAACAGCAAAGCACATTGAGGCAGGCACCAAGTGAGCAGGTCACATTGTGCCAGAGCTGGGCACAAGTCCTGCAAAGAAGAAGCGCTCAAGGCAAGGTCTGTGACAGACACTTTCTGATAAGGCTGCGCCAGTTACAGCACAAGTCAATTGTGGATGGCAACCACGACACATTCACACAGCCTGCCTTAGCTGACAGCAATGGGGCAAGGGAAGGAAGGGGCAGGGGGGGGAAGAGGGCAAGCTTTCTCTTGGACTGCATGACAGCAATGCATGTTGGGTGCCTCCAGGCTCTTAGCATGCGCAGCACAGCTCGCTTAGTAATGACCCACATTGCACTACACTGGCACTTGATTGTTGCCATCAACAGCTGACCTCTTGCAATCAAGATGCTCTTATGGATGTTAGCTGTTTCTCAAGGAGGGCTGAGCTCAGGCAGGAATGCTGACAAGCCCTGATCAGGGTGGTGGGTGTAATTAGGCGGTCAGCCCTCTTGTTGGTGAATGCTGGCTGGCACTTTTGCATGCTCAGGGATAACTTTAGTCATCATGAGTTTAGTCATCTTTAGTGCAAGTGACAGAGTAACACACTAGCACTGACCCAAAGCCTTACAGAGAGCTTCAAGGAGTTGGCTAGTCCAACCAGGGAGTCAGCCGTGAATGGCCTGATTCCGACGTGGCATCATTGCACCCAATTGCATGTTGCGGCTTTCAGCAAGCACCATGCAATAGCAGCTACTGGAACTCTCACAAAAGAGCCAGAGAAGCGGTCAGCAAGTGTGACTACAACTGCAAAGCCGTACCGAAAAGTATAATAATAATAATAATAATAATAACGCTTTCCAGCTCATGATGAGCTAGGTACGTGCAGGACAAGTCTAGGAGTCTGCTAAGTATAACCAGGCAGTCGGCCGTCGTTGTGATGCTGGCCTGATTGTGGCTTGGTGGTGTGACATCCAGGTGCTTGTTGTGGCTTTCAGTGCCACTGCAATCAGCGTGTAACAGGTAGCAGCCTTACCATAGAAGCTCAGGGAGTCAGCTGGTGACCTGGAAGTCCACCCCATCGTGATGCTGGCCTGGTTCTGACTAGCTGTCACTGCTGCCGTGTGCATGTCATGGCTTTTTCCAGTGTAACAGCAACTGCTGGAAGCCTTACCATACAACCTGAGAAGGAGTCAGCTGGCGTGACCAGGAAGTCAGCCCTCATTGTGATGCTGGCCAGCTTTTGCATTGCTGTCACTGCAATCTTGTGGCTTTCAGTGCAAAAGCACTGGCTAGAAGCCTTACCATAGAGCCAGAAAAAGAGTCAGCCGGCGTGACCAGGAAGTCAGCCCTCATTGTGATGCTGGCCTGATTCTGGCTGGTGATGGTGGTGCCTGGGTCCAGGGTCAGGTCTGTCACCTCAATGTAGGATAGATTCACGCCCAGTATGCCCGCAGCAAAGGAGGCGAAGGCATCCGCAAAGACATTGCCATTGGTCAGCGTCAAGAACAGAGACTGCTGTGTGACCTGCAACAGTGGAACAGTGCAATGTGAACACTTTCAGCAGGCATGCACTTGAGTCATGCTGTGTGGACAGGACATCCTCTGACATCATGTTGATGGATTGCATGTTTTTGGGAACGCACAGTGCTGTTGGTGACAGTCAGGATTGGAAAGTCCTGGGGGACCTAAAGTGATTCAGCCTCTGTGTCAAGACCAGCATTCCATCTACCTACACATGCAATGTCAGTGGTCAGAGTCACAGGTTGCAGTCACAAGCATACTTTCAGTCAGCGATGCAATGCACAAGAAGCTTCTGACGGATGCAACAGGTGCCTGATAGACCAAGAGTAGAGCAATGGACATAGCATGGGGAAGAGGGCGGGGTGTGCGGGGGACAGGGGTCTTGGGAGTGTGGGTTGCTAGCAACGACCAATGAAGCAATGGCTCAGCAGCGCGCAGCCTGCTGTCAGCAATGCAGAAGCTGGTTTGGGTGCCAGCCTGGTGAGTGCTGTGAAGCCAGGCTTGGGTGGGAAGACTGGGTTCACACCTGGGTTGTGACAACCACATGCAGTGCGCAGGAGGAGCCATCTCCATCACACACTCCACAATCATCTAGCAAGCCACTGGCACAGCAGTAACCTCCAGCATCCAGCACCGTGCTATTGCAGCACCTGCATCACATCACCAACCACCTGCTTTGTGGTGTGTGGTACTGTAGTCTAAGTGTTACCGGTAGGATGTTTGCATGAGAGAACACATTGCATTGATGGGGGAATCATTTCAGACTCTGTTCTTGGTGGGAGTTGAAGAGTGCGAGAAGCTGGTAGAAGTCTGTGAAAGTGTGTTTTGTGCTGGTGGGATGTTCTGCTTTGGGAGGAGCTTGAAGGGACTGAGCACCTGTGCCAGAGAGCACAAGATGATGCTGCCCAGCGTTTCTTTGGCTTGGTCACTTCCGGCCCCTGGTCATCAGCTACCAATCAGTAGCCTGATGCACGACAGCAGACGCCAGCATGACACATGTGCTGAACTTGCTGTGCTCAGGATGAAACAGATTACACTGATCAGTTCTAAAATCGGATGTTCTCAACAGCTTCTATTGCACAAACTGTTATCTGATGAAGAGCTCAACAACTGCCAGTGCACGCAGCCAGCATGTCTCCAAGGCTGCACAGCTCATCCTGAGTGCAGCATACGATCAAGGTACATGCCAAGGCTTGTCATGCAGTCCAGCAACAGTCCTGTACTACAAGTGCTTTGATCGACAGTGACTTGTTGTGCATTGATCAGACCCAGAGCTGACATGCCCGGGCGATGTGTAAGGCATGTCCGCTGGGCGCTGAGCAGATGCTTGCACAGAGCTGTATATACCACGCAGTTTAATCTATGGTCAAACCAGCATGCCCTGTTCATGGCTCATCAGGGGTCAGCCAGTCTGACTACGCACATGGAGCATCACAGATGGGCACTGGAGCATGTGTGTACGCAGCATACCCAAAAAAAAGAGGAAAAAGGAAATTGGAACAGAACTTTGTGCAAACTTATTTGCTTGAGAAAATAAGTGTTGTTCATACACCTTGAGCTGTTTTTGACCTTTATTTTCCCAGGAGAGACAAGACTTGTCCTGCACGTACCTAGCTCATTAGGGCTGGAAAGCGTTTTAATTATTAACACTATTATTATTATTTCCCAGTCAACTTGTGAAAAGGTTTATGTGGACAGCGCTGTGGCATGTGGGGAGCTGCTTACACATTCTGGACGTCTATCAGCAGTCCAGTGCCACCACAGACACCACAGGCATCCAGCTTGCCCGACTCACAGCAGTTTGCATCCCTGTCCAGCACAGCTTTCTGCACGCCACAGAACAAGACGTTGCTCTCATGCACATGCTCCCAGAATGAGGAATGACGGGCGTGCAGGTTCTGACGTCTGATGGGTCAGGAGCGCTGTTTTCACAAGTGCAGAACACAGACAGCAGACCTGCAGATGTCTCAATGCATCGGCACATGCCAAGACAGGGCTCTGGGCGTCACCCGGCAAGAATTTGAAAGCACAGGCTGCTTGCAGTGACAATTACTTCATTGCTCCCTTCCATGATGCTCAGCTGCAGTTTGCAGAAGCTCCGCTTTGATGAGGAGTCAGGCTGCCTGGCCAATGATCAGGTCAAATGAGAGCCAATGTGGACTTCTGACACAGAAGTGGTGGCATGCTTTTCATCATTGTCAGGCCGCCTGACTTGCTTGCAAATGAAGACTGAGCGTCGGCCACAGACGCCATGTCCTGCCACAGTGCTCTGCAGCCTTACAGCATGGGCTCACATACCCGGGCAGAGCATGGATGACGCAAGTCAGCTTTACCCAAGCCATATCATGGCTGAGTATCTGTGCGCATGTGCGCAACTGAGGCACTCTAGCATGACTGCGTACAGCGTTTTGGATACGTACGTGCTGCACCACCTCATCACTCAGATGTGCAAAGCTTACCGGGCCGCAGCAGACGCCAGCAGAGCTGACCACGCCATGGTTACAGCAGTTGCCATTCACATCCAGAATCACGCCACAGGCCGGAGGCACTTCACAATATGTGCCTGAGTAGCCAGGGGTACAGACGCACACATCGTTCCTGCAAGTGCCCTGCAGTGAGCAGCACAACAACCAGTGTTAGGAGCACAGGTGCATTGTAACATGAAGCGTGTAACATGCAGCCGCATAGCCTGCATGGCCAAGCATATCATCATATTTTCCAGGACAGAAAAGTTGATTGATTGATTGATTGATTGATTGATTGATTGATTGATTGATTGATTGATTGACTGACTGATTGATTGATTCATTGATTGGTTGATTGATCGACTGATTGATTGATTGACTGATTGATTGACTGACTGACTGATATAATTGATTCTTTGCTTGTTTGTTTGCCGGATTGCTTGTTTGATTGTCTGATGTGCACCCTCCACGCCCTCATTTCCCCTGCATGCGCCTATTTAATATTGTTTGCCAGATTCACGATTGCCCCCTCCCCCCCCCCCCACACAGGACTATGTGCGACAGCATGTTCATTTCGCTACACAGAATGCTCTTCAGCAGCTGGACTGCAAGCACATAGCTAAGCTTTGCAGCTTGCGTACATTGGCTGGTCTAGTCACTGCGTAATGTAGTGCGACCTTGTGCATCTTCAGAG
>JAABUO010009888.1_pt1 | contig 10628 bp, 11 predicted proteins | sample 5559291 | NCBI WGS metagenome assembly JAABUO01 (sample SAMN10711878, study PRJNA513372) | rock metagenome | isolation source: Antarctica rocks | place: Antarctica: Victoria Land, Finger Mt sud
TGCTGCCAGTAACAGATCTGTCCATTGAGACGATGCTGGAAACTGAGTCCCGTAGCTGCTGATGTTTAGTCATGTTTAAGTCGTCTAATGCAAGATCCATGTCCTTTATCTCTGCCTTGATAGTTATCCATCTGGCTCGAGTATCCGAGCGTAATCGTAGAATTTCTCCGTTGACTGTGAGGCGATCATTCACGCCTTTTTCGATGATTGCCAGGACGCTCTCGATAGCTGGTCCATAGTGTGTCTTCTTAGCCTCGTAGTTTTCCACCTTCTTTGCAAGAGCAGGAGGATTGTTGTGTTGTGCTCCAATATCAATGGATTCTTGCAACTTGGCGATGCTACGCTCGACTGATTCGCATAATTTCTGTGCTTGTCTACCTGCATTCCTGAAGACAAGCACCCAGCGATCCTCACCAAGCTCTCGCCTGAGTCCTTCAGCATCGCTTTCTAATTTCTTCCAGTTCTCTTCTAAGCCTTCTCTCCGTGTCTCAAGCTCTTGGCATGACGTAGGTAGAACAGATTCTGCTCTTGCTTGAAAGTTTGACAGGGTCATTGGGAGAAAGTCCAAAGAAGCGCGGAGAGGCTGCATCCTTGCGAAAAGTGCAAGTAAGTTCGAGTCATCATGAGAACTGGGTACGATCGGGGAGCCCACAGGCGAGCTTGTGGAGAACGTAGATGGCAAGCTGAAACGATGGTTTGACGTTTTATCCTTGTTCGCAGGTGTCTCTTCAACAATGGTCTCCAACTCTTGTAAGTCCAGTCCGGTGACACCGCCGCCAAGTGGATCTGCCATCATTGCTCTGTGTCTTGATTCCTCCATCTCAAAAACCAGCCTACTTAGGTTATCCATTTCCAAGCCTATGTCTCCTAACACAACATTCCAAAGCTCTTCCCACTCCATAGCTAGTTCAACCTGGCTCTTGACCCCCCTTAGAAGCTTCCGAACTACCTCCCACTCTTGAAGGATAGTCTCCATTTGATCAACTACAGATTTGAGTTCCGCCGGTAGTACCTTTGCGATATCAGGCCTTTCTTGTAATTCTTCTATTGCGGTGACGTAAATTCCTATCAGGCCTTCAAATTTTCCAATCGCGGCATCTACCTCTCCCAGCCCCTCACGCCCACCGGCAGCAGCCCACTCAACGTCGTCCTCGGCGTCCAAATCCTTCAGAACCTCGCAAGCTTTCAGCAACCATTTACGCATCTGCTCTGCGGCACTGCTGAACGCTTTAGCAGCAGTGGGTGCCGTAGGAATCGCAGAGATACTAGTTGATAAAGACGTTGCGTTTGGGAGATGTAATGAAGTCAATTGTGACAGCTGATTTGTGAAAGAAACGCGGGACAACGAATACATTGAGTTGGTCCGCGATGGACTCATGGAGCTGAAAGAATTCAAGTAGGATTCGGCATTGATAGGTGATATCAACATCCGCCCCACAGAATCCTTGGGAGGGGGAGGTGGTGGTTCATCATCTTCTGAACTGCTGATGGGAAGCTGGTCTCCTTCTGTTTCCGTATTGAGATCCCTTGAGGGAAAATGTCCATTACTGGAGTCCATTGTCAAAGTGGCAACACTACGACCGGCCATAGAGGGCATAATTTTATAGCTGGATACAGAATCCAAAGAGATGGTAAAATCTAGAGCCTTTGCCTTGAGTAGTCCGCACTAGAGTTGTTACGCACTCTTTTCGTTCCAGTGGATTTTCAATAACTTTGTAGAAATGCCCAACGAGTTATATGATTTTTCTCTTTCTGTCAGGGATTCAAATGGCTCCCAGAGATTTGAGGTTGGTCGTAGGGCAACGAGTCGGTCGTCAGAACCTAGTAGTTGACTATGTTCTCGAAGGTAGCACAGATACGGTCGAAAAATCTCTCTGGGTGTATTCGGTGGATCGCTGAGCGTGAGCAAGTGTTGTACAGACTTTACGATCGCAGCATCGACGTCATTATTTTGCTTTCCTTTTTTTCAGTGCGCTTAGCTTTTATGTCTTTCTGATTCACAGCAAGGTCAGAGCCGATCAACCTTCGAGACAATGTCGGTCAGAGCTTATACCGTGCTGGTGTGTCGAGCGGACGAGCTTACTAGGAAGGAGCTTTAAGCAAACGCGAGGCACCACGCGTTGATTACATGCTTTGGTCTCTGGAGACAAACCTAGTAGCTAGAGAGGAACTATGGTACATTTATGAGCAGGAGCCGTTGTGCTGGTGGGGGAATTTTGCTAGGGCTGTGATGGTGCCTGAGTACCGGTATTGAGGTAGATAGAAGTAGAGTACTATGTACAGTAATGTATGTTGACAGCCATGCTCATAGGGCGTAGCGTCGGTGTTTTCAGGAACTGCGGGCCGTATCCGCTCGCTTCGCTTAGGATGGTGGGGTCACTGGGGTGCAGGGAGGCGAATTCAGATCTGACAGAAACTGAATACCTTTCACCACATTCGGTTATGGAGACAGGCCTTTCTTTGGCAACGACGTAACTTTCTAGACCTTCTGTGCTCGCTGATCCGAAGGGATGATACCCAAAGGAATGATAAACGCCATATCAGATATACAGAATACCAGAAGCACACAACAATGGGCTCGCCGCCTAGGGGTATCATTTGGCAGATGCAGATTACTCAACAAGTGCCAGGTCTGATGCTATCATAACTTTCGTAATAATGTCCGATCCAGCCAAACAGGCTGGCTATTGGTCATCGTGATACATACCTTGTTGCGGCATGCGGACAGAATCCTCTTCCCACTCCTTTGCAAGCTCTTTTCGGGCAGCTTTGCACCATTGTAGAATAGCAGCATCAAAGTTAGGCCAAGCATCATTCTTTCCATGCACGACTCCAGTGACATCTACTTGGAGCTTAATCTCCCATCGGATTTCTGATTCTTTGATCCAGTACCGAAGATTCTCTGCGCAGCGGTAAGGTTTGGCAGTGTCTGTGTGAAAGGATTTAATCTCGCCAAATTGCCTCTTGGACTTCTTCAAGACAGCATTATGTAGTCGAATTAGCTTTAACCCGTTGCGCAAGGCCTCCAAGAATGGCGTCGACGAGGGCTCTGCACTGTTTATGGCCGTCCATTCAGGCAGCGTATCTTCTTGGAGAAAAGAGCATATAAATAACCATTCTCGCTCGCGTTCTCGATGATCCCAGGAACCTTCAAGCCACTTCCATCTTCCGCGCTCCCTAGCCTCCTGAGCCTCAAGTACCTTTTCATCTGCAATGAAGGATTCTGTGACTTTGACCCAGCACTGAATGACCTTCAATTCCTCGGCTTTCATTCCGCCAGCAAAATTACGGCTAGCCATACGTTTCAGTACATCCATCACACCAAGGAGCTCTTCTCTGATCTGTCTTTCAGACTTAATACTATAAAGCCGTTGAGGGTGCTCGTGTGTGGTATAGTAAATCTTAGCAGCGCGTATCGCCAAGGTCACAACATCGAGGATATGCAGTCCCTGGATTTCGTACCATCCTTGGCTTTCTACCGAGTCTGCAGCTCGTGTAGGTGATTTGTCCCCTTCAGCGTGTGGATGGTCATCTTGACCCTTCCGTCGGTCAAGTGCTTCGACGTTTTGATCCTCAACCTCCAGTAGGGCTTGTTTTGCATCAAGCAATGTCAGCTTGAGATCATGCCTCAGCATTTCTGAATTCGGCGGTGGTGGTATGAATTGCACCCTGTGGCTATATGTGCTCACTGTTGGGGGTAACATCATCGGTTCTCCCCAATCGTGCGTCATGTCTTCTTCCCCAACGGAGCTCTCGGTGGCATCGTTGCCATCATGATCACTTGGACTGGGACAATCATCCAGAGTAATGCTAAGTGGTTCTTCTATAACTCGTGGCTTGATCTTCTGGTCCTTCTCTTTCGCCAGTTGGGCCCCTTTGCCGTCAAGTAGACCCGTCCGAGCAAAGTAATATTGTAGATGGGCAATACTACCCAAGCTTAGAACACTGTCCCTATTACCAGCCGAGGGTGCGAAGGTAACACCTTGGGGACGGACATAACCGCGTTGCCGCAGGGCAGTCGAGGCAGATGATGATCGAGATGTTACCGATTGTTTAGTAAAAGACGATACAGTTGATGAAGCAGCGGAGAAAGATCGATCTAGAGGCGGACACGCAGACAATGCAGGAGTTGGAAAGATAGAGGGCGATGGGGACGAGTCCCTAGTGAACGAAGAGGAAGTGGAGGCATTGCTGTCAATTACTGAAGCTGGACTGGGAGCCATGTTATTGTTAACGAACTCTTTGACAGCGTGATGCTCGTCGGATGGCGTATTGTACAGTGTATACAGGTGATGCGTGGGATTCGACATGGTACATGGTCAATAATAAAGGTATTTCGCGGCTATGTATCATCAAGGTGATTGAACTGATGAATGCCCGCCTTAGATAATGTTTATCCCTGAAACACGGGTGTCAGGGGTAAATTTGTACGGGAGACGCGTTATTTTCGGTTAGAACTACCGAGACACTAAATAGATTCTCTAACCCAATTACAGCCTAGTACTAAGCTTTTCCAATTATTCCTCATCAACTTAAGAGGCAACATTGACCAAATGGAAGAAACCACCAAGTAGACCATGAGAAGTACAGGATGAGGCTCAAAGAGCAGCCTTTCCATATCACCGCAATATCACCCCGGCAAAATCTCAGGAGGTATGCCCGTTCAGCACTCGGAACATTCCTCTTTTCATTGCTGGCACAAGGCCATTCTCCTGCCTTTGTTATACTTCCGTATTGATCGGATCATTATCTGCCTTCCGGATTGCTGCAATCATACACTAGCTACACCGACCTGCCACCTTTTCGTATAATATCCAACAGCCCATGAGTCGAGTCCTTCTTAATCAAGGTCCTGATGTTCATTGTATTGCTCTGATTGCAAGCCTTAACCTTTGGTTCAATATTTGGGCCAGTCGAAGATATTCGCCTTCAAGACTCCATCCATGAGAATGCGGATATGACGGGCCAAGGTATTTCGCTTCCAATAAAGGCTTTTGGATCTACCTTCACTAAACCAAGACACGCCAGCACTCAAGTTCTGGGACATTTGAATACTAGATGGCCAACATGACCATTTCTGCCTGACATGGGGTGGGCAGATAACGGTACTTAGACGGAGACTTGTTAATACCTCCTTGCGGAGTCCGTGGAGAAACAGGATATATGCTCAGGATAAAAAAACCTTAGAAAGATAGCGCTATCATCAGCGCATAGAATGGACAGCTCGCCCAAATCGAGCTAAGTTTGCTCAAGTATGATGCCGCTGATTATGATAAGAGGATATAAATACCATTAGAATCTTTCATAAAGTGACGGATCGGATATTTGCGCGTCCTGTCGGCAATAATCCACTCGCTCTTGTGTTTGTTGAAGGTAAGGTGTAATAACCGAAGCAATACAGTCACACCGCTTCAGTGAAAAGTCTTTTGGCCGTACTGCAATTTCGTATAGTGTTGGGTCGATTATCTTCTTAATATTTATATGTCCAGAAACTGAGCATAATAAACAAGCATACTCCATATGCAATTTACAACTCTTGATTTCTTCTGCGATTCTTTATATAATCGCGTTACTTCACTTGCGATTCGAGTCATGTTTGTAGTTTCCTTGAAGAATATATGTCTCCTTTCTCTTGCCTCAGCGTCGGTGCTGCAATACCCTCAGAGCACAAATGGGCTGCTTGATGAGATATCACTGCCTTCGAATTCCACGACCATACTGGTATCGTCTAACTCATCTGTCTCAACGTCTAACTTCTCAACAGCTAGTGACATTGGGATTACGTGCGAAAAGATTTTTGGCATTGGCCTGCATACTGTTAGCTGCGTAAATGCCCTAAAATACATTCCTCAAAATTCACGGCAACTGAGGTTCAGAGAGCGTGGTAGCTTACAAGCTGATGTTGCGTTGCCGTACAGAGTCTTGAGCTGTAAGTTATTCGGAATATTTCAACATTGGAGAACCTCTGAATCTAGAGGTCTTTTTCTAACTTGGGGGCTAGTGGATGGTCTGTGTCTGATTGAGACGTTTCTTAGAAAGCCTGCTGTTATGGATTACGCTACAATGTCGGAGATACGACTGGCTGCGGCTGGAATAATCCATCAATGTGTAAAGGATATAAGTGGGGAAATCTCGCAAGGAGGCCTTGCACAGTACGTCGGTGAGTTTCAATGAAAGACGAAGGAAAATCGAAAATTCCTATCAACCGAGAAAATTTTCAAGTTGCTGATTTCTTCAAGGAAAGGATCAAAACCTTGCTGTGGTTGTAGCCGCCTACAAGCGGGAAGCCAGATGTGATGGATTTCCAGGCCCATCGCCATCATCCTGTAGGATGCTCTTGGACTCAATGCCTGCTTCAGACAACAAGCAAGTATTTGGAGATGCCTCGTTCCCTAACGTTGGTGTGAAACTGCCGATTCGACTGTCCTCAAGTAAAGACTAAGAAAAGCTATTGCAGTGCGCGTATGCTAAGCTGACGACTTGGCTTGTAGAGAATGGAAACTGTGTCCTCAAAGTTGACACTACCCGTGACCCTGACACCACTGACTGGTACCGAATCTGGGGAGCTGCGTTCTCTATCGATGCATTGTGTGTCAGACATGGACATCGTGGAATTGTCAGTCAACTTGGTAAGTAAACAGCTTCGTGACCAAGTTATTAATCTCACAGACTCTCTAGGCGACAACGGTAATCTTTTCGTTGAAATGTTCACAGAATATCATGATTAGAGATAGTTGCTGGCTACCGAGCTTTTGCCTTGCCTCAACATGGCTCGTCAAACGATAAGCTGTCGAGATTTGGTTAGAAGATCTCTCCCGTATTACCGTGAGCAGGGAAACTACAGATGCATTGTGCAAAAGCACCGGTTCCCGAAAGCTGTTCACTTGCTCAATTTGCCTTTAGTGCTCTTATGATTTGTGGTCCAAAATTTCTGTCCTCTCACACGTCCCAGTTTTGATTCTTCTATGGGGCGATTTCCCGGATGCGAAGGGAACTAGATCAAAAGTCCATTCTTCCTTTTCCTATAGATTTACAGACGACTCATTCGAAGAAAATCCCGAATCTTTACCCTCCCCTCAACTTGAATACTTCACTTTTTACATGCCATTGCTGTGACTGATACCTGAACGCGCTATTGGTCTCTTTCGATACCTCGAGCCCAGATATACGCTCCCTCTCTAATCCAATCCTCTCATTTGATCTAAGCCGCCTCTAATACTCGACTGGAGCTTTGACCATTTTCGAGATCTCGATATGTAAACCGGATACCTCGGAGTTTCCTAAGAATAACCTACAGCAAGCTGCGAATCTTATGGGGAGAATGGATCAAGATGTGCCATCGGCAGTACTTTGACACCAGCAGTTGAAAGCGAGGATATGAAGGCGATGGAGTGGACGTAATTGTAGCTTCCGGAAATCTTAGGAGTATGGTCCAAGAGGTGCCCAGGGAGCCTTACCACGACAACTGCGTGGACGACGTCCAGAACTATTGGAGAGATTGCTCAGCAGAGGATGCAAAGATTTACGGTTGCACAGAAGCCGCTTGATTTGAATTCGTAATGAAAGGAATGGGTCGACATTGGCTGGGATTTGGAGTTCATCGTTGGAGTTCATATTTGGATTTGTGAAGTTCAGGAGTTGGATTTTTCAGTTCTTGGCAGAAAAGGGAATACAGAACCATGATACTGGCTTTTCATACTATTTCAATGGTCTTGTACTTGGGGTGAAAATAAGTTCGGACATGCAAAAATTGAGCTGATTTGCGCCTTGAAAGTGATATTTTGAGCCTATTCCGTATCAGGTCTAGCTTTGAAAACGCCGCCCACGAGGCCGCTGACCCCTTGAATCTTTAACTCGTTTTCTTCTTGTTGACCCAAAGCTTCTTCTCAACAACACATCAGAAACACTCTCCATACGCTATCCGCAAATACCACTCTCATTCCCACTCTCGGAAACGATGGCCTCAAAATTGCTGACCCCGTCGTTGCGCGCGCTCTCTAAACCCGCCACTACATCCGCTTTACACAAAACTGCCACAAGAAACTTTCAGTCATCGAGGATATTGAAAGAGACGACTACGGCCACGTTACCACTACGAAAACCTGTTGGCGCATTTAGAGGAGGGTGAGCCAACCATTCCTTCTTCAGCCTTCGTCGCCCCCGTGACTCCTATCTCTCCTTGAAACTCACTGACTTCTCCTCTCTTTATAGAATGTTTGGCTTCCTCCTCGGCTCTACTCTCGCGGGCGCAGGAACCTACTACTACGTTCTCGAGGAGTACAAAGTGTCCAACGAGCTGTTAACGGAGGACATTTACGTACGTGATCTCTACGAACGTACTTGCATTTAGAGTGTTTTGTGTGTCTCGTCACTTTCGCGCGCATTATTAAATGCATTGCTGGGGAAGCATGAAAAATAGAGGCATGGTTGTATCCTTTATACATGACGAAGAGATGTTGTAATGGTTGACGAGGCGATGCGGTGTCTGGGGTGGGTAATTGCGGCACACGTGCTTCCTTCTTAGGGAGTCATATCTCTTTGTAGGGCATCAGCGTTAGACGCATTAGAACTTTCTGACTTTAGAGTTTCGAAGAGGGCGGTCGATAAATTTCGAAAGAGTCGTTTATCTAATAGACCCATCAGAGCTTTTCTTTACAAACATCATATGACAAGCAGAAGCTGACAGGAGCTAATGGCACAGGCTCTACAAGCGGCGGTTCAGAAGATCCACGCTTACGTATCAAGTCTGGAAGAGAAGATGGATGCGATGTCGAAAAAGAAACTCTAAGATAAGGAGCAATGGTAGCACTGAACTCAACAGGAACAAGACAGATTGGAATCAATGGAACCATGACACAGATTGGCCATCATCGAAATTGCAGTACGAGAGGGAACCTCCACGCATACGAGCTGAAGATCAAAAGACAACCGATGTTTAGCAGATTCGTATGAGAATACTAGCTCGATTGTCAAACAGACGGCGAATTCTAGCAATATCGAAACGTAACTTACTGTACCTAAATATACCCAAACTTCAATCTCAGCGTCTCCGCCCATTTCAAGACCAACCTGTTCATACTCGTCTTCTCCTCTCACCGGGTACCAAATATCCACTACTCCATCGCCTTACCTCGATTACCCCCACGCCCTTGCATTACCCATTGTCAAACACCCTGCATACATAAACACGATCCCTTTCGTCTCTCTGCTCTGCTTCTTACTCGTCCCCGGCCCTCTCCACGCCCTCGCTAGCTCTTACCCAAGCTCTGCTGAAGTTTATTGGACTTCACATTTATCTCTGGATACTCGTCATTTCATGCGGAGCTCTTCACCAAGCACGAAATCAGCGCTTCACACTCTTTGTTATGATCCTGATACTTTTCCTTCTCCTGACGGTCACGACCCAGATTGGTCCATGATTAGCACTGATTTTATCCATCTCGGAATTTCGACGTGTCGATATTTCCTAGGTGGGCTGGCAGCCTACGCAAGGGTATATAGGGCGCGTATAGCATTGGCAGTATATTGGTTTCCAGAGTCAAGGTAGTCAGGTATCATTCATGGTTATCGGAGAAAGACCGCCAGAGTAGATTCTCCCGTGATCCCCATCCCTTCCCATTCACCTCCCTTAAGATCTCTGTCAAAGTACCGTAAACCTCCATACCCTAACCCAACATCTCTCGCCCTCTCCAAACACGCCTCCAAAACAGGAGAAACATGTAACGCTCCTCCGCAAAATCGACCTCTGACGTCATCTCCCCCATCATATTCACACCTTTGCCCTCCGACTCATTTCCTCTGCGCTCAAAAACCTATTATCGCCTCCCTTTTCCAGCCAACCCAAACACCTCCCCAAACACAAACCCCGCACACGCGAACTTTCTCCACCACAGCCCACAAAATGACCAAGCGTGTACGCCCCTCCCTCTGACCCAGTCCCCCTCTACTTTTCCGAAACCCAAGACCCTAACACAATGCATGAAAAAAGATCTCCTTTACAGTGCACGGAACAGTGCAAGGTGTCAATTTCCGGTAAATGGCTTCAGACCCCCGGTTGTTGACTATTTTTTTGGGGGGGGGTTTCAAAGTAGAAAGTAGCTAATGGTCTTTTTTTTTCCGGGGAGGATAAAAGGTCCTTCACGCAGAAGAAAGCTACATCCTACGGTCTTACGGGTTATGTGACGAATACGGCCAATGGCGAGGTAAAACGCCCCTTCCCTTCCCTTCCCTTTATCTCTCTCTCTCTCTCCGTCCCATTGTTCTTTCCCTCAATCCACCATTTCTGCAAAAAAAAACAAAAAAAAAACAAAACCGGAATATGTACAAAACCCCCCCTTTTCCACCGCTCCACCGTTCCCCTTCGCCCCAAACTCCCTCAATGGATGGCACCCATTTCCTCCACGTGTATCTACTGAAACTAACATTTTTTTCCTGCGCTACGTAAAAGGTCCAAGGCGAAGCCCAAGGCCCTGACGACGCGGTCCAGAAGCTGCTGAAAGATGTTGGTCAAGGGCCGACGGCGGCGCATGTGGTGAAGGTGGAGAAGAGCGAGATCGAGGTGAGGGAGGGTGAGGATGAGGAGTTTGGGGTGAGGTAGTTATGGTTTTGGGGGGGTGATGAGGGGTGAG
>JAABUO010009890.1_pt1 | contig 10627 bp, 9 predicted proteins | sample 5559291 | NCBI WGS metagenome assembly JAABUO01 (sample SAMN10711878, study PRJNA513372) | rock metagenome | isolation source: Antarctica rocks | place: Antarctica: Victoria Land, Finger Mt sud
AAGGTATTCGCCGCGCGCGCGACCTCGTGCATCGGCCGTTCGGGGCTGCCGTGTGTCTGCCCGGCCGGGTACGCGGACGACACCGGTCCGCCCGCGTGATCGGTTTCCATACGACGTTGTCCTTTCCCTGATGCGGTGTCCTCGCTAGTACCGATGGCGAAGTCGCCAATGGCGCATAAATGCCCTGATGCTCGTCGGTCAACAGGCGCCTCAGCTATCATTTCTTCCCCCTGTTTGCCCCTCATAAACCGAACGTCACAAGGGTCGGCCGTGGGCAGCCCCACCGGGTGAAGCGCATGTGACGATACGCCGCCTACTCGACGTGGCCGCCGTCCTCATCGGTCGCCCACGCTCTCCACGATCTCGTCGTAGACACGTGTGGGTTCCGCTGCCCAGGCGACCATTTGGTCCCGGCCTAGCCAGCCCAGCCCGCGCATCGCCTCCGCGAGCTGGGCGTGCCCCTCCCACTCGCTCAGCACGAGGTAGTGCGTCGGCCGTGCGCTGTCGCGCAGCAGACTCGCCCCCCGGAAGCCAGGGTAGCGGCTCCGCGCTTCCCGCAGCGTGCACCACGCCTCCTCCCACGCGCCCTCGTGCCCGGGCACGACCTCAACCGCGGTCACCATCCTGATCAGTCCTTGGTCCTCCATCGTCGTCATCCGTTGGCCCTCCTCCGTCATGGCCGCGCGGCCGATTCCTGTCCGCGCCCCTCGCGCGAACGCGCTCAGGGGGCTAGGTCCGCACCCCGTGGCGCCGCCCCCGCGCCGGGCGCGTCCCCCGGCACGGCCACCCGCTGCAATCGCTGCAAGATCTCCAACTGAGTGGTGTTGATGGCGTACAACAGCTCAAGCGTCTCATGGTCGGCCATGGCCCGTATGTCGGCATGGGCCGCCAGCACATTCTGGCCCACCAGGATCGCCGGGAGCGCCCACAGTTGGATCAGGTTGGACAGGAAGAGCACGAACCCGAAAGGATAGGGGTCCTTGATGATCAAGCCCACGCCCGACTGCTGCCACGCGATCCACCCCAGCATCCAGGCTATCAGCAGGTAGAGCGCCCACATCGACCCGAAGGCAACCGTGATCTTGACCGCGATCGCCTTGTTGAGGCGCGCGAAGATCCCCTGGCCATACACCTTACGGTCGGTGTGCTCGATGAGGACGAGGCGGTGCTTGTGCGCCCGCGCCTTCGCCAGCAACGCATCGACATCCCCCGCGCCATCGACCATCACGCCCTCCCGCATCATCATCGCGGGCAGGAGCGTCGATCGACGCCCCCGCCTACCTCGCGCCTCGCGCGCCCGCTCTCAGCCCGCACGCTCCGCGACCATGGTCCCACAGCGCCCCTGCACAGCGGACGGACACCATGCGCGCCATGCCTCGCGCGGCCTCATGCCTGCATTGTCACACATCGTCACGGATGTCCCTACGCGCATCCATGCGGACTCCGCATAGGATGGGCGTTCAGGCGCGGGGACCGAGCCCTGCACGTCGTCGATCTCCGCGAGGCGCTCCCTGACGCGCTCGTCGGCGTCGAGCGGGTCGTCGAAGGCGCTGTAGCGCGCCGTCCGTCACGTACTCGTCGGCAATCAAGGGCAGGCCAAGGAAAACAGCCCCGATCGCGACCCGGCCGTGGCTCCCATCTCTCATCGACTACCGATGGCGTGAGCCTAAAAACCGGCGCGGGGGTGGTGGTAGAAGTAGTCGCGCAGTCCGAGCACGGCGCGGATGTAGAATCCGTTGCGGCGGTTGGCGAACGTATCGCCCGAGTGGTAGAGGGCCAGCGCCCGATGCGCGTCATGCCTCGTCATGTCAAGGTAGTAGGAGAGCAGCAGCGTCCCCTCGAGGGCGTTGTTCTCGGGCGTGTTGGGGTCGAGTTTGTACCCGACGAGTGATCGCTGCACCCAGCGCGCCATATACGGCATGAGCTGCATCATCCCGATCTCGCCGCTGGCCCCGCGCACCATCCGCCAGCCCGTTTCATGCCAGGACAACCCTTTGACGAGCGCCGCGTCGGCGCCCACCAGGTTGGCGATGTCGGTCAACAGCAGCCCCGCGGACACGCGCGAGGCGGGTATGCCCGGCACAAGGACCCGCCGCTGGCGCGTCGTATAGTGGTGCAGCGTGAGCCGCTGCCCCGCATAGATAAGGCTCCCGTCGCCGAGCCCGTTCTCGGCCGCCAGCGTGTAGGCGTCGGCGCCCAGAGACGCGGCGATGGCCCCAAGGGTGTCCCCCGACCGGACGGTATAGAACTGAGGACGATCGGTTTGGTACGTCCGCGACACGTAGTAGGGGGTTCCGAAAGGCCACTGCAACACGTGGATCTGCTGGCCGGAGGCCATGGTCCACAGGCCGCCGTTGCGGCGCCGGATGAGCCAGGCTATGTCGTGGAAGCGTTGCGCGATCGACGCGACGGTGTCGCCCCGACGAACCGTGTAGAGAGTGTAGGCGCGCTCCACCGGCGTGTGCGTGAGGCGCGCCACCACCGCGGCCTCAGCCGGGGCGTCGATGGGAGCCGGCGCGGGATGGGAACGGGGAACGACATGCCGCCCACGCGCATCGACGTGAGCGACGTAGGCTCTATACGGAGCCGCCGATCCCGCTACCATCGTCTCCGCGGACGCGCCGACCGGGATACTCGCCCCCGCCAGCGCGACAGTCAGCCCGGCCGCCACGGCCACCCGCCGTACCATCCACAGAAGCTCGCCTTTTAGGGGCGGGAGCTCACAGGCTTTAGCCGCGGGAGGACGCCCCGCCGCTTCAGCGGCTTTAGCCCATCGTCTCGGCCGCGGTTTGGTATCATTGAGGTGCGCGGTTAGGCACACCGTCGGGTGAAACGGCTTCAGCGCATCAGACAACGGGACACCTCCTGTTGCTCTCTGTTGGGGTGACTCCCAACGGGCCGGACCAGAGATAGACTGGTCATCAGATCACCCGGCCCCATCGCTCACGCGACACGCGTTGGCCGCCTGCGCTGAGGCTGCCAGCGTGGAAGCCCGAAAGTCGCCGCCGTGGCGATGAGTGAGGGCAAGCCCACCCGCTGACAGCGGTGGGTAGGTGACATACGCCCTCCCTTTTTAGTCCCTTGCGACAAGACTACTGTGCGCATGTCTATCGCGGCGTGTCAAGCTGTCAAGCGGATACACGCGCGGACACGCCCGCTACCGCGGACTCAGGGGACTCCCTTTGATGTGGCGCCTACGGGGACCGCCGAGGGGGCGGCATACCGTCGCGGACGTCCTGGTCGGGCACACCGCGTCGTGCGCCCGCGTTGAGCCGGCTGGAAGCCGGCGGTCCCGGTGGGACGACGGGCCGGCTGGAAGCCGGCGGTCCCAGTGGGTACGTCCGCCGCACCGGGAGACCTCTGACGAAACGCTACGCGGGACGCCACAAAGCGATGCGGAACGCGCCATGACGCGACATGAGGCGACCCCGCCACGTCGCCGTGACGGTATACGACGCCGCTACGCTGTGCGGCAAGGGGCCGTGCGCCCCTCGCCCCCGGTTATGGCGCGCCGATCGCCACACCGCCCGTTGCAGCCATGCTCTCCCCGGCATGATAAAGGCCTGCGTCGCGTTGCCGCGCGCGTCGCTCCGTCCAACCCCGCGCAGCGTCGCGCCCCCTGGCAACGCGATGGTGTAGCGTAACACCGCGCGCCCCGCGGCCGTGTGCGCGCGCAAGCGTAAGGGGGAACCCGCGAGCACGTGCGTGCGCGGGAGCGTGACGTCCAGGGGACTGGCGCGCGGCGAACGCCCCTGGCGCGGCCACGCCCGCTGACCCTCCGCGCGCGACCGCGACGCGGGGCGCGTATCGCGACGCGCCCGCAACTCGGTCAGGCGCGGCCCGAGCGTCGCGGTGGGCGAGGGGGATGGCGTCGCTGTCGCCGTCGGACTCACCGTGGCGGTCGGAGTAACAGTCGGCGTCAACGTCGGCGTGGCCGTCACGGTGATGGTAGCCGTCATCGTCGCGGTCGTGGTCACCGTCGCCGGGATAGTCGGCGTCCCGGCGAACGGGGAGGGACTTGCCGAGCCTACGGGAAGCGTCGGGGCCGCCGTGGCGACGGTTTGGCCTGACGGACTCAGGGCCTGCAGGTAGCGGCTGCTCACGAACCCATAGCGATGGTTGTAGGCGATGAGCCACCAGCCCGCCGCGTCGAGCGACGGATCGAGCGAGCGCGACACGTAGACCTGCCCCCCCGGAATCGTCCCGATCACCGTCCCATTCGTGCTCGGCGCGTCACGGACATTTACCGTCGCGGCCGTCGTCATGAGCCTCGTCCCGGCTCCCGCCATGACAACGTCAGCGCCTATCCACGCCGTGGCCCCATTGTAATACACCTCGGCCCAGCCGGGGGCGCTCGTATCCGGAGTGGGATCGAGCGCGAACTGTTCGCCCCAATCGGCCGTGCCCATGACCGTACAGGACGGATCGGGACAGGAGTAGAGCGTGGTCCCTCCCGTGGCGACCATGGCGATGCCCGGGTCGCCGCCGTCGTAGGCCGTCCCGCCGCGCACCTGCCCCAGGTAGTAGCCCCAGTCCCATAGGGGACCCGGATCGGTGTGGTTGGCGCCGGGGACGTTTTCGTGGCCGAAGATAGCGTTGCGGTCAGGAGCGACAATGCCGCCCGCGCTCGCGTCGAGCCAGCGCAGGATAGCCGCGGAGGCGTCGTACTGCGCCTGCGTGTAGCCGCTCCCATCGCGGAACCCCTCGTGCTCGATACCGACGGAGTGCTGATTTATGTACCAGTTGCCAGCATGATAGGCGATGTCACGCACGTGGACCAATTGGTAGACCGTGCCGTCCTGGCAGACCAGGAAGTGGGCGCTATCCCCCGACTGACGGCTCTGGAGCGTGGCGAGCGCCCCCGCGCAGCCTCCCTCTGTGTCGTGGATGACGGCGTAGCGCACGTCGACACTACTCGGGCGGTTGGCGGGCGCATAGTTCGGTGACGGGGCCCAGATCGCGCCCGGATAGTCGGCCGTCCCGTCGCGGGGGGCGACACGCGGCCGCGTCCCCGCGATATCCACGCGCGGGCGCACACCGGGAACGGCGGCCAACACGAACGCGTGGCCCGCGGGGTCACGCGCCACGACCCCGCGGGCCAGCGCATCGTAGACCCCGTCGACGAGGACGCGCGTGGCCAGCGTCGTACGCAAGCCGGCAAGCCACGTGACGGCCGCTTGCCAACCCGCCAGCGTCGCGGGCGGCGTGTGACGTGGCTCGATCGAGCGGGCGGACCAGGCCAGCAACAGCGCCCCGCCCAGCGCGTTGAACACATCGTCGTCCATCACACGGGCCGGCGCCACCCGCAGAAGACGGGCGGCGAGGTCGACGGTGTCGTGGCCGGGCGTGCGCGCGAGGTCCATCAGACCGTAGCCGCCGTCGATGCTCGCGCGCCCGCGATGCGCGTCCCACAGGCTTCGCGCATAGGAGACGGCCAGCAGGAGCGGCAGCGGCACACCCGAACGCGCGGACGCACGCGCGAATATGACGCGATCGGGTAAGCGCGCCAGGGATAGAAGGATCGGCGGATATCCCAGGGGGAGAGCCCGCGGCGCCTCAACGCCCTGGAGAGGAGCGGAGAACGACGCGGAGGCGTGGCCGAGGGATAGGACGGGCAGCGCGAGAGCGGCGAACAGCAGGAGACGCGGCAGGACGAGGCGAGAGCGGATCACCGTGCGGGCCTTTCTTGTGTCTTGGCGCGAGACGCCGGGCCGAGGACCGGACGTTGGACGCGAGCGGCACGATCAAGGAGGACGGTGGGAACACGACTACAGTAGCACAGATAGACCGCTTAGGGAAGGGGCAAAAAGGGTGAAAGCCGCTAGCCGGGGGCGCGATAGTGTCGCGCCCCCGGCTAGCGGCTTTCCTGAATCCGTACTTTAATACGCTGAACGTATGTGGAACGCCGCGCTACTTATTGACGATCGCGGCGTCCTCATCGGGCTCGAAACGGAGAGGAGCGGGGACCGCGGCGGCGGGGTGTGACACGCGACCGAGGCGGTAGGCGACCATGAAGCGCATGTGGCGCCAGGCGTCGCGCAGCGGGTGGAGCTTGGAATCGCCCGCGCGCGGGTAGTAGGTAATCGGCACCTCCGCCACCCGCAGCTTCACCTCTGCCGCCTTGATCACCAACTCCGAGGCGAACTCCATCCCCGGGCTGGAGAGACCCATGCGCTCGTAGGCCTCGCGCGTGAACGCCCGCAACCCGCTGTGCGCGTCCGAACTGCGCAGCCCGAACAGCGCGTTGAGGATGAACGTGAGCACCGGGTTCCCGATGTAGCGGTTCGCCCACGGCATCGCCCCCGGCTGGATCGTGCCCTGGAAGCGCGAACCCAGCACATAGTCGTAGCCCTCGCGCAACGGCGCGATCAGGCGGTCGATCTCGCGGAAATCATAGGTCTGGTCCGCGTCGCCCATCACGATATAGGAGCCGGTCGAGGCGGCGAAGCCTTTGTGGTAAGCGTTCCCGTAGCCGCGCAGGGGTTGGCGCACCACGCGCGCCCCGGCGGCCTCGGCCAGCGCGACGGAGTTATCGGTCGAGCCGTTGTCGGCCACGATAATCTCCCCGTCGAGCCCGGACCGGGTGAGGCCCTCTTGAGCCCAGGCGACGCAACGCGCGATCCCGGCCTCCTCGTTCAGGCACGGCATCACGATGGAGATCCGCTCGGCCCCCCTCGCGGCCCAGGACGGTTTGGGGTCCACGCTGACCTGCTCTCCGACCTCTCTCCCAACCTCTCGCACGCTCTTCTCCTGGCAACGCTGTGGGGCTTGTCCCGTCATCGTCCCGGCGAGGCGCCCCAATACGGTCGGCCCCTCGCTGCCGTATGCACGGCAACAAGGGAAAGTATACCATGACTGCCAACTCGTGGACTAGCGCCTCGACCAGGCTCTCAGGCCTGTGACTTGGCGGGGTTTGGTCGCGCCCGTCGATCCCCAGCGCTTGTGTGTGGCGGGGGTCTGGGGGGAGGCATCTCCCCAGGTTCCCCCGGAGGGGGCGGAGAAGGCGACTTTCAACTCAAGCGGCCGAAGTAGCTCCGGCAGGCCATGTCGATGAGGTCCTTGCGCAGGGTCGGCGGCACATCATAGTAGCGGGCGGCGCTGATGAGGTGGTTGAGCAGGTCGCGTGGATGACAGGCCTGCGGCTCGCGGCCAGGAGTCTCGTAGTGCTCACGCAGCAGATAGTCGAAGGTTTCCTCGACGAAGGCGAGCCCTTTGCCCGCCGCCACGCGCTTGAAGATCTCGCGGAACTGGTCGGCCGTCGGCGGCAGCACCTCGATCTTGTACTGCATGCGGCGCAGGAAAGCGTCGTCGACGAGATCGCGCGGCGACAGGTTCGTCGAGAAAACGATCAGTTCCTCGAACGGGACCTTGATCTTGACGCCCGTCACCATGTTGAGGTAGTCGACGTGCTTCTCCAACGGGACGATCCAGCGGTTGAGCAATGCGGTCGGCGAGCACTGTTGGCGGCCGAAGTCGTCGATCAAGAACATGCCGCAGTTCGCCTTCATCTGCAGCGGCGCCTCGTAAACCTTGCTCTCGGGCGAGTAGGTCAGGTCGAGCGCCGCGAGCGTCAGTTCCCCGCCGGCGATGACGGTCGGCCGCTTCGAGCGCACCCACCGTCCGTCGGCGTTAGGACTGGTCTCCTCGACCTCGCGGTGGTGCGCCTCGTCGAAGACGCGGATGATCTCGCCCTCTACGATGATGGCGTGCGGGATATACACGTCCCCGCCGAGGCAGGTCGTCGCGATCTCGGCGATGGAGGTCTTGCCGTTCCCCGGCGCGCCGAAGACGAAAATCGACTCGCCCGAGTTGATAGCCGGCCCGAGTTGACTCAGCACGTTAGGGGCGAGCACCATCTGGCTAAACGCTTCCTCGACCTTGGCGCGCGTCACATGGGCGTCGCGGGCGCGCTGACGATTCACCATATAGGTGTAATCCTCGAGCGTGACGGGGCACGCCCCCGCGTAGTTGGAGCGGCGCAGCAGTTCCTGCACCTTATGCGTCCCCTTGTCGGTCAACGCGTACTTGTAGGTGATCGGCATCGGCCCGTTGGAGCCCTGCACCTCGACGGTGTGGCGGCCCTTGAGCCCCTCGACGAGCCCCTCGACGACGCCCGCGAAGGGCAGGCGCAGGACGTTGGCGATGGCACCCGCCGAGATAATGCCGCGGAAGTAGATGATCTTGAGGACCAGGTCGGCGATAAAGTTCTCCTCGAGACCGGTATCCTCGACGCACTCGACGCGCGGGGGCGTCAGCGGTGCCGGCGCCCCCGGCGCCCCCGGCGCCCCCGCCACGATCGGATCAATCGGCGCCGCGACGCGCGGCGGCGCCGGGGGCGGCGCCGGGGGCGGCGCCGCGACCGCCGGGGGCGCCCCCGCTCTCACAAAGTTAACGGCCACGGTCCCTCCCACTATGTCGGCGTCGGGGTGTATGGCTATACGCCCGCTAGCCCCGATAATCCAATGGACGGGCGCGTATTGTTCCACGCCCGACAATCAGACACAGGGTAGAGTAGCCGCGGGTAAGAGGGAATAGGCTGTGTTGCCCAGCCCGTATGGGGCAGCAGGACAGGTTGGGGGTTTTTGCATAACCCCTCAAAAAGGTGTACTTTCTGGCGTGTGATGCCCTGATCGCTCGCAAGGTGGCGTGCGAGCATTGCCCCGAAGTACTCTATAGCTAGTCAAGGTCGAAAGCCACGGGCCACGTCGGGTGGCCGGGCAAGCGGTGTCCCTCTTGCATTTGGGCAAAGTATTCGTCTAGCGGACTGGGCGCGAGGTTACAAGCCATGGCAGCGTCCCAGGCTTTGCAGCGGGGGTTGACGAAGCCGGTAGCGGCGGCAGCGGCCGGATGGATCGGCAGGACGAGTTGGGGCGCAGCAGCCTCTTGGGCGAGCAGGTGCGCCATGGCGCGCGCCGTCGCGCCGTCGTGCGCCAGGAAGACGCGCGGCTCGGCTGGCGCGGACGTGTGGACCCTGGTGTAGCCGACGACCCCGCCCGCGCGCGTGTACACCGTCGCCCGGATTGCCGGGTTGGGGCTGATCCAGTCGAGCAAGTCGGGGCCGGGGTCGAGCGCGAAATCGACGTCCGCCTCGTCGTGGCTCCACAAGGCGTGGAGCGCAGACACATCGCCGGACGTCGGGACATGCCGCTCCAACTGCTCCGGCGGCTCCCCCGAGGATGCGTCGATTGGGACCATCGCCCGGGCAGCCCCATAGGCATGCGTCCGATAGCCGAAGCGGGGATAGTAGTCCGTATGCCCGAGGAGGAAGCTGAGGACGTAGCCCGTCGCCGCGGCGACGGCATGCCCTTCGGCGATTAAACGCCCCCCGATCCCTTGTCGTTGACATGATGGGTCGATGGCAATCGGGGCGAGGTTCACCACCGGCACGGTCTGACCGAGCAGGCGCATCCAGTGGGGGGAGAAGAGGACATGCCCGACGACGCGCCCATCCATCTCGGCCACGAGCGATAGCGCGGGATCGAAAGTGTTGCGCTGACGGTGCAGCGCGACGATGAGGGCCTCCCCTGCACGGTGCCCGAAGGCCTGCGCTTGGAGATCCGCAATCGCGGCGTAGTCGGCGACATCCTCAGGACGGATAATCATGGAACCCTACTTCCTACTTTCAGCTTATCGTTCGCCGCTATCCTGCGCCCACATGGAACACTTGGGCTCGTGCAACACCCGCGCCCAACGATCTCTATGGGGAGGCGTCGGTGGGCGTTGCCGCATCAGGCTCACCTTGCCCGAGATAGCGATAGACCGTCGCTTTGGAGAGGCGGAAATCCCGCATCAGGGTGCGGATAGGCGCCCCTGTTGTCGCTGCGCGCGGAGTGCGGCCATTTGCGCGCGCGTCAACGTCTTGTGACGGCCGAACGGCACCCCCCGCGCTTTGGCATTCTCGATCCCGTCACGCTGCCGCTCGGCGCGGATCTCGGTCTCGAACTGCGCGATGGCACCCAGCATGTTGAATAGTAGCCGTCCGGTGGCGTCGGCGGTGTCGATCTGCTGATCGAGCACGCGCAGCTCCACGCCTTTGCGCCGCAGGACCTCGGCGATCTGGCACAGGTGCAAGGTGGAGCGCGCCAGCCGGTCCAGGCGCGTGACCACGAGCGTATCGCCCGCGCGCGCATAGTCCAGGCACGCCTCAAGGTTGGGGCGCGTGCGCGTGGCGCCGCTCCTCTTCTCCTGATAGATCTTGTCGCAGGGCGTGAGTTTGTCGAGCTGGACGGCGAGGCTCTGGCCCACCGAACTGACCCGGGCATAGCCGATGAGCGCCATGGTGTGCTCCTGCTGTCCTGCTGTCCCGCTGTCGCGGGGCAGTCTCAGAAACCCTAAGATGCTATGATACGGGCATTATGAGACGACTTGTGCGACCCGTCAAGCCTCCTGACTCAGAAGGTATACGTTGTGAGATACCTATCTTGGCTGTCAATGGTTCGGGAATGAGCCTAAGACTTGACCGTTGCTGCTCAGGCAACGAGCCTATTGTGCCTATGACGCCCCACATGCCACGCCAGAGGATGGGGGCTCTCCCGCAGTCTCGATGACATGGGTTGAGCGACAAAACAACATCACAGGCTGAGAAAATTGACGGTTGCACACCGTTGACGACGTAGTGAGCTGAAGA
>JAABUO010009891.1_pt1 | contig 10627 bp, 15 predicted proteins | sample 5559291 | NCBI WGS metagenome assembly JAABUO01 (sample SAMN10711878, study PRJNA513372) | rock metagenome | isolation source: Antarctica rocks | place: Antarctica: Victoria Land, Finger Mt sud
TGTTGAAACTCTTCATCACAATTGTGGTGCAACAGAGGCTTTCATATAAACTTTCAAACCAACACAGCAATTTTACTGTTTCTGTGCACTCATTCAACAACATTGCGGTGTTCTCAAATTATCTGGTTCAGAGTCCAAGATACGAGTAGTTGCAAATGGCTGATCACCAAAGGCCACAAAAGTAGACATGCATGCGTGCCAACCTATCATCCTGCAAATTCAAGCTAAAGCAGAATATAGCTCGCCTGGGCGATACTTCCACTCAATGCATCTCAAACACAAATGCGGTCAATGTATGCGGAAAAGGAAGACAAAACTTCATGCCGCAACGGCTGCTGTGGCAGCTGCCTGTTCTACTAATGCTTTTCCAGGTTTGCTGGTCCTTTGAAATGCCATGCCTTTGATCCCATCAGGATTGGCAACGAAACCCAACCTGTTGTACAGACCTACAACATTCGGCTCAGCATACAGGGAGACTATTGTGATGTCTTCATTGACTAATCTAGCTGTCAGGCGTTCAACCAGACCTCGACCCAGCCCACTGCGCTGCCATGCAGGGTTGACCTGCACAGACATGCTCGCAGAGTCAAAGACCAAAAGGTTTGGCCAACATGGCTTGAGAAGCTGTGGTGCAACTAGGACCACACCTGCTTTGAGGGCTAGTGCAGTAGTTACGGTTGACAAAACACAGGTGTGATGAGATGCATTGTGGTGACAAGCTCACCGCAACATCCCAAATTGTGGCTGAGAGAGCACCATCACTGGTGGCGCGGGCAAAGCCTAGAAGCTGCCCTTGCCTGGCCCACCGACTCTGCTTCATGCTACGGATCCAAAGCACAGAATGACTGTGGTCAAGCGCAAGCTGCAGCCGATTTGGGTCCCTCTGCGGAAAGCCAACCTGTCGCATGCATGCCAGCCTTAAGTTCTTGGTGCGATGAGTATACAGCTGGTTTGATGGAGACTGAGGCTGTGCAAAACGATCTGTGATTAGTATGCATGCATGCAAGACGATGTTGTCTGAGCTGAATGCAGCAGCACCTTTTGAAAGAGAGCGTTCAGGTCTGAGACGGTCAGGTCATTCATGCCCCATACAAATTGACAGCCTTCAGCTTCGAAGGCCTTGTCCAGTTTAGTAAGAGAGGGCGCCGCAACTTTGCTGTCTGTTGATGATTGCCATGATGCTTTATCTGCACACATGCCATCGGCCGCTGCAGCTGCGCAGTGGCATTTTGCACGTGAGCGTGTGTGATCAAGACAGGAGTAAACTTGAGGTAGCACCGAGTTCACGATGCATATCTCGGTTGGTGTATGCATGTTTCACATGCCAAGCTGCGCGCACCTGAAACGTTGCTGCCGACGTAGCTTAGTTTGGGCTTGTTAGCTGGAGGTCTGTCGATATTGGCTGGAGGTCTGTCGATATTGGCCAAGGTCGACGCTACAGGCGAGTTGAGCCAGTTCGCGGATCTGCGTCGGTGATGAGAACGTCTAATATAGCTGCGACTGCAATGGGTTGCCAAACTGGGTTTGACCGAACAAGGGGGAGAGCTTGCAAACAGCCAGCGCGGCCCCATGCCTCAACGTATCGTGCGCTGTTCAGGCATCAAGAGTTGTCCGCTCTCCACGATCGAGCCTGATTCACTGACTTGTATACAAGAGCTCTTGGCTACACTGCAAGCCAAGGCAGCTCTTAACAACGCCAGCGCTCATGTCGACCTAGCCAATATGCCTGTACCATACCGGTACTCTCCGCGTTCCGTGTCGAGCACTCCGTGTACTCTGTTTCGTGGTTTTGCATCCACAGCCCTCACGTTGTTGCGGTTGCGCATGAGATCTGCTTAGCCGCGACTGCATTGCAAGAGTTTTGCAGGTCGTGGCGCTACCGTACTGTTGCTACTTGAGACCTTCAAAACGGAGATTTCCTTAGATCGCTTTGATGGCTTCTTTTGTAAACAGCTTTGCGTTACTGGAGGGCGATGGTGAGCCAAGCACATCCACGACCACTGGCAAGAAAAAAAAGTCAAGAAAGAACAAGCGTTCAGCCTCAGCTGCGTTGCCTCCGTCCGGCGCGAATGAAGCTGTTGCTCCTACACCAGCAGCACCTACTCCAGAAGAAGACAATGCCGCTGATGATGGCTTTCAGCTCGCGGGCAGGCTGTCGAGACGAAGCAGCACGGGTAGTGCTAAGCCCAGTACGCCGGCAAGTAATGTAAAACAATGTACGCTTGCGGAAGGGATGCACGATCTGGAGCACGCCGCTCGCGAGACGCTTTTCAGTCAAAGCGCAGACAGAGTATCGCAATGGAAGTCTTGGCAGCAACGGGTAACTGAAAACATATCACCTCCGGAGGATCTGGATCCACAGCTTGTAGAAGGCTTTGGCCGCAGCATCCGCAACACCTTTTGACCTACTGTAGGTTGAGGACAGGAACAGCGAGACCTTCACAGATCCGTCTGCAAAACCCATGATCTACAGCACTTTTGGAGATGTAAGGGGGCTGCTGCTCGGCACATCTGACAATATTGCCACGCACTTGTATGTGCTGATCCCAAGCCCTACGAGCTTCTTGCAGGTGTTACTCCTGAGCAGAGCCTTGGAGATCACAGTACAGCGTTGCCTTGAGGCTCCTTTCCCAGACAAGTATGACCTAGCGAGCTTGGCCGGAGTAATCTTTGCTGCGCAACCCAGCTTTGCCAAACATGACACTCTAGATGCACTCTTCTCAGCCATTGTCCAGCTGGGAAAGCTCATGCCAACTTCCAACAGCAAGCACAGCATTGAGATGCGGCGAAGGGCAAGAATAGCTGTTGCTGGCACATTGCATGTGCTCAAAGAGCAAGATCCTATGGAGAGCCCCAGCAGTGTTCAGTCCTTTGACTCAGAGCTGCCTGACCGCGCTGCCACACAAGCGCAGCAGCTGGAAGGGCTGGGCAGGCAAATCAGTGACCCACTGGAGTCAAAGTCAAGGTGCTTGCTTGCTACAGACAACCAGCATGTCCACTGCTTTCCGCTAGAACTGCAGAGGTGTGTCAGCACAAACATGTGGCGACAGCGCCATCATGTCTGCATGCCATCCATGCAACTGGACCTCGGCAACTCTGAGCACAATCATTCCTCTCAGCATGCTGCATGATCCCTCTGCTTCATGTCTATTTCCCACTGTCACACGCATGTAGACTTTTGAGCTAGACATACTGTCCAAGCAACATGTGGCGCATATGCATCTGGGTCCGCCATTGCAGCAGCATACGGCAAGAGTGCTTGCTGAGTTGCAAGGCTGATGCAGGGAGCGCAAGGATCACATGAACATGGTCCACAAAGCCTTGGAGCTATCTAAGGAGCACCTAGCGCTGTTCCATCACAGGGAGGGCCCTGGCCACAATTCCAATGCCTGGCGTGCTCTGGATGCCTTGGACACCCTTGTGCTGCATTTAGCTGGCACTGCAGAGGTACAACACTCTAGCCGACTCACTTCTCTTGCCTATGTTGGGCACAACAGGATCATGTGTCCTGGATGATCGTGTTACAGATCACTGTCTTTGATGTCAGACACACTGCACAGAGAGAGTCCAGTCTGTCTTGACATGCTACATTTGTGAACACACTCACGGATGGTCTTGCTGGTGCAGCTGTTCTGTCCATTGATCTCATCGGCTACAGCTATTGTGTACCTTTTGACCAAATGCACAAGAACTTTCAACAGCTCTGCTGAAATGAGCACACACCTTGTGGTGTTCCTCGTCGACATTGTGCATGGCGGATTCAAATTTATCGCCCTGTTTACCTCTGAAGCTTGTTCTAGAATGCAGAGCCAAGTGGTTGATGTGGGGAAGCAAGTGCAGATGCCGAAGGGAGATGAACAGTATGCACAAGAGCTGTCAGACATTAGAGGCAAGATTCAGGTCAGGCTGTTTATACAACAATGATAGAATAACAATGACAACGACGTTGGTAATGACACTGATACTAGTACAAATAATAATAGGGATAACGACAGTACTAAATGATGCAGGAATGCTAATCGTATCATGTCAATGATGATGACACAGTAGAACATGTTTAGTACAGCAACCATACTAAACCAAACGTTTGTATTCACAAACATAGCCAGAAAAGTCAAGCGGCACAATGCTTGTGTCAGACACATCACGCACTGGACAAGCTTTCTGCACCAAGTCAGATAAGCTCGCTCCCTGAATGTGCACTAGTACAAGAGACACAGACCACCTTGCTGTACCACTGCTTGCTGTATCTGTGTGGTACAATGCACTTTGATACCAAGTCCTCACAAGGAACAGCCTGTCGCAACAACCATCAGGCAGCAGCGCTGTCAACTTATGCCTGAGGCTGTCAGCTTGCAGCAGGTGAGTCACTTCAGCCCCACCTGTCATGCCACTGCACACAGATTGCCCCACCTCTTTCTGTGGTGTGCAGGAGTGTGAGCAGGTTTTGGAAGTGCTGAGGAAGCAGGAGCGCGACCTTGCGGCTCTAGTCCACCCAGAGCAGGCCTACCAAGCAAGCTCACAAGTATGCAAACTGAACCCAGGCGTTGTATTTCATGCATTTACTGCACTGCAAATATGCAAATTGCACCCAGGCATCGTACTTTGTGCATATACTTCACTGCAAGTATGCAAACTGCACCTTTATACTTTGTGTGCATACACTTCACTGCAAGCATTTGCAAGTCAACTTCTGCAAGTGTTGAAGTTTCAACACGCCAAGTTGTGCTGAATAGCACAAGCTCGTTTGCGTGCCTGACTCATGGTCAAGCCTGTACCTATCTACCTAACAGTTGCAGTCTCAGCCATTGCTGAATCGTCATTGTTGAGGTCACTGCCATACATGGATGGCCTGTGACATGAGTGTCTGTGCGCACATTGGTTGATACCAGTAAGGCTCAACGTCACGGCATACATGTATTTCCCACATGCCAGACTTGGCAGAGTCCACTTGGCGATGAATGCAGTAGCAAGCATCCTCAGTAGTCACAGCACTGCAGGAGACACTACATGTCAGTCTCCATCAACATGCAAGCCACGCTGTTCATTTGCTTGCCTCCAGCGATGCCGTACATCTGTTCCTGCATGTACACACATTTTGGCAGGCATAGACTGCTTTCTCTTATACCCAGACGCAAGCCTTGAGGCGCACAGTGTTAATTCATGGCTGAGCTGTGAAGCCTGTCTGTGCTGTGCTGAGTTGCTACGTGCAATGTTAACCGGGGTCAAGCGCTAGATCTAGACTGCTTGGGCTAAGGAGCCCTGATTGTTGTTTCTAGGCAGCACAGACCAATGGGTTTGCGCCGCACGCCAGCCAGGAGCAGCTTGACTGCTTCCAGTATCTGAGGGAGTGCATGATCAGCAACCAGAGCCCCTACAGGAACCCTTCAGGCCTTTCGGCGCAAGGCCTGTCTGAAGGGCAGCTTTCAGAGGCTGCGCAGTACTTCCTGGCCAATCTGGAACGGCTTCTGAATGCCAACTTGGATATCCTCACTGAGGTGACCTCTCTGCATATGATGGCGACTGTAGTCAAAGTTTTTACACAAGCTTTGAAATTTTCAAGAGTGCTCATGGTCCTCTTGGTCTTCACATGTACTATGTGCTAAAGCAGAGAACAATCAAGATGCTCCAGGCATGAAACAAATTGTTGGCCGTTCTTTCACAGTCCTGCTTTGGCTGCATGGGTACTATGGATCATGCCTCATGTGTGGGAGTTTGCCTGCTGTGTCGTCTGCTTCCCACTAAACCTGCAGTGGAAGTAGTTTGACCTCCTGGGGTAGAGACTGCCTTCCTTTGTCACAAAAAGATGTATACTGTTGTGTCAATGCTACCTGTGTGCCTGACGTGCTGCCTATGGAACACCTGGTGTATCTGTGCCACATCCATCACATCTGTGCGGCACCTGTGACTCAACAGGTGACATAAAGATGACACAAAAGGTGACGTACCTGTTGTAATCCTCACAAGCATGATGTGCAGATGCGAGGCAAGGCCGAGGAGATTGGCCAGAGGTTGACCAGGGCTATGAAGACCGAGCAGGACCTGCAGAACATCAACGCCCCTCAGGAGGCCAGAAGGCAGAACCAGCAGCACCAGCACTGCCACCAAAAGCAGCTCAAGGTATCTGAGGCTGGGCACTGTTACTTGCTTGCTCTCTGTTCTGTTCGTTGTTCAACAAATTCAAATTGACGTGTATCAAATAAAGTCTGAAACATTTCCCTCAACTTTTCAACACACTTTTTGTCGTAAAAAGGTGTGACTTCTGGGTGCAACACCTGCAATGTGCTGCTGCTCCCAGGTCATAATATCCTTTGTTGGACATTGCCATAATATCACGGCGGATCTGGAATGTCGATACTTATGTGAACACCAGGACCATCCAACCAGACCACAACTGCACACCATGAACTATACTGCACTGGGGCACAGTGCAGGCATGCAAGCAGGGCTTTGTGCTTGCTGCAGGACTGCACTGCGGCAGCTGAGAAGATCATGCAGGAGTCCAAGGCAGAGTTCAGCCACATGGAGTCTTACAAGAGTCAGCTGCAGCTGATCTGGTCCAGGGAGGATGTGCAGAGCTGGCTAACGCTGTTCACCAACATCATTGCTGACAGCCAGAAAGCGCTTGCTGCCGTGATTGAAGCACCCATAAGCAAGGACCAGGTAAGGATCGGGGTGTCTGTAAGCAGTCAATTTCAATTCACATTTTCTGTCTTTCGGATTCAGCTAGGGAGTCATAGAGTGAACAGACAATATCTGGGAAGTCTCAACATACACTGAGCCCTAAATGTTGGTCAATAAAGGTGGTCAATAAGTGGAGGTTGGACATACACTAAGCACTGATAGGCCTTGACATAGCCGAGGACAGCCATTTGTCCTGCTTGGAAACTAACTAGCCATGCCTCGATGCACCAATCAATCAATATACATTTCCTGTCTTTAGGACCCATCAAAAGGAGTCAACAGACAACGGCTGAGAATTCTGATTATGAATGAATCAAATCATACAATGCTGTTTTGGGCCACAATGCATGCACCAACCAGACGATGCTCTGTGTTTCTGCGCCAATCACATGGGGGGCTTCAGAGCGCCTTTGCATGCTGATTTTGGCCAATAATGCACCAACAGTCCAGATCTTGAGAAATCTTCTTCAGCGCTGTAAGACGTCCGTCTGTCAGTGGCTGTATGCATGACCCCTGCAAACTCTGCAGCACTGCCATCCTCCATACTCCACACCAGTCTGCACCAGTCTTGTCACAGCAGGTGTCTCACTCCTGACATCGTTGCATTCAGATGTCTTGTTACTGACATTCCTGCATGGTCTTCTCAGCTGACGCAATGCAATCCTGCAGCAAGCACAAACTCAGTGTAGTGACAGCAACCTGCAAGCACAACACATCTTCCAACATGGTGCTTGTCAATATCCCCCTGTAGCAGCAGCAAGTCTTCTGAATGAGTAGGTGACAACAGCCACGCACCACCACAGATGCAGTGGGTACCTGGTTTCATGTGTATGCAGGCGAAAAGGCGCGGACAGAATCCACGCGCAGCGCCTGGATTGAGCTTATCCCATGCTGACCCCCTGGTGCAGATTCTTAACTCCCCTGCAGGGGCCATAGGCAGCTCTGCTAACACAGGTGAGGTCTACCAATTCCCAGTCAAAGTGTCACAATCAACACATTGGGCTCACCCCTAGTGTGAAGCATTGTTCCATTGGAGAGGGCGTGACTAAAGCAGTCACAGTGCTCACAAGGACAGCATGGCATTCGTTCTGTTTTGCATTTGAAGCATGCTTGTGCAGGTCAAGGGAATGAGTAAGGGCAATACATTCTACATTTGGCTGCTGACATCCACAGCCTTGGTTACCTAGAGGGCAACTGCGCTTAAGAAAAGCCTTTTGCTTGCTCAGCTAATGCATGTGGTCATTGTTTGGCATGGTCATTGTGTACAGATGCTGTGATGTTTGTGGAGCCTTGCGATGCGCCTACAGCCACTTCAAGCCAAGATCTACATATTTCATAAACACTTACCTGACACAGTACACGACAGCCCATGTGTCACTTACATGCACTCCACCCTTGATAGGACCAGCAGGGCATACCATCAAGTTGATCACCAAGGCTATTGCAGCATGTCTATACATCAGCGGCGCCACCATGCAGACTCACCTCTACAAAGCACAAACATTAAGCTTGCTAGGTGGTGTTGGCATCTTCATCTTGTTAGCAGCAACCCTGTACATGTTGCAAGCATATCACGACTGCTGTCAGAATGTAGGGATTAGGGGTTCTGTCATGCAACCAAACACATACTGCTGCATGCGGTGATGTAGTAGCGCACGATTTCACTGCAGCTGCTGCACATGCAGACAGCACTGCGAGGGCAAGGCATGCAAGGCTAGATGCTGAGGGAGGCACAGCAAGTAACCCTGCGGTGGCCACCCCTGTGCAACAGTCAGGCCAAGCAGCAGAGCTTCAGATGGGGAACGGTGCGCATCAACAGCCAGGGGCTAGCAGTGCTGCTGAACAATCTGGTAAGCTTCCTGATTGTAGGGCTGCTCTACATTGTCTGTAACGGGATACAATGCATCATGCTGTTGTGGTATCGTTGTGCTGTACGCTTTAGATTCACTGATTTGCCTGGTTCAGGAGATGTGCGCAATTCATGACAGTGGCAGTTGTAAGTGTCATTGACATTTCTGTCGTATGTTAGTCATGCAGTGTGTGTGGTCTTGCCTGCAGGTCGAATGAATGGGCAGCATGAAAGCCACCAGCCAGATTCTTTTGAGCAGGCCAAAGGCAGGCGAAAGAATCGTGGTAGGCGGGAGTAGCTATACAGACTGCATGCAAGATGGCTTCTAGTGTTTCCTTGCTCGCTCTTACATGTGCTTGTGATATTTTCTAACCCCATGCAAAGATGGGATGCTGTAGTGATGAGCCATCCTGGTCGTGAAATTTTATGCAACCCTCTTACGAGCAGGTTGCAGCGGCACCCTCAGTGATCACCCTGGATTCCCCTGCTTGTGGTGAGCTATTGTGCTACAGCTTGTTCTTACATGTCCTGTAGAGCAACACTGCTTACCGCTGTAATACGTTGAAACACTAGACAATGTGACACTTCTTTGTCTCTTAGATCATCGGATGCCCAAGATTCAGGCTGATGCATGCATAAAGATTTGTACAAGAACCTGGTATGATAATTATCAGGGTGGCCAGCTGCTTTGCGTATCAGCTGCTTGCAGTTGCTGGCCCACTACCAAGGGAAATTTCGAAATTGGACATTCCCATGACAAATTTCGATTCCCATGAATAAATCTCTCCTACATGGAATGAATGAAACTTACCGTTACTGCACCGTAGCCTGTATGCACGCCTGCAAGCGCTCGCGTTGGCAATGTACACAGGCCTGCCGTGCCTTAGCTGTGCAATCCACCTCCGGTAATAAGCTCGCACCGCATTGTAAGGGACAGCAGTGCATGTGTGTTACTGAAAGCTCACGAAGTATGAGCCAGCCTTGCAGGCTGCAATAGCTTTGTTGACCTTCACAGGGCTTTTGCAGCCTCAAGGGCTCTTGTGTCGACACAATGGTGAGCACAAGAGACCTGGAAGTAACTGCAGTGGTATCAGGATCTGGTGAGGGCCTGGTTGAGCTCATTCAGCAAAGCCTCACGGAGACATGTTCTTGTAGGAGGAGGCGATTTTGGACGATATAATCGATCGACTCTTGGACGTCAGAAACGGTAGACCAGGAAAGCAAGTGCAGCTGACCGAGCAGGAGATCCGGCAGCTATGTCTGACAGCGAAAGAGATTTTCATGAGCCAACCCAACCTGCTCGAGCTCGAGGCCCCTATCAAGATTTGCGGTAAGGACTTGCAGCTGTATGGCGTATCCCGTGTCCATCCCGGCGATGTTACCAAAATCTGCATAATTTGCGCAGGCGATATCCATGGTCAGTATTCAGATTTGCTGCGGCTCTTTGAGTACGGAGGTTTTCCACCCGAGGCCAACTACTTGTTCTTGGGGGACTACGTTGACCGCGGCAAGCAAAGTCTCGAGACCATTTGCTTGTTGCTTGCGTATAAGGTATGTGGTCCAGGTCACCAAAGCGTTGTTTGTCTCAGCCTGAAGGAGCGTGGATGATGCTTGCAACTAAGCAAAAGCTAAAGGATTGTCTCCAGCCTGGCTGTCCATTTGTTTGCACTAAGCTCAGCTGAATGTACAACCCTACATGCCACTGTTACAAGTTGGTCAGCATTCGCAACATGACCTGATAGCAGTGTGACAGCAGCAGCAGCAGCAGCAGCAGCAGCAGCGTCGGACAGGTAGCGACTCACGCGCAACTGCATTGCAGACCACAGCTGGAAAGTATCTAGTTTATCGCGGCCAAGCAGCCATTGCGTCAGGGCTACATGCGTCACATGTTCCATGAGGATACAGCTTGCATTGTCAACATGTGATGCTGACAATGAGCGTCGCCAACACAGCCTTGGCGACTGCTGTTCTTGTTTCAATGGCCAAAGTTGGCTTCAGTGGTCCTGATCTAATGAATGCAGGTCAAGTATCCAGAGAATTTCTTTCTGTTGAGAGGTAACCATGAGTGTGCGTCCATCAATAGGATTTACGGCG
>JAABUO010009892.1_pt1 | contig 10627 bp, 7 predicted proteins | sample 5559291 | NCBI WGS metagenome assembly JAABUO01 (sample SAMN10711878, study PRJNA513372) | rock metagenome | isolation source: Antarctica rocks | place: Antarctica: Victoria Land, Finger Mt sud
ACGCCGTAATCTTGACAATACTCGCAGGATTCAAGGGATGCACGCTGAGTAGCGCGCTGGCCCTGTATTTTGGCCAGCGGAATCGTTCACACGCACAAGCAAGCCATCAAGAGAGCTGCCCTGCACACTCAGACGTGATCATCGAGCTCCTGCTCACATACACTTCTTCGCGATGTTGCTTCAGACTATAGCTAACTAACGAGTGCAGATCAGGAGCTGAATCAGCAGATGAAGCGTCTGCTGCATGACACACAATTTGCACAGTCATGCATGGCAGCAGATGCTTTGTCACACGCAAAACAATTCAACGCTACCACATTGCTTTCCTGTGGTCACTCATGCCACAAGCTCTTGTTTACCAAGACAGCAGCCAAGGGCACTAGTGACATCGAAATATACTGGTGTACAGTACAGATGCAGTCACTGCATCTTTCTATGCTACAGGTGCTAAAAGCGTCAATGCAGCCCCAACTCTCTGACAGTGACTCAAGTACAGAGCGTACATGAACATTGGTGGTAGCACAACAACAGCAGTGCTGCTGCTCAGAGCTATAGAATATACTTCAGTCCTTGTGACAAAATTGGCACATGTGTTGTACAAGCAGCAGCCGCGGCAACACCTTGGGTCGTCAAAGTAGCTGCACTACTTTCCAACATAGGCTCCTCAGTAAAGTCCTTGATCATTGTCATCTAGATCTGCCAAGTCAGGCGCAAGCCGGTTTTTGACACCATATTCTCTGGAATGAGTTTTGTAAATGACTCAGTCAAGGGGTTTCGTGAATGACTCCGCCAGGGGTGCTGCAAAACAAGGTAAGATGCTTAAAATGCTGCACTGAGCAAGATTGAGAGCGTCATTGCAACACAGAATTTATACTCTGTCGCACTGATGTTAACCATCAAACTGGCATTAACAGCCTCACACACAGCGACAGCAGCAGCAGCAATATTGGCAGAGCAGTGTTGTCAGAGTGGCACTCTTCCTACAGCTGGCGACTGAGCGTACTGATGTCTGGCAAGCCCAGCTTCAGGTGTTTGCCTTAATGCTTCTGTGGATGTGCTGTGGCACTGCGGTGTACTCCATGGGCTGCAGCAGTATTGTTTCACTTCAGGTCGATGTTACTCTGGATTTATATGCACGTTGCACAACAAGCCTCACCTCTTTGCAGCTGACTGAAACCCCTTTCTTTGATGCTGAGGCTGACTGCAATAATGTGTCTTCCAAAGGCTTGCAGCCAAACTTGTAACAACAGTTGTGGCTTGCTGAGTCATCTTCAAGCACCACCCGATAGGGGGTACACCAATTGGAACTAGAGCCGTGTTACCTGCAATGCTGATGTTTGCCACATACCAGAAGGTCATGATATGCGAGGCAGAACATTGCCAGGCCCAAGTGGGACTTTAGCACGCCATTACCTTGGTGACTCTCGTAAGTGCTGATCATTCTAAGAAAGATGCATGCCAGCACTCTAAGCTATAGGTTCACACTCAGGCGTGAACTCCTACAGGAGATGCATTTGTCTGCTCTATCCAGTGTTGCTGCTGCTGCACTTCAAGTTGATCTGACTGTCATGTGCCACGCACATTTTCACACATTTCAACGCCGACCATGCATGGCAACAGGAGCCTTGTGAACTACTGGACCTACCAAAAATCACCGAGGATGCATTGGTCTGCAAAGGCTGCTACATTTCGGCCTGGAACATTGAGATCTAAATTTAAAGCAGGATACTTGTACAACATGCACTCAGGCATGGTTGGCACACGGGCTACGCAACGGCAGCAAATGCATTGGCATATGTAGACTGTCTCGATGATAGTTCAAACCTTTCCTGTCATATGACTATGCTCATATTCCTATGCATGTCATATTACTATGCATAGTGGTCAATCATGTCAAGTAGCTCTTGTTGAGCAACACAGCAGCCCAAGGCAGTGACATCAGGATGAGACTGGTGTAATCCAGCTTCTGGTGCCGCATGCATATGCACAAGACAGCAGCTTTAGTGCAGCCTCAAATCTTCCACAGTACTGGTCACTCGAATGCTTAAAAAGCACATGGTACTTGCTCATGAAATTATCAGTCACTACAATATACATATAAAAAATGCACCTGAACAATGGCACCATCATAACATGCCCTTTTACAGCAGTGGCAGCACCAATTACGGCTCAGAGCTCCAGCATAAGCTTCAGTTTGCTGATATTGTAGCAGCGGCAGCAGCGGCAACAGCCACTTGGACCAGCATAGCAGCTACAGCTGTTGTTATCAAAGGCCTCTCAGTCAAACTCATCTGTATCCCCAGCCCAGATCTGTCAAAGCAGCTGCAAGTCAGCCTTGACACACTGTTCTTCAAGAGTTCTGAGAAAGACGCTGCCAAGATTGCTGCAAAACAAGTGAAGATGCTAGGAGTGAGAGACCCGTTGCAACACAGATAGAGTAAGCAGCAACACAAAAAACGGAGCAGCAACAGCCGCAGCAACAACAACCTGCGACACACACTGCCAAAGCGGCAGCAACAGCACAGCATGCAATGCGCCCGGCAACAGCAACATGTTACATGCATGCAACAACAGCCACGAACATGGCAGCACCCGACACTCAGCAAGGACATCTGCCAACTGCGGTACAGTCAGCAATGCCTTCAATGCATTGAACAGGCACAAGCATCATTGAGAATTGTGACACATGCTGTTTTGCGGATAGTGCAACTCCCCACTCTGCCAATGGCAATGGCAATGACAAAAACAACCATGGCAGGTTTGCTTGCAACAACCACTTAAGGGCACAAGGAATCAAACCACACCTATCCAATAATTGTTACAGCTTTGAAGAGAAGGGCAACTTGGCTAGAAACAGACCGACTCGGCCCCCTTGCAAGGCTTCAACTGATCAAGACTCATGCACTCCATGCAAGAAAAATAGCCCCTCCATCATACTGCCTGAGAAACATCATTGCAGACATCATGGCACGCATAAAGTCTGCAATCTTCCTCTGGCAACGTCATGCGCCAAATGTGAGTGCATCAGCCTTGCTACATCACGCAATAACTCACAACCCATGTTGCAATGCAAAGCCAAGTATACACAAAAAAAGTTCAAGTCTGCAATGCCATTGTCAATTTGTTGTGCAACAACAGCTAGGCAAAATGGCTGTGTGTACAGTCACCCAAAGATTGATGTCTCACCATCATCTGGGGTTGGCTTGAGCGGCTGTGCGGTCGTTGATCCTTTGAGACCAACTGCCGCGCACAGAGTTCACCCACCAAGCAACATGGTGAGACCTACTGGTGACTTGAGCTGGGGTGAGGTCATTCTTGGCAAAGTCCCACTCTGCTGATATCCATGGGTAATGAGCTTGCAAGGAATTGCACTCACAAGCTTGCTGGCCCGCACAGTATGGACACCCTGAAGCTTGCTTTCCAACGCGATGGAAAGGAGGCATTTGGTACTTGTGCAGCTGTCCCTTTGGACACTTCTGGCACACCCAATGCACATGCTTGTTGCTGCAAAGGGTGGTGTTATCGGGATGAATACCATCTGCAGCATTGCGCTCATAGTCCCATTCAAGCAGCAGCTCATGTTGCGTTCCTACAAACGTGGGCTGCTTTGTTTGCCTTCTAGGACCATTGTTAATACAGCGAGGACAACCACGGTCATATAGCACACGTTTAGCCACTTCAGCTTGCCACTCATGGCTGCAGATAGGGCACTTCCACTCAGCTCTGAGGCGACTGCCAGCAAGCGTCTGCTCAGGTGATTTGGCATTCTTGTTGTGGTTCCAGTATCGTGTCTGTCTCGGTGCCTTGGTAGCAAGAGAGTTGTGCTGACATACTGTTCTCCCTGCACAATATGGGCATTGGCTGCCTCTTGTGCGGCTGTACACAGTTGTCTTCCAGATATGAGGGCATCCTGCTGGACAGTTGGGGCATGACCACATGACTTTCAGGCTGCTGCCTGGCGTCACCAGGATGCCGCCAAGCAGATCATTGTTGTCAGGGTGCCACTCTTGCTGCAGCTGGGAGCTGAGCTCACTGATGTCTGGCAAGCCTGGTTTCAGGCTTTTGCCTTGCTGCTTCTGTGAATGTGCTGCTGTGGCAATGCAATACACTCCGGAGGCTGCAGCATTATTGTTTTACATGAGACCATCACTGCTCAGAGTTGAAAGCTAAGCTGCACAACAAGCCTTACCCTTTTGCAGCTGACCGAAATTCAAATTATTGGCGCTGGATTTGCCTGCAGCAGTGCTTCTCCGACAAGCCCGCAGCCCAACGTGCTGTTGCCTGCAGACCCAACAAAAGAGCACTCAGAAAGATGGGAATAAAAAGCTGACAAGGACCTGTCTTTTACCTGCAAGGTTGTTGTTTCCCATATAACAATTGGTCACGAGTCGCGAGGGAGGACATTGCCAGGCTCATTTGGGACTTTGGCACGCTGTTATTTCTGCGACCCTCGTAAGAGCAAAGGGTTACAAACTGAACAGAGAGACAGCACTCCAACCTATTTGCCACCGGAGTCGGTGAGATATAAGAGCACGGCACCAACGAGCTGCACTGCCCACGCAGACGTTCCCAGGCTCTTGCTCACTCGATGCTTCGCTTCACAGCTTGTGTTAACCGAGTTGCATCACGACGACAGTCGGACGACTTGCGAGATGCAGATAAGGAGACGAATCGTGCAATTTGATCAAACGTTGTCACACATACACCAGTCAGACAGTTCACGGCAGCAAATGTTGTCACACATGCAAACGATTGTACCAATACTGTCCTTTAGCGATGCGGCCTTTCCATACGGTGATCAAACATGCCTAACTATTCTTGTCGGGCAGCTGCAGAACAGCAGCCCATAGCAGTGTTGTCAAAATGTAGTGGCATATATGATTATATAATCCTGTGCTGTACACGCAAGACAGAAGCCACGATGCAGCCTCACATCTCCAGCAACGACTCAATTGCTTGGGGATCCAAATGGGTTCATAGTATGATGGTCTGCAATATCTATATGTGATGTGCACATGAATAGCATTGACCACAAACATAGCATAAGCTTCAGCTGTTGATCACAACCGCAGCAGCCACAATCACTTGTAATCTCGAGGTGACCGCAGTACTTGTCATTAAAGGCCCCTTACTCCAGCTCTTCTTCTATCCCCATCTGCTCACTCAGCCGCAAGCTGGAATCTGACACACCATTCCCCAGAAGGTGTCAGGGTTTAGGCTCTGCCAAGGGGTCTGCAGAACGAGCAAGGATGCTTGGAAGGCTGCAGAGAGTAAGGGTGGCAAAAGCCACTAACATAGCAACACTCAATATGCAGCAAAGACACTGCAAATGCAGTGCAATCAAGCAGTAGCCAGTGATGCGTTTGTCAAGCAGTAGCCACTGATGCATCTATCAAGCAAGTAGCATGTCTGATAGCTGAGGTAGTGCTGTTCTGCCAACAGTGGAACTTTTGCCGTCACTCTACCAGTGGCAATGACTGATGTAACAACATCAGCATGTAGCAATGTGCTTGCAATGTCACCTAGAGGCACTAGAAACAGGGTGGTGCCTGTACACTGCTTCACAAAGCCTCTCATGAAGAGAGCAACTCGACTGGAAGCAGACCAATTCAGGGCGCTCAATGTTCCTTCTAGTGCCCCTGCCACTCACATGAGCAATGTCTTGCAGTGCCACCTGTTGCAGGGTAAAAGCACCGTCAACAAAAGCAATGAAAGTTTGAATGCTCAGAAGGCCACATGAGTATGATGGTCATTGTGATGCAGACATGCAGTTTTCAGACATGCAATGTTCTGACAACACAACGGCAGAAATAGTTGTAGTCATAGCAGCAGCAGTAGTCGGCAACGCTCGGAGCTACAGCAGAAGCTTCAGTGTGCATGTTACAACAGCAGCAGCAGCAACAAGCACTGGAATGTCAGAGCGGTTGTCAGAGCTGCAGCAAAGCTTCAGACTGCTGGTTGCAACAATAGCAGCAGCAGCAACAAGCGCTTGCAACACCAAAGCATTTGTACTAGCAACAGCGGTCTCAGCAGTTCTCCATGCTCAAAGTTGCGCTAGCAACAGAGATGCCAGCATTGCATGCATAAGTAAAGACGACGCAATCACCACACACAAAAAAGGGGCTACATCTGAGGCAACCCATTTGATGGAATCCCTTCAAGTACTTACGCAAGCCCATGAGCTGTCAATGAATGGTCTAACAAAAACAACGTTGCCCACAGCAAACTCACCACAAGCAGTGGTATATCCCTGTTATCCAATGCATCTGGGAAAGATGTCCATCCCCTTTGCCTGCCAGCGTTGAGCTGGGGAGCATTGTTGATGACATCACACCTGGACAGAAAGCACAGGGTGTGTCACAACATGCATATCAGCTTAGGACACCAAGGGTGGTACATGTCAATCAAAACATCACAGGTCTATTCAGCATTCATGGTACAACAAACAATGACAAGTCACAATGAATGTAAGCGACAAGGCAACGCATGCTCACCGGTGTAGGCGCTTGTGCAACCGTTGCACCATGCAATCAAACACAGCTCAACCCGCAATGTCATGCCAATGTACAAGGGAAATGCACAAGCCTGCATTAACATGTTGTCAAAGTGTTGTGCAACAACCAAAGAAATTTAAGAGATGTCCCACCGTCATTTGGGGTTGAGACGAGGCTTTGTGCGCTCATTAATCTGTTGTGCCCAGCTGCCTCGCATAGAATTCACCCACCAGACGACTTGATGAGACTGAGAAGTGACTTGAGCTGGCGTTAGGTCATTTCTGGCAAAGTCCCACTCTGCTGAAACCATGGGGTAATGAGTTTGCAAAGAATTGCATTTGCACACTTGCTTGCCAGCACAATACGGGCAACCTGCTCTTTGCCTGTTGGTACGATCATTGGGCGTCATTCGGTACAGGTGCAGTGTTCCCTTAGGGCAGTTGTGGCAGACCCAATGCACCAGCTTTTTGCTGCCAAGGGTGGTGTTATGAGGATGAATGCCATCTGCAGCATTGCACTCATAGTCCCATTCACGCAGCAGCTGATGTTGTGCTGCTTCAAATGTTGGCAGCATTGTTTTCCTTCCAGCAGCTGTCTTATTGCAATGAGCACATCCGCTGTCGTTTTGCACACGTTTAGCCACTGCAGCTTGCCACTCGTAGCTGCATGTTGGGCACTTCCACTCAGCTCTGAGGTTACTGCCAGCAAGCGTCTGCTCAGGTGATTTGGCATTCTTGTCATGGTTCCAGTATCGTGTCTGTCTCGGTGCCTTGGTAGCAAGAGAGTTGTGCTGACATACTCTTCTCCCTGCACAATATGGGCATTGGTTGCCTCCTGTGCGGCTGTACACAGTTGTCTTCCAGATATGAGGGCATCCTGCTGGACAGTTGGGGCATGACCACATGACTTTCAGGCCGCTGTTTGGCTTAATCTTGATGCCGCCAAGCACATCATTGTTGTCGGGGTGCCACTCTTGCTGCAGCTGGGGGCTGAGCTCACTGATGTCTGGCAAGCCTGACTTCAGGCTTTTGCCTTGCTGCTGCTGCTGTGAATGTGCTGCTGTGGCCTTGCAACACACTCCGGAGCCTGCAGCAGCATTGTTGCATTTCAGGCCAACACTGCTTTGAGTTCAACCTTGCCAAGTTGCGCAACAAGTCCCACCTGTCTGTGGCTGACTGAACCTTTTTTGACTGTAGCTTAAACTGTCCGCGACTGTCTGTCTTCGATAAGGCCGCAGCCAGCTGTGATGTTGCCTGCAGACCCATCAGCAGAGCAACACTAAAAACGCTCGGCAACACTCGAAGTAAGCAAATAAGATTGTGTATGTGTGTGCGTACTCTGTGGGAACAGAAGCTGCCAAAATCTGCTGTTTCACCTGCAAAGTTGACGTTTGCCACATAGCGATAGGTCATGAACCGCGAGACAGGACATGGCCAGGCTCAAACTGCACTTTTAGCCGGTATGCCGATACCCTTCCCAAGAACCATGCGCTGCACGGAATGCCTGCACTCTGACCTGCCGGCTTGGCCAAAGAAACCGTTCAACCGCACAAGCACGGTTGTACACAAGCTGCACTGTACTCAGGCGTGATGTCCGAGCTCGAGCTCAGACACGCATGTTGCTTCAATGGTCTGCTGAATTGCCAGCCTCAACGAGTCTCGAGACTCTCAGAGTTCAAGCTGCATTCATGTATACTCGGGTGGGTTTCGCAGATAGGTTTCGGACTTATTAGTCATCGCTTGTTGACGCGCTTGGCTGGTCAACGCTCTGGTCAACGCTCCCGCAGTCAAACCTGTCGCGTTCCTAGCGCGGACCCGTGGCGCTCACAACGGTAGTGCAAGCCGGTGTCACTGTATTGCTGGCGTGTCTCCTGATGTAGCACGCTCGCGGCCGTGTGGGTTCTTTCAAGCAAAGCTTGTCGTCCTGCACAACTTCAGTCTTCATTCCGCGAGCAGTGCCTGATTGACTTGGCAACCAGGCACGGCAGTACGTGTTGTGGTACCAAACATTTGTGCTTGCTTCACCCGGGTGTCTGCTTCTTAGCATCGGCCGGTGGCTTGCAGCATGAGCTGTCATACAAAGTTGTTGGACCGCCCAATATTGCATTAATGGCAGCAAATGCTTTGTCACATGCAAGACTGTTTAAACACCAACTGAAGCCTTTTCTTTGACTAATTATAGAGCAGTTCCAGCCACTTACGTAGGTCTCATCCAGCTTATTGTGCCAAATGATCTGGACACAAGCCTCAATGCAGCCGCAGAGCTTCAATAGCAATGGTGACTCAGTGTAACTTACTGTACACATTACTTGAAGCTCACTGCAAGTACACACATGCAATCCACACTTGATCGTTGGCAGCAGCGACTGGTAGTCAGAGCTTCAGCATCATCTTCAATCTGCTTGAGTTAAAGCAGCAGCAGCAACAATCACTTGGACATCATAGCACCTGCAGTGCATGTTTACTGCCAATTGCAGCAGTCAGTATTGCCATTGATGCATTGATCATGCAAGAAGCATCATTAAACAACTGTGACAAATGCTGTTTTGCAAACAGTAAAACTTGCCATTTGCGATGACTAATGCAGCAACAATGGCTTGCACTGACAGAGGAGGGTATATGGAGCAGAACGATAGAGGAATTGGGAGGGAACCTCCACATTAAGATCATTTCTGACTTTGGTGGCTGCATGTGGGTCTACAACACAGCTGCCATCTCTGGAGACAGGCATGTCTCCACAGCAACGCTGCTTTCCTGTATGGCTAGCACAGCAGTGTGTTGGCGCAAGCAAAGTCTGGCTTTTGGCGAATGGCGACAAGGGTTGTCGCACTGCTCAGATTTTGGCACTAACCCCTATACCGTCAGTACGGATTTTCTTCCTGGCCCAAGGGTGGACATCAAAACCGATCTGTATTTCACCACAGATATATCCTCCTATTCAGTGTTTATGTAAGTCTTCAGCTGTGTTAGCTCTTGCAAGTCAACACCATTTTCTTTGTCTGCACAGGATCAGATTTAATGCTGGAGTTGCTGATAGCTGCTACATGTTGTCCAGCAGGATTTCAAAGCTAACCTGCCAGATCAACACAGCAGACTTGGATGACATCCTCACGTTTGCCTGATTTGGACAGCTCACTCACTTGAAGTTATTGAGGCTTGATAGTGCATGCCTGAAAGAGTTTCCTGAGAGAGTCTTGCAAGTTTTACAGCTGTAGGTGTCATCTATGTGCAACACTCAACCACTTTTGAAAGTGCCAGGTGTTGTAGGGTGAAACCCCACAGTGCGCATTTGATGTCCCTTAGCTCATTGTACGGTACAATTTGTACCCTGCTACACCAGGCTCCATTACTGTATTTACTTTTTAGTGCTTTGCTGGAGGTCAATCTAGGGTATAGCTTCACATACACATGTGTACAGAGAGGTACAATCTGGTCTCGCAGGCGCACCTTCTAAAGCTGCAATCAGCCCTGCCTCTAGCTAACAAGCGAAGTCTGTTGGTGTTTCTGACGTGGCCACTGTATTACTGTATAGTACAAGTTTAAAGGGCGTTTCTGTGCCATGGGTAGACTTCCTTATATACTGTAATTACCAGTACTGCGGATATGTTTCGTACCACAGTCTGCTCAAAAACATTTTGGCAACTACATTTTCCGTAATACTCATGGGCCTTATACGATGACAGTGATTCAGGCAACCACTTTATTGTGCGTGCTGTGGGCAAAGACTATGGCACGAACATTTCAGCTGCATACCCTGTCAGCTGCTCACTCAGCTGCTTCAGATTAGTTGCCGGTCAAATGGACAGATTTGACTATGCAACAGAAAAGTGGTCCCTACGCAGGCCTATTGTCCCACATCGCGCTCGTCAGGGCTGGAGTGCTCCTCAATAGCATCTGAGACCACCTTGGCTGCATCTGTGCTTGTTCTGTAGCTGTCTTTCCTTCAATCGCCGACGTCTGCGCCGTTCAAAGCGTCTTTCGGAGATCCTTGCACACCGGGCTACAGCAGAATAAGCCACGGGAGCAGCTGATCGGTGCCTTCAACATCCGTTTGTCATGGCGAGCGAGCATGGTCTAGCATCATCCTTGTTGGGTGGCATCAGGCCCAAATCGCGTAGCGTGTTTGCGACATCT
>JAABUO010009894.1_pt1 | contig 10626 bp, 10 predicted proteins | sample 5559291 | NCBI WGS metagenome assembly JAABUO01 (sample SAMN10711878, study PRJNA513372) | rock metagenome | isolation source: Antarctica rocks | place: Antarctica: Victoria Land, Finger Mt sud
GCAGACACACACAGCTGTTTATATATATATATATAAACATGTATGCCTATATATCAGGCATGTACGTGGGAAATGCAGCATTCCATGGTGCAGACCAGAGCATTAGTCAATCAAGCCATGCATGAGAAGACAAGGCAGAAACGCATCTACTGCAGAGAAGTGTATGTGCAGATGCACACATGTATGTATGTCATGGCATGAGAGTGTGACAAGACCCATTTTACGGGTCCCTAAGCAGAAGCACAAGTGACGTGATGCAAGGCCGCCAAGCTAAGCATATGATGCGCAGTACAACAGCATCATCAACAGCTGCTGAGCTTAGAGGCATTGGACTAGAAACAGAATGAGATTTAATTACTTTGCAACATGACACAGCACACACAGACACAATATACTTCAACGTCTCTGAACTGTGTAGTTTGGACTTGACAAGAGCACATCAATTGCAATTCATGAATATGAAGAAATCGTTGGGTACTTTGCGGTCTTGACCTTGAAATAGGGTCTATGAATGTGAAATAAACACGCTGTATGCATGATGTTGGATAGCTTGAATCAATATGATCAAAACATGAAAAGTTTTGCATGAAGTTGCAGGACCTCACATCATCAGAGGGACAGAGGTCTGAGTAGCACGCAATTCCAATGTAGCCATCTCCACAGGCTTGCAGCAGAACATCAACAGTGTTGTCACTGGTCAGCGTGCCGTCAGTGCAGGATACACTTGGAGCCAGCTGTTAGTCCAACCACCTGCAAGACAAGTCCAAGGCACTTTAGCAGCTTTGTCATACAGTACCAGTCTAAAGTGATGACATCCAAAGCTGAATATCAGAGGAGGGCAGAGGCAAATCCTTGTCGTACCACTAAGAAAAATCCTTGTCAAAGAGTTGATATGGTTTCGGAGCACCGTGAAGCAAAAATTTCCGGCAGAGCTTTCCGGATGCTCATACACGACACTGCTCACGATTGGTGCTCACGATTGGGTGCAGGGTTACAACCGCTCGTCTATGGCATGCCACACGTAGCCTCAAGTCTTCGATACAGCCGGCGAACATCATCTGACTCAGGACTTGCCGTTGATCTCAAGCTGTTGCCCGTACCCGCACTGAAGCGCTCGGTCTGCTCCGCCAGTCAGGTAGAAAAGAGTGGCAGCACCTGCTGTCATATCACTCATCAGCCGCGATCAACACACAGCTGTACCTTTGTTAACAGTCACCTTCAGCACTAGGCTTTTGCCACACCAGTTGCTCTGCGCCAGGGGTCTGCTTGCCACCGGTGGCTATGTTGCTGCATTTCCAAGCCAGCGTTCGGCCGCAAATCGATGGACTCGGGAACCATATGGCCAGTGAAGCAGTACAGCCTTTATCCAGGTCTTGCCAAATGCCCAGCCAATGTGTCAGCAACTGCCAATTTGCTGTGCTCCTGGCCAGCGTCCAAACAAGAAGGCAGGCAAAGCCTTTTGTGTTGACACGCCAGCACTGCAACAGACATTCACGGTGCCAGCACCTCTCAAGCTGCCCAGCATCTGCTGCGGGACAAGGCAGCATGGTGTCACAGCCTGAGAGTCCTGACCGGTAAATGCACTCTGATGCAGCTCTTGCATCAGACATTGCACAGCAAAGATTGGCTTGGAAGGTACTATTGTTCATCATGTGTCCAGTCAAGAACTTGCATGTCCGCTGAAGCCAGTTTGCTGATGTGTGCAGCATGGGGTATTGGAGCAGGGTGCGTGCCCATCCATGGACGCCCAGCTGGCTTAGGAACTGCATCAAAACTGCACAAACCTGGACTCCAGCAAATGGTCCCAGTCTGAAGACACTTGTTTCAGATGCATTGCGATTGCCATTTCAGCCTGAAATGAATTATCCAAGCTGGTCTGACCTTGTCTGGAAGTCATTCGCTGTTCTGGTCTCTATAGTAGTACTTATGGTTGTAGTATGCACTATTGACAGCGGGTACTTGTACTTTTTGGTCAAACTGATGCGAAGGCATGCATGAAACAGGGGCTGAGGCTTGTACGGTGGCTCAATCATAAAACGTACTACTTTGCATGCAGGCCCCTTGAGGAGATCTGACATGAATATTATCTCTATTTGTTCTGGCTGATGGCTTGTCTGTTGTGTCATTGACTGAATCCTATGATGACACAGGCAGTGATTGAAGCAAAAATTGAAGTGCTCAAACACTGCAGCAAAGGCATCGTGTTTATTGGCCGCATTGCTCGCAGAGCAGACTGCATAAAACACAAACAGCCACCTTGGAGTTTGGCAGACTTGCAAAAGTCATGATTGCATCAGGGAGGGTCAACATTTGAAGCGCTGCGTTTCCTTTTGCTCCCTCCCTTGCTTTTGCTTTTGTGCTTCCTTGAAGGTAAAGCTGCCTTCAAGTTCTCAATCTGCTCAGCTGTGCCGTTGATTGGTATCAGATTTGACTCTGTGAAGCTCACTCCACAAGTGGCACATGATAGATCAGTCATCTGCACAACCAGATGACACTGTCAGCAAAGTGTGCATCAGCAAAAGCCTGTCTGTGTTGCTTTGCACATGTGACACTGCTGAGAGCTTACTGAGAGGACTGCTGTGCCAGGCTCTTTCACACAGCATCTGGAACATCATTCGAATCGAACAACAGCCAAGCATGCACAATTGCTCCATGTCTACTGTCGTATGTGCAACCACTTTGTCTGTCACCACATGCTGTTTAGAGTATAAATGCTTGCTGCTACCTGCTTGATGGCTCGGTCGCTGAACACATGCCCACACCCACTGATAGCCACAAATGGGTAGCGAGTGCTGTGGAGATGCGTGACAGGGCAGACAAAACGCTCAGGTGCCTCAGCATCTGTAGCTGTAGGCAGGCCAGCTGTCTGTGTGTCTTGTAAGTCTGTGAGATGAACAGTGAAAATGTCCCTGCATGATGCCAATCAGCATTTCAAAGCAAAGAACCCAAAATCAACCATGCACAGAGACATCAATTCCTTCCAGAGTGACATTCTGAGCTGAGGCTGGCAGAATCGTCAATGTTGAAGTTGACAGACTTAGCCATTGAAGACTTGCACAGCTTGTAGGGATGGCATACCTGGTGGACTTCAGATGCTCATAGCCAAACTTGGAGGCACGCTGTTGATTCAGGTATCGATGCTGCAGGTGCAGTGCAGGGTGTTGATGCTCAGTCAGATGCACACTGCATTGTCAAGCTGCTTGCAACATGAAGTGAATCTGACCTGAGCCAGGTCGTCAACGAAGGCTCCTCCCCTTGATAGGAGGAACTCTAGCACAGCTTCCCTACATTGCCATTTGTGTGGCTTGTCATGACATCATGCAACGTGTGTGCTCTTTGCAAGGGTCAATCTTTACAAAGTGCCATGGAGCAAGCAGCTGGCATGAGCAGGTGCAAAGTGGGTTCACGCAAATATGCTACCCTGGCAAGCACGACAACAGCTTCAAAGGTTGTTATGCTTGCCTGTTGTATAGGCTGCCAAGATAATCTGCTACAATAGAAACTTGCAATGACTGATTGGATAGTGAGCAAGTCGACCATTTGGTGCTCCTGTCAACATTCACCACAGATCAGCCTGCACTGACACTGTCAACTGCTGACTCTGTCTCGGTGAGGTTTCACATCAACTGGGCAGCGTACCTGACGGTGCGTGGATCCACCGCCTTTCGGTCCTTGGCCGCTGAAGTGCTGGCATCTCCACCTCTAGTGCTGCGACTATTGTCAGCAGTAGCAAGCTCCCAAGACTGACCTCGCAGGACGTCTGATCTAGTGATGTATGTCCCACCGTCCAGACCCATTCGGCAAATACTAACTGTTGCGCTGCTGTCAGTACAGCCTGATTCGACTGTCGCACCTTGACCAGACCAATAAACGGTGGGACCAAACAGGCAGCAGGAACAGGTCAAACGACCAACACTAAAAGCGGGATTGGCAAAGGTGTGTAAAAAAGTGCAGACTGCTGACTTTGAAGGATTATAGGCTGCATCAGGAGCATAGGTTGTCGCGGTGGCAAAGAATTGCAGAGCACTATACTTTCTCAAGGCACTGCATTCACCGTTTCATCTTCCATACTAAGGATCATATGTGATATGAGCTAGCAATTCAAGACAGTCTGAATACCATTCAGTGAATAGCCAGGCCAAAATGGCTTTGGATATTGCAGGACGCTACGCAGGCCGGATCATGATCACGGACCGCAGCAAGATAGCAACGTCAAGATCACTCAATCGCCCGTGTAATTCAGGCGTTGCATCACTCGCACGTGCGACCAGCTGGTGTGCGCGATGCAGTAATGTCAACAAAGTCATTCAACAGCAAGTCCCAAGCTCAGAGGCAGCCAAAGACTTGCTGAACTGGCTTGCTGACCGGCCCGGAGCGATACGAACAGCGGCTGAGGTCGACGAAAGCCCATCAACCGCCGGCCGACGCTTGCTAGCCAGCCGCAACTTCGCAGCTGATGAAGTTCTGATGTCCGTGCCACTCACAAGCGTTTTCGTCGACATTGAGGTATCCTGTCAGCTGAATAGAGCCTTGACATTGGCCATATTGCTGAGCTCTGTGCAGACAATTTGAGGTCAACAAGTCGAGGTCAGCTTACTCACAGCACTTGCTGAGTAGGCACATGCAGTGCTATTGACACGTAGCTGCAGACTGATGCAGACACGTACATACCTTGGAGCGCTCGAATGGCACTTCGCTTGCTGCAGCACAAGTCTCTGTGCCTCAAAGCAGTCCCTGATGATGCTCTTATGTGTCCTTGGATAGCTGCTCTTCCCAGGCAGGTATTCCATGGGCAATCTGTGTTACCGTATGGTATTATGACATCAGCATGTAGCACATGCCTGAGGTTCATTCACACAGCTGTTTAGCCTTGAAATGCATGTCCAAAAAGTTGATGCTGCTTGTTGTGCGTGTAGGTGTGTGTGTGTGCATGCTTTGTGGGCCGCATGATGGGGGTCGTTCAACACTTTGCAATCATCTACGTGATGTCTTCAATACCTTGCAATCATCAACGTGAAGTCTTTGAGGCTCAGGGTGCTGCATCCTGTTTCTCAGGTGATCCTTCCTCACATCCACTTTTCAGATGCTGAAATAATGGCACTTCAAGATCCTGAAACTGTGCAAGAGGTACAAGCTATGAGGCTCTCACATGAAGCTTGCTTCCAGGTATGTACCCTTCTGCAGCCATTCGGTGAACTCTCCTATAGGATACTGTACTCCAACCACCTGATGTGCCCAACGTCAGGGTCTTATTGTTTGCCACTGCTAGCTGGGCAGATTCCATGCTCAGCTTGCGTAATGCATGCTGCCATACAGACCTTATGCGCTGTGCTAATCTCAGTGCGTCATGGCAGCTGTGTTGTCACTACTGATGCCTAACGGTAGTACCTCTTTTGCCAGTGTTGCCACAGTTCCAAACACAGTGACAAAGCTCATCACAAGCTAGCAAAGACAAGCTTGCATGCATGCGTGTGTCCGGCAGAGATCACTCAATGATCAACTGTGAACAGCAGGTCCAGTTGCATCAGACAGCTATCACGCATGCGTACTAGGTAAGTATGGGATGATGTGCAGGAGCTGGAGGAGGATCTGGAGGTGGTGGGATGCAACAGGCAGGACTTTGACTGGGCAGTCTCAGTGCTGCACAGCCGCTGCTTCATCCAAGGGCCTCAAAGCATCCACATGACAGTGCCCGGCGTGGACATGGCCAATCATTCATTCTCACCCAATGCTACTGTCAGGTGCAGACTCTGCCTGGCTGGCTGTTGCTCAATGAAGCACAGTAACAAAATGCAACAGCATATGTTCCTTATTATTGGCTGTGCTGCTGGGATGTGCCCTGTGCCGTGCCCTCTCACTGCTCTGCCCTTTGCCCTGCCCTCTATGTGCTGTTTCCCTGCTCTGCCCTGCCCTGCACATGTCCTGCAAGCGCAACCCTGTTCTGCCCTGCCCTGCCCTGTGTGATGGCCTGGTGACCTTTGGTGCCACTGTGACAGGTGTGTGTACAGCCCTGAGGCCAGTCAAGGGCGGGAAGCAGAAGAAGATGTGTGTGAACCCCCTCCAGCACAGCCTGCTATGTTTCAGCTGCTGTCAGGACCTGATGGTGTCAGGCAAGCTGCTGCTTTCACCTCCTCCTTTATGCCAAATGGTATGTTGCAATGCATGACTGAACAGCACAGCATGGGCTTGAACAGTTCAGCTCTGCTCAGCAGCTCTTGCGTCGGAGTATAGCCCAGCAGAAGGCAGCGCAGTGCAGACTCAAGCTGCAAGTGCAAGCATTGCAACATGGTGTGCAACATGGCAGACAAAGTCGTGGTGCTTCACAAACATGCACTCATGTGTACATCATGAGGGGGGTTGACCATGTAGGAATGGAGAGGAGGTGACCATCAGCTATGGTGATTGGCCCAACGATGTCTTCCTCCTCTTCTTCGGCTTCCTGCCAGAAGGAAACCAGCATGACTCAGTCGTGCTGTTTGACACTGTTCAAGACCTGGCACATTGCTATGACCTGCTTGTGCAGCAGCAGGGCCAACAAGCGCAGCAGCAGCAGCAGCAGCAACAGCCGCAAGAAGCACAGCATAGAAGAAGACAGGAACGCATACAGAATCAGCACTTGCAGCATCAGCATGGTGGGTCTCCCAGAGTGGCTCAAGATCCTGAGCCTCAGGCCTCGACATCAGATGCACATCAGCAGCCAGCAGGGCATCCCCAGGTTCAGCCCCAAGCACACGCAAGCAGCTCTCATGGCAGCACTGACCAAGGATTGTCAAGAAGCAGTCAGCTTGAACATTCAGATTCAGGAGCTAGTCATACCAATACAGAGTCTGATTCAGATCATTCATTAGCAGAAGGTGATGCAGTGCATGTTGAAGCTGCCTCTCAACAGCAAGCTGGCTTTGAAGTTCATGCAAACAGCATGCCTGAGTCTCAAAGGTCAGACTCAGGCACTGATTGGACACAGCGCCAGCTGGCACTTTTGCAAGCCAGACTGGGCCCTGGGGACTGGTCAAGGTAAGACCATGACTAAGCAGGCACAACAGCGTCAATGTAGCAGGGCAGACAACATCAAAGCCCTGTCCACAGCATTTCACATTGACAATTTCACCACGGCAGACTTGAGCATGTTTCTCTTTATGTATTGCACACAAGAAGATGATTATTTCAGGCACCATTGTGCCTGAGCAGAGTCAATGGAGGAGTCTGCGTGTTGCCACAAGCTACCCCTTTTGTAAGAGCTGCAGCTGTCTTGCGCCTGAACCTGCGTTGATGAGATGGCACAGTCAGCTTTTACAGCGGCACCATTTTTGCCTGCTTTCTTGTTTCTCTGAACTGTGACTTTGGCTCATCAAAGCTGGGTTATGTCAAGCAACTGATCAGCACCTGGTGTGCAGGCTGGTTGTGACAGCGGCAGGCTTTGATGGCCGCCTCATTCATGCTGCTCAAACGCTTGTTTATCTGCATGAAAGCAACGTGGATGATGAGCGGCTGCAGTCCCAGGTGCCAAGTCTTGGTAAGATCACTGAATCAGTCTGAATCCATGTCAGTCTGAATCCATGCAGCACCTGGTGCATTGCCTTGCACCAGATTCCCATGCCTTTTCGGCACAATGCACTTGCACATGCAAGTCACTCACTTGCCAAACATTCAACTGTACATTGATGCCCGGCCCTCAAGGCCAAGAAGTCAGAGCACTCAGCATGTCAACTGTGGGCGTGATACTGATACTTTGCCTATCCTGTTAAACCCCAAAGGCTGGTCTCACTAGACAGGCCTGTTCAAGGCAAAGATGCGACACTGCACTGTGTATGTTGTGCATGGTGCAGATTGTTGTAGGCAAAAGCCCACTTTGTGCATTATGTGCCTAATAGCTCTTTAACCTGCTGCACAGGTAAGACCTGGTAGGAGTTGGTATGTGTGGATTTGAGCAAGCCAAGTGTCTCGGTTGCTGTGTCAGTATAGAGCTCATTTTTGCTGAAAATTCAGCTGTACAGCCGTGATCGTTGACAGCATTGGGCAGCTGATGGACGTGGCCACAGTTTATATGTGTCACAGTCTGGTTTGATGTCCTGCAGGTGCCTTGCTTTCATTTCGATGCAACCAGATGCTCAGTCAGTTTGTGACAAGCATACAGCAGGACGTACAACAGCTGCGCAGTAGAGAGCTCGATGACAACATGCGCCTGGTGGTGCAGTATCGCCTTGGCAAGAAACAGATCTTGCAACATGCGTATGATGCATCGACTCAGATGTGACTGTTGCAGTATGGACAGCTGCATATCAGTCTTTACACAAACGGTACATTTGCAGGTTAGTTGACATGACAATACAATGTTGATTCTGGTAAAAGAGCATGTTTGACTTGTGGATGCCCTGCATCTGTGATGCACACAGATGCATCATTTTCTTACACAAAATGAGCTGCAAGACCCATTGCAGCTCCAGAGCAAAAGGAGTGGCAGGCCATTTGGCAAAACAAAGTATTGCAGAAGTTTAGAAGACGATACTACTGCACACTTTGTCAGCATGGGGCCACACAGTCATGCTGACACTGACGCCGTGATGTGAGGCAGCATGATGAATGCTGCTTGCGCTCATTGCTGCCTAGACCTCTTGCGACCAGCATGCAGGCTGCGCAGTAAAGCAGGCAGCAGTGAAGGCTTTGCTGCTGTTGCACCTCCGTACATTTGCTGCCCTGTGAGTGCCTCCCGTGAGATGGCAGCATGCTGCATAGAGGAGTTTGTGGATGCTGTCGAGTAGGTCCGCTGCACAGGTGATGTTGCAGATTGTCTAGACCACGCAGTAGATGATGATGACAAGCTGCTGTTTTCTGATGACCGATGCCTTGATGCTTGGCCTTGACCCTGCATTGGCTGCATTTGTGGTGTCTGCAATGAAGGCTTATTTGCTTGTCTGGCTCCAGCTGAAACAGCTGCACAGTGTACTGCTGCATCATAGGATTGCCAGCCCTTGAGAGCAACATCTTGATCTGCAGGGCGCAGCTACCATTTTAGTCATCAAGATAGCATGGCTAGAGCAAGCAAGCTGTCAAGACAGCAGGGAGAGGGGGCCTGACATTTGAGGCACTCCAGCTTACCTGTCCCTGGTGCTTTGCAGCCAAAAGTGAGCTCGATGATATCTTCTGAACCCAGCCCAAAAATTCTTCTGATGTTCTGCTGAAACTCAACTTTCCCTGCCTCTCCTGGCTTGACTTCCAATAGATGCTGCACGCTATTGTGTGACACAGTCATGACAGGAGTCGCAGTTGGCAGATTGTATGCTGCCCTCCAGTCCGGCAGCTCCCCATAGCAGAAGCGACAGGCAGTCTCTTCACTGCAGGACACCGGACAGTCAGGTGTGTAATGCTGTTCTTTACCCGCGGTCGAACAGTGATTGACAACGTCCTCGGAGCTTGCATCAGCGTCGGCAGCCTTAGCAAGCTTTGTCAAAACACGCTTGGGATCTATAGTGATCATGTGTCGTACATACCTTCTGCCTACCGACTGAAGTTGCCAGCGAGCAAGACACGCCTGGTGAACAGGCCTTGGACAGCGGCATGGCTGTACGAGAGGTTGAGCTTGGTCGCCCGGCCCTAGACACACCCAGCAACTGGGTTCAGCTTCATTGTCTGCAATCTGGCGCGAGGCAGGCACGGGAACAAGCGACACCATGGGCTATCAGAAGCAGTAAGACCAACATAAGCAGCGGTTCCACTTGCCGTGTGCTATGTCACGATCTGCACGATCGCGTTCATGTCAAAAGTTGTGTCATGTCTAGGCAGTTTGCACTGAACGACACTGAAGTACTGCTTTAAGTACTAATAATTATAACGCTCGGCCCGAGGTCACGCGCAAGCCGACACTGTTCACGGCGCGCTATCTTGCAGGTCTGCCGTATATGAAGATGAAGAAGATGAAGCAGATGAAGTAGAGGTTGATGCATTGCATTGCCTCACATGGCACATTTTACAGCGCAATGTACAGCAGTGAGAGGCCTGCGCATTCTGCTGTACAAGAAAGCAGATGCAGTCATTGCTGCTGTTTGCAGGCATACAAATCATGATTTGTGTCCAGCAATGCATCATCAAAAGGAAATCTGCTGGTCATGACAGAAATACAGTCGATACCAATGCATTGGAATGGTCATAACGCTCTGTCCGAGGTAGAACCATAACAGCCCTCACGGCGCTCAAAGGGAGCGCTCCGGCGTTATTTTCTGATCCCCAACACGGAAAACCCGGGTATGGGCTCGGGATGGCAGCCATAGCACTCTAGGCCCTGCCTCAGCAGTCATAGATTACCCCATCCAGACCTGCCTTGAGAGGTTAGGGCATCAAAGAACTTCTCTGCCACCCCGAGAATGAAGGCTATCAACACACAACAACAACAAAAAGCAGACAAGATGGAGCGATCAGCTGGCTGTCTAAGCTACGCATGCGCCTTTTTAAGCTAGACAACGTCAGACACACTAGATAGACCAAAAAAACACACTAGATGAACAAGCCAGGCAGACAGATCAAAGACTATGACTGTGCAGCAGTACAGGGCATCCACAGTGATCTCTCAGAGCTTTTGTCTGTATGTGATCTTAGCTCAGGAGTCTTGTTTTGTGACCAGACTCATGAATT
>JAABUO010009895.1_pt1 | contig 10625 bp, 13 predicted proteins | sample 5559291 | NCBI WGS metagenome assembly JAABUO01 (sample SAMN10711878, study PRJNA513372) | rock metagenome | isolation source: Antarctica rocks | place: Antarctica: Victoria Land, Finger Mt sud
AGATCGCAGTCAATCCCAACAGCTTTTCCCCCTTACTTAGCTCCTCTTATTGACGAATTACAGTAAATACAGAGTTTTGTCACGGCTGTAGAGTCCCAGCACTCTGTGTGCAGAAAAAACAGTGATCTGATAGGTTTACGCGGTTGTGACAGACTGCAGGAAATCCCTATGACTAATTCTGTGGAAGTCTGGCCCAGCCTCTGTAGCTTGATTTAGCTTGACAGATGGACCTGTTCCTTTCAAACATTAAAACATTGCTTACTAATGGCGGCTGTTTTGAATGCATTACTCACACACTACCCTACACGTTTGCTTTGTAATCACGACAAATCACAGGAAACCTAAGGAATCTGGATGTGGTCAGTAGTCAGTTAGGCAAATATATACATGAGGGCCTTGTTGCTGCCTCAAAGTCACCAGATAACACCGCCCGCTACTAGGCCAGACTGCAATTCAGCTTGATTTGTCATGTCAAACAGAGCCTCTGGGCTGCACCTGAGTCTTGGCAGCATTTCTGCAAGTACAACACAAGATGCAACACCTCTGAACTGTGTTTGTGGCACAAAGTCGACGTATGGCAGCTTGCCCACAATATGCCCTGTCATGACAAATTGGCACACAGCCCAGAATGGAGTGTTTAATTGAATTGAGTGGTGACAATACAGAAACAGCATTGAGCTGAGTGATTCAATGCAATTGCTCCTGTGGATCTGAGCTTGCTGAATCTGAGCTTGCTGAGTCTGAGCTGTAAATGCAGATGGCGCTGAACCTGTCAGAAGCCCATGTGCAAGACTTGCTGTTAGCGAAGAACTGGAGAAGAGGCAACTTACCTTGCTGCCTGTCAAGGTACCAGACTTGTCAGAGCAAGTCATTGAGACATCAGCAATGGTCTTGATCTTTTTGGGCTGCAGCGTGCCTGTGTATGGGCTAACAGAGCACGCCTATATGTTACCAAGCACAACACCATGCACTAATGAGTTATTAACCATACTGCGAGGTAAAACTCCAGCCTTGACGAAGCATACCACTGAGCCTTCAGCTAAGGTCATGGCACCCCGTGGCTGCTATAGCAAAGCTGGCTATGTGGGTAGCCCTTTTGATTTCCTCATGGTGGCGGTCAGCATTCTGTATCTCAACGCTTACCTGAGCGCAATTAGGGAACGGCCTACTTGGCAACATGTAGGACACCATGCATCAGAAAGTGACTTACCACGTTGCCTGTCAGAGTGCCAGTCATGTCAAAGCACACCACTGACACATCAGCAATGGTCTTGATCTTTGCAGGCTGCAGCACATCAATCTTCTGCCTGGGCAGCTTCCTCGCACCTGCAACAACATTGGTTGATCTGATTGCGCTATGGATGTCCCTTCACATGCTGGAAAACCTGCTGCTGTGAGCCCTGCTGCAACAAATCAACCTTGAGTCTTCTCAGTGGAATGATGGACAGCACAAGTTTCATTACAGAGCGTGCATAGAGTACCGTGGGCTGCTGCTGGGTGCAGAGGCTCCTGCTATGACGCTTGAGTGCGGTTTCCTGCCTTTGATGCTCATGTACAGAGCAAGCACTTGGCAAGTTACCGTTCCACATCTGCATGCGCACCTTGCCCCACCATTTTCAATTAATAGAGGCTGCATCACGGTACCAACCAAGGCCACCCCCACATTCAACAGATTCCGCTGCCAGCTCTCCGTTACTGTGCGCTGAAGTATTACCAAGCATGACAGCCTCTCTGTTTTTGGCTGCTGCTGCCAGAAAGCGAATATATGCTTCTGCAATGTCTGCTGTATCAGCAGGCGTTGTGGTGGCAGCAGCAGCATCATCAGCTTTTGCAGCACTGCCAGCTGGTGCTGAAACAGCGTCACCTGCTTGTTGCTGTGGAGAAGCTGCGCAAGACTGCCACAAACTCTCAAAGTCTGCTGTTTGCGGGGAGCTTAGCTGAGCTATAGCAGACCGAATTCCAGTCAAAGCTCGTTCAACAAGCACACTACCTGCTGCGTAATGCTCTGACTTATCCTTGTCAAGCATGTACACTGCAGGATTGAGGTCAGGATTATGCAAATATAACTGCTGGAGCATAATCTTGATAGCATCCTGAGTAGCATAAGGTCTTTCTGCAGCTCAACATAGACCGGTGAAGTGCTATGTATATATGTGTGTACATATAGTATAGCACTGAAGTATGCAGTTGCCTTACCTGGCGCATAGATGAGGCAGAATGCTTCTGGGAGTCCTTGCGGAGCATCACATGATATGACAGCTGTGTACAATTGCATGTTGTGGTTGTTGTGGTAACGAACGCAGCGAAAGTGGCTGTGATCTACAGTGCTGATGCAATGGCGTGGCAGCTGAAACAAATCTGCATGCAAAGGTGTTAGGGCAGCGCTGAGCCGTGTCTGTGTCAAAGGCAGAATGCCAATAGTTGTCATCCAGCACAAAGATGGGACCACCAGGGCAGCGGGCAGTGTTGGGGCATGTCTGGCACTGCCCTCCATTGTCACCTGGGTGGAAGCTGTATGTCTGCTTTTGACACTCGCGACATACGTTGTCATCATACTGCTCTCCTGGTGCACAGCCTCTGCACAACAATGACGCACCAGCTTCACAAACCAAGAGGCAAGAGCGATGACTTTGATGCCTGCACAATGTGGTTGTGGCCATGCAGCATGTCTCAGTAGCACAGAATGGGTCACTGTCAACAGGGTACCTGATGCCATGATGACATGTAGAGGTCGAAAATTGCACATAGGACATTAGCAGGCATTGAAATTTTGCTGTTGCTGCAGCATCTCATGGCTGCATGATACATGACAGCAGTCAGCAGTAGTCATGCTACAACCAGTCAGACAGTCTAGTATCAGTTGAGGCTGATACAAGACTGCCATGACTCATTCAGCTGCAGCCCAACTCATCCTTTGAAGATAGGGAGATATTGCTCTGTCACACCTGATGTTGATGGGAACATCTTAGGAGCTGATCCCTGAAATGGATGCAGCAGAGAAGGTGACGGTGTAGTTGAGGCCATAAGCACTGGTTGTGTTCATTGTGGAGTTAGCTGTGATGGTCAACCCATCAAACGTGACTGCGCCCTGCACTCACGCCAAAGACTGTTTGTCCAGCATGCCCTGCAATGACATATGGCATTGCCACTCTATGCACAGTCCAGATACAAGCAAAGTTTGCTACAACGAGCTGCCACGGCAAAATGCCATGTGCAACCGATTGTATATACCTAACAGTCATTGATCGGTGGCACGGAACTTAGGCACTCTAAAAGTGGCGTGTTAGGGAAGTGCAAATAATGCAAACAAAGCACGCACACACAGAATGGGGTCAAGCATGACATCAAGCATGGCTGGAACCCAGAAGCAGTTGCAAACATGTGCGCATGCACAGAAGACCAGCGTGAGGGAAACCAATGCAGAAATGGAGTAATTGCATGAGCGTCAGATGCAGATTGGCTTGGCACAAATGAGGCGTTCTTGCCCGGATGACTGCATAGCACAGGGCATAGGTTCTACTCACATCCACAGCTTGTGCAAGCTGCTGACCGCCCAAAATGGCATTTCATACAGGTTCATACAGGTGTGCAGTGAGCCAGCACCAATGCACTGCAGCACTGGTTTTGGCAAAATGAGCTCCCCACTGTTCAGTGCTGCTCTGCATAGGGTTTATATAGGGAAGATTTGCTGTCCATTCACAGCTTCAGCAACCCAACACTCATGCACTTGAGCCTTGGTCTTGGCAGAATGCATTCCCCACATCCATAAGCAGGCGGATGCGCTGGACCAGGTGCCGTCTCGTGTTGTAATTGTTTTTGCTTTGTTTTGTTAGTGGCCTCCAACCTCCCTGTGCCGCCATCTGGGACTTGATCTTTGGCCACTCATGAAAAGCCTGCTCCACTGTATGGAGGTCAGCAAAGTGCAGCAGGCCACACTTCGCTGCAACAACCGGGGATTCTGGCAGGCTGGCAAAAGATGCTTGTTGGTCCCTGGATTCTGGTTCATCAACAACTACTGCTGCAGATGCCGTGGGGTTTTGCGTCACTTTCATTTTGGTAAGTATTGCTTTTACTGCATGTGAGTGGGCGTCTGCTTGTTGCATTGCCAGTTGCTCTAGTTGCGCTGCCATTCGCTCTTCAAGTGGGAGCCTTGCCAGCTTTATGCGGTCAAGGGCTTTCTTGGGAGCATTTCTGACGAGTCTACAATACTCCTTGTAGCGTACATCTTGTAGCATTTTGCGTACGTTGATACTACCATGCACAACCACTAGCTTCTCTGTTGTGTACAAGTCAAGCAGCAAAGGCAGGCCATACAAGAACACCGAAATGAGCCGCCTCTCTGCCTGCACACTCTTTTGCATGTCTGTCAAACATGTACGTGCCATCTGATTGCACTACCACTGCTTTTCCTTGTGGGGCAGTGCATCAATTTCCTTCAACATTTTTGCCACCTTGTGTTCCGCAACCTCTAGTGAAGGGCGCAAGTAAGTCACAAATTCATCAAACACATCAGATGGCAGCTTGACAGTGCTACGGCCCAAGAAGCACTCTTTCTTATAATGATCTCCCCAACCTGCAAGCAACATGTGTACCGGAAGGTTGTGAAGTGAGGACTTGGCGTCATGAAAGACCTTCTTTGTTGACTGAACCCATCTGTCTTAAGAGCTGACTTTGTCCTTATCAGCTCCCTCAATCTCTAACATGAGATTGCCTGTTGACTTGAAAATGTGCAATGCTGTCCCAGCCTTGTCATCAGCAAGTCCAATGTTGGCCATGATCTTGCTGTGTTGTGCATGAAGCATGTCATACTTGACAGGTCTCTGCATATGTTGGACGCCTTTTGCAAGCAACCTGTGCTCCCAGAATGTATAATCATCTTTCAGAAAGGCTTCTTGATAGTCAGGCTGGGATTGGATGAGCAAGCATGCGACTGCCAACACCGGGCAGCATTGCGGTGAAGTATTGTCCACCATGGTGAACTCAGCTTTGCCTATGTGGGATGTCTTGCTGCCAGCTCTCCTAAGTCCCAGCTGGAAAGGGAGGCAAGGTGCTGGCCTGATGTTGCCAACGAGCTCAGCGACTGCTAACATTGGCCACCTGAGCTCCCTTGAGTCCTCAGCCCTCAAGCCACAGTTGGTGGCCGTAATGGCTTCAACCACCATGGACATACCTGTCAATGCATGCTCAGGGGAGGTCTTGAATGTCCAGCTCTCATCAAGGTAAGCATTGTATTGACTATTGGTCAAATGTTTGCTGTCTAAGATACCGGTGGATAATCCCAGTTTTGCTTGCATCTGCTTGGCCCGTATGAACGGTCCCTTGATAACGGAGTTTCTGGGGCTCCAGCCGTCAGCTTGCCCGGCCACGCCCATTTGGCATTTTTTCACACAACTAAGTGCTTGGACTGCATGATCCAGCTGTTGTGATGGAGCCTTGGTTGCCTTTTGCTGCAAGTTGCTATTGTGTAGGTCAATTGTGTCAAGCAACCAATCTAAAAAGCAACACAACTTCTTCTCACTGTCTTGCAAGCTGGTGAAGGATGCATCTTTGTCCTTCATCAGTGCCTCGTACCTACATAACAAAAAGCATGTATGTCAGTTGATTCATTTGCAAATTGCCCAGTTGGGCAATGCATTGATGTGTCCACTCTCAACTATACCGAAGCCACTTGCATAAAGCCACTTTATATTGCTCTATTGTTGCAGGTTTCAATCCACAATTGAACCATTCGTTGTTGATTATGGTTTCTCTCAGGTCCTCAGATTCTTTGTTGCGAACCCAATCAGATGATGTGAGCCGGAAAAGTCTGTCTATTTCAGCAATATCGTTCTTGCTTTGCCTCGTACCATGATGTTTACTTAGTTTGGAGATACAAGTTGTTTCCTTATGAGCTTGCCCTGTAGCTATGCGGGTCCTTGGCCTGACCGGTTGGCCTGACCGATCAGCGTTACCGGTTGGCCTCACCGGTCAGCGTGACTGGTTACACAACAGTGCTACCAATACGGCGAAACATGGCAACTGGTACTATCTGCTGTTGCAAGAGTCACTGTGACCAGAACTCATAGGGTTATCAAGCATAGATAGACAAGCACAAACACTTATGGATGCAGTCACAAGCTAACTCGAGGCAATGTTGTTGACCAACCCGGATCGGAATACAATAAGTGGCAGAAAGCAAGCCGGCCGTCTTCTTTATCGCCGTAATCGTGCAAACAAAGCCAAGTACAATGCAGAGTATTACAAGAAAAACAAGTACAACATCAACCGTACTAAAGCTGTAAGACGTGGAAACAGCAGGAAGCAAAGGCTAAAAGGGACCATTGTCACAAAGTGGAATATCAATTGGGATCCGGAAAAAAGGATAGTATTATTGATTTTTTTACTGTTTGAAAATCCATCATGTGTTGATAGAGATTTCAGGCTTGCACTCAAGTCTAAGACATGATTAAGTTGCGTCTCAAGTACATGTAAACATGGTATGATGATGAAAGCGCTGATGCACTAGCACCAAAATTCTTGAAACCAATGAAATTGTGTCTCAAGTAGACATATGCTGATGGAAAGTCTATCGATGATATCATGAGTTGATGGAAATTCCAACATGTGCCACGGGAAGTAATAATTTTGCACGTGCATATATATAGCTTGAGCCTTGATCGCAAAATGTCTCAATCACGACCCGGACAAGCACTTTCCAATCCAGATTCAGATTTTGAAACTGCATTCAATACAGGAAGGCGTCACAAAAATTCCATTTTACGTCGCGAAGTTCTATAAGGAAATGTGTTAGCGCACTACAACTTTTTTGTGACAGGCTTGCACATGGACGGAGTGTACTTTTCGCAACGTTTTTTTTGCACCAAAAAATGAGATTGGACTTTTTGTGACTTGTGCATTGTGATTTCCGGTTTGCAGGTGGAAATTCCATCGATGATACCATGAGTTGATGGAAATTCCAGCGTGTGCCGCTGGAAGTTCTATTCCTAGACTTTCGCATATATAGCTTGAGCGTTGATTGCCAAAGTTTTCAATAAAACCACCACGGCCCAGTCAAGCACTTTCCAATTCTGATGTCAAGCACTTTCGGATCCTGATGTATGTGTATGAGTATGTGTATCATTCTGTGTACTTGTAACAGCAACGCCGGGCTCCAGTCTACCAAGTGGTCTCTGCAATGACAATGACGAGCTCAGCCAACTGGTCAGGCCAACCGGTCAAGTCAACCAGTCAAGCCAACCGGTCAGGCCAAGGGCCCTCATAGGGCAGGATCACCAAGTGTAAGACACACACACAACAGCAACATGATAACTTCCTCACAACATTGCTAGTCCGCTGGTCAACGAGAACCACATAAGGCATCGGCTAGATCCAACAACCACACCAACAATTCAGCACGTCACATCACCTCTCAGCCAGCTTCACCTTCCACATGCCGGAAAACTTCTTTCGCTCAAATATTTGTGTAGGGCTTTGCAACGCAATCCCTATCTTACACTTTGTGATTTGTGAGATGACAGACAACTGCACATGAGTTTAAACTGCTATATGATTCTTACATGCTTGCACACCATTCTTGCGGATCACGGCCTCCTTGATTGACTCACTTACCCAAGTTTGGAACATTTGTTTTGTAACCTCACAGCGCCCCTTAGCTCGCTCATACACTTATTGGGAATTCTTCCTCCTCGTGCATTGCCTGATGTCACACTCAACCTAACACCATTACGTAACTCAGGCAGGCCTATCAGCTACACGTTGGTACACAGCACATGCCTCAGAGCTTGTCAACTCATTCTTCCTCAAGCAAGCGTACTCTTTGCACCAAATGACGGCGCTTTGAGTACGTGTTCAACCCAATTTATGGAGGGGAAGTGGCAAGGTACACGTAGGGCCACGTGTGAGTTCTGCTTAGCATGCTTGCCGTTTCGGCAACAGTCCAAGGAACGCGCGTCAGAGCAATGTCGAACAGTCCTTTGACCAAGCAGACTTGAGCTACGTAAGCAGCAGACACACCAGATGTTGGGTCCATCTGCGTCCGACCAGACACTCCAAGGTCTTTTGCAGAGCAGCACAGATTAGTGGGGACTTCTCTTTGTCAACAACAGTGCTTCAGTGCATTGGTGTTGGGTCACCTGCATGAACAACAACTCTTCATAGGTATAAATACAATGACAGAAGCCTGCTGTGAGCCTCTTTTGCAGAGCAGCACAGAACAATGGGGACTTATTTTTTGCCAAAAACAGTGCTGCAATGCATTGGTGTTGAGCCACTGCACAGCTGTATGAACAACAAATCTTCACAGGTGCAAATGCAGTGACACAAGCCACCTGTGAGCCACGGTGAAGGGCACACATCCTTTGGCAGGACATTACGGCAGCAAACAGCAGTTTCAGGCAAATAGACCTTTTCTGCACGCCACGCACAGTCAGCTTCAACTCCAACGTAGACATTATGCTATCAGCAGTATCGTACGCATTCTAGGAGGCCGCTTTGGCGAAGATCAGAGTGAAGATCAAAGACCCCTTCTGAGAGTGACGAGCGTCCTTGTCGACCAGGACTGGGCTGTTATCGAGATGTTCGCAGATGGTGCTGAAGCCAAGGAGGGTTGGGTTTTTGACAACAACTACTGCTGGGTGTGCCGATTTGACAGGGTAGACTTTAGCTCAAAATCTTAGAAATAAATATCTGCGGTCAGCCTCGAGCTTCCTATACCTTGCATCGTTCTCCTCTTCCTATACCTTGCATCGTTATGCTGAGATGCGTTGCTGCACTGCAGGGGATCATTGTGCAGGCTAGGGCTTACCTAGGACTCAGCAATGGTGGTCCGTCTCATCAATCATACATAAGCTGAAGCTCTCAATGGCAATATGCAGAGTTACACGCAAACATGTCTGGATTGATGCTGTGTGTCACTGCAGCCCTTTCGGTGGCTGCTGCAACATACTGCCTGTATGCAACCTCGATGCAATGCTGTCAAAGGGACTTTGCTACAATACCTGTATGTGATAAGAAAAACCACTTCTGTGTACGCAACACAAAGATACCATGCTGGCAGTGCAGCCACAGTGACCTAGTACGTCAGCTGCTAGCTGCAACACGTAATGATAGCAGCACCTGCTGCATGGCCTTGCATACAATTGAGAGCCCCCTTGGCGCCTGTGCTTTACTTCGTCTGAGGTGCGACTGCAGATGCAAAAAGAGGCTGTCGCAAACTTGTGTGGCAGAGCAGCACCCGAGCTCAGGGCAAGCACCGGGTCCTAGCCATGCAACAGTGCATCAGTGTTGGTTTCACGCAGACTGCTGTGGAGCGCAAAACTTCAGACATGTTATCTGCAGCTATAGCTATTGTGTAGCTACACAAAAAGCTGTGGCAAATTTTATGAAAGAACTACACTTGTGCTCAGCGCTGCACTGTGTCACAGGCATTGAACAAAGGAGGCATTCTGTCTCCCCAAAAGCTGCTCTGCAAACCAAGCTGGCAGCACCCTTGTGCCACTGAATCACACCTAGTGAAAGTTCTCTTGTTCACAGGTTCACCGTGGTCCGCAAGTGATGTTCAGCAGCCTGATTCAGCAAAGAATGCATGCTCTCCAGGCGAAGTCTGCTCTGCAAACCAAGCTGTCAACACCCTTATGTGACTGCATCACACTGCTAGAGATTTGCCTTACTCACAGGTCTGCTGTGTCCGCAAGCGCTGCACAGCAGCCTGATTCAGCGAAGAATGCATGTTCTCCAGCCGAAATCTGCTCTGCAAATCAAGCGCTCAAAACCCTTGTGACTCCGCATCACACCTGGTGAAGATTTGCCTTACTCACAGGTCTACATTGGTCCGCAAGCAATTGTCAGCAGCCCTGATCAGCACAGAAAGCATTTCACTCCCCAAAAGCTGCTCTGCAAAATCCACCCGTGTTTCAATGTACTACACCTAGTGAAGGGTTGCCTGTTCAGGGCAAATTGCAGGTCCTAATGACCGGTGCTGCTGTGCAAGACAGGCTAACAGAATTCGTGTGTCACAGCAAGAACACTTGTAAAGATCTGCTGTTCACAAAAGGTTGCAGCAACCCAACACCCATGCACTGCATCACTGCTCTGGGCAAAATGCACTCCAGTGCTGCTGCTGTGCAGCACAGGCTGACTGCAGTCTTGTGTAAAGCAGACACATCTGTGATAAATTTGCAGCTGACACAAGGGTGCAGCAACCCAACACCGATGCAACTGTGGGCCTGTGGCCAAATTGGACTTTGCGAATGTTTGTTGCATTGACATAAGGCTGCTGTCATGTTGGCTTGCACGGTTGCAAAGGGTCATTGGGCATGCACTGCGTCCAGAGCTGGACGTTGCAGAACTACAAAATCGTCACTGGGCATGCACTGTGTCCCCAGCAGCTCATTTGTGAGTCAGTCAGCTTGCAAGACGTTGTGCAGACTGACATTCGGATGATGGTGCCTGCAATGGCACAGGGCTGCTGTCAGGCTGACTTGCAGCACTGTAAGAATCACTGAGCATGCACTCCCTAGACAGCCTCCCAAGTACCAATGCACAAATGGCTGCATTGCTGATGTAACAGGTGCAGACGGGTCGTGCATGGGCGTTATGGCAGGCACTGACTTCTGCGGTGTTACTTA
>JAABUO010009898.1_pt1 | contig 10618 bp, 6 predicted proteins | sample 5559291 | NCBI WGS metagenome assembly JAABUO01 (sample SAMN10711878, study PRJNA513372) | rock metagenome | isolation source: Antarctica rocks | place: Antarctica: Victoria Land, Finger Mt sud
GCGGCGGCAGCAGCAGCGCCAGCGGGGCCGAGGGCTCCGGGGCCGCGGGGTGCAGACAGGCCGACCCTGACGCCGCGCGCCTGGCGGCCGAGATGCTCACCAACGTGTGCCTGTTCTCGGCAAGCGGCTATCGGGCGGCGCTGCTGGTGCGGCCCTGAGAGCAGGCGCCGCCGCGTGTGCAGCCTTGCGGCGACGCTGTTGGCCAGCCATGTAAAGTCCGCGCGCTGTGCTGTGCTGTGACATGCCCTTGTTGAAGGCCTGAACAATGCCTTGAAGTATGTGGGGTGGGGCAGCCTTGTTTGTAGACACCCTGCCAAGTGACAGGGCCCCACGCACCTGCATGCAGATTGTGACAAAACACGTGCATTGTGAGGTAGCAGGTCGTGCATGCATCTCGGTGACATCAAGCCATGCCATGCGCAGGCGCTGCTTGGCGGGCGTGCGGAGCTGGGTGCAGGGCCGGAGGCCGCCGGCGCAGCTTCACACATGGCGCTGGACAGCGCAGGCACGGCACCCGCGCCTGCTCCGCGGCCCGCGCCGCCGCCGCCGCCGCCGCCGCCATTGAGGTTGCCCGCCGGCTCTGGTGAGCACGCTCGCAGAGCTGCACCGCCACCGCCGCCGCCGCCGCCACCAGTGAGGTTGCCCGCGGGCTCTGGTGAGTGCGCTCGCGGAGCTGCGCCGCCGCCGCCGCCGCCGCCGCCGCCGTTGCCGCCGCAGAGAAGGAGTGCCACGCCGCCAGCTGCGCCGCCGCTGCCGCCGCCGTCGCCGCTGCAGAGGAGGAGCGCCACGCCGCCAGCTGCGCCGCCGCCGCCGCCGCCGCCGCCGCCGTCGCTGCCGCAGAGGAGGAGCGCCACGCCGCCTGCTGCGCCGCCGCCGCCGCCGCCGCCGTCGCCGCCGCAGAGGAGGAGCGCCACGCCGCCATCTGCGCCGCCGCCGCCGCCGCCGCCGCCGCCGCCGCCGCCGCCGCCGCCGCAGCAGCAGCAGATGCATGGAGGAAGTCGTATGCCGCCGGCTGCACCGCCGCCGCCGCCGCCGCCGCCACCTCCGCCGCCGATACCTCCAGCACCAGCTCGAGAGTCGCGCCCGTCTCCGTCGGGGCAGGCTGCGCGGCCGCCGGTGGATGTACGCAGCAGCTCAAAATCCCACGAGGACGCGGAGGCGGGGCACCTGCAGCCAATGGCCATCTGGAGGCTGACAGCGATGCGTCCAGCGCTCCCGAGCAGTGCACTGCGCTACTGGCGCTGCTCAAGGTGCGCGCCTCCTCACCTGCAGGGATTGGCTAGCCCCCAGCCTGACCTGGCAACGCTGCATGACGCTTGGCAGTGCGCGCGGTGCGTGAAGCGAGGACGGAAAGACCCTCACGAGGGCGCTCCACGCGTGGCGACAGCGCGCGTCCTTCGTGCGCGCCACTGCATGCGTGCTTCCATGGCCACCGTGCTCATTCAACAAGCATGGGACGCTGTGACATGGAACGCTGCGAAATGCCATTTCGGAGCAGGAGCAGCAGCAGGGCTCAGGTGGTGTTGCGTACCCTACCCTATGATCGGGGCCCAGGTCGGCGCGCATGGCAGCTCCCTGAGGCGGCTCGCGCGGCGCAGGTGGAGGCGCACGGAGACGCCGACCTGTGCGGCCACGCGCTGTCGCTGTGCACCGTGGCGCTGGCCAGCCCGGAGGCGGCCGGCCAGCGGCCGCTGCGGCAGCGCTTCCTGGAGCGCCTGTTGGAGGCGGGTGTGCTGCCGGCCCGCTGGCTGCGTCCCCCGCCCGGTTCTCCAGTTGCTGGCCGTGCGTGTTCATGCGAAGGCTGGTGCACTTGGCTTCGCTTAACAATCTCATTGCTGGCCATGCTGCTCCCCCTGGCTGCAGGGGTGGGGCTGAGGTGCGGCGCCGATGTCAGCGAGCAGGTCCGGCGGACTCATACAGTGATGGACCATCATGACCACGTAATGCTGGACCCCAGCAGGCCTGGCAGACCCATGTAGTGCTGGACCAAAATAGTATTTCAGCAGATGTTGACAACAGGTCAAGGGCTGGGCCGAGCATCAATCAAACGCGTGCCGCGCGCAGGCCTGCTGCAGCTGCTGGCGGAGCTGTGCGCGCGCAGCGACGCGCACACGGCCGGCGCGGCGGAGGCGCTGCGGTCCGCGGCGCGCGCCGCGCTGGCCGGGCCCAAGGCCCTGGCGCCGCCCGCGCTGCCGCCGCCGCCGCCGCCGCCGCTGAGCGCGGCGAGCGAGCCGGGGACGCCGCCGCTGCAGCCGCCGCCGCCGCCGCCGCCGCCGCCGCCGGCCTCTGGTGGGCATGCAGACCTGTCAAAAATAAAAATGCATGTCACCACCAGGCGGGCTTTTCCTTCGGAATGAAAATGTTGTACTACCAATGTTGCGCGGCGTAAGCTTGATCCTGTGCTTGTGCCTGTGCAGGCCGGCGCGCACCGCTGCGTCCGCCGCCGCCGCCGCTGGCTGTGCCGCAGGTCGCGCCGGGGCCCCAGCCCCGGGTCAAGATGCGTACATTCTTCTGGGTGCGGCGCCCATCTCCGTGCGGACAGCGCCAATTTGCCGTTGTTGCGCATAGCCGACCCTTGATCTGCCCGGACGGGCTGTGGCATTGTGCTTTGCAGCACTCTGTTGCACCTGGCTACTGCCTGTAGGAGGACCCATATTGCAGTCGCCAGGGTTTGGATGATATGATGCAGGCCCTGGACAGTGCGTGCAACTGTGCACTGCCGTGCTGCCTTGCGGACCCTGGCAAATATGCTGGGAGGGCAATATAAACACTTGGACGTCTGGAGACCAAGTGCACATTTGGGGCCCTGGGCAGGACAAGCTGCCGGATGCGCGCGTGCCCGGCACGTTCTGGGCGGCGCACCCGCCCGCGTACGACTGCCTGGACGTCGGCCAGGCGCGCCCGCCAGGCCTAGCGCACCCGCACTGCCGACGCCCCTATCAGCGGCAGCCGCCATGCTGGAGCTCGCCGCTGTGTCTGCAGGGCAGCAGCCGGCGGGATGTCTGCGCTGTGCGATGTGTGCAAACAAGCTGCAAAGCGCTCCACACACACGCGCTCTGCTTGTCGGCCCGCCCAGAGCTGCCACTTTCTAGGGCGCACAGAGTGGCGAGTGGGTCAACGCTCTAACATGGCCGACCGCCGAGATGCGCCTCGCGCGGCAGCTGGCCACTCTGTCGTGCGAAATGCGGGCGGTGCTCAGCAGGGCGCGGTGCACCCGCAGCCGCCGTGCGCACCCGGTCGCCCCTCGGCCGCGCTCGAGGTCGAGCTCGCACGCAATATTGCGACCTGAGAAGTGGCATGAAGCGTGCTGACACTGACACGGGTGCCCGGGCGGCAGCTGGAGGCGCTCTTCCATGCGCCGCAGCGGCGACCCCGGTCTGGCGGCGCGCCCGCGGCCGCGCCGGCGCCGGCCGGCCGCCAGCTCGCCGTGCTCGACCTCAAGCGCGCGACCGCGATCGGCATCCGCATGTCGCGCATGGGGTGCGCGGCCCGCCCCTGCTGGCATCTGCTCATCCGACCTTGTAATTCAAACCACTATACCTGACTGGTGGCCCATCGACCTGCCGCAGCTGTGGTGCGTGAGCCGGGGAGTGCTGTGGCCTGTGCGCGGGCGGTTGCACTGGGCAGCAGAGCCCCGGCTTGGCCCAATGCGCTCTCAAGCGCCGCCGCGCCGCGCGCGCCGCTGCCCGAGCGTGGCGCAGCTGCTGTGCATGAAGGCCCGGCGCTGCACTTGCCTACTTTTACCCTACACCAGACACCCTGATGTCGTACCACCGGTGGCTTATGCCGTGCTGGGCAGCCTGCAGAGCACCAGACTGCTGCCCCTACCCTGTCGTCGCAACCCCAAAGCCCCCACCCCAGCCCTGTGCGGGGGCAGGCTGCCCTGGCGCGAGATGGCCGGCGCGCTGCGGCGCCTGGACCCGGCGGCGCTGGGCAGCGCGGAGGCCGCGCACGCGCTCGCCGCCTGCATGCCCAGGCGCGCGCAGAGCAATCGCTGTCCCCGCGCCTGCGCTGTGCATGCAGCGTGAGGCCGCTGGCAGGCCGCGATGTGCGGGATGTGCAATGCGGCCTGCAGCGAAGAGTAGACGAGGCAGGCTGTGAGCGCTGTAGCATGCGGCCGACCGGACCCAAGCCTTGGGTGGCAGCTAGGGTTGGGCCAAACCTAGCTGACGCCGCCCAGCCGCGCGCAGCGCGGACGAGGCGCGGCTGCTGGCGGCGCACCTGGCGGCGGGCGGGCGGCGCGCGGAGCTGGCCGACCAGGAGGCGTTCTGCGTGGCGCTCATGGAGGCGCGCACCGCGGGCGCTGAGCGCGCCGCACCGCTAGCCACGTCGCCTGTCCTGCCTTTGTGCGGGCTGCGCGGGGACCACTGCCGAGCGGCGGCGCTGTCAGAGGGACCAGGGGACCCCCCAGCGCGCGCCGACACTCTCGGCGACCGTGGACGCGCCGCATGGGCAACCCCACCAATACACTTCCCTGCTCAGGATGCGTGCACGGCAAATGTGGGACAGCCACTGGTCGGGCTTGCCCCGCCGCTACAGGTGTCGCATGCGGGCAGGTCATGGTTGGGGTTGCCCAGCCCGCGCCCTGCGCCGGCGCAGGTGCCGCGCGCGGGCGAGCGCCTGGCGACCGTCGCCGCGCGGCACGAGGCCGCAGCCGCGCTGCGCGAGGCCGGCGCCACGCTGGCCGCGCACCGCGCCGCCGCAGCCGAGCTGGGCCGCAGCGGCACGCTCGCGGCCGCGCTGGCCACCGCGCTGGCGGCCGGCAACGTGCTCAACCACGGCACGCGCCTGGGCCGCGCCGCGGGCTTCCGCCTGCGCAGCCTGGCGCGGCTGCAGGCGCGCCGCTGGACAGGGTCAGGGGTGGGGGTCCCAGCAGCCCTGTCTGCTTACACAGGCATGGGCCTGGGGTGCGCCGCGGGCTTGCGCCTGCGCAGCCTGGCGCGGCTGCAGGCGCGGCACTGGACAAGGTCAGGGGTGGGGGCCACAGCAGCCCCGTCTGCTTACACAGGCATGGGCCTGGGGGTGCTCGCTGGGGCGCTGCGCGCGCGGCCTGGCGCGGCTGCAGGCGCACCACGTGTGCACGCCTGGTTCATTCCTCCGCGCGCTGCCTGTCGTTCATGCAAGCGCCGGGGGTTAGCTGAACCAGAGCCGGGGCATGGGGCTGGCTGCGAGCTGCATACCACGGCACGGCATGGAACGCCCCACACTCACTCACTGCCCCTTCGTCGTCAGGTTGAGCTATACAGACCAGCATCACAGGGGGTGGGCAATTGATCGCCCGGCTCAAACACCCCTACTATTAACACGACCATGTAAACAAGCGCTGCCGGACCCTGCACTCGCCGCACCGCCCGACTGACTCCGGCGACGTGACTACACTTCTGGGGTAGTGCACCCTGACTCTGCCGCTGCGCAGGATACGCGCTCGGCGGACGGCGCCACGACGCTGCTGCAGCACGTGGCCGCGCGTGTGGCGCTGGCGCCCGCGCTGGCGCCGCTGGGGGACGAGCTGCCGGCGCTCGCCGCGCCGGAACTGCGCGTGTCCCTGACGGTGCGCGGCTGCTCGCCGCATTGGCGCTACCCTTCCCAATCCTACCTTACCTAACCTGCGCTGGCGCCGCTGGGCGATGAGCTGCCGGCGCTGGCCGCGCCGTATCTGCACGTGTCCCTGACGGTGCGCGCGCGCTCGCCGCGTTGATGCTGCAGCCGGAGCCCTAACCCTAATAAGGCCTGCTGCATGTGTTGAGCGGGCCAACTGCGCAAGCGCTACAAGATGATGCGGCCTGTGATCGGCGTGCGCACACGCACATGCATTGGTGCACTAGTATGCTCGGCGTGTGGTGTTGCATTGAGAAATAGTTATTTTTGCGAAGGGGTGTTGTCATGGCGGTGTGCATGTTCCTTGTGCAGCCTGACTGACGCGCCAGTCACGCAAGGACAGGTGTGACCAGCGTGTGCCCATCTGTTGCATGTGCATGCCATGCCGCCGCCGCAGCCAGGCGGCGTCAGCGGCAAGCAGCGCTGGGAAACTGTGTTCGTGGAGGCTGTGCCGGCCACACGCTAGCATGCTTCTCTGCTGTACAAGCGCGCGGCGGGCGCGGCCGCCTCGCCGCATGTGCCCCTTAGGGTTAGGGCAGCAACCCTGACATACGCCTGACGCTTGCTTGGGCGCCCGCAGGAGGTGGCGGAGGCAGTCGAGGCGGCCGGCGCGGCCGCGGCCGCGGTGCGCGCCGAGCTCGCGCGGACGCCGCCGGCCGTCGCCGTCAAGCTCGTCCTTGACTGGAGCGCCCTCGACTGGAGCGCGGACGCCCCGCAGGACGACAGCGACGCTGCCGGCGCTGATGGGCTGCCCGGCGTCGAGCCTGAGCTGCAGCAGCCGCAGCAGCGGCGCCGGCGGCGGCCGGAGCGGCCCGGCGGCCCGGGAGGGCGGTGCGCGGCGCGGGTCCGCCGCGCCCGGCGAGGGCGGCGGGAGCGGCGGCGGCGCAGGGCGCGGCGCGGGGTGCCGCGTGCGGGTGCGGTTGCGACCGGAGCCCTTCCACGAGGCGCTCGTTGCAACGCAGCAGGTGCGGCTCCCCGGCGGCGCGTCGCAAACCCCCAGGCGCTTGCTCGGCGGCAGGGCGGGGCGTCTGCAGCGCTGCAGCAAAGCCCTGTCTCTGACCTGGCCCTGTATTTAAGGCTTTATAGAATGCGCTTCACAAAAATCATGCCACAACAATAGTGACGACCGCGTCATTTGAGCAAATGGCCAGGTTTGGGTTTGCAGCAGCCCTGCCCCAGAGCCCACGCGCCCGCAGGAGCTGGGCGCGGAGCTGGCGGCGGCGCGGCGCGCGCTCGCGGACGCGCAGCGCGACTTCGCGGCGCTCGTCGCGCGCTTCGGCGACAGCGCGGCCGCGCTGGCCAGCGACGCCGACTTCTGGCGCGAGCTCGCGCCCTTCGTGGCGCGCTTCACCGCCGCGCAGCGCCAGGCGCGCCAGGGCGGGGTCCCCGCGGGGTGCTTGGGGCGCGTTCTGGCCGCAATAGTTAGCTGATTCTTAGAGCGGCATCCGCTGGATGTGGCCGTGTGAGCAGGTGCGCCCGATTGAGATGTCCGAGCCGAGGTCAGCAGCAGGCCTGCGCCGTGGCAGGGTGTTTGCCCGCTGTCCGGGTTACGAGAGTGCGAGCGGTGTGAAAGCTGCGCGGGGCTGTGCAAGCGCGCCTGTGCCTTGCAACCCTGCAGGCCCCCCGCAGCACAGCCAGCCACCTGCTGGTGGCTGGGCCTGATGCGCGCCCGCCGCCAGGAGCTCGAGCGGCTGCAGCGGCGGGCGCCCGAGCCGACCGCCGCGAGCGCGCCAGCGCCCGCCGCCGCGCTCGCCGACGGCGCCGCCGCGCAAGAGGCGCCGTCGCCGCACGCGGACGCCAGCCCCGGGGGTGCGTCGCCGGGCGCCGCGGGCGCCTCTCGGCCGGGCGCCGGCGGGGGCGGCCACTGCGCAGGCGCTGGGGGCCAGGCGTGTAGGGTCGCCACCATGCCCTGCGCTGGCGGCGCCAGGCCCGGCGCGGGGCCCGGGCGCTCCGTGGACCGCGCGACCTCCCCCGGCGCAGCCCGACCGGAAGGCGTCTGCAGCTAGGCTTAGGTTTAGGGTTAGTCGCAGCACCTTGGGTCGCACGGCATCCCTCCGGGCGCTGCGGCGCATGGGCCTGAAGGATGGCGCGCGCTTGCCGAGCCCTGCGCCAGCCAGTCCGGCGGCCAGGTGCGCAGCTGCCCTGCCGGGGCTGATGGCACGCCCTGCCAGCGCACGCGGCTGCCAAGCGCTGCAGGCGGAGCTGGCGGCCACGAGCTGCCGGCGCCGTGGCGAGTGCCGGTGAGCGAACCCGCGCTGGGTGCTGCGCGACACCCGGCAGGCGGCGGGCATGCATGGGCCGGCGCCGCCGCCCTGCTGGGCCAGCCGCAGCTGGGCCAGCCGCGGCCGCGGCAGACGGCCTGCCTTGCAACGCATGCTGCTTCAGGCCAATGTAGAGTGTACAAATGTATCTGAATGTAATAGGTTTCAGCAGCGGGCATGTCAGCAGGCCATGAAGCGTGTTGATGATCCTACCAACCTTCCTGTGCAGGTTTGACCGCACGGCATGGTGTTGCGCGTGGGGACCTGCACGCGTGTGCAAAGTGACCTGGCAGTTCATGCTCTGATGTCCTGCCATGAGTCTTGTGTAGGCGGGAGTCGCATCACACTGGCGGGTGCCATCTGTGCTCACTCAGTTACACGCCCCGCGTGACTGCAGGCATGCCACGCATCCCGGCACGCCTACTCCTGTCTATATCACAATAGTGTCCAGGATGCCTGGCGTCTGCGAGTCACGACAGCGCGCACACCGGTGAGCACGCGGACAGCAATGGCAGCAAATGAAAGCAGTTCCATGCCAACTCAGCGGTTTTCAACAGGTATGGGCGCTGCCCGCCGGGGCTGAGCCTGGGCCTGCGGCCGTATACGTATGTGGTGCGCAGGCCCGACATGCTGAGCGGGCAATTACGCCGGTTATTGTCTTGCAAAGCAGCACACGTGGGGCATACTTCCGGGGCGCAGCCTGCTGCTGGCGACCCCCCTGGCTAGGGCCGACCGTGCATGCCAGGACAGGGCGTCTCTGGCTCTGCATTGCCCGCCTCTGGGGCGGTTACGCCCCCGCGTGCCCCAGGGCCCCGGGCAGGAAGCGTGGTGGGCGGGGCGCCAATGCGGCTTGCCGCCGCCGCGCGCACGCTGCCTGAGCCAGGGCCTGGCGGCAGGCGCCCTCCACCCCAACTCATGGCTCACAGCCGCTCTACTCCGCATGGCGCCGCATGCACACGCCTATCAATTCAAGACGACCGAAGGACTTCTCTCTCGTCACCACGACCGCCAACAAGACGATTAATAAGCTGACCTAGTCATCAACTTCCTGGTGGCGCGCGCGCATGGGGGTTGGTGCGGAGGGTGGCGGAGGGTCAGGCCGTCAAAACGGAGGGTCTGCCAAACAGGGGCCATGCAAGGTGCCGCTCAGTGCGCAGGGATGCGACGCCATTGGCCAGCCGCGCTGCCGCTGCAGAGTACCTCCCTCAGGTCTCATTTATTTGGGGTCGCACGGGGGACCGTCTCTCCATCGCCTAGCCGAAACAATGGCCCGGGCGCCCAGCGGCGCGGGGCTTTATCTCTCTGACGAGTGAAACGCAGGCCGCGACAGGGGCTAGGTAAGCCTAAACACAGACTGGCGGCCAAATATCAGTGCGCGGGCGGGGGCGCCGGGCTCTACTTGCTGATGCAGCCGCACACAAACTTGCTGCCGGGCTGCAGGCCCTCCGCGCCGGCGCTGGGGTTCTCCGACACGGGCGCCGACGGCGAGTACCACTCGCCGATGAGCATGTCGCTCGACTGCGGGCGGCCCGTGCAGTAGCCGCCGTCGGTGTCCTTGCCCGGGTTCTTGACGCAGACCTGCGCGCGCGCGCGCGCCGCCGGTCAAGCAAGCTGGTAGGGTAGGGTGCAGGGTAGCAGCAACCCGTAACCGGTCTCAAGGTTTAACTCCCTGCCCTTGCATGTGGCGCATGCTGATGGGATTCATGACACATGCTGGGTACCAGGTGCATGCGCGTCGCCGGCTGACTGCACCGGCATTCCGCAGGCTGGGGGCCGAGCGGCGCGTGGTCGCCCCCAGCGTACCAAGCGAAAGGATGAGGGTACTGCAATGGGTCCGCACCTGGCTCTCGGGGCAGCTGTTGCACTTGTTGGCGGGCGCCTGGCACAGGCAGCACCTGCGCGCGCGCGCGGCCAGGGCGCGTCGGCGGGTGCGCTGCGCGCCAGCACTCAGCGGCAGCGCGCCACATGCGACGCGCGCGTTGTGATCGACATGCCGAGGCTGCAGCAGGGCACTGGCAGCGGGCGCCCGGGCGCGACGGCGGGCAGGTCAGGGCAGGGCGACGAGGGCGAGCGGGCGGGCGCACGGCTGCGCGGGGTGGCCCTCGTTGTCCAGCGGCGCGCTCTCGGTCGCGGCCCACGGCGCCTGGCACGCCAGCGCCGGCGCGTCCAGGAAGCTGGAGCCGGTGTGGGTCTCGTAGAAGCAGCCCTCGTAGATCCAGTACGGGTACTTCGGGTCCTGCTTGTTGGGGCACTCCTGCGCGCGCGCTCGCGCGGCGCGTCAGGGCAGCAGGCCGGCGCCGCAGGCGCATGGCCGCGACCCTGCACCAGGACAGCATGCGGCCGCAGACGGGCAGCGCGGCGCATGCGCAGTTGCGCACTGCGCCCGACACGAGGCTGCCTGGGGGCCCGAGCACCTGCCTCGTACGGACCACTGCATGCACATCAGCTTGGGCACGGAGGCGCCGTCAGGTCTGCCACTGGCATCAGGCAGGCTGTCCGCATGGGCGAGCACCTTGCGGGGCGTCGTCGTGGGCCCCGGCGTGGTGGTCGGCGCCATGGTGGTGGTGGCCTTCGGCGTCGAGGTGGGCGCCGTGGTGGTGGTCGCCTTGGGCGTCGAGGTGGGCGCCATGGTGGTGGTGGCCATCGGCGTCGTGGTGGGCGCCATGGTGGTGGTCGCCTTGGGCGTCGAGGTCGGTGCCATGGTGGTGGTCGCCTTCGGCGTCGAGGTGGGCGCCATGGTGGTGGTGGCCTTCGGCGTC
>JAABUO010009899.1_pt1 | contig 10618 bp, 14 predicted proteins | sample 5559291 | NCBI WGS metagenome assembly JAABUO01 (sample SAMN10711878, study PRJNA513372) | rock metagenome | isolation source: Antarctica rocks | place: Antarctica: Victoria Land, Finger Mt sud
AAGGGAAGGGAAGGGAAGGGAAGGGAAGGGAAGGGAAGGGAAGGGAAGGGAAGGGAAGGGAAGGGAAGGGAAGGGAAGGGAATATGCAACCTGCAAGCAATGTGCAAGAATTTAAAGGCTCGCCATGCAAAGTGTAAGAAAGCCAATAAAGATGCATGACACAAACAAGCGATCAGCAGACATGCAATTCATCCTACAGCGACCAGGCTGCATACCACAGGCATCTGTCCCACCTGTACACTCGCACCCGAGGGCACAGCCTGCATCTCCATCAGCTGTTGCCATACGTCCTGCAGCTGCTGCTCATTCTGCACATGGGCAGCCGCCTGCTCACACCTCTCAGCTAGGATCCGGGCCAGAGTCTGGTTCTGCTGCTGTGCCTGCTGCAGCTGCAGCTGCAGGTCTGCTGGGCCTCTGCTGGCTGCCTCCAGCTTACCTGCCACCACAAAAACACAACTTCATCATGATAGAGTACAAAGCAGAGCATCAGCAGCTGTGCAATATGGTTCTTGTGCAGTGCTGCAGCTGGAGGCCTACCGGTCCTGTGCCAGCTGCCTCCAGCTTGCCTGCCACCACATCACTGCGGCTTTGACAACAGAGTACAAAGCAGAGCATGACAAGGGGCGCACAACACGCTTGTCTTGCTGTGCCTGCTGCAGTTGCAGCTGTAGGTCAGCTGAGTGTTTGATGCCAAGGTACCTTTCCTGTAAGACAAAAGTGGGAACACTATACATGGTTTGTTGTCCTACTGACAAGCCAGCTGCCGTTGTGGAGTAGCTGAGGTCCTGGCAAGATTCATGGAAATGATGCAAAGTGGTCGTGAAAGGTAAAGTTCAAAGGCAGCAGAAAACTTGGGGAGGGGTTGTGGAAGAGTGGAGGGGGGGGGGAGCGGGGGGGGGGAATTGGGGGCAGAGGAAAAGGGTGCAGGTCAGAGGTCACAATTATGAGGGGTGGATGTGCTTGGTTCTGATAGGCAAAGGCAAGGAATGACGCACGCCTCAAGCAAGGCAGATGTTTCACAAGGTAAAATGGAATCTGCAAAGTCTCTCTGGTGGCTTTGCTGGCACAGAACACAAGAGTCATGAACAGCAGGCAATATTGAGAGGAAACAAGCAAAGCTGAAAGGCGAAGCTAAAGCGTGAAAGGAGGTTGAAAGGCAAAGCCAAGGCATGATGGGCAGAGGCAAACCTGTGAGGTCCATCTGCTTGGATGCCTCCATGACCAGCCTCTGCTTCAGCTGGGTCACTGTCTGCTGCAGCGCCTCACAAGCCCCATGCACTCCTCTCAGCTCCTGCAACCAGGCAGAAGCTTTTGCTCACACCAGTGCATCAAGTTTCTGGCCGTGACAAGAAGGCCACTTGCTGGGTACATTTGCACATGGCTCAGGCGCGGCCCTTCAACATCACAAGTAAGTATATTTGTTCTTAGTTTTCCATCCTCAGGATACTTCGCAGTCATTTTACAAGTACACGATACAGACCAAGACCTCTCACTCCTCTCAGTCTTGGCCTGATTACAAATTCTTTTTGAGTGTATGGGTTCACAAGTGGAACCATCAGACTGTGACTGCCGACTGGTGTCAGACGATGCAACTGTTGTACATAAGCAGCCTAAGGTTGACAAGAACACTGACAGAGGGCCACCTGTATGTGAGTACTTGCAAGACATGGTGGAGTGAGTCATGTCACAGGCTTGTTTCAATGCTTCACCCGTAGGGCACACCAGAAGAGAGGCTGTACATGACAGCACCTCCACTGACAGGGCATCAGTGCCAGATTTCACACACATGCTGACAACGTCAAGTGGTGTAACCAGTGCATCTAGCCATGAGCCCTAACAGCCATCAGGTTCTGTTCACCTTGACCTCATCTTGCAGACTGGTCATTTGCACCACGAGCTTGTCCTCAGACACAATCTGCTCCTCAGATGCTCTCGCTAACACCTCCTCCAGCTCAGCATAAGCCTGCCCAGCTGCCTGCACCTCCTGCTGCTTTCCCTCCAAAACCTGCTGCACTCCCGCCAATTTCTGTTGCATTCCCGCCAACTCCTGCCGCAGCCCTGCCAACTCTTGCTGCTTTCCCGCCAGCTCCTGCTGTGTTCCCGCCAACATCTGCTGCTGGTCAGCCAGCTCTGTCTCCAACGCTTGCACCCTTCTGCTGCTCGACTCCAGATCCTGCTGCAGGGCTGTTACAGTCTGCCCTTCAATCTCACAACCGCCCTGAGCAGCAGCCTTCAGGGCCAGCTCCACCTCAGCTCGAGCCTGAGACTCAGCCTGAAGCTCGTGAGTCTTGAACTTCAGCTCAGAGCGCAGCGCAGCAATCTGAGCATTCAGTGTGGACTCAGTCGAGCAGTGGCCCTCAGCCGCCTGCTTTAGAACCCCCTTGAGGTCTGCATGTGCTTGAGAGGTGGCTTGCAGCTCATGGGACTTGACTTCCAGGTCGTTCAGCAGCTTGTCTAGCTGCTCCCTGAGGGCGGCCACCTCCTTCTTGGAAGGGGTATCAGGGGTGACAGGGGCCGGGGGCAAACCAGAGGCCTGTATACACATTTTACACTGTATTACTTGTAGCACCACCTTTCAGATTGGAGTATGAGCACGGACATCTTTGGTCATCATTCCTAGCATGACTGGGCTGGGGGCAATCCACAGGCCTGCACACACATTCTTTCATGTTGTCTACTGTCATTCAGCACCGTATGGCATGGGTTGTGGGCACACACATCGTTGGTCATTTTCCCTAGACCAATGGATGTTCATTGATAACACACAGTCATGCACAAGTCTGCTCGATGAGCGCTGGCAAATTATGAATTATGTTAAGGTCTCGCGGCAGGACACTGTTGCATTCACACAAAAACTCTTGCAAGGCTATGTTCCCTATCACTGTCAGCACATGGTGCCACAACTGCCATCATGCAGACACCATGACACAGTCTCATGAAGATGAGCCTGGCTGAAGAACAGCAGCTAGGACTGAGCTTCCAGGCATGAGACCTGCAATTGTGCGGACGCTGCCTGGGTCAACCTGCTTCACATCTCCGAGCAAGCTCCTGCTTACATTGTTGAAGATGGACATGTGCATCAGCAGCATGTAGATACCTGACCATAGAGGGAAAATACATTAACTTAACGGGTGTCTTGATGAAATGCTACCAAAAAGCACAGCACCAACATTGTCACTTCCAAAGCTATACATGTTACGCCAATCTAGTCAAATCAGCTGAACAGCTAGTCAGTCAGGGATTTTAACTGTTGTTGGGGCCAGCTAGCCCATTTGACTAAATTGCAGTCTTTCATCAGAAAATTGTGCTGTCTGAAAATGGTGATGTCTGGAAAATAGTCATTGTGCGTGGAAAAACCCAAATGTGCAGCATGCTCAGCATCAGCGCCAACATGAAGAAGAAGCAGGAGAAGAAGAAGAAGAAGAAGAAGAAGAAGAAGAAGAAGAAGCACACCTGTGACTGCAGGACCTTGAGCTGGTGGCGGGTGGACCTCAGGTCTGCTTGGGCCACCGCCCACTGCTGGGTAGCCTTGCGCATCTCAAACAGGCCCTTCTGGCTCTCCTGCTTCAGGCCCTCCACACTCTGCTGCAGCCTCACCACCTCAGCATCAGCAGCCTGCATGAAGAGGCAGAAGATAAACAAGCAGCAAGAAGCAGAAGCAGAAGAAGAAGAAGGTGAAGAAGAAGGAGGTGAACATGAAGAAAAAGGAGGTGAAGGTGAAGAAGAAGAAGAAGGTGAAGAAGAAGGTGAAATAGGGTTTTACAAGAAACGGAGAGATAGAGAGTCAGCAGCAGCAGTGTTGATTGGCCTGCCCTAAGCACGTCAATGTACATTTGCTGAGTGCTCGAGACAAGAGCACTTTGTCATGGCTTGCAGCCCTCAATGTTGGCAGTCTGCGATGAGCATGATAGCTGGAACGCGACCAGGAAAGTCATGTTGGCTGCATGCCATCCTGGCTCTAATGACGCTTTCAGCAGCGCTGCTAATATGGAGTTTTCCGATACAAGTAGGCTAAATGGCACTGCTGATGTTTGTCTTTGGGCAGTGTGTTTGGGCACTGCTGGCGTTTGGGCAGTGTGAAGGCCAGTTAATAGCCTACTCATTACTGCAGCATGGGCAGCACTGGCATTGACTCACACTGGCCGGAGCTGCGCATGCAAGGTGCCAGCTTTTGCACAACATGGATTATGGCATCGCTGGGTAGATGACTAGGCAGACAGTGGAAGTGTGTTTGCAGTACGGCATGCTGTAATGTTTGCATGGTGGTTTGCACACTTGTGTGAATGCATGGACAAACCAAAATGGTATGCACATTTCCAGGTGTGCACAGCCATTCATTAGTCACCTTGGCCCGCCCAAGCAAGGTGAGCCTCTCTTGCTGCCAGCTGTCACGCTCCTGTTGCACGCCAGCTGTCAGCGCTGCCACAGCTGTGGCCTTGTCCTCGTTGGCTGATCGCTGCAGCTGCAGCTGTGCCTGAAGCTGACTCACCTGGGTTTCTGCAGTACTCATTGCTGATGCCCTTGCCTGGGCTTGCTGGAGCTGAGTGTGAAGCTGAGAGACCTGGTCGTAGGCGGCGGCTAGGTTTGCCTGAGCTACAGTTAGGGCTTCACCTGAAAACTTGTCCTCCAAATCCTGCACAAACCAACACTATTTTTATCAGGTTTTTGACAAATAAATGCAGGTTAGCTGGTTGTGTGCTCAGAGAGCAGGCTTAGTATCACCAGACTGTACACTGCATCCTGTATGCGTGGGAATGCACATACGCGCTCGATCAACGTGCATATCAGTGCTACATTCCAGAGTTTAGTGCTTAGGGTAAGGTGATTTCTCAGTCAGTGTCGGTTGACTCCCCAAATGAGTCCCAAAGACAGGAAAGGGAAAGTTGAAATCAAACGAATATCCATGCCCCTGCTTCCAGCCCTTAGAGCCGTCTATACAGACTTCACACTGTAACACTGAAATTTGCCGGCTATGCTTTGCTAGCCGAGATTAGTTTTGAGTTGAGACTGGCCTGCCGTGTTAGTAGGCCTTGCAGGGATGCACAAGACAGGCTGCTCTGGAGAGACAAGACTTGTGCTGCACGTACCTAGCTCATCATGAGCTGGAAAGCGTTTTAATTGTTATTGTTATTGCCTGCAGCGCTGACGTGAGCTAATCCCCATGCACTTCTGCAGCAGCAGGCATGTTGTGCATACAGGAACGGGGTCCATAGCCTCCCTCACCTGCACTATATCCAGCAAAGCAGCTTTGTCCACCTCTTGCTGCTGAAGCTCAGCCCTCATAGCAGACATGCGATCCTCATACCCCCCTCTCAGCTCATCAACCTCTTCAGCAACCCTGGTGGCTGCAGCCTGCATCCTAACGTGCAGCTGGGCAACCTGAAACACAGCATTGGCGACTGTTGACGCCACAGTTGTTTTCTGTGCCCTTTTCTGTGCCCTGCAGCTTCCATCAGCGCCAGCACATACAGTCACTGCATCTGATGCTGAATATGATATAGTAGGTGCAAAGCAACTGCGCAGTCCTCTTTGCAAGACTAGCACCATTGCAAGACTGATTGTGTTGTGATGACCGACAAACATATGCAAACTGCAGCTGTATGCAACCGACAGCAAGACGCCCTGAACTAGATGCAATTCTGCAAAAACACGCACTGACACTATTGCAGGCACGCTGCAAAGCACCCAGACCACGAGTGCATGTCCAAACAATGCAACTTAGAATGTAAGAGAACAAACAAGAGCACAAACAAGATCACAGGTGGGGAGGTCAACATAAGGCCAATGTCATAACCAGCATTTCAGCCTGGAAGGCAAACAATCTCTTGTTTTTGTTCTTTACTTATGTACTATTTAGCATTGTTCAATGCATACTGCGTCAAAGTGACATGTTGCAGCACTCACCTCTGCCTGGTGTGTGCGTGAGCTGGCCTCAGCCTTCTCGTGTGCATCACTGCTCTTCTGCTTCAGATCTTGCAGCTGCTGTGACAGCCGCTCATTCTGATCCTGCAGCTTGGCAGCTTCTGCCGCAGCTTCTGTGGCGGCTTCATCACTCAGCTTTGATTGTTGCCTCAGGGAGCTTAGCTGCCTGTGATGAACACGAGAACTTTGACCTGAATTGTGACCTGAATTGTGTTGCTCACCTGATATTTCTGAGCTTGAGCTTTTTGCCTGATAAACATAGCTGTGGATAATACATATGTTGGGACCTTTGCTTCACAAAAGCATTAGCTATGGTGCTGGTGCAGTGTGCATGCCAGCCTCCATACCATGTTGCAGTATGGCAGAAAACATAAGAAAATAAGTTTTATGTCGTTCAATGATCATAACGGGATCCTCTTGAGGCGGGCAGCCCAGAGCTCTCTGTAATATGGCAACAAGCTGTAAAAAAAGGCATCAGTCATCCCCTGAGCAAGTATCATAACACAACGCCAACAGTTTGCTTAGCAGCCGACAGGAAAGCCCTTGTGTTGTGCAAGCCTAAACCATGACCTGCTTTGGATGCACAACACTGCATGATGCTACCATCAACATTATAGCAGATGCATACTACATCTGTCCACTTTGAGTTTAGTCTTGCAAAATCAAAGTGGAAGCCATATCAAATGTCACAAAGTTTCACAGAAACAGAAGACCCACCCTTCACATTCCTGGCAGTACTGCATGCTAGACTCCAGCTCACTGCTCATCCTGGCGTTGTCCACTATGAGCTGCTGGTCTGAAATACCAGCCTTGTGAGCGTGCTGAGTCAGCGCATTGTGCAGCTCCACTACTTTGGCCTGGCTGCTGGCCAGCATCTCTCCCTGCAGTGCGAAACATCACCAGAGCCTATTTAGACACACTCCCAAAACGCTCCTGATCATCATTGAATGAGGTGCATAGCAGGCAACAGACTGGCTCAGTGCATTGTGCAGCTCCACCGTTTTGGCCTGTCTGCTTGCCAATCTCCCCCTGCAGGAAAACCACACCGTGCCATTGGCATCGATCTATACATGCCACCAAAATCTGGAAGTCGGCTTGTCTAAAAACCAAAACACTAGGTCGTCAGTACCTGTGCCACTCATGCATCATCAACAATAGCTGCTTGTACATGCTAGAGCTGGCTCCCATTGTTACGTCACACACACACAACAGATCAGGTCTGCATGCTGTACAGCTTGCATGCTGCAGACTGACTGCACCACTGAAGGCTAGCTGACATGAGCATTGCGCCTGATGCCCATGCATGCATGCACTATACACACTCACACAGGCTGGGCACTTGTTTGCTTGGCCTGAGTGCTGATCAGCTTTGCATCACCAGGCATGGCGCAAAGTTGGATGCAACAATGTCACCACTGGAAGACATCAAGACCAGGAGTCAGCATTTTTCTAGCACGCCGCCTGCTGCTACAGCATCGTGTAGTTGCACAAAATGATAGACATCAGAACCAGAGGCGTTACCTGGGTAAATTGCTTTTGTCAGTGCACCTTGTTGACAAACAAGACTGGCATCAGCCTTTTGCTGCAGGTCTGTGCATAACATGATACATGGTGCATTGTGTGCGACGGTCAAGACAGCTCTGAGTAAGACTGACCTTGAGGTGTGAGTCATCCCGAAGCTGACTCAGTTGTGCCTCCAGCTCAGCCACGCTGGCCTGCAGCTTTGCAGACCTCATGAGGGCATGGCCCTTGTCGCTGCGAGCAAACTTGATCTCCAGGCGCCGGCTCTTCTGCTCTGCTGCCTGCTGAGCAGCGTTGGCTGCTGCTAGCATCTCTGACAGCTTGTCATGCTTGAGGCGAGACATCTCCAACTCCTACATACAGCAGAACAGACCTGTCTGTCAGGATGCGCTTGTGGTGCTGTCAGTGCATGGCGTCTGCTGTTGTGCTTGAATTGTGGCTGCCGGAAGTGCAGAGGTCCTTGCAAGGACGAGCAGTGGAGGTGCATCATGCATGATTTATGTTGTACCAGTGCAGTTTTGTACCATGCTCAGGTGCAGGTGCTGATGTTACACAAGACAGACTGTCTGGATGGGGCTGTCTGCATGTTCCTGCCATGTGAGACCCTGTTGTTACCATGAGCATACATGCATGACAGCCCCACTTGCGCTGGAAGAAAGACTTCCTTTTGTGTTGCAGGTGCACGTCAGGAGGCTAACCTTGTCTGCCTTCTCAAGAGTGCATCGCAGATGGCGGTTGGCCTTAATCAAATTGCCATGCCTGGACTCAGCACCCTTCACCCAGCTCTCCAACTGCAGCCAATTGTGCAGCCAGTGTGGCGTTTGGCTTCATGCCACTTCATGCAGGTAAGTCTTGACAATCAAGCACAGCGCAGCATGGGCATCCCTGTGGAGAAATGCAGAAGGCGTGCAGTTTACCTGGTTCATTTGCTGACACAGCTGAGTCTTCTCTCTTTGCAGCAAGGCAATGTCTGATATGGCTTGTGACGATGGAGCTCTCAGCATCAGTGCCTTCTTGACGGGGCTCTTCGATGCCTTGAGGGTATTCTGCGCAGCATCATATGTTACAACAGGTTCCCAACTGGCTGTGCAGCAGCTGCATCCTAGGATGAAGGCATGTACACGAGCGCTGCAGTCGTCTTAAGGGTTTGCATGCCTCGAAATTTGTGTGTACAGCACGTATCTGCCGTTTTTTGGTGGCGTATTGACAACAGCATCACCAGAGCGGGGCGGTGTGGGCTATTAAATTATGTTACCTTCCAGGATGGCACGCTGTTTTGGCTCTTGGGCCCGCACATGTCTTCAAACGGATCCAATGCCAGTGCCAGCCGAGCATCCAGCTCATCGCTGACAGACACGGAACTCATGGCTCCCTGACCCCCCCAGCTTCACTGCGGTCAAACGGCCCAACAAGCCATTTCATGCACAGTGGAAACGAGGTTGTTACCGGGTTACTTACGGTCTCTCTTCGTGAAGATGTGTGAAGCTTTACAAGTGCTTCGCCGCTTCGTATTCAAGCACACGACTCTCCACCTTGTGTCACAACACCGCGACTTGCCGTTCTACACCATTCAAGCAAGCATCTTTTCAGGCAGAAGTAACATCCTCACTGCTGAAGCCACTTCTGTTGAGTTGCTGCTGCTGACGTAGTGCAAGCTTTCTCTGGGCGAGGCCCCAACACCAGTGTATAGAGGCAAGATGGCAACGACATTGCTGCGCCCCTGCTTCCATTCTCCGCTGACAAGGTTGCAGGGCGCAGCATACGGCCGCTTCCATGCAAGTAGATTCAATGTGTCTCGTCGACGAGCCTGTGTCACCACTTGTGCAGCAGACGAAGTACTTCGCAGGTGCTGCTTCCCACTTTAGCAACGCCGTGTGGTGCTGAGGTGCTTGGACATCAACGCCAACTTCGCCTGTGATAATGCAGTCTGTCCAAGAACGGAGAGGTTGCTGTACTTGTTGCAGAAGGCACTCAGCTAGTACAAGAGGTCTGTCTGTCTGTCACCCAGCTTTTGACAGCATCAGCACAAATGAAGCCACAGGCATCGATATGACCCTTCACTGTTGCTTACAAGTATTGCAAAGTGCATGCTAGTCTCAGCCGGTTGTAAGGCCAGCACGTCAGTCAGAATACTTGTCGTTTTTTATTAGGCCATCAGTAACCACAGCGACTTACCTGTACAGTGTAAAGCAGAAGGACTCAATCCTTGATGGGGCTCTGCTGCACACGTCTCATGCCAGTCACTGTCACACCTGATGATCAATGCAGACACATTATGGGTACTCTGCATTGCATACATCTTAAGAGTATTTCTGTAAGGCTGGTCATTGTTGCAGTGACTGCAGCCTTGTAGCTGTAATTGTAACAGTCACTGTAGCAATAACAGTTGAATGTGATTGCAGGCCTGTCGCAGGCATGGTACTGCACCAACTGCCAGTGCCGCGTTGGGGCGAGCTCTGATAGGCACTTTGCTGATGGGCAGCTTCAAGGAAGAGGGTGAAAGGACGCAGGTCACTTTCAAGGGCAACGGCAGTCTGGGGTCCATGCAGGTAAAATGCGCTAGATTTGTCTGCAATAGCCGGCTGTTCAATACGTCATCAACGTGGTAGGATGCTCCTCCCATGTGTTCATCATGATGTGCAGCATATTATCCAGTATCACAATCGCTTGGCATGCAAAGTCACACGGCACAACGTGGCTGCACACTTTTTGAAAAGTGTGCATGTGCAAAATTAATTGCTGATGGCATACATTGAGTTGATTGTGTGTTACCCACTGCAACCCAAGACTGCATGTTGAGACATATGCCTTACATCGCAGGTCATTGCAGACACATACGGCAATGTGAAGGGAACCATGAGCAACCCCTCAGCAGACCCGCCCCTGCGCGAGGACGGGAAGCTAAATGTTGGCACAGCTGTGGGCAGGGGTGTTCTAGCGGTGGTCAGAAGCCATCCCAAGAATGAGCATCCCTACCAAGGCATGATCCCTATAGCCACTGGTGAAGTTGCCAAAGACCTTGCAAGATATCTTGCAGACAGTGAGCAGGCTAACTCTGCGTTGGCGCTTGGGGTCTCAATCAACAGAGATACCAGCATACGATCTGCTGGTGGCTTTTTGATACAGGTATGCATATTGCGCATCCTGCACTGTGAATCATAATGTCTCGTGAGCA
>JAABUO010009901.1_pt1 | contig 10617 bp, 15 predicted proteins | sample 5559291 | NCBI WGS metagenome assembly JAABUO01 (sample SAMN10711878, study PRJNA513372) | rock metagenome | isolation source: Antarctica rocks | place: Antarctica: Victoria Land, Finger Mt sud
AACACCCACTGTAGCAAGACTTGTGTTGCTGAAGTTCACAGGCACTCAGATCCTGTCATGTATGTCAATTGCATAGGCGATGGGAAACAAATAAGGTTTCACAGCTTTTATCTGGACAAACCAGCGTCTGGCAAAGCAAAGCAAAGAGAAGATGGAATTTGGGAGCACTCCTACATGCGCAACATGAGTGATCCATACTTTATGGTGAGCTACGTCATGGTTATGTGCCTCAATGAGGAACACAACCCCCATTGCAGTGCCTGCTGACCAACCAAAATGCGCTATGCAGTGCAATATCCAGCTGGCCCCATCTGAGAAGGCTGAGGGCAAGCCAGCATGCATGTTCTGGCGAAGCGTTCCTGTCAGTGACCATGCAGTGATTCGACTACAGCCAGCTTTGCCCCCTCTGGAGAATGGCCCTGCCTCATCCCACTCTAGCTGGACAACCGAGCATGCTGCTGGAGCAGTCTGGGCCACAGAAGGATATTTGCAGGTAAATAAATGGTTGCCTCAAGTCACATCAACTTATCACTTCTCATGTTCATGCAGAATGTGTCATGTACCACAACATGATACCATCAATGTGATAATCATTTGTTGTATTACAGCATTTTCTGATCACAACAGGAATGTTGATGTTCTCACAGGATGCAGAGAACAGATGGAGCATGGGTCCTATTTACAACATGCAGAACCTTCATATGCTGACTCACATGTTTATACATGAGTACAAATCAGTCGTGAATCCACAGAGCAAGATTGACTTTGCTCAGCAGCCCACAAAAGAGGCAAGGCCTAAGTGAGTATAGAAACCCCAAGACGCCTACTGTATGCTTTGTGGTCATTGCTTGTCATTGCTGAGCTGGTACGTCTGGGTTTTTGCTTTTACATCTTCTGTGGCCACGCGTTGCAACTCGTCGCTGTCTATCATGTAGTCACAAGTGACTTGCATGTCACCATGCTTACATGATGCTCATACTTCTCTGCTTTGCTTTGCATCATGGGCAGTCTGCATCACAGAAAGGCAATTGTACAGGTCTGTTGTCAAGCTGCTAGCCAGTGAGGTCATCATTAGCATGGGCCATCAGGCTATCCTGTGCTTGACAAGTCTGTGTACAACTTCAGACTGGATGCTGACCCTGCCAATTGGATGGACGGCGGCAGCTGGGAGGGGACCATGTCAGATCTGCTGTGGGATGAAGATGGAGAAATGTATAGGTGTAGCCCTAGGCCAGCTGCTTGGCATCCCCCAAACAAGATGACTGGCCGCCAATCCCATGACAGCCTCCTCAGTCTGAAACGGTCAGTCATTTGTAGTAAGTAGTGTGAGTGCTTGACATCGCAGACGCACACAGAGCAGCAATAAGTCTGGCTTTGACTTGCGGCAATGTGTTGCTCATGCAGCACTCCGGCTTTGCTCTTGAGTGCAAGTTGGAAAATATACTTATGCTGCGAAGCATTGCTGCTACAAAACTTGCAGCTGATGCTTGTCTTGATTTCATTCAGCATTTTGCATCATGTATGTCATTCTGACAGACAACGCACAACCTGCACAATAATGACAGTATTGTGTGTAGGCTGCTTTTGTACCCAGACATGATGTACGGCTATTACCCAGAGAGGTTACCACCTACACAGGGGGAGGCAGACAAAAGAAGAGGTGTCAGAATAGAGATGGGAGGAATGATGAGGTGCGCCCTTGTGTCCCACAGTTTTTGATGAAGCCTTCATGGGTGCTGCTTGACGACTGTTCGCAGTGATAATTGTGTTGAATTTTGGTTGCGGCAGGTCTGAGAAAGTATTCAGAAGACTCATTTTGCGCTATGCTGCTACTGGAGAGGCTCTCAGTGTCACAGAAGAAGTGTACAGACCCCAACGATGAGCAGATGTGTGGGATGAGCGATGGACCGCGATCAATACCTTGTACATGCGATGTCGTCATTGAGGCTAGCTGTCACTGGTTGTTCTGGACTTACTACGGAAATGTATTGCTATTTCGTGTCTTGCAGCTTTGGTATGGTGAGCATGTAGCTTAGATGTTTCAGGTACTGCTAATGTTGACAATGACAACCGGGCGTGAGCAGCACCCGTATCTGCGCCGCAGTCTGCTGTTGCACGCCAGATTTTGACGAACACTAAGGCTAGCTCAACTGCATTGGCTGCTCCAAGAATCGAAACGTTCTTGTTGCTGCAAAAACGCATGATAGCATACTCTCTCATGTGTTCCGCTCTTGCTTGCCTCTACGCGCTAGTATACTCACAGGCCATTGTAGGCCGTGATGTCGCCTGTCAAAGTAATATTTTGTGTTGGACAACGTGATCTTACTTGCTTGACTCACTGATCTTACTTGTATTGCTTACTCGCATCGTTGCGCGAAAGCTGCAACTGCATGCTGATCAGCAAGGGTGCCGTCATCTTGCGCACGAAACTGATACAATCTGTCTCGCGACCCTCGAAGGAAGCTGGGAGTCGTAGAGCAGCAAGACTACTACCTGCTGCGCGGGCAGTTCCCTTGCATCTGCAGCGGAAACTTATCAGGCCAACCTACAGCAGCACCCAATTGAGAAAGAAAGCAACAATTACAGCTGCAGCCCCATCCGGCTCTCGCAGCAATGAGTCAGACCGTGCTTCGTCAAAGACCTATGATGTTCCTGTCACTCCTCAAAACATAGACATTTATACATTCTTGATCAAGGTACTTTGAGGATCAGAACACCGGGCTGGAGATTCATGCTTTGGAATTGCTCCCTTTGTTTGCACATGCCAGCAAAGCAGCTCTTCAGCAGGTCCACGCTGCCATAGGTACTGACACTCGATTTGTGCACACAGGAGCAGAAAGGATACATTGACCTCCAGCCTGAGTACCAGCGTGACTTTGAATGGGAGCTGCCTGCATGCAGCAAGTTTATAGAAACAATCTTACTTCGATTGCCGTTTCAAGAAGTCTGGCTACATCAAGTTTCACCTGGACATCAAGAGGTTGTGGATGGTCAGCAGCGGCTGACAACAATCAAAGCTTTCAAAGAAGGCAAGTTGCCCAACCATCAAAGATTCAAACTGCAGGTGATGCAATCATCCAGCTGGCGCTTTGACAAGCAAAGTGTTCTTCTGGATGTGCTTTACTGCTTGGTTTGTTGGGAAGATCTGTCAAAAGACTTCATGCTGACAACCAACGATGAGCTGCCAATGCTCTCACTGCACAAGATATGCACCAGAAGAAGTGCTGCTATTACTCAAAGTGCAAAAGACGGTGGTCACATGGTAGATGTATAGCTGCAACAGCAACCGTGTCACGCCGCTTTGCAGGGGTTAGAGGACCTGGATGAGCTGAATGGCAAAACATTTGATGATCTTGACCAAGACAGGCAGGCAATTTTCATGTCCTGTGAGATCTCCCTGCGCGTTGTGCAGAACAAAGCTGACGAAGATGGCTTATTTGAGCTGTATACACGCATGAATACTGGCTCAAAGAACCACAGCAAGCAACAGAATAGACGAGCCATCTTCAGGTACCTTTGGCTGCTTTCACTTTCTGTGCGTGCAGCTTTCACTTCCACTTCCCTCACCCATCTGTGTCACCCTACATGTGCACTGTTTTGCGAGCTTATTGCTTTTGCTCATGCCTGCTGCAGAGGCTCCTACATGAAGATGCTGGACAAACTAGCCAAGCATGACATGGCACAACTCAAGGACCCCAAAACGCCTTTCAAACAGGATGAAGACCGTGAGTATATTCTGAGGTTCTTTGCCTTCCACAACAACCTCAAGAATTTCAAGCCTTCATTGCACCAGTTTCTCAATGCTGAGATCAGGCCCAACCGCAACCTGAGCGCAGATGCTGTCCAGCAGTACGAGGCTCGCTTCAGGAAAACGCTGAGCTTGGTACGGGACCTGTTCCCTTGTCTAAAAGCCTGTCAGTCTATATGTCAGTGCTGCTCACCTCTTGCATGGCGTCCAAGTCCACTTTACCAACAAGTTTGCAAGCACTCACGAGTGCACTCGACTGCAGGCAATTGGCACTCACGGAACAAAGGTGTTTCAAAGGCACAATGGGCTGAAGTATCATGGTGCTGAATTTGACACCACATTGTGGGATACTATCATGCTTACCTTGGAAGGGTATGACAGAGCAGATTTGCAGCCGCATGCAGATGCTTTGCGCACAGAGCTGCTCAGACTCAAGGCAGACTCAGCCTTTGTGCCAAAACCAGGAGAAAAGCTCAGCAGAAAAACAATTGAAGCTCGCATCAGAGTGTTTCAAAACAGCATAGATGCAATCATTGGCAGTCAGCGGCACGCACTGCAGCCTCGGCTATTCTCACCTGAATTCAAGGTAGGCAAGGACGCTGCTCTGCACAACTTGTCAATGTTGTATTCCTCATGACATCTTGAAGATTTGACGCATTACGATGTATTTTCTGCATCATCAAGAATAACATTGGTTGTTGTTGACATGCGTCATATGACAGCAGCGGCTGTGACAGCAGTCATGCCACATATAAGAAGTTGCAACATATTGTAAATGTTGTACAAGGGCATGCGTGGTTTCTGCAGGCAGAGCTGTTTGCAGCAAATTCAGAATGTGCAGAATGCAAGCAGCAAATTTTGCGTCTGGAAGACGCTCAGGTGGACCATGTTGTGCCATTTGCGGAGGGTGGCAACACAGAGTCCTCAAATGCGCAGTTGTTGCACAGTCACTGCAACCAGCAAAAAAGCAACAGGCTGCGGCTAGACAGAGTGTGGCGCTCATAGCTGATGGCATGGCCTCCTGACTACAGACACCGGGTTATCAGTAACTAAACCAGCAGCTGCTTCTGGGTATTAGAGCGCACATGCTTGCAACATCAAGTTGTGCAGTGCTGTGCATGAACTGGTCTGTCTCATATGCCTGCAATTATGCATGTCCAGACGCTGCCAGACTGCTGGTCTATCACTGTACCATATTTTCTGACCCAAACATCCTCTGAGAGTTTCAGGGGATGCATGTACTGAAATTTAGGCGCATTTCCTCCAGATTTTATGAAGCGCTGTTCAGTCCCTTTTTATGAGACTCTGACCAGTTGGTTTGGGCACCTCCTGGCACAAATTCTGTAATAAGCAAGTACACATCCATCCGTTAGCTGGCAGCTACCACACCTCATCACATATTGCCAACACTACAGTACGGAAGCTTCCTATACCTCAACAATCAGCCAATTTATATTTCTGCGCATGTACCGTACTGCGGTAGCATCTTTGATTTTTGCGCGAGGCGAAAATAATTCGCCATTGGTGTGCCTGCGCGATTGTGAAAATAATTCGTGAGACTCCTGCGCATGATACTGATTAATCAACTGCAATATTGTAAAAAACGCCGAAAACATGCTGAAACATAGCAGAAAATGCCAAAATGATGCTGCGCGATGCATCATTGTGATTGAAGGAAAAGTGCATGACGGGCATGCGCGATGCTGCAACCTGCATGATGACCTGCGCGCAGCCTCAGATATTTAAGTTTATGGCTTTTCGCGCGGTGACTCTCCTGAGACTGCGGTAGGTCCTTACGGGCAGGCCATCTGAGAAGCTTGACAAAACGCCCGTAAGATGCAACGGGTGCAGGAAAAAACACCTGTCAACTGCAAGTTGAATGCTTCCATAAACAAGCTTATGCCACGTGCAGCAATAATGACTAATATGCGAAGCACAGCAAGCGTGTGCAAACAGCAAAGTGTGCATATACATGGGTATTATCGCAGAAAGCGGCATCAATGCCGGGTCTTCCTGTTTCGCACCTCACTCCCGATCAGTTTAAGCGATGGAAAGAGCAGAAGGATCTGGAAAAGGAGCAGGTAGGTGCAGCAGCACAATTTTTGTAGACCTCGTTTATGATCTGTAGACACTCAGCGACGGCCATGATCATGGTTCAGGAACAAATGCTTGCTGAGCAACAGCGGCAGGACGATATCAATAACGGCAAAGCATCACTAACAGGTGCTGTTATAGCTGCATACACCCTTGCTGCGATATTTGCCTTGACCACTCATGAACTGCAGGTCGAGAGCTGTACGAAAAGCACCCTGAGCTTTTTGAAGATTACTGACGCGTTTCTACGCACAAGTCGGCTTTTGGTGACCGAAGCAGCAGCAGAGGCTGCTTGTGACGTTTTGAAGAGTGCTTTTTGCAATAGTGCAAGGGCCACCTCAAGCTAGACTAGCCACATATAAAGTGAGTCTTGATTGATGCTGGCAGGCTGCCATGGTCTGGCATGCATGGACCCATGTCAACACAGCTCACATATGTGAGCTGCAGCCGCATGCAGAACACTGAACAGTTGTCCTAATTCAGGGCTCTGATGGCACATGCAATCATCAATCACCAGCTGATCACCTGCTTGCGCAGATGCAGACTTGGTGAAACTGTATGGTCGGTCTAACAGCAGGCACAGCTCCAGCAAAGCTGATTGAATGTCTTGTTTGCAGTGCCATTGTCAGATGCAATCCAGAATGCATGACTCTCAACAGTCAGCAGGACCCTTTCTGGTATTTGTTCTCCTGTAACACACTATTGTGATTATTCAAGGTCATCAACCAACTTTGTTTTGATAAGGATTTCAATGGACTTTGCTGCTAAACATGTGGAAACAAGTCTATTCAGTACTGTGACAATAAGGGCAGAACATGGAGGCAAGCATTTCATTCGTTGGACAACATTCGTTCATGGGCAGTGCACAGAGAGAGGGTCAAGCACAGTACTCGGTATGCTGCATGTGGAAAGTGAACCAGACATGCAGCAATCACCAGCCTAGCCAGTGACTGGCTGACTGCATCAGTGGATGGGCCCAATATGTTCCAAACGCAAGCAGTGTCACAGCTACATAAGGCACCCTGAAGAATTCCCTGTAGTAATCAGAAGGAAGTTTCTGCCTGCCTTCCCAAATAGCTTGGAAAGGCACAATGCTGGTGCGGGCCTTCACTGACTCAAAAGCCTGTTACAGCAGCATCAATGTCAGCATGTATATATCATACCTCCTACCATGTGTAGTGAACAGACAGTTGAGTTTGAATGTGCTCAATTACACAATTATTACATAAGCTAAAACAAGCAACGTGTGAGTGCACAGAAGCCAAAAGGCCAATAACACAAACATTGCACTCACCTTGCCATGCTTCCTCTCTAGCCTAAAATCCCCATGATAGCAAGCAAATACATGATGTGCCACCAAGGCTGCTGAAGTGGTGAGCATGAAGCTGTTGCCGATCCACAGCAAGTGGCCCAAACACCAAATGAGCTGGCCTGTGTTCTGGGGATGCCGTGTGATGCGTGTGATTCCAGTCTCCCACAAGTGTACCTTAGGCTTGTCAACAGCAGCTACCTGCATACAAACAGTCCCTTGCACGATGAGTGTCTTTGCCATGCTGACTTTGGACCTGACATATTGGTTGTGAGGACTTGCCTGTGCTTTGAGATCTCCTAGGCTGTAAGTAACAGAAGTTGCCAAGCTACATGATGATGGGGCAAGGCTGATGAGGCAGGAGGTGTGGGTTCAGCTCATGCAAACAGGATTGCAGACTATGCATGGCAATCATGCTGATATCTTGCCGCTGGGCACAGCATGGCATTACTTGTGAGGTGAGCTGCATTTGCAGGGCCTCGTGGCAGAAGAGATTCTGACCTCTAAAATGTTGAAGGTGGATGGGTACAGGAAGTAAAAAGAGATGAAGTTAAGTATCCAGACCACATCATGAATACCAGGCACACCACGCAGGTTCCACAGGGGCGTGCCGCTATATCTGTGGTTGATGAAATACACCAGGGCTAAAGCTGCTAGGGGTAAGCTGACTAGCGCAAAGACAACTGTGTAGGCTCTAGCACCAATGAGGTCCTCACCTGCAGATTTGCAATGCCACCCTCAGCAGGAAAGACAGAGCTCTTGCAAGCAGCCTGATACTGTTGGAAGCTGAATGTTCAGGGCACAAGGGATGAAAGCTTTGGACTTGCATCTGGTGCTTGCAGGAAGAGCAGAAAGGCTGCAATGCAATTGTCAAATATGCACGTGTGTGTGGGGTGTCGAGCCCGCGCAGCTTACCCCATGGTCTAAGGTATGCTAGGCCGCTGTGCGAGGCAGCAAACACGCCAAGAATGAGAAGCATCACAACTTCAGGATTGCTGGAGATGCCTTTGAGGGAGTCAAGGAAGTTATTTGCAACACCTGTGTCAGGGTCCACCCATGCCTGCGCACAGTGCGGAGGCAGTTGAGTACAGCAGCAACAGGATATAAAAGCCCAGCTGCCTTTGTGGTAGGGTGGCAGGCCTCACCACATATATCAGCCCCAAAACGCCCAGCAATAGGCCCGTGAACAAAGTCCAGGATTTGGTTGTCTGCTTTTCTACATCAAAGAACGCTGCGTCCTCGCCAACCAAGTCTGAGTCTTGGTCTATACTGGCCTCTGGTTGAGAAGCCCGGCATACTTGCGGGCTGCAGCCCGCTGAGCTGGTGTGTGTAGAGGACTGATGACTTGAGCATCGCAGGTGTCCCCGACACAAGGTATGCAGCCTTGGACTGTAGAAAAAGCACGGGGCTCTTACGTTGACTGACTGTGATCTTAGCACTTGCGACCGACAAAGCCGCTGCGTGCTTTGTAACGTCGTCTGCATCGCTGAATCTTCAAGCTTCTGCCTGCTTCCACCTCCTGTAGCACGAAGGCTCGTATATCTTGCACGACGACACGCCACACACAACACACAACACTGTCCACGATGAAACGCTCGCAGGTACGGTAGGGCTTTGCATGAGTTAGAGTGTGTGACAGGTCATAATTACAGCGCTCGGGTCACAAGTAAGCAAGGGGGTATGATTAAGCAAGAATTCTGACATTGTAGAAGCCAAGTTCGGAATTTGTCTGTCCTGTTTGCTTTCACGTTGCAAGGCGTGAGCCCTCTCTTCAGAGCGATCTGTACTTGACTCACACGGAAGTTGTCCGCGGTGTGCTGCTCATCGGCCCAGCAAATTGCAGATGCAAGCCAGTTGAGTTGGCGGATGAAGCGAGCAAGAACAGACGAGCAGGAACATCATGAAGACTGTCTACGGCGCAGAAAGAAGGTGTGAAGAAGTGGCTGCATGCCTTTGCGTAGCTTTGCTTATCACTGGCATTGCGTAAATATGACTGATCAAAGTTTGTTTGCCCACAGGCTTGTAATCAGCGGCATATCAGTGATTTAGATGACGGTTGTTTGCTACAAGTCCTAAAAAGGCTGACACCTCTTCCTGACCTGTTCAGTGTAGCAGCGACCTGTAAAGTAAGAGTCTCATAGCATAATGCTCTTTGTGCATGGTTTCTGCAGACGACAGGCAGTTGCTGCTTTAACTAGGTGCTACACTGACAAAGTCTTGTGAGGTGCAGCGTTTCAAGCAGCTGACAACTGACGCAAGGCTGTTGGTGCTTGTCACTCAGCATGAGACGCAGGAGCAGAAGCTGAACATTGGCAGACGTGTTCTGCCCACATTGCAAGCTGCTGTGCTTTCTAGTAGGTGGGTGTGCATGGCCTTCTCTGAATCATGTTTGAAGACATACACTCTGCTGCCCCACAGTCTTGGTTTGCCAAGCACACCAATGGTTCCATACAGCTTTCATGAGCATCTGTCAGTGTCTCACAAATGGCAGCCCCTTGCTCATTATGCAGAGCATGAGTGTCATTGCCTTTGTGTGCTACAGAGCAGGAGATACCATAGTGTTGGAAGCTGGACAGGTGCATGACGCTCACGATGTTGTCATTCTTTGGCCCCTGAAGCTGGTAGGGTCTGGAAATGTTGCAGAGGACACCCTTCTGGTGTGTCCCAAGGGTCCAGAAGCAGCACTGGATTTCAGGTGCTGGGCCCGAAGCTGAAAGCATGATAGCCACTCATCTCATGCCTTGCATTGCATACATGTTGTCACAGCTCAGCCACTTTAGTCGACGCCTTTGTGGCCTGCCAGGCACCCTTATCTGTCACTTTGCACATCAGCAATCTGTCACTGCATGCATGCTGAGCATGCTGACGGCATTTAGCAACACCTTGATTACCTTGTGTAGGTCAACTGGCAAAGTAGCTAATCTCACCATCAAAGCCACCCTCAGCAACTGCATCCTGCACCGCCGTGGCAGGGTGACAGTTGAGGGGTGCAAGCTGCAATGCCACGCTGCTGGGCTGGAGCACCTCTTCACCCCTCTGGTCACCCTGGCAGCAGCAGGCCTCACCAAGCAGCTGCAGCGTTGGCCAGTGGTCACAGGCAAGGAAGCTGGCATGGGGGTGTTGTCTGTTGTGGAGACAAAGATCAGGGTGAGCAGGCACTTACAACAATTGTGTTAAGTTCTGTGGCATGTTGTCTTGAGGCGCTATTGCTGTATGTGGTGGTGGAGCTTTCCTGATAGCATGTTGCTGGTTGGTTGTCTCCACAAATCACCTGCATGTGCTGATAGTGGCAGTTGATTTGTAATGACATTTGAAACATCATGATGACTGGATCTGTGCTTGCAGGGAGGCTTTGGTGCCACTGCTGTGAATTGCGGTGGCACAGGTGCACTGCAAAGTGTGCGTGTCATTCATTTGTCTAGAGACACTCTTTTTTGGTTTGACGTACATGCGGGCAAGCCAGGAC
>JAABUO010009905.1_pt1 | contig 10614 bp, 6 predicted proteins | sample 5559291 | NCBI WGS metagenome assembly JAABUO01 (sample SAMN10711878, study PRJNA513372) | rock metagenome | isolation source: Antarctica rocks | place: Antarctica: Victoria Land, Finger Mt sud
AAAAGAAAAAGAAAGAGAAAAAGAAGAAAGAGAAAAAGAAGAAAGAGAAAAAGAAGAAAGAGAAAAAGAAGAAAGAAAAGAAGAAAGAAGAGAAGAAGAAGAAGAAGAAGAAGAAGAAGAAGAAGAAAGACGAAGAGAATTATAAGATTATTAAGATCTCAGACTAATAATAATTTTAATTAATTGTATTATTTTCTTGCATTATTCTTTTATATTATTATGTAACAAGTTAAATATTATATCGTTTCATGTCTTAACGAGTTAAGTCGAGAATTTAAGTTAATACTCGATATTAATATTATAAATTAACTCGAATACTTAATATTAACATTATGACTCGGCTCGAATATTTAATTTTAACATCATGACTTAAATTAAATACTTAATTTTAAAATCGTGACTCGAATCGAGTCTTAACGAGCTGAAAACTCGACTCGAGCTCGATATATTAACTCGTCGCGACTAGTTTAACGATACGTAAATAATAAGTAAACGAAAAATATTTTTAAATAATTAATAACATTAAGCTTACGTGTAACTTTACTAATTATTTTATATATTTAATATAATAAATATAAAACACGCGCGTTTCGCATTATTATAATTATAAATTATAATAATATTAAAATTTAAATAAATTTATTAAACGTATAATTTTTAATTTAAATACGTAAATATATAACATTATAATTAAAGTAAATAAAAACGTAAAAACATTAAGTAATTAGTATATATAGCTAGTAAAATACATGTTTAAGATTTTATAATACGAAGAAAGAGTAAAAACGTTCGTTTAAACGATGTTTTTATAACGAGTTAATTTTTATTCTTTAAAAAGTCTTTTTTATTTATATAAATTTTATAATTATCTCGCATAAGCTAGTTTAAACTAGTAATACATTAAAGTATAAAATAAATAAATAATTAATATATTAAGAAATTAAAATAATTTTAATAATTTTAATTTAATAAATTATATAAAAATAAAAATATTTAAAATAATTAATACGTTTAAAATAATAAAGATCTTTTTATATATTATAATATTAAAGCGTTTACGAAATAATAATAATAATAATAATTTTAAAAAATAAATAATTAAAAGATTTTAAATCGTATTATTAATTTTACTTATATTTAAAAATTTAAATAAATTATAAAACTTAATTATTATTAATATGTTAATTTTTTAAATAATAATAATAATAATTCAGAAATAGATTTTTTTTAGTAAATCTTAACATTTAACGTCATTTTTAATTACTTAACGAGTTAAGCGAGTTAAATTATAACTTAATTTAAGATTAATATTAAGTTAAGTTACGATGTTAAAATCGAGTATTTAAGCTAAATTTTAATGTTAATATTAAGTATTTAATTCGAGCTAAAATGTTAATATTAAAACTCGACTTAACGATTAGTTTAAATTAGTTTTAAATATTAATATTATAATAACTGAGTATAATTATAACAAGTTTATTATATCTTACATCTTTTATATTTAAACGCGCTAGCGAATAATTAACGAAGTCGATCTTACAGTTTTAATCGCTTTTAATTTTTTAAGAAAAGGCTTAAAACATAATATAGCTATAATAATTTTTAAATCATATATCGATTATAACAATAACAGCGACTTTAAAAAGCTTAGCATTAAAGCTTAGAATATTTTAAGTACGATTATTTTAAATGATTTAATAATTATTAATAATAGTAAAGAATTACGATTATTAAAACGATCTTAAGCAGGCTTATTATTAGCTCGTGTAGTTAATAATAATAAAGAGTAAAGTTCGAAAAATACTTTACGTAATGAATTCGTGAATTAAATATTAATTAAGACGCAAGCGAAAGTTAATTATTTACGTACTTTATAACGAATCGTAAAATTAAAAGTTAAAGCTCGTAAATTATAATTAACATTGTTTATTACGCACGTTAACGAAATACGAGCGAAATTTTAAAATTAATTAATTTCGTCTTTTAACGATGATTTAGCGATTAAATAATTATAAATCTTAAAGTATTAACATTTTAGAAATTTTTAAAAAGTCTTTTTAAGTAAAGCGAAATCTTTACAATTATTTATGCTAACGTTATAAAAACGTTAAGTAAATAAATTATAATACTTAAAGTTTTAAAGAAATTAGTAAATTTTAAGAATGTTTACGATGTAAAAAAGATTAATATTTTATTAAAGTAAAACAGAAAAAATTATGTTATTAATTTAATAAAAAGCGCGAAGTCGTTATTTATATCTTTATATAATTTATTATAAACAGAATTAACGAAGCTTTAACGTTATTTCGAAGATGCTTTAGTTAAAGATTAAATTAAGCATTTCGTCTTATTAATAAAAGCTTTTATACTTTTTATATTTAAAAAGAATAATAAGTTACGTTTATATATTAATTATTAAAACTTAAATATGATTACGATTAAAAATCATTATTCATTATCTTTAATCATTAAAACGCTGAATTAATTAAACGAATTTAAATATTTTATTAAGTTAAATTTTAAAAACGTTTATTATTATATATAAATTAAGTAAGATAATAAATAAAAGACGACGTTTCGCACGCGTTATAAACATTTCGAATATTAAGTTATGTCATTTAAATTAATTAACGTCTTAGCTACTTTTCAAGTTTATATTAATAAAGCGTTAAGAAACTTAATTAAAGTTATTTATATCGTATATTTTAATAATATTTTAATTTTTAATAACGATTTAATATAACATTAACGTCATGTAAGAAAAATGTTTTAACGTTTAAAAGATTATCAGCTATATGTTAATTTTAAAAAATGTTAATTCGTTATTAATGAGATTAAATTTTTAAACTTTATAATATTTACAGATAAGATAAAAATAAATTTAAATAAAATTAAAATGATTAAAGAATGATTTAAATTAAAAACTTATCGCGAAGTTTAAATGTTTTTAAGCTTCGTTAACTTTTATAAACGCTTTATTTATCGCTATTTTAAGATAGTAACGTCTTTTATTAATTTATTAAAAGATAATAAAAACGATAAGAGATTAAAATCTTTTTAATGATTTAATGTAACGAGGCAGACTTTTCGTTAACTGCGCGATATTTTCATATTAACTTTATTTTTTACTCATTATAACTTAAGTAAAAAGATTAAAATAAAGATTAATGCTTTTAATTTTATAATCGTAAATATTCTTCATTAATAAAATGTTAACGATCATTAACGATTAATAACGTTCTGATCGCGAAAGATAATATTAACGAAGTAAAATTACGAAACTTATAATTAGAAACTCTTAGCTATAATAATCGCTTTTAAGCAATGAAAACATTATTTAAAAAATAGTTTATATTTTATTAAAGTTTAATCAGATTATAATAATCTTAAAGAATTTATAAAGTAAAAAGAATTAAACTTTAAATAAGCTCGCTGAGCGCTGAAGTTAATTATTTATAACTTTAAAATCTTTCATCGTTTAAGTAAACGAAATCTCGCGAATGAATCTTTTAAACGTTTAAATTATAAGAGAGTATCGTTTTTTAATATTAAATTACTATTAACGTTACAGAATAAGCTAGCGCTGTCGTTAAACGAAAAAACGCTAACGTAAAGCGAGCGATATAAAGTAAATAAATTAAATTTCGTATCTTAACTAGTAAAAGTTTAGTTTAATAACATAAACAAATTAATGTCGCTATCGTAAAGAAAGCGAAAGATATTAAATAATTTAATCTTTATATTTTAATTAATTAATATTTAAGTTTTTATATTAAGAAAGAAAACTAAAGATGTATTTAAAAGTCTTTATAAGAAATCGTAAAGATTTATAAAGTTCTTAATAAAGAAACTTTAAATAAGAAATTATTAGGCGAATAAAATTCGTGTTAAACTCGTTAAGTCTTTTTATTATTTACGTAAGCGAAATAAGATTTAAGTTTTAAACTTTAAGAATCTCGTTAAATGTAATAAACGTTTTTATATTTTTAATAATGTAATAATTAAAAAGAAATTTATTAATAAAAATTATAATGATTTCTTAACTGAATACTTTAAAGTTAATAAGATTTTAAAACTTTTAAGAAGAAAGTATTATTAACTCGTTTACTTCGAGTAAATAACTTCGTATATTAAAATTTATAACGTTTATTAACGAATTAAAATGCTTAAGCATAAGTTATATAATAAGCTTAAGTTCTTATTTATATTTACGAAGTCATGAAAAGAAATTATTATGAACTTCGTTACGAATTTATCGTTAAGTAAATATCGTAAAGTCATTTATAACTTTATATTCGTAATTATAAATTAATATATTAAAATGATTAAATATATATTAATAATAATACGAATTAATGTCGCAAAATTAACGAAAGTATTTTTTAAGAAAATCGTTTTACGCTTTAACATGTTAGCTATTATAATAAGTAACAGAGATTCTGTTTTTACTAGCGCGTTTTAATTAATTATATGTTATTATGCACGCATAAAACGATAATTAAGCATCGCATTTCATTCGTAAACGAAAAATTTAATCGAGCGATAAAATTAAATCTTAAAGCATTATTTACGTACTTTCATTAACGTAAAGTAAACGAATTAAACTAATTTATTATTAATAATTAAATATGCTTATAATAATAATCGTTACGTCTTTATTAAAGTCTTATCGTTTTTTTTAATATATTATTATAATTTAAAAATACATTACGAAATTAAGAATAATTTCGCTAAAAAAGAAATATAATTCGCAAAAAATTAAGTTTAATAATTTTAAAATTTAAGAAATTAATTAACGAAGCGTCTTGTTAACGCTATCGCTTAGTAAACGAAGTATTATAATCGTAGTTATAAAGTTAAAACTTATACTATTAATAAATTAATTATGCTTTTAACTAAAAATTTAAAACAAAAAAAGTTTAGTAAGAAATTATCGCATAAATTTATTAATTCGTTTAAAAGTAATAATTAACGCGTATTTATATAATTTAAAGTTTAACTTAAAACGTTTTAAGTTAAATTTATAACTAGTATAATCGTTAAGTTAAGTTTAAGTTAAGCTTTTAAATTTAACTTTATTTAACGAGTTTTATTAAGTTTAAAAATTTATAAAGCTAATTTCGTTAAGTAAAATTAAATAAAGTCGAGTTTTAATAATAAACTTAAGTTATTAAGTATATAAAAACTTTTACATGTATAAAATAACTTATATTTTTAATAAAAGAAATTCGTTTTTTATAATTTTAATATCGTTTTAAAGATTTCATTAAGCTTATTAAATTAAGCTATTTATATAAAAATAATATTAAACGCGCATAACGCGTACAATAAATGTAATCATGTTTAGTTTTAATGTTTATAAAATATATGCTAGTAAATTAAAATTTTAAAAGTTTAAATTAAGATTTTAAAGATTTAAAATAAAAGTTTAAAATTTAATTTACTAATACATATTTTATAAACATTAAAACTAAACATGATTACATTTATTATACGCGTCATGCGCGCTTAATATTATTTTTATATTTTAAATAAAAGCTTTAAAATTATGTTAAAATTATAAAACGAATCGCTTTTACTAAAGATATAAATTATTATGTCGTTAATTATGTCGCTGAAAAACTTTTTCTTATTTTATTTACTTAAAATCTTAATAACTCGTTAAGTTTAAAGCTTAAATTAATCTTAAATTTTAACTTAACTCGCTCGAGTCGCTTTCTAGTCTTAAACTCTGTTTACGAGTTAAGTTAAGTTAAATTTTTTAAAGTTTTATTAACTTAATGATTACGCTATTTATGACTTAACGAAGTTTTTAAATTATTAATATAACTTATTTTATATAATTTTAATAATAATTACGTTATTTATATATAATAAAGTAGTTAAAAATCTTATTAAAAATCTTATTAAGATTTTATTTAAATTTAACTTAAATTTATATTAAATGTTAAACTAAATTAAATAACTACGTTAATTATATATAATATAATGTTAAACTAATCGCGACGAGTTAATATATTAAGCTCGAGTTAAGTTCTTAACTCGTTAAAACTTAATTTAAATCACGATTTTAAAATTAAGTATTTAAATTAAGTTATAATATTAATATTAAGTATTTAAGTCGAATTTTAATATTAATATTAAGTATTTAAGTTAAGTTATAATGTTAATATTAAGTATTAATTTAAATTTTCGACTTAACTCGTTAAAACATGAAGCGATATAATATTTAACTTATTACTATTAAATTTTAAAGTTATTACATCGTACGACGTACATCGTACGACGTAATTAATTACTTTTATTAAAACTAGTATTAAATATAAAGTTTTTATCGTATCTTCGTACGTTATAAATCGTACTTCTTATATACTTAAAACGTTATATATTAAATATATGATTTATATACTATATATTAAATATATAATATATACGCTATATATTAAATATATAATATACACGTTATATACTAGCGATATCATTTATTATTACTATTATTTGTATATAATTAATTCTTCGTTATATATTTAATAATTATATAATAATGTAAGAAAGTAATATAAAAGAATAATAATAACGTAATAGATTTTTTTTAGTAAATCTTAACATTTAACGTTATTTTTAATTACTTAACGAGTTAAGTTAAAAACTTAAATTATAACTTAATTTAAGATTAATATTAAGTCGAGTTACGATGTTAAAATCGAGTATTTAAGTTAAATCATGATGTTAATATTAAGTATTCGAGTTAAATTTTAATGTTAATATTAAGTATTTAATTCGAGTTAAAATATTAATATTAAAACTTAACTTAACGATTAATTTATATAATGTTAAAATTATATAAAGTAAATTATATAAATATAATAATAAAAACATTAAAACTAAAAAGTTATATATATAAAAATAGCTAGTTAATATAATTAAAATTTTAATTATTAAGTTTTATATTAAAACTATTAATATATTATATCGTTATACTCGTAACATATAACGCTTAAGTAAAAAATATATATAAGTAATTTTTTAAGAATTAATTCTTTTTTTCTTTTTAACTTTAATTTTTTAGTTATTATATTTATATTAACTTACTCTGTACGATTTTAACAAGAAGTTAATCTTAACAAATTCTTTATACTTAAGAATTTTCTTAAGTATTTTAATTTCTTAGCGATTAGTATATCTAGCTATATAGCAATACAGTGCATCTGCCTTTGTTTATTTACAGTTTTACATTGTCATATAACCTTATAGGCCTCTCGTCTAACAACTAACCCTTTAAGCGCTCCTTAATTAAATTTTGCTGGGCCACGTATTGACAGACCGATTCTTAAACCTCTTTAGCGACAATACAACATTCAATCAGGTGTAACATACATGAGCAGAAGAAGAATTGGGAACAACTGGCTTGCACATAACCACATACGGCACAGCAAAGTATAGATGTACTTCCGGAGTTTTGACGCTCAGTTGTCTGTAGAGAGCTAACGTAGCAAGCAAAGTCACCTTGTTTCATTTGTGTGTTCACGTCAGACTCTTAGCCTCATCTCCATCTAGATGATCACCAAGGCTGCACAACCCCTCCAGCCATGACAACCTTCCCTACATCCCCATCCCTTGCCCCCTCAACCACAGTCTTGATGAACTCTCCCGCATCGGCCGGATCCTTCGCTCCTATCTTCGCATTGAATTCCTTCCCAGCCCCCAACCCAGTAGCCAAGAAGCCAGGGCTAACAGCCCACACCCTAACGCCATCCTCATGCAGCGTGCGATGCCACTCGCGCATCATCATGTTCATGCCGGTCTTGCTGCTACGGTAAGCCGGAACACTGAAACCACTTTTTGGCCAGCCTTTCGGCGGGTACTTGTTGACGGGCAAGGCCATGTTTTCAGTGCCGGCGAGCGTGGAGGTTCCTGAACTGATGAAGAGAAGGCGGGGGTTGGAGGACTTTAGGAGCAGCGGCATGAATGTTGAGGTCATGATGTGCGTGCCGGTGGTGTTAACGTTCCAGCTTGCATTCCACATTTCGCGCTGGCTTAGCTTGCCGGCGGCGACTAGTAGATCCAATTGGGCACCTAGGTGGTGAGCATGTCAGCTATGCAGACCGATGACCATTGGGGGCAGATTAGTGACGAGGCTCACCAGCATTATTGATCAGGATGTCTAGTCTTCCAGTCATGGCTTGGCCTTGCTCGAAAGCCTTCGTGATGGATTCATCTTGCTCGACGTCGACTTGCAGAGGAGATAGCTTGCTATGAGAAGAGGGAAACTCCGCCTGCGCAGCTTTGATAGCTTCATCGACCTTGGCGAGAGAGCGACCCGCGAGGATGATGCTGTAAGGCTTTTGAGAGCTGTAAAGCGCTCTCACGGTCTCGAAACCAAGACCTGTGTTTCCGCCAGTGATCAGGACCGTTTCCCGGTCCGTCATAATGACTATGCGTGACTGTGAATCTCTGAGGTGCAGGGTTTGTAAATGGTTGTCAAGCTATGTGGGTATTGTGAAGGGGATTGTTTGCAATTCATGTCCTGGGTCGAAGATTGAAGAAACTCCGGCTTTTCAATGGGAGATTCGGGCGTGTCGGCTGAGTCGGTCGTCTCGGTCGAGTCGGGTGAGAGGGCTCGCATGCTCGCATGGTGGTGTGGTAACATTCAATGACTACATCTTGACAAGGCTCAAAGACAAGACGAGTAGCTGTATGGCTCGGACTTTCTTTAATGTGTAGGGTTACTGTAGGCTTGTATCTGAAGACTTACAGCCTTTTAATTTGCCTCAGTACCTCAGACGTGTTATGCCCCTGCGGGCTAGCGCTCGCTGTTACGAGTTAGCGTCGCTGACTACGCAGTTTTTCGATAACACGTTTAAGCTCAAAACCTAAAAATAATATGCATGCGATTTTAATCGAAACATTAACGATTATACAAATAGAAAAAATAACGTGTAAAGTAATATTATATACGATACGTTTTAATCGTTAACGAAAATAAATGCTATGATTAAATTATTAAGATATAAGTTTATTAAATTTAACGCTTAATTATAAAGTTAAGGCTATTTAAGTTAAAAAGCGAAATATTATAAGATTACGAAGACTTCTTGCGTAAAACTACGTAATAAAAATAATAATTAATATTTATTAATAACAAAATTAATTATTAAAGAACGAAGATTATGTAATATTAACGAAGTTTTTATCTTTCGTTAAGTTATTACTTAAAAAGAAAACGTAATATTTTATTAAGTATTTTTAATTCTTTTACTTATCGCAGACACGTAACTCGTAATATATATAATTTTATAATTACATTTTCTTTATAAGATTTAATCTTTAAGTTTTAATAATTAAAATAAAGCTTTAACATTTATAAGCGCGACTAGTATAATAAGTGTTAACAGTTTCTTTTTATAAATGCTTCTTTTCTTAAAATTATCGTATTTTTAATTTAAGTCTTAAAGAACGTAAACGAAGTTAATGCGATGTTGTTTATTAATTATAACACATTTATTTCTTTTTCTTCTTTTCTTATTCTTTTTTAATATAACTTTTTATAAGTATTATTTTTAAAACGTCGCAGTAAACGTAATACATATATTATAAATGTTTATATTTTATAATAATATATTATCTTTATTCTTTTATTTATTTTAAATATAATGTAACTAATTATAAATTAAGTATAAGTTAACGAGTAAATATTATAGTAAAATTATTATTATTATTATTATTATAATAAGTCGTAATGTTATATTAATATAAGTTAAGCTAATATAACGTAAACTTTTATTTCTCGCGTCTTTCGTAAGCGTAATTTTAACATTATCGCGATAAGTCATAATATTATATTAATAAAATTTATATTAATGTTTCGTATAAATTTATCGTTTTATACGTCGCTTTTTTCGCTTTACGTTTATTTCGTATAATATATAATGAAAGATCTTATAAATTAATAATCTTACGAGATAAACGTAAACGTTAAGACGACGAATTATACTTTTACGAAATTTTATTAATTCTTATTTAATTTAATAATTAATTCAGTTAATTTAAAGCTTAAAACTTATTAAAGATTTAAGAAAATAAAATAAAGATTAAAGTAAAGTATAATTAGCTTTAAGTCGTATTTAAAGAATATTAAAGTTCATTTACTTAAAACATCATCGACGTAAAGAATTAACGATTTCTTTATTAAACTTCTTTCGAAACTGCGTTAAAAGACTTTTATTATTAACGATATAATGTTAAAAATTTAAAAAAAGCTTTTAATAAAAATAATAATGCTGAAAAGTATTAAATCGCGCAAGCGTAATGACGACGCTTTAAATTTTACTAATTAAAATAATTAACGTAAGTTTAAGAATTAGAAATTCTTTTTTAATAAAGAAAATTAAAACTTATAAAGAAATGATTAATTTTAATGAAAATTTAAAGTTGCAAGCGAGTAATAAACGTCTGTTTAAATTAATTAATTCAGATAATAAAGTTAATTATTATTATGACTGCGATAAAAAAAAGCATTAAAAAAAGAATTATTCTAGAAAGAATAAGTGAAACATAATTATAACGATGATTAATGTTTTTAATAAAGATTTAAAAAATAATTAAGCTTCGCTA
>JAABUO010009907.1_pt1 | contig 10613 bp, 11 predicted proteins | sample 5559291 | NCBI WGS metagenome assembly JAABUO01 (sample SAMN10711878, study PRJNA513372) | rock metagenome | isolation source: Antarctica rocks | place: Antarctica: Victoria Land, Finger Mt sud
GCAAGTTGAGACTTTCGCTGTCCAAGCTCTACAAAAGCAGCAAAGTCAGCAGGTGACACTTTGCTATTGCATGGTGCGCCTTGACATATCTAAAATCGGAAAGCATGTGTGAGCATGCAGGCTGATGCTGCACCTTGGTGGGCGGACGGCGAATACGACGACGAAGCGGCCGAAAGATGACTGCCAGGCATTTTACTCCTTGTCATTGTTCAAAACAACCTGCTCACTTCTTTCTCCGTCACGTCAAAACGAATCGACATTTGAACGCTCTTAACCATCTAGACAATTGCCTGGATATGTAAATGACGCCTGCAGAGGCAACATCATAGCTATCACAACTTGCATTTTTGCGTGTGCCTTTTGCAGGGCGAATGACACAGGCACCGAGTTCTTCCGCAATAAGGACTACTATTCAGCCTTTACACACTATACAGAGGCCATCAGATTGTGTCCCAGAAAGGCAACATATCATTGCAACAGGGCTGCAACTGCATTGAAGCTGCAGCGCTTCAGCATTGCTGCAGCAGATGCAAGGTACTCTTCACGTTCACAGCCTGTTTGACAGACTGTTTCTGCAAGAAGGCGGTCTGCTACTGCTGGCATTGTTCAAGTATCATCGTGAGCACAGCCACATCTACACCACAACCTGTCGTGGTGCATCACACGGACATCTGCACTTTGCTGTGAAAGCCTTTTACTCATGCAAAGTCTGAATGGCGGCCGCCAGCTGCAATAGCCTCTAAGGTGCTATGTGTGTACGCACATTCACAAGGTCAATCCAGCTGTGGTGAGCAGCAACCTTCAAGGCAAACTTGCAAAGCTGAGTGGCAAGCAGGCCACCGCCTGCGTTGCTGCAAGTACACAAATCACAGACATATGATCCAACACAGGGTCAAAATGCCTTGCGTTTTGAATGATTAGTGTATGTTGATTTCCCAGTTGTTTTCTGTCAACTCACCTGATGAATTGCAATGACAGACATTATCAAATCAATTGATTGATTGACTTCGTGCTACAGGCAAGCAATCAAGCGAGACTCACAAAACATCATGGCTTACCTTCGAGCTGGTCAAGCACAGGCTGGCTTACAAAAGCCTGAAGAAGCAGCAAAATGGTTTAGGCGGGCTCTCCTGTTGGACAAAACTAGTTCTGCATCTCAGGTAAGCAGCATGGCAGCACATCACTGCCACAGTCATGCAATTCAATAAAGCTGCTGCTGGGAAAGTACTGCCATGCCTGTGGGCCATGTCATGACTTTGTTTGCCATATTACCATGTAATAAGACTGTTGTTGCCATGCCTTTTTTTGCAGCAATTGTATAGCCACAGCAGCCATGCAACAGCCATGTCAGATCCTAATCTGCAGCAGATATGACTGTGTCATGGCAGCAGCATGCATTCCTTCATCAGTCAAATCCTAATCAGCTTTTGTGTGTTGCTGTGAGAAAGGCAAGCTGGTATAGAGGATCTTCATCACATCTAAGCATCCGTCTCTATGTGCATCCATGTCATGCTCTAGCAACTTGCCATCATGCTTTGTCTCTGTCGTAAGGCTTGGGTTATGCTGCCACAAGGCTTGGGTTACGCTGTCGTAAGGCTTGGGCTATGCTGATCTGTGCTTGCTCGTGACACCAGAGGGGTCTAGATGCCGCCATCAGGGCACAGGGCAGGGCTCATGCAGCTGCCCTGCAAGAGCAAGCAGGGGCAAGCAGGGGAGACAGGCCGGGTCTCAGCAGGCGACCTGTAGAAGCTGAAGAGGCCGCCCAGATGCTGCACAGCTCAGAAGGCATGCTCAGGGCTCAGCCAACTTCCCATGCGGTCCAGTGCAGCCATGCTGAGGTTTGCTCCTGATCTAGCTCAAACAGTCGATGTCCAGTTAAGTTAATTTCTTAGTTGAGGTCACACTCTTCACTTCAATTTCTTTTTCGAGGTCTGCCTTGGGATAACAGCTGTACCTTGGCATGTGCAATGACCATTGCTGATCTGCAGCCAGCTTGAGGCAATGCCAGCATCAACAATTTTGTTTTGTTTGTTGTTATTTAGTCATGATTGGCCTATCATACATGGCATACCCCGATGGTTGCCGGCATAAAATTACAGTCCCGCCAAAGCTAAGGCCCTACCCCGCGAGTGGGCATCGGCTCTTGTATGCCAGCATCAACATTGATTGTGCTGGAAGCTGGCATTCACACAAGCATGCATTGTGGCTGATGCCAAGCTGTAATTTGACGCGTATGGCATACAACACTGTCTGAGGAGTCACAGCATTGCTGTGTGCAAACACAGTGGGTCAACAGCATGTAAAGGATTCACGCCAACAGCTGCTCACTGCAGCGTCCTTGTGCATGCCAGCAACCCACTTTACTCAAGGATGCAACATCACACAATATAAGCTCACTTACATCATCCCGCTGTCCCTCAGGCTCTGGCATCTATAGTGTTGTGAGCCATGCAAAGTTCAGAAGGGCAATTGCACTATGACATGTCCTGCTGCTATGACATCTCCTGCTGCTATGACAGGCCCTCATAGCATGTCGGCGCTATCCAGACGCACTGAGAAGCATCAGCCTGTTACAGCCCAGCGTGGACAAGCTATATCTACAGGCTGAAGGGCTGTGGCGCCAAGCAGACCTTGCAGCTGCAAATGCAGCTCTTTCAGATGCCAGTCAGCAAGCTGTCAGCAGCAGCAAGTGTGCAGACCTGCAGCTGTGGGTACAATCCTTGCAGCACAGGATGCATGCAGCAGAGATAGCGTGTGAAGATGGTATGCTCTTGCACATATGTGTGCAGCAACAAAAACACATGCTGAGGCACGGCGTTTGGTACCATTAGAGTCCCACTCTCCTTAGGCTTTCAAATTTAGGCCCTATTTGGACATATAGACCCTGTATATCTCAGACATGTTCTCACACGAAATACATGTACACATAGACCCTGTATACCTCAGATACAGAGCCTGTCTACTGTGTACTATGTTGGATGCCTTCCTGAGACCCAGTGCAAGGTGGCTGTCTGCGATGGCAGGTAGACACAATGGTTCAGGCCGACACAGAAAGGCAGACAGACACACCTAGCCAATGCTCCTAAACTCAATCTAGTCAAACTGTGTTTCAACACCATCATAACCCACATAAACAGAGAGGCTTCATGTTCCAGAAAAGACAGATTTCATTGCAGCAGCATTTCATGCCCTGCATTGTAGCAATGTTTGTGCAGCTAGAGACTGCACCTGCAAACATCACCAAAGCCATGTTGTTACAGATCTGCCTGGCTGCTGTTGTCCTTTCCAACAGCGTGCATTAATTTTCACTTTTCAGCATCAGCATCATGCCAGCACTGGAAAGGCTTCTGTGCTGACGTGCAGGTCATCTTACTCAAGGCATCAGCCTGTACTCTGATCTGCTAGCTGAGCTGCAGCCAGGAGTTTGCAGTGGGCTTTACGCTGAGCTCTTAGTCAAGAAGGCTGATGCACAGCGGCAGCAGGGGCAGTTTGATGCAGCCCTGCAGGATCTGGAATGTGCAATGGCGTGGGAGCCTGAGAATGTTAACTGCCTGCAGTTGCGAGCTTCAGTATGACACAATACAGACAGCATAGCTGGTTCTGCTTGCTGCTTGCTTCAATTCCTGTGTGCTGAACGGAAGCTGATATCCTGTCTTTGAACGGCTCTGGTTCCATGGCGGCAGTGGAAACCTGCACTGAAGGCTGCACTCTGTGACAAGGGGTTTGTGTTGCTGTTGTCACAAGCAGCGTACCTCCAGAATGTTGCTGTCCATTCATGCTTTGTGATAGTGATCTGCAAGTTCGCTGTCATGCACAAGGCAGCACAACTGCATGACGACTGGTGAGTCATTGATAGCTTTTGGAAGATGGAAATTGTTGACAACGCTGGGAGCCCATGTCACTGACAGATTTTCTGGGTGTGGTCAGAGGCTTTCATGTGAGTGCAGGTCTATAGGGAAACTGGAAACTACACACAGAGCTTCATGGACTTTCAAAAGCTAGGCAAGCTGATGTCTGACGATGCTGATGTGTTTGAAGAGCTGCAGCAGGCTGCACGACTTTGTCTTCACAGTCCGGAAGCAGGGCCTAAGGTGTGCATGCTGAGGCATGTTGGCAGCATGTGCTGGAGCTGCTGCTATCACTTGATTTGCGCAAAGAGTTCATGGCATTTAAAAAAAAATACTGCACAATCTCTCCTGCATTGTATGGTCATTAAGCCTACAGCATCTTGCTCATGAATGTATCATGATTTGTGCCACATGAATCATGCCAAATTGAGCAACAGCTGTCGTTTCTAATCCTGAAAGTGCTTCTGCAGAGCCACGGACACAGTGCAAGCAGCACTTGGTACACAACATTGGGATTGGGCGCATCAGCTAGCAATGCAGATGTCAGACGTGCGTATCGGCAGCTAGCTGGCAAATGGCACCCGGACAAGTGGGTCAACAAGAGCAAGTCAGAACAAGAGCAAGCTTCCCAGCAGTTTGCAGACATCTCAGATGCATATGCCGCCCTGAGCAATGCATAGACGTATCTAAAGCTGAAACTTTCAGCTGTGAAAGTCTTTGAAGCTCTTTTCAGAAGCGGCATTTTCACTCTAGCACAGTCGCATTACAGATCAAGGCAGTTTTGTGCAGGAGTTGGGTGACAGCAGCCAAATCACGAACTTACTTGTGACGGCGCTGTCTATGCCATGATCAGCAGCTTAGTATATAGTACAGACTGCACATAGCATGCAGCAGCGCCAAGTCATTTGTAAGATGAGTCAAAGATTACAATAAAAGCAATGCAGCTGTCAAATCCCAGTACTGGTGCGTCACTGCTTTGCGGCTACATTGCGGCGCGCAGTGCCAACTTCACAGGCATTGACCTTAGCGGCAAATCTCAGAGAGCACAGAGACTCATTGGCAGCTTCTGGCACAGGTGCTACATTGACAAACATGAGGGTTTTGGCATCACCGCCCAGGCAGGGCTGCAACAGGTACGTGAGCTTTGAGTTGCGGTAAGGGATGTGGGGCTCCTTGTTGGCCAGTGCCATGATGACATCGCCTGCAGCAACATACAACCTCAAAATGGAGCTACCTTACATCTGCTTTGAAGCCGTCAAGCGCTGCAGCTGCATGCCTAACGGCGCCTTGACAAGCAGCAGCTGTTGCTGTGTGTGTGTCAAATCTTGCAGCAAATTCAGAGGCTCAATTTACAGAGCCAGTTCTGCTGTCAGTGCAGCACTCATGTTGCATGCATCACAGCGTCATTAAAGGAATTGAACCACAAAGCATACACAAGCACAACGAAAGCAAGCAATGAAGGGGTCATGCAAGCATTGGGGCATGAGCACACAAGCAGCCCTTGAAGAGGAAGCACGCACCAAGTGCACTGAGGGACTTGTTGATGGCCTGGGTCTCTTTGAGGCGGTCTCCTTGAGCCAGGCTCTTGCTCAGCCGCTCACTGCCAGCCAAGTCAATCAGATTCAGCACACCTGCATGCAAGCCAGCGTCATTGATCATCCAGCTGGCTGCAACAAAGGCAAAGCTTTGTCAAGGGTGCGAAGCTCACCATGGACTTCCTGTCCAGAGGCAGCATTGGTGCCAGTGATGGCGAGAGTGAAGACCATGTGGGAGCGGGAGCTGTGCTCATTGGTTGCAGTGGCACCCACGGCGCGCTGCCTCATTGCACGCGCCAGCAGGTCGGCCACTCGGCCCGGCCGCCGCACGTCCACACCTTCCAGGAAGCTCACAGATGTGATGCCCTTGTCGTCGTGGGAAACCTGCAGACAACAGAGAGCCTGTTGCTCATCCAATGCAGTGGCCGCAAGTGTTTCACTGAAGGGCATGCTGAGCAACATCGCCATGGATTCACGCTTGTAGCTTGAAACATAATCTACTTCTCAATGAAAGCAAGCTGTGATTCTTGGTTGCATTAGACACATGTGCGCATGCACGCACACAATGCTGAGGCAGAAACTAGCAAGGAGGATGATGCTGTGTTGGAAGGCACCTGGTGCTTCTTGCCAGCAGGCAGGGCCTTGCCCAACAGATCCTTGTACTCTTCATTGTAGATCTCCAGCATGCTTGCCTGCACACAAGCCATTGTCAGGTGAGCGCTTCCCAATCTTGGCTGATCCACAGTGCACTGAACCTTTGCTGTTGAGCGACATCTGCCAAACGTCACATACAGTGCAATGCAAAAACCCAGTGTACCTCACATGCAGGATGATTCAAAGCTCATGCATGCCACCGCAAGCATTGCACAGCAGACAGCTTGAGGGTTATGCAGGTGCTTCAGCTTGTAGTTATCAACATAGTCCATGCATGTGTGCATGCCTGCTCGTCCCTGGCTGGCTGGACATGTGATTGTGTAGTGCCTACACAAGCTGGGGCATGCGTCCCCATCATCACAGAGGAATACGGAAACATGTGTTATTTCACAAGCTGATGGGCTGACCCGCATGTCAAAGCTCCAGCCTTGGGCTTCCATAGCAGCTGAGCTGGCAAAGATCTGGTCCATGGCCCGGGGGATCATCCCCTTCTCTTCTGGGGTGCCCAGCATGGTGTGGGTCTTGCCGCTGCCCGTCTGTCCGTATGCAAATATGCACACCTTGTACCCGTCCAAGGCACTCTGGACAAGCTGGCTGATCTCATCAAAGACCTCTTCCTGCAGTAGAGAAGCACACAATGAATGTTCACTGTGACACTGCACAGCTTGATTCCCATTGTCAACACACCATACTTCATGAGGCAAGACAGAAAGATCAACATTCATAGTTGTGCAAAGGCCAGAGCCATCATCTGTACTTTAACAAGCAGTGCCGTCCCTGTGAGCATTGAGTTGGTGCTGCAACTGCAATGCATGCCTACTTGGTCAGCATTGCCAGTGACAAACTGGGCATCATTGTGAAATGCAGATGCTAGGCATGGTGTGTTACACATGCTCTGGCCGAACTCTGTGTCTTATCAGTTAAAATGCGGAAGATGGATGTTGCAAGCATGGCAATCTGTGATGGTACGCTGCTGGGCAAGTCAAGCAGCAGATTGGTGCCACAGCATGTTAGAAGCAATTGCAAGGCAGGCAGGTGGCTGCGGAACAACTGACCTGACCAGCAGCAGGTGCAAAGACCTTGTCAAAGGCGAAATCGTACTTCTGAGGCGCTTGCTGGGGCTTGTCAGCTGGCACCTGCAGGGCTACAGCCCTTCCCAACAAGTCCCCTGCATCACATGGCCGGCCCCATCAGCATACACGAAAAGCAGTTCTGAAGATCCAGAATGCGGGTCCTGCGCCTGATGTAACATACATGCAGCCCCTGCTTTGACAGGTCATCAGCAATTCTTGACGGCATTGCTGATGTCCTGAAGCCCATCACCACAGACCTCAAATGCTCTGCAGCCCCTACGCCAAGACTGTCGATACAAGGCTGTCGGCAGCATACACCAAGCTGGTCTATTTCATTCATACCATCCACATTCAGGCAAAGGTAAAACAGCTCTGAACGGGACTTTGCATTACACAGCATGCTCTGCATGACTGTTTGACTGAGACACATGCAGGCGATTGTGCATGGTGTAGAAGAGTGGGTGCTCCGGGCTGCCGCCTTAGGAGGCTCCTGTTATGACCGCTGAAAAGCGTAAACTTTTCTTGTACGTTTCTTTCTGGCAGAGTGGTGGCTGGACCTGAGGAAGGGAACTGCAGAAGCTGGTCCACAGCAGCTGACTGAGCCAGGGCATCATGCGCTACCAAGGGCCGTACCCGGCAGAACACCCTGATGTTGCCCTTCAGCTCCTGCACAAGCATGGGCTTGGTCAAACACCAGTATTTCCTCCTTTTTCTCTCATGCATTTTCCCTGTCCTGGCCACCTCCTGGTCAGAGATGTATCAGCGAGGCTTTGCATTGTTGACAGTGACGCAAGCTGCACTTGACTTTGCTGAAAATGGCACATGCCTTGACGCCTTTTTGTAAAGTCAAGCAGAAAGTGGCACGAGGGCTGCAGCATGTGCATGGTCTCTGCCATGCCTGTATGCTGCTTGCTGAGGCCCATGGAAGCTTCAAATGCACATGTCTAGGATCGCGACACATGACACTGCATTGCTGTGCCCAGATCTTGTCTATGAGATTTTGTCGGCACGTGCCACAATGGAGCACATCATAGCAGCCACCCATATGTGAGCCCTTCAGCAGCAGCTCTGCCCCTTAGTTTGGAGTAGGAGGTCAGTGAGTTTACAAGGATGGTGTTGTGGAGCTTGCGGCGGATGAGCTCGCCCTGCTGCACCCGCTCTTCTGCTTCAGTGAGGCGGCCAGTGAGGTCCTCGACCACCCCCTTGAGCCCCTGCACCTCCTCCCCCCTGCCCTGGGCCAGGGCCTCAGCCAGGGCCTTCTGCTGCTTCAACACTTCCAGGCCTGCCTGCAGCCCTTGGTTCACCTCTGCCTGCAGCCATGGCAGCAGTAGGAGGTCAGCAGTCTAGGCACTGGTTTGGCACATCAAAAAGCAAGGCACTAGTGAACAGCAGCGTAGCAGATCAGCAGGCCAGGCACTGATTCACTGTGCAAGCAGAACTCATGGCTCACATCACTGGCCTGTGACAGAGCTTGCACGTTGAACATAACAGACTCCAGAATGAACACCATGTCAGGAACCCATGTAGCAAGCAAGAAAATGCTTCTGGTAGGCCAAATGCTGTAGCAGGTTGCTTATCTTGGTTGAAATGCACAGCAGCGGTATACAGCAGATTGCTGCAGCTGGCTGACCAGTTGCTGCTTTCTTCGTCACAGGACAGCAACAGGCGCACAGGTACAGAACAATGCAGCTCTGGCTATGGGTCTATGATACATGCAGCGCAAGCAGTGCATGCAGTGAGCTGTACATCACCTGTGCCTTGTTCTGGTTCTCCAGCTGAGCTTTCACAGCCTTCTCCCTCTCGAGGGCCTCCACTGTGCTGCCAGTCACATCCCTGTACCGCTCCTGCTCAGCCTTCAAGGCCAGGTTGGCCTCATTGGACAGATCACGCTCAGACGTTACCTGCATCACATCACGCAACAAAGTTTAACGCATCTACCAGAATGTGGGTCATCAAGGCATGATTCTTGTATCAACACGAGAGCTCAGCGAGCTGAATGCATAACCTGCTGTCCATACAAACGATGTGCAAACAACCATTGGGTCTGCATTCACAACAATCATCCATGTTGTCTGCAAGCCACTGGCTGATCCTGGCTGCAATGTGCTCTTAACCAGCATGTGACCACACAGCAATGTCAAACTCTTTGCATGAAACGCACTTCACAGCAGCCTGTGTCCGAGTGAACATCACAGGCTGTCTGCACAGTGATACAGTTGATAGTATCATCAGCACTACGCAAACGGAATTTGCATGCAATGCAGTTGTGTCACACATGTCCTACAAGCATCACCGTGCATGCATGCAGGGAGAGGCATTCCGGGCTCTGCCACTGTCTATTTTTGCTGCTTGAATGGAGCTATACATTGCATATTCCTGAAAGCATTAACAGACACAAACACTAACTGACTGACTGACTGACTTTTTGACACAAAGCTGTGCTTACCTTCTCCAGCTCAACACGCAGCCTGGCCAGATCTTGAGCAAGGTTGGTGCGAGCCTGATCAGTCTCCCTCATGTTGACCTGCATGAGGTCCAGCTGGGCTTCATGCGCCGTCAGCCGCCCCTTCAGCTCAGCGCCCTCCTCAGCCCACTTGTGCTGCTCCACCTGCAAGGACCAAATCTCAGCTTTGCTCAGATAAGATTGCAGCACAGGCCGCTTACAAACAGAATAGACTGGTGTGCATACCATCACTCACAGCATCACCCCTGGGCAGTCAACAGCCAGCCGCTTCATTGATATCCAGGCAGTGTCAGGCAAGTGCAGGCATGCGACTGCAATAGCACGTTGCTTAGCACAGCCGCAGCAACTGTGCACGCACATCAACATGGAAAAGCAATGCTTGAAGTGATGCAGCCGAGTGCTGCAGATGCCATCCGGATTCAACCGGGATCTAAGCAATTCACTGGGTTTTGGAATGCTGGAAGCAAGACTGCATGGGGAAGTGTGAGGTGTACCTGAAGCTTCTGCAGGCTGTCATTGCTAAGAGCCACATCCTGCTGCAGCTTGGTGTTGTACTCCTGCAACTGGGAGTTGTACTTCTGTGCCTGCTGGTGCAGCTCTCTAAGGCTGGTCACCTGCATAGTGATACATGGGCTGCCCCAGGTGCAGCGGCCAGGGTCACACAATTCCAGTGACGGCAGCAGCGTGAGCAGAGACAGGATTGCACCTGCTGTCGCAATGGCAAGTAACATGGGACTGCGCATTGCTTTGACATCATTGGATTGACAGATCGTGCTGCATATTTGACGCAACATCAGGACAACTAAAAGGACTTGGAAATCTGCAAACATGTGGGCATACATAGACAGGTTGTAGGCACGGACACTGTGCTTGTTCATTACCTGTGCAGCATACTCAGCAATCTGCTCCCTGGCCCTGCTCTGCTCATCTTGCAGCTTCTGCATGAAGGCTGCTGACTCTGCCAGCTTGCCTTTGCCTGTCTCTACAGCCTCCTGTAACTGCTGAGCACAAGCAGACTGCTCTGCTGTGGCTGCCTCCT
>JAABUO010009909.1_pt1 | contig 10611 bp, 10 predicted proteins | sample 5559291 | NCBI WGS metagenome assembly JAABUO01 (sample SAMN10711878, study PRJNA513372) | rock metagenome | isolation source: Antarctica rocks | place: Antarctica: Victoria Land, Finger Mt sud
CTCCCTATTCTGTTATCCGTGAGTACGGGCTATGCGTTTTTCGCTCTCTGCGTAGGATTGGAGAAGAGTGGTCAAGTGGTTCATGGCCTGTTGGAGTACGGGGTTAATGAAACATCTACAGTAGCCAACTCATTTGATGAGTTTTGTTTGCTTTTGCTCGCCGGCGCATTTCCGGCAGAAACCGGCATCGCAAAAACGGAGTAAGAACATGACTGTTGCCATCACTCCTCAACAAAATCAGCCTGTGCCAGTACCTCGGACACTCGTGGACGAGCCGAACGGCCTGCGGCGCTGGGATATTGACGAATATCATCGGATGGGCGATATGGACTTGTTTGACGGAGCGCGTGTGGAACTGCTGGACGGGGATATTTGGCAGGTTCATGCTTCCGATTACTACCGCTGGGTGCCGGAACAGTATGACCGACTTATTGAGGCGGGGTTTTTTGAGGACGGGCGGGTCGAGCTGCTGGGAGGGCTAATCTGGGATATGGCTTCACAACTGACCCTGCATACAACTGGCGTGCGCCTGACTCAAATCGCGTTAGAAGAGGCATTTCAAGGCCAGTTTGAAGTCCGCGTTCAGATGTCCATCGCTCTGCCGAATGGGATGAAGCCTGAACCTGATATTGCCGTGGCGGTCGGCACCCCGTTAGACTACTTAAAGCATCATCCCGCCCCGGAAGAATTGCTTCTGACAGTGGAAGTTTCGGACAGTTCGCTGACCAAAGACCGGGGCCTGAAACTAGTCTCTTACGCCCAGGCTTGGATTACAGAATACTGGATTGTCAATCTTGTGAGCCGTCAGCTTGAAGTTTACCGAAATCCGATCCCGTCTGGGACTTACACCGACTTCCATATCTATCTACCAGGTGAAATTGTCATCCCAATCAGCCTACCGACAAAAGCCATTGCCGTTGCCGATCTGCTGCCTCCCGTTGAGTAACTATGACAAACACAGAAACAGAAGCCGTGAAGAAAAAAGTGATCGTGCTGGGGAGTGGCCCCATTCGCATCGGGCAGGGGATTGAGTTTGATTACGCGAGTGTCCATGCTGTCCGCGCACTGCGGGAGGCGGGGTACGAGGCGATTATCATTAACAACAACCCGGAAACGGTGTCTACCGACTTTGATACGTCGGACCGATTGTATTTTGAGCCGCTGACGCCGGAAGACGTGCTGAACGTCATTGAGCGGGAAGCGCCGATTGAAGGCGTGATTTGTCAGTTCGGCGGGCAGACGGCGATTAACCTAGCCCGGCCATTGTCGGAGGCAGGCGTTCCGATTTTGGGATCGTCGTTTGACTCAATCGATTTGGCGGAAGACCGGGATCGGTTTGAAACACTGCTGCGGGAGCTGGGCATTCCGAAGCCTGCCGGGCGGGCGATCCAATCTACCGAAGCCGCGCTGGAAGTGGCGGGGGAAGTCGGCTACCCGGTGCTGGTCCGGCCTTCTTACGTTCTGGGCGGGCGGGCGATGGAGATTGTCTACAACGACGACGACCTGCGCGAGTATATGCGCTATGCGTCGGATATTGCGGACGGTGCGCCTATTCTCGTAGACCGCTACATTGTCGGCAAAGAGGCCGAAGTGGACGTGATTGCCGACAGGCAGGGCGGCTGCCTGCTGCCGGGCATCATGGAGCATATCGAGCGGGCGGGCGTCCATTCCGGCGACTCGATGGCGGTTTATCCGCCCCAAACCATCAAGCAGTCTACGATTGAGCAGATGGTATCGTATGCCACCCAGCTTGCGCTGGCGCTCAAAGTCGTCGGCCTGATGAACATTCAGTTTGTGATTGAAGACGACCAGGCGTATGTGATTGAAGTCAATCCACGCGCCTCGCGCACGGTTCCGTATCTCAGCAAAATCACCGGCATTCCGATGGTCAAAGCCGCGACATGGGCGTCGCTCGGCAGAACGCTTGCGGAGCAGGGCTACGCAAATGGCCTGCACCCGGACCAGCCGAACATCGCAGTCAAAGCGCCGGTCTTCTCGTTCTCCAAGCTGACCGACGTAGACATCAACTTAGGCCCGGAAATGAAGTCTACCGGCGAGATACTCGGCATAGACACGGACTTTTCGCGGGCCTTGTATAAAGCCATGGTGGCATCGGGCATTGACGTTCCTGCCGGCGGCAAAGGCGCGGCCCTGCTGGTGACACTGGCCGATCCGGACAAGGCCGAAGCCCTGCCGATTATCCAAAACTTCGCCGCGCTCGGCTTCACGCTTCATGCGACTGCCGGCACGGCCAAGTTTTTAGAAGCAAATGGGCTGACCGTCAGCACCGCGAAAAAGATCAGCGAGGGAACGCCGAACCTGCTGGACTTGATACGCGGGGGCCGCGTCTCGCTCTTGATTAACACAGTGTCCAAAGACAAGCAAATTGAGAAAGAAGCCGCGCTGATTCGCCGCGCCTCTGTCGAGAACTCCATCCCCTGCCTGACGTCGCTTGACACCGCCCGCGCCCTGCACACGGCGCTTGCGACCCGGCAAATCGGCGAAGCGTTCGAGGTGATGACGGTGGATCGGTACACAGGATAAAGTAGCTTATGTCATTGCCGAGCGGCTGGCCGCCCGATCTTCAGAAGCACGCAGCCATGCGCCGGAACCTCGACCGAATAGTGTCCCTGTGATATGCCGACATTCTGGTGCAGCCAGAGGTCACGAACGGGCTGAGGGCCTTGCAGCCCCAAGTCAGCCCATTGCACGGTGAGGGTACTGACCCAGGGATTAGGATTCACTAAACCGACGGCGCGGGTGCCGTCGGACAGCGGCCTCGCCCAGACTTCGCCGCCGTCTCCAGCGTCTTTAGACACTAACGCGGCGGGCTTGCCGAGCGGGTCCTGGTTGATGTCTATGGCTTCGTCGTTGGTCAAAAGCGCCAGCGTCAGCGGGTCGAGCTTGGTCATGTCACAGCCGATCAAAAGCGGCGACGACAGCAGGCACCACATCGAGATATGCAAAATCTGCTCGTTCGGGGTTAGATGCGTCGGGTGAACATTGCCTTTGCCGACAATCCCCACCATCAGCATGTCTGGGTCATTCCAGTGGCCCGGTCCGGCGTAGGCGGAATGGCCGGCTTGGGCCTCATAGATGGCATGCATGCTGCCCCAGTTGTCCTGGATGTCATCGGTGGTACGCCACGAGTTGCCGCCAGTGGTCGCGCCCCATTTCCAGACATCGCCCATGCCGTACTGGCACAAGCTGTAAACAATGTCGCGCGGCTGGGCGGCAAGCGCCGCGCCCATGACATCGTAAGGCTTTTCTAAGACCGGCAGCGAATGGTCGCCGTGGACAACTTGATCGTAGGAACACCAGTCGTATTTTAGATAATCGAAGCCCCACTTGGCGTAGGTGGCCGCGTCCTGCGCCTCATGCTGATAAGAGGCCGTGTAGCCGCCGCAAGTGGTCGGGCCGGGAGAAGAGTAAATGCCGATCTTCAGCCCTTTGGAATGAATATAGGCCGCCAGCCCCGGCATGTCCGGGAACTTGTCGTTGGTCTCAATGTTCCCCTGCGCGTCCCGCCCGGTGTCTCCCGTGCGTCCAAGTTCCCAGGTGTCGTCAATGTTGACATACTGGAAGCCGTGCCGAGCCAGCCCGGCGGCGATCATCTCGTCGGCGGCGTCTTTGACTTTGCCGGCGTCTACACGGCCCGCCCACACGTTCCACGAGTTCCACCCCAGCGGCGGGGTCAGCGCCAGTTCATGCGCCCCGCCGACAATCGTGAGCGTGCGGGTTGCTGTGCCTTGCGGCCCGCGCACTGTCAGCGCCACCCGCGTTGTTCCGGCGTGGGCGAGTGCGCCCGAAATAATGCCTGTTTTGGCGTCCAGCCTCAGCCCGGCGGGCAGCGGCTTGGCGCTGTAGGTGAGCGGCTCGTCGCCGGTGGCGGGGATCAAAAAGAGAAACGGCTTGCCGGGCGTCGCCCCGACCAAACGCGGCCCGTGAATGGCCGGCACGGCGCTGGTCGGGACCAGACGGATGCGGGCGGGGGCGTCCAGGGTGCGCGGGTGTACCGGCAGAGGAGGCAGGGCTGTTGCGCCATCGGCGAGCGTGATCGCGGCATCGGCCCAATCGGCGTGATCAAAGCTTATACTTCCGTTTGTTTCACCTACGAGAAGAGTAAGGCTTTTCGCGCCGGCGAGCGAGATGGACAGCCGCTGCGGCGCGTCCCCCCCATGCAGAACACCGGTCTGGGCGGCGACTTTGCCGTCCACGAGGACGCTGAACGTGACGGAGCCGCGCCCTTTTGTCTCGTCATCCACTCCCACCGTCGCCTCAAAACGCTCTGCCTTCCCATCGAGGCGAACGCGGTACACGCTGTTGGCATGGGTGCCGACGCCGTGAGCGTACACTTTGGAGCCAAGGGTAATCGGGTGTCCATCCACGGACGCTTTCGGATGTGGATTTCCAAAGTCCTGAGTCATAGTGTCCACATCCAGCGAGTCCAGCCAGATGACCGGCCCGGCGGCATGGGCGGCGCAGCCGGGAAGCAGCAGCAGAAAAGCAGAAGCGGCAAGAAAGTGTCGAAAGCGCATAGGGGGTCAGTTCCTCAATTCCATGTCCTAAACCGCGTGGCTAAACATGGAGGATTATCAGTCACAGAAAGGATTATCAGTCACAGAACTGCCCCCGCCTATACCGGCAAGGGCAGTCTGTCGGCACATTCTCCGTGGTCGTGATTTTGCTTACTTGACGCTAAACGTCACCACATAATTGCCGTATGTGCCGCTGGAAACGCCGGTACCGGCAGCGGTTCCCGCAGTCGTGCCGGGATAAACATTGCTAGTTTGGGTCTGGTCCGAGGTGGGGGTAGGGGCGTTGATCCCCGGTGAAACTACCGCGCCACGAAGCCATTTGACGTGCCCATCACACATCAAATAGTTGGAATTGTCCGTGTGGCGTGCCTGCTGGAAAATGGCCCCAGGTACAGAACCTGCCAGATTTCCGGTCGCATAATGGGTGCAGATGCCTGGAGCGCCAATGTTGACGGCCCCACCACCACCGACATTGTAATCAAGTCCATCCGCGACGGGAGAAGTAAGCTCTTCGTTGTAAGTAGTGCCATTGTAAACGACTGACGTCGTCGAGGGAAGCGGGAAACCGCCACCGCAACCGTGAACTTCACTCAGCAAAACCGTCTGGGTGGAAGCATTGAAATCGCCCAAAGCTGCCCCCGCTGGGGCTGCCGTGGTACCTTGTCCGCCTGTCGGGATATTCTGGTTGTAGCCATAGCTGACATAGTCGTTAGTGTCCAGCGAGTCGTCCGGGCAGACATAAACACCGTTGCTTTTGACGTAGGGATAGACCTCACCCGCCCATCCATTCCCTTGAAAGAAGCCGTGATCATATCCACGGGGATATCTCTCATCGGCGTCCTGCGTGTACTGGACAAAGGCGAGGCCGAGCTGCTTGAGATTGGACTGGCAGGAGGCGCGGCGGGCGTTCTCGCGCACCTTCTGGAAGACGGGGAAAAGAATGGCGGCGAGAATGGCGATAATGGCGATGACGACGAGCAGTTCGATCAGCGTAAAACCACGAGAATTGATCTTTTTCAACAGAGTAGTCTCTTTCTTAATTGGCCGGCATTTGTGGCATTTGCGAAAATTGGTACACGATATAAATCAACTCATGCCGAAATGGTTGACCTTGTCATACCAAAATAATTGATTGAGGCACTTCTTGATGTGCCTCCTGAAATTTGAGTTTCAGTTCTGCTTGTCGCCTAATAGAAACCCGGCTTCGGCGGGCTGCACATCGCCGCGCACAAAGCGTCAGGGCAATACAGGAACAATCTTGAGTCTCATTATAATTATGTTTGATACAATTGTCAAGTATTATTTTTCTAAAGTGGTACCTATTTTTTGGTACCATTTATAGTTGGAAGATTAAGTTGTCCCTACGGAGAAAATTATGCAATAATAGAAAATCATGCTTTCAGATACCGCCCGCAGTTCTTTATCCTCAATGACTTCACTTGATGCCGCCGTAGCGACTCTGCAAGAAGACATCCGGGCAGGCCGCTACAGCGATGGGGAACGTCTTCCCTCGGAACGGGAACTCTCTGAAAAGATGGGGGTTCACCGCCGGGTCATCCGGTCTGCCATCGCCCAGCTCATTCAAGAAGGGCTTGTCTCACGCCGGCCCTATTGCAGTCCTGTCGTTCAAGCCCCGCCAATGCGCTCCCCTCAGCGGTTCCCTCAGCAAGTTTCCTCGGCGCGAATGCCAAAATCTTCGGCGTCGCGCTTCGTTGCCCTCATCATCTGGCATGGCGGTCCGCTGGAAAGAGGCAGAACGGTCCAGCAGCGCATCTTTTGGGGAATGAATCAAGCACTGGAAAAAGCCGGCTTCCATGCCGTGTTTCTGAATTTGGGTGATGAGATCGGCACGGAGCAGGAGAATGCGGTGCGTGAGGCTGCCCACCTCCGCTACATATTGGATCAAGGCTTCGGCGGCGCTGTTTTCTATCCTTACGCTTATCAAAGCAACCGTGAATTAATTCAAGAGGTGAGCCAGCGCCTGTCTCTGTGTTTGATTGACAGAATGCTGCCGGGGGTGCAGGCGGATTTCGTGGGGACGGAGAACTACCAGGGAATGTTCGACGCGACCACGCATCTTATCCAGCAGGGCCACCGCCGGATCGCTTACTTGACCAAGAGTGAGTCCATCAACCCCGTACAAGACCGTTTGCGTGGCTACCAGCATGCCCTCTATGCGGCATTTCACACAGATCGGGATGAACTGGTGCTGCTGGCGCCCTCCTTCAATGGGGAGGAATGGCCTTTGTTCGACACCGTGTTTCGTTTACCGGAAGGGGAACGCCCGACGGCGGCAATCGGGTTCAATGACTACGAGGCGGAGCGCACAATGCGGCGTCTCCATCAACTGCATCTGAGTGTTCCGCGCGATGTCGCCTTAGTCGGCTTCGACGACATCGCGCGAACGCTTTCAAATGGAATAGGTCTGACGTCAGTCGCGCAGCCGTTTGAAGACGTTGGCCGAACGGCGGCCGATCTCTTTCTGCGACGCATCGAAAATCCGGCGTCAGCCCCGATCCATATCGATCTGCCGAACCATCTTGTCATTCGCGACAGCAGCCCGTTCTTTTCGGACAAGAATTCCGTCCTTACGCCTTCCGGTTGATGCCGTAAACAAATGCCAGCACTTCGGAGACGGCTCGGAGCAGCTCAGGCGGGATTTGCCGGCCTGCATCCAGCGTCGCCAGTGCGCCTGCCAGCGCGGGGTCATGGCGCAGGGGAATATTGTTCTCGCGGGCAAGCCGCAGGATTTCGTCAGCAACGGTGTTTTGAGGAGTGAGATCTTGCATTAGATTGGCTTGCGTTAAATATGATGGTCTACGCAGGTGCGGGGCGAGACAAGCGCCGCGCCGCCATGATAGAGCGGCGGCCAGTCAGTCTGCACCCGGCAGGTGACATCGCAGGTCTCCCATCCAGCGCCCGCCAGCGCTTCGGCTAAATTCCCGGCGTGTTTGGAAAGCAAGCGATAAGACGCGGCTTTCTCCGCGCCCAGCCGGCAGCTTAACGTGCCGGACAGCAAACCGATCAAATCCGCCTGCACCCGGCCAAGCTTCGGCGGCGTCAAGCGCAGCGTCACTCGCAAGACTTCGTCTTCTTCTAATTCTTCATCCACGGCGCTCTCTTGGCGCAGCCAGAGATGCGTCTCCGCGATCCCCGGCAGGCCGTCAAACGACAGCGGCAGGGCAAAATACAGCGGGACATTTGCCTGATGCAGATGGGCGGTCAGCGACGCTTGATTAAGTAGCTGCTGGCCTTCCAAAAGCGACGCCAACCCGTCCGCGCCGTGCCGCATTGCGCGGTCGCCTGACGCCTCCGCCAGCCGCAAAAGCGCTGTCCGCAGGTCCGCCACCGGCAGCGGCCCTTCCTGCATTCGAAGCACGCGGTTCTCCGTGCTGCGCCCAACTTGCAGCAGCATCTCGCGCAGCCCCCGCGCGAGAGCCTCTGGGGCCGTTCCTGCTTCTAACGCGAGTCCTAGCCAGGCCGTCACCCGCTCCGGCAGCGCCACGCCGGGCAGGCCGTCTTGCGGCGCGTTCAGCACCGCCGTCACCGCCCGCAGCGCATCGGGCGTCACCGGCAGCGCCAGCGACTTCGCCAGCGCATACGCGGCAGGAGACACGCCCGGCGCAGACGCCAGCGCCGCGTTCGCTTGGGCGAGCGTGTGCAGCGTCAGCGGCAGCCCCGCCTGCGTCAGTGCGAGCGCCAGCGCGACATCCCCTTCCCCCGCTGCCGCGCCCATTTCCAAAAGCGCCGCCCGGACCATCTCTCCCGTCAGCGTCCCCCCGGCTGAAGGTACCGCGCTGGTTTCTGCGCCCGGCATCTGCACCGCCTGCGCCAGCCGTCCCAAGAGGCCAAGCGCCGCCGCCGCCGGCTGTCCAAAAGACGCGGGGAACAAAGACGCAGAAAATGGAGAAGAAACTTGCATAATACTGTTGAGCAGACTGAAACGCCCTCGCCGCTCGTTCCCATTGTCGGCAGAAGCCGCCGTCAACAAAAGCCCTGCAACTGCTGACAAAGCCCCGCAATCACGAATGAGGTATAATGGCTGCATCGCCGTGGAGACATAAACCAATGACACTCACTTTAACTCCTGACACGGAAGCGCGGCTGCGCTCCGTTGCCGCCCAGCGCGGCCTGCCACCCGAACAGACGATAGATGTTTTATTGGCTGAGGCAGACACAGATTTCCAACAAGCCGTCGCAGGCATTCAGCGTAGCATGGATGATTTCGCCGCCGGACGCTGGATTTCGCTGGAAGATTATGAAGCACAGCTTCCGGCGCGGCGACAGGCACGTCTTGCGAAGGTGGAAGATGAACTTGTGGCAGAGCTACGCGCAAGCGTGGAAGACCATGCCGCTGGGCGCAGTATGACCCTGGAAGAACTTCGTGTGAAGGTCCTGGCTCGACGAGCGAAACGAAATGCCGACCTCGCCGTTACTGCCGCTGTAACCACAGAAGCATCGGAGCATTGCTAGTATGCCAAACAAAATACCTACTGTTGTTGATTTGTTTGCAGGAGCTGGCGGGTTCAGTTGCGGCTTTGAAATGGCGGGGTTTGAAGTTCCTGTAGCATTAGAAATTGACGCTTGGGCTTGTGACACACTGCGGCATAACCATACCGGAACCAGAGTGCTGCAAACAGATATTAGAGACTTTAAGTACCAGTCGACAATTAAGGGTGCAACACTATTCCGACCTGATCTTTTAATCGGTGGTCCTCCTTGTCAGGGCTTTAGCATTGCTGGGCCTGCAATAAAAGACCCAACCGATCCGCGAAACTCACTTTTTACAAATTTCGCTCAATGGATTGAAGCCCTGCAACCTGCGGCATTCGTCATGGAAAATGTTAAGGGGCTACTTGCGCGTCGCAACAGTGAGGGCGAGCCTGTTGTTGATATCATCACACAGACTTTTTCAGAACTAGGCTATTTCGTGGAAGTATGGCTTCTGAACGCGGCGGAGCATGGAGTACCCCAAACACGAGAACGAATATTCATTGTCGGCCATCATCAGCCTTCGGCAATTGGGGAACCAGACAAAATCAGCAAGGTCCCAGACACGGAATGGCAGGAAAATTACCCCTCTCTCTTTCAAAGCTCTCTCTGTCCCGCGCCGACGCTTTGGGAGGCTATCTCGGATTTACCTGAACTTGGAGGCGGCGAAGGCACAGAAGAGCAAAATTACCAAATTATGCCGCTAACACCGTATCAGGAATGGGCGCGTGAAGGCAGCGAGATGCTCTTTAACCACGTTGCGATGAGCCATTCCAAGCGGCTTGTCGCCCGTTTTGAACATATACGCTGTGGTGAATCCAGCGCGGATGTTCCAGAAGAACATGGAGCAAGAAGCCGCAATGGACAAGGTGCGTTATCTGGAACTAAGTACGATCAGAATAACCGCAGACTCCACCCAGGCAAACCATCTCATACAATCGCCGCATCGTTCTACGCAAACTTCGTTCACCCATTTCAGCATCGGAATTTGACAGCTCGTGAAGGGGCACGTCTCCAATCCTTCCCAGATCGTTACAGGTTCCAGGGGAAAAAGACTGTAGTTTCTCACAAGTTGTTACAGCGTGAGGAACGGTTGAGCGAAAAATTTTTGTGTCAGTACAACCAGATTGGCAACGCCGTCCCCCCCCTACTGGCACGGGCGGTTGCACTTCACCTCAGAAAGAAATTGGAACTGTGACAAGAAAACAACAAGGTAAGATGCCTCTAGTTCATGGAGCTAATCTCATAGAGAAGGAACTTGATCGCTCTAAGTCTGGGACGCTGAACAGCAAAACATACCTTGCTGAGATTCGGGCGAAATATGATGAGTGGCATGAAAGCAACATAGCCTTAGTCGGCCCCGGCTCGGCTATGGACGAAGGCGATCGCAAGATTGTTGATGCCAGAGTTAAGCTATTTGCTGACTACAAGGACTTTCTCGACCAACAACATTATGCAGAGCATTTCGATTCCAGATCAAATCTTCATTCCAGCGTTCTGGAAGAGTTCATGCACTACTTGTTCAACGACTTAGTTGCTGAGTTCGGAACACACGCTCTGATAGGGAAGTCACGCGCTTTTA
>JAABUO010009911.1_pt1 | contig 10609 bp, 14 predicted proteins | sample 5559291 | NCBI WGS metagenome assembly JAABUO01 (sample SAMN10711878, study PRJNA513372) | rock metagenome | isolation source: Antarctica rocks | place: Antarctica: Victoria Land, Finger Mt sud
CTCTACCAATGCCCCTTTAGGCTCTGAACCTTGTATTTCATCTGCTTCTGCTGGACCTGGTGTTTCATCTGCTTCTGTTGGCACGACTGGCAGCAGCACAGCAACCTGGGGTTTCAAGAGCTGCTTCAGCTTGAGCAGCAAAGCCAGGTAAGCTCCGGTTTTGCCAATCTGGCACTCAGCAGACAAGAGCAGACGACGCTCATGCAGCCTAGGAGGAGAGTTTCTTGCATCATAGCTGGCTGAATCATTGGCACCACCTCCACCTTTGTTTGCAACGTAGCAACGCCGGAAGTCTAAGACATCTGCTCCAGCAGGCTTAGGCCTGATCCGAGGGTCAGGCCGGATGTAACTGTCCAACATGCCAGGATTGATCATGTTGTTCAGAACACCATGCAACTGCTTTGAAGCTGGCTGCTGTGGAGCTAATGAATGCCCCCGCTGCAGAGTCAGCTGCTTGACTGCAGTTGCAATCTTCTTTGGCACATCATCCTTTGTGACAACGGCATAAGGGAGTCTGCAATACCAACAGCAAGGTTTCAGGTGACTGGTGTGACATGCCTGTTCTGAGCATATGAGCAAGCCAACCTGACAAAACTGGATGGTGTCACCTTCAACATCACCGTCTTTGAACATTGCATGCAGACAACCTGACATGTACATCATAGAGCTACAACTTACAGGCTTCAGCAAGGGTACTTACCTGAACTGGAAGCGTCTAAGTGTCACATTGATGCTGCTTCCCAATGCGTGTTGACCAACAGCAACGTTGACAGCTGAGTCCAGGTCAAAGAACATGACAGCAAGCTGCTCTGCGGAGTCAGCATCAGCCACTGGTTGCTCATCAGTGCCCATAATATGCACCCGCACAGGTCGGTGACCAATGAAAGGGAACTGGCTGCTCATCTGCAGCAGCAACAATATGAGTGACCAGTTGCTGTGCATGACCAGAGTCATTCATGCATGCATGGCATCTTGAGCTTTGAAATGCCGTGGTCTTATATGAATGGTTGTTGTCCGGGGAACAGTGATGGCAGTGGCTACAGAATGCATCTTGTAAGCCATGACCAACCTGCGTCAAGTCAGTAGAGCTGCTCTGACGCCATGCTTGAATGGCGTTGTATATCTCTGTGAATCTAGTAGAATCTGGCAGCTTTGCCTCCAGGCTGCCTTGACCTGAGTATCTCTGCAAAGAGCAGCAGATACGCTTAAATCAAAGATTGCAATGGGCAAGTACACCATAAGTAACATCCTCCTGTCGTTTCAGTGATAGCTTTTAGGTAAGCAAACTCAGTTACGGTGTCTACAACACCATGCCAAAACTGATTGTCTGCAATGTCACTCCTTTGAACTCATGCTGCTCCAGTGGTCACTTTTCAGCAGCCTAAACAAACGCATCTGTGATTTTGGTTTGACCACACGCAAGCTACGACAAGAGAGAGAGACAACTTTTACACCTACGTACCTGCTTGAGCTCTGTCACCATCGAGGACAGCTTTTGCATGTAACCACCATATTGCCGGCCTATGTTTTGGCTCATCCACATAGCATATGAGGCAAGGTCTTCTGCCTGCTTACACTTGCTAAGGGCTGCCAGCCGCACTGCCTCCCAGTCAGGATGGTCTGAGCAAGATGAAGCAAAGGCCAGGGCCTCTTGCAAATGCTCATTGTTCAATGCAGAGTGCTGAGGTGAGTCAGCATTCGTTGACATTGCAAGAGACAGCTTGCAACTTGCTTCTTCCTCCTCTGTGACTGTGCCAGGATAGCGACAAAGCCTGCCAAGCTCTTGCACCCGTGTGGTATGGTTTTCAGAGGCCCTGCATAGCCAGAAACATGATCACCGCAACATTCATTCATTCTGGGATCAAGAATTACCATCACTGTATGCTGTTGCAAACTATGTAAGAAGGCTTGCAGTCAATGCATATCAGCTGCATGCAACTTAGTAGAGATCTTGGATTTGACACACATTCCAACTACTTCGGGCCATGAGTGTCATGTGAAGGGCCTTATTCTGGGCAGCTGCTTCTCTACGTGCAAGCATGAGATTGCATACCTGAGCCTCATGTCCAGACAATCGAAAGTGTGAGGGAAGGTGTCCCCCATGCGCCCCTTCTCACATAGGATCAGCAAGCAAGGCACACCAAGAAGATCCTCGTAAGATAGCCCAGTCTTGCTTGGCTTCAGATTGCCAAATCTGATGCCTTGATCCTGCAATGTGAATGATAAAAAGGTCGTAATGTGTTCTTGAAGCAGACTATCTAACAGAGGCAATATCACACGGCATGCAGGACAAAAAGCAAGCTCGTGCAATACAGAAGACGTGGAAGAGAGCAGCCCCTTGTCTAAGTCAATGTGAGGTGCCAGCATAACTGCAACAGGGAAAATAGTAAGTGGTGTCAGAAGGAAAAAGGCAAGTCTTCCCGTTTTGGCAATCAGAACAGAAGTCTCCTGAGGCGGCAGCCAAGAGCACCAAATAAGGAGTGTAATACCTGCTGGTAGGAAGGATGTTTTGAGCTGACTGGTTTGTGCAGCACAGAAGTGGGCACGCTCAACTTCTTGTTTGGCTCATCTTGACCAAAATCCTTGATGACAGCAAAAAGCTGCCATTTACGCCGGCCTGATGCAGATGATACGCTCGGATTCGAAGTGCTGGATGCGTGCTCAAACCCTTGCCATTGAGGTCCAGATGCTCCATGCCGAGCTGTGTGCTCCAGGAACTTCACCAGAACGCCGTGAAAATGTTTGCCCGCTCTTTTCACCCCTGTTACCCTAACCACTTTCATACTGCCAATGACAGCAGCATCCAGATCCTGCCACGGGCAAGTAGATGCTGATGTATCATGATCCATGGTCAAAAGGGTCTCCACAATGTCATATGTTGCATCAGGCTTGGACGCTGATGACAGCCATTGTAAGAACATAGTGCTCAAATGCTGCCAACCGTCATCTTTGCCCAACAAGGCCTGGCATATGGGCCACAGATTGATGTGCCTGCAGGCAGCAAGTCAGTGTCGTGGTGACATGACCTGCTTCATCAGGCAACGGGCACAAACTTTGGGTCTGAGTTTGCCACCTATGCTTAGTATGCATGTTGTGCACAACATCATGCATGCTTGCATATGCTGCATGCTCTGGCTGGGACATTGTCAGGCAAGATCAGTGCAGTGCATACTTAGTGGACAAGCGACAAGCCTGTGAGTCTGTGAACAGTCTGCATTGTGATGAACAACAGAGGCAAGACGGGCATACCCGTTCTGCTCAGCAATGTGCTTCAGCTCTGTCCTGAACTCAGCAATGTAGGCCTCACATACCACTCTGGCTTTGCATTCCTTTGCAGATGCTGGCCACAGTCCATTAGGAGGCTGAAGATGACTTTCTGGATCAGCATCTGACAGCTTATCGCAACCTGTACATACCCGTTACAAGGTCATTCACTTAATCTGTGCATGTGCACTGAAATGTTTGTCACTCACACAGCTCCAGAAATAGTGTCATGCATTGTCAAAATTTCAGTGTTAATGTACACAGAGGATTGCACTGCAGCAGAGCTTGCCTGCATCTTTACTGCGGCGCCATCTGAATGTTCTAAAGAACTGCAAAGAGATAAGATAGGAGGCTATCAAGGCATGATCCTCAGTGAACAGCTCACTACTCTTGGCCCTCAGTTTGCCTTTCTGCTTAAGGCCATCCACAGCTGCACGAAACTTCTGATCCTACAATTGATGCACCAAGTTTTAAAAGAACCGTGAATACTGCCGTGACAGCTGCAACAGGCAACCCAGCTTGCTCACACCAACATGCATTGTCAGGAACGTAGAAGCCCATCTCACCTGCATGATCCCAAAGGGAATTGCGGCTTGTTGCAGACTTGACTCCATGTAGGTATCTAGCCTGCGATAGGTGTCCCAACACTGGTCATGGCCAGGTTGAAACCACTGCACAATATGCAGCTCCTCTACACACCCGTCTGTTTTGAGCTGTTCCAGCTCCTGACATAGCAAGAGGCACTGTCATAAACCCAGTCTCAGCTCGTCCATGCAAGATTGTGTTTATGCCTGATTCAGTTAGAGCACATTGCAGCAAACAATAAATGCTCCAGGATACTTGACAAAGCAGTGAAACATGTCAAGCACAGTAGCTCAGATACATTGCTCCAGGCAGCAGCTTACCTGGGGGCTGAAAGTACCCAACTCAGTAGCAGAGCTTGTCAGCCTCCACACCCCGTCACTGCAATGCATCACTTTCATGCTGTCAAAAATGGTGTCATATACTTACATGTGTATACACCCAGCTCAAGACATAGCGACAGCACGGACCTGTCCTTAGCCACCACATCTTGCATCTGCAGCCGCTGAAACTTGGCATTGTCTGCAATTGCTGGTTTCGAGACGACATACTTCTCTGGCAGCCGCGAGTTCTGAGTAAGGACATTGAATGGAGTGGCGCTGACAAGCAGCACAATGTGATTTTTGCATTCCAACAGATCTTGCTGGACCACATCAGGGTTGCTGTCTGTGTAGTCATTCACCATCTTGTCGTGTGCTTGACAAGCTGTTGGGCCCCAGTGACACTCGTCAGCTATAGTAATGAACAAGCGGGTGGGTGAAGATCGAATCTGCTCTGCATACTTTGCCCATTCCTTCCGATGCTGAGGCTTGTCAGCGTATTGGATAACTTTAACAGTGTCGTCATCCTGCATTCACAGAAACAAACAGCTTAAGTACAGCATCAAAACTTGATGTCAGGCTTACCAAGCCGATTGCTACTGTGCCCATCAGTGTACAACTGAGAGCCAGCATACTGGTATGAATCAGGTGAGCCCCATGCACAGGTTATATAGCTATGCAGGGCTGAATTCTTGGTGGCTGCAACGTCAGGATACACCAGACCCACCAATTGGCCTCATGCTCCCAAGTATGTGTGAAAGTTTGTACCCAAACCAATGCCAGCAGTCTGCAAAGCTTCAATTACCTGCAAGGGTTACTGATGCACTTGGGCCACATTGCAGTAAGCTTACCTCTGCCAACCCTGCTTGCTTGATTCGTTCCATGGTCTGCTGAGCCAGTGTGTTGAAGCGCGGCACCAACACTCTGAAGTCTACACCACCAGAAAAGTCTGCCTGGAACTGATGTCGTCTATCAGCCAACCAATTCGGCCTGTGCAACAAACCTAGATCTTGTCGTTCACAATATCACCCTACAAATCACCTGCAATTATTTTGCAGCGCAATATCCCTAAAAAATGATTGCAACAAGGCTGAGAGACAGACATGAGCAAGGGCGCACAAGGGAGGGTATGGCATTGCATCAGACTCCTGACTGTACAGCGGGAGCAGTTCATGACCACGTGCACTGTTCAGAGCAGCATGACACTGTGGCTGCAGGGACCAAATCATGCAGAGATGTACACTTACCCCTTGACAAGTTGGGCTGACGGGCTGGCTGTTATATGCATGATCCTGTCCAGTAATCGTCTAGCACGCTGCTCCTGATTTGAGCGGATGCCACCACCACCTATTACAACAAGATCTGCTCGAGCTGGCGGCACGGCTGCCTCCACCTCGGTGCCAGCCTCAAACACCTGTGTGAATACTGGCTTCCATTGCACCACGACACTGCCACACGCGCTTGCATCTGCTTGAGATATGAAATCTGACAGAAGGTACAAATAAGCTATGCAAGGTTGTGCAACCGCCTGACACTTTCACGTGAGTCTGAGGTCCATGGCTTTTGCACATGGAGCAATCATGATCAGTACAGGTCAAATGAGTCAAGACTTGCCTGTGTTGCTTTGATCTCAGCAGCCAAGTTCATCTCAAGAGTTCGGGGGTACTCAGGGTCTGTCTCATCCACCCCTTTTGACATGAAGCCCTGCAGCAGCGAATGAGAGAACTCCAACACTTTGCTTGCAAGCCTGGACCCATCAAGGCCAGAACATAAGGGAAAGCGGCGGGGAAAATACCGGGTGCTGCTCTGCAAATGACTGGAGCTGCTCCACCACCACATGATGCAGCTTATACTCTTGGAAGCTTTCTTCGCTGCAAGCATACAGCTCTGATGAAGCATCACAGAACCACTACAGAAGGCCAACATTGCTGGCTTCCACACATACCTTTGCCAATTGTTGCTGGCACCCATCAGACCATGAGCCTGTGCATCTTCTGGCAGGCTCAGCTGGACAGATTCTACAGAGACCTGTGAAAGTGTGTCAGCTTCTCTGAGCTCTGCTTGCAAAGACTGGACAAACTGATTGTAGTCCAGCTTATCACCTTGCCCTGACCCTTTCTGCTGTACAGACAATGTCCATGACGGCACAGGCTGTGGGCAACCTGCAAAATCATCTCTTTGAGTGGCCAACACTGCCTGAACTGTTGCCCAGACTTCTTTGTTCAGTAGCCAGCAATGCTGAAGACCTGGGCTTTACCTCTCAAGACTCTTGGTGCAGTGGCGTCCAGACGCACGTCTATAGGAACAGTATGCACTGATGCTCCTGTGATGAAGACTTTGCAGTCCAGGTGCAAGATGACTGCAAGCTCTACAGTTGCAGACTCATTCCTGGTGCTTTCAACCAGCAACTTTACATCTTGGGGTTGCAGCAGAACAGCCACCAAAGATGCCAGCTGCCAAGTGCCTTTTTGCTGTGCAACCAACTGCTGCAGCTGCACAGTCTGCTCGGCTGGCAACTCATCTAGGAAGGTTGGCAGCTCAGCAGCGTCCTCCTCAGTGCTCATCAGCACTGCCAGCCTCTGTGACGGATCAGATAGGAACTGTCGTAAGCCTAATTGCACTGCATCTGACACTACTGCTGGACCTTTGAGGGGAATGTTCACAAATATGCCTGAGTCACCCCACAGTTCAGCTGCACAGGCTGTCTCTGGTGACAAGGGGTTGAAGTCTAGGATAGAAAGCTCTGCGTTGTTCCTGTTCTTGGAATTGAGCCAGAAAAGTGACTTGACGTTTTCTCCAACTTCAGCAAGGAAGTCCTCCTTGCTGTTCACCAGCGTTTGCTGAATATCTGTACTCTGCAGATGCTGAACAAAGCTGGCCTGCTGCGTGCCTGATTGCTTTCGCCAGCATTCTGCAACAGTTGGAACAACCCCTCTATGAAAGCCTACAGGGCTCAATTCCTCCTGATGGAAGGAGCTGAAAGCCTCAAAACCATTGACTAACTCAAGACCCAGAAATTGCTTTTGCAAGGTTGCAGCAAGAATATCAGCTTGCTCCAGACCAGCTGCGCCGTATGGAAACACCACCAGCTTGCATTCAGGCTGAGCTACTGATGACTGCCCATCTTGGACATGATCGATGCCGGCCTGATCGGTTGCTCCTGCGTCATCATGTGCAAAGCCTGCAGAAGCTTGCCATTGTTGCGCTTGCAAACTGTGTTACTTGCTGCACAGAACAACATTGCAGAAGCTGACTGCAACAGCTTGTCAGCGCTGTGGGGATAGGCAGCATAGGAAAGACCTGAAGCAGCAGCCAGGCCATAAACACACGCTTCAAGTTCTAAGCTGGGGGCTCATCTGAAAATGCAATAGACTTTACACGGGCAAAGTGGCTTTCAAAGTGTCAGCTTGCTGACTGGAAAAATTGCAGTCTAAAGACAGATAACTCTTCAGACAACAGCTACACTGCAGCCAGATGACTCAGTCTTTTGCCTTGAGGGTCCCGTACCTGCTGGCGTATGGTGTTCTTGCAACGTCTGTTGTTGCTGTGCCGCAACCTTTGCTTTCCTCCACGCCCAGAATAATGATGACATGCGTTTAGCACCCACGCCTTTGCACTCCTTTTTCACAGCCTCTTCGAGTCTGGCCAGACGATCCTTATCGAGCGTAGAAGTCTCGGTGACCGCACCGCACTCACGTTCATGATACTTATCGAGCCATCGATTCGCAGCAGCTTGGTACCCTGGACTCATTAGCAGAGGTTGCTTGTTTGCAATACTCAAGTCCTACACATAGGTGCAAGCCTAGCAAGATCACGAGCTTAGCTCAAGTAGCACACGTGACGTGCGGACATTTGAGCAGGACGATGGATAAAACTTGTCGTTCGTTGTGTTTCACGATGGTCAACCTCGAACAGCACACTGGCTAGTCAAGTTCGATTCGTCACTAGTCTGGCGTATTGAAGCTAAATCCGATAATCTGAGGATGGCAAAAGCTCCTTTGGCAGAACCTGCATCAGCTTTTGAGTTCGAGATGCATTAGCAGATCGCAACAGACTGTGGTAAAACAGAACAAAGCCATGTTTGTTTCGACTGCGACCCGCTTGTCCTTTTTGTACAATTGACGCTCCAAGATCTGCCACCTACTTTGACCACTTTCGCCGTCCATTCGCCGACCTGCGCAACATGTTGCAAGCTGGCACAACCTGACTGTATGCAAAACCGCCCTTCCTCCCCCGTTCTCATGCAAGTGACGTGCAACAACGCACTTGCAAGCGTCTGCCATAACTCAAGAACCAAATCTGTTTTCAGACACGCACCTCTTTCAGATAAAGGCGTCTCGAAAAGCGTTTCGGAAAGCTTGTACTTGCAACAACGCGGACGTCATATTTGCGTCAGAACAGCATCTGCTCGTCGCGACAAAATCTCGTCTGTTACGCAACCTTCATCCTGCAATGATGTGGACCGTGACTTGTGGACAGTGCTTGATCTGGCCTCAGACGACGAACTGGAGGGAGTACACGATATTTTGTTTGGTAAGTCATCACCATCTTAAGCACCACTGTATTGCATGTCCGGGGACACAGAAACGACAGCGTTTTGCAGTTAATTGTCTGCCATACCGAAAGCCGGCAAACTCAAAGTGTGAGCAGTTCTGCTGTGGCACAACTAGAGGTTGTTGTGCAGGAACAAGTCTCCTGAGTCCCCTGATCAAGTCTCTTCTGACACAGCGAGAGCCAGCAGCACTGAAGCACAGGGGAAGAGCAGCAGTAATGCACCGTATTGAGCAGCGTATGCGGTTTTTAGCAGTAAGCTCTGATTTTTTTGGCCAAGTTCAGCTCCTTGCTGTTCTTGCTGTTGGCATCAGTCAATTGCTACATCACAGGCAGATTCAGCTTCCACCTTGCGTGGACAGTACCCCAGTTACAGGGAGCTGCTGCTACGCCTCTGTTACAAGCTGGAGATCAAGTGTCCCAGCACCCTCATCACAGAGGTCAGCAATCTGCAACCACCTTACGCATGTGTTGCCCATTGGGCTCATCAAGTCTACCAAATGATTGCCATGCAGGTCATGTCATAGCAGTAGCGGGTGTCTGTGCATTGAAGGTTCATTCATCATGTTTGCAGGATCTGGAGACTGAGATACTCATGCACATTCTGGAGCAACAAGAGCAATCTGCATCACCTGCAGCTTTGCAGAAGGCGCCGCAAAGTAGCAAAAAGCCAGCAGAGTAAGCGCAGCAACTATAGTGATGCAGGCCTTAATAGGCAGACAAGCTGTTGTTCATGTTGCATATGGTGTGACTGCAGGAAGGAGCCAAACATACTAGGGAGGGTCTTTGACAGACTAGGTGTACCATTGAAGCTGAGCGCCCAAGACATGGTACCAACAGCAGCCAAGCTGGGTAGTGCTGCAACCATGTCATCTTTCAGAGGCACTGCTCTGAAGCAGTTAGGGACTCAGGTCTTGGCACAGCATGCTCGGTATGAAGCTGCCTTGGCAGTAGTATGCAAAACTGGAGCCACCTATCAGAAGCGAGCTGCTCTGCAGGTATTGACCAGCACTGTGTAGTCATGCTGCACCTGTCTAGCTGCATGCCAAGTACAGAATGACAGCTGATGCAGCCTATAGCATTTTTGCCCTAATCCTTGCTTGAAACGTGGTCATGTCAAGGTCTGCTTGAATAGGGCCTTTCAAGCAAGACCTATGCGCACTGAACCTCAGATACCAAGCTACCTCAAAATCATGTCTGTTTATTCCTGCACCATGTGGAGGTTTCCTGCAGGCTGCTCAACAGGGGTTCACGTCAGCAGCAGCAAAGTATAGCACAGCCAGGGGGGTTTTGTCATTTCTGGGGCCTGCCATGTGGGTTTGGCTAGGCATGGATTTGGCTCTGAAGGCTATTGGTCCTGACTACGCACGAGTTGTCAAGGCAGTTTCATTTTTGGCTCAGATTCGGCTGCTTCACACACATGGCTTTACCAATCCTGTACGACCTGCATAGAGATGCTAAGTGTACAAGTCCTCCGTGTATCAGCAGGACTGGTTCAGATGCTAGTCTGTGTGCGCGTGCAAAGCTGAATTATGATGTGGTGTAGCTGACAGCATGTTGAGCTCTTGTCTCTGTTGCAATCCAAGTTGTGGTCTATGTATACTATGTCAGGAGTATTATGCAGGTGAATATGTGTGATCATGCTGTGTCAGCTTACATGCAGCTAGGAACGACAGCTGTAGTGATACTAGCATAATAAAAAGTCAAACCTGTAAGACGTGTCTGCGACACATTTTAAATGATACATGATAAGTGTGCATGACACCACACTATCAACGTATGACATAGTGTGACAGCTTGCCTGTTGCAAGCAATAGCTTTTGCCACCACGTCTTCATGCTATTTAGCCTGCAAACTGTCAGTCTTTTCTCAACAGCTGTGGCTCGTGCAAA
>JAABUO010009913.1_pt1 | contig 10608 bp, 15 predicted proteins | sample 5559291 | NCBI WGS metagenome assembly JAABUO01 (sample SAMN10711878, study PRJNA513372) | rock metagenome | isolation source: Antarctica rocks | place: Antarctica: Victoria Land, Finger Mt sud
AGGAAGGAAGGAAGGAAGGAAGGAAGGAAGGAAGGAAGGAAGGAAGGAAGGAAGGAAGGAAGGAAGGAAGGAAGGAAGGAAGGAAGGAAGGAAGCAAGGAAGGACGTTGTCTTGAACTAACCTGAGAGGTGCATCTCCAAGCCTTGGTAGTCCCTGGCCAGCTGCACCACAGCGTCCACCTGCTCAAAGTGGCGAGGCACAGTCTCACCGGCCACCCAGGCATTCAGCTCAGACCGTTTGATAGCTAGGCTGTCCAGGGCTATCTCGGGCATCCTCGCCTTGGACAGAACTGCCCTGCCAAACTGCCCTATCCACCGTTGCAGCCTTGCATCTGTGGCACCGGAGAAACTCAATTGAGACACACAGCATGAGCCATGGCAGTTGTGCTGCTGCTGTATTTGCTCAGGGACGTGTTGTGTGAAGACAGGCAGGCATCATCATGCAATGCCTGGTGTATCTCCTGTGCATGGTCCCTATTGCAACTGCTGTAGGCTTTTGCAGGACTGCTTCACTGGGGGATGACTGGCTCTTGTGTGATCAATGTAAAATGCAATGCCATCAGACCAGAGCCTTTCTGAATCCAAGCATCCTGAAACAAAGTGATCTGAGCAGCATGCATTCTATGTGCAACTCAGAGGCGATCATGCTGGATGTCTAGCCAAAGGACATGCATGAGCTAAGTAACAATAGTACCGGCAGTGGCAGAGATCTGCAGCGTTCCCCGGGGTGGTGGCGGCACCCCAGGGGTGTACTTGGGCTCCACCACCATATCCTCCCTACCTACCACAGACCCAGCCCTGCTCCTGGCCAATCTGGAAGAAGAAGCAGAAGGGCCTGGGTCAGCCGGCGGGATGCCAGGCTGCTGCTTGGGATCTGTCATGTCCCCAAGAGGATCCCCAATCTGCAGTTGAGCTGCTCTGGCGCCTTCTGCGTCATCTGGGAAGATTATGTCAGCATGTGTAGATGGCTGACGGGAGTCATGGTCATCTTCATTGCGGTGCTGAAGACTGGATGCATCAGCGTTGCCATCAATGACTGATTCCGGGAGACTAAGAGAGGACTGCACAGCATGTGCGCTAGGCTTGGCATAGGACAGCTTGCCTTGGACGTGGCCTTGCCTACTGCTGTTGACCGAGTCAAAAGTAGCCAGCACACATGGCTCAGAAGCACGGTGCAGCCTGAAGCTGGCAAGAAGCTGCCTTGCTTCTAATGACAAATCAGCACCCTCAGCTGCCTCGTCAACTGCTGAGCTGGTGTCCTGGCCATCTATGGAGCTGCTGCTCTGAGCAACAAACTCAGTGGCATTGCTCTGAGGCAGAGGCACAGGTGTAAAAGGGGGAGTGGAATCTGTAGCCTCGACTGCAGGGTCATGGGATGACTCAAGCGAGGGATTATGCAAGACAAGGGTCACAGGCTGAGGTGGCCAGGTGGGGTTGACGTGGGAGGGGGCCCAGGGGGGGGGAGCCCAGTTCTGCGGTGAGGCCCAGGGTAGGCCTCTGTCCCTGACCAATTTGGCTGACGAGGAGCGAATTCGTTCAGCCTCGGCTTTGCCTGCCTCCAGAGTCTGGCTGATCCTGTCCCTTGCCTGCGCCAAGCTCTGCTGAAGCCTGTTCCCTGACCAACTGGTAGGCTGAGCAGAGCCTTGCGTGTTGCCCTTCTCCATTGTTGCCCCATCATCACGCGCTGTGCCTCTGCTGTGTGAGGCTGCATCACTCCAAGAGCCAACCGCCTGCTGCTGCCCTTGGTGCTCCCTGCTGTATTGAGCATTAGCATCATGACGAGTAGGCGCAGGAGCAGCTTCTGCAGCAGCTTCCTTGGCAGGTGACAGGGCACCAGCCTGCTGCTGATGGTACAGACTCCATGCAGGATGCAGCTCACTCTCTGGCAGCGCTGATGCATAGTAAGCAGCAAGACCGTCATCAATGGGGTCACCTGCATCCGAACAGCAACTTCCCAAAATCGAAATGGAAGTCTGCAACCTTCCCCAACAGTGCATGCATGTTGTGATTGCTTGCATCATGTGCGTGAAGGCATGCAGCATCAGCAAGGTTTGCTGTGCATAGATTGTTGGCAGTATCAGGATTGACGTTCAAACAGGCTATAGCTGGCCGGCCCAAGAGTTACGCGCCGGGATCACATGATGGCATCCCAATCAGGCTCTCAAGACAACGGCAGGTATGTCAACGGTAAAACCATGCATGCTGATGCTGTACATGCTGCCCATATGCATCTGCAAACATTAAAACAATCATGCATGTTGTATTATACATTACAATAAAATGGTGGGGAACAGTACAATGATAATCAACCAGCTTCACTTCAGCTGATTTACCCGCGCGCCTGAAAACAGCTACAGCACACATGATGAGACGCTGGCCTAGACATGCAGGAGGGGGGGAGAAGTAGTTGGTCACCAGTCTGCACATCTGCCCCACGCAACAGGCTGCGCGTCGTGCGCCTCCTAGGCAACCTCTCTTGACCCCCTCTCTGCATGTAACCCCCATGCCGACTCAGATGCTGCTGACCCCCTTGCCGATCCTCTTTTGCCCTGACCTGATCCATCTGCAGCCGCCACAGCCGCTGCTGCATGGCATCAGCCAGCTGGTCTGTCAGTGCAGGCCCCTGCCGTGGCATGTCTGAAGCCTGGGCTCTGGCCTGGGGAGGCTGAGGAGAAGGGGGTGATGTGCTGTGGGTGTCGATGCATGCTGATTGTAGTTGGAGAGCACGCTCATGGGGCAACTGGGGGAATGCTGAGGGCCCTGGTTTGCGGAGGTGATGCTTCTTCTGCCTGCTACGCCAGCTGGCAGCATCATCAGCTGACGCAGCACTATGGATGGCACTGCTAGCTTGAGGCTTGTCTGCGTTTTGAGCAAGTGCAGCAATGGGGTTACGATCCTTGCTGGTCCCATGTGTGGTGACATCATGGCTTCTTGTGGATGCTGAGTTTGCGTGAAAGGCCCTTGTGCTGTCCATGCTGCCCAGGGAACATGCCGCTGCCAAGGCTGATGGATGCTGGGTGTTTTGGCAATGCTGTGATGCATCAGGATCACGCTGCTCAGGTAGATCCTGTGGATCTACAGATGCTTGATGCTTGGGGTCTGCTGACTCAAGACCAGCAGCCACATCAGCATTGTTGGTGACGGGTTTCCCAATAGCAGCCTGTGCAGAAGAAGTGCCACGCCGTCTGCGTCCTATCCTCTTCTGTGTAGCAACACGATTTGAAGACGTAGCGCTGCAGCGCCTATCTTGAGGGCCCTGGTCAGAGCGCTGTGAAACAGGATCATCAGCAGAGACAGCATGTGATCTCAAGGAGGAACAAGAGCGGGGCTCTCCCATGGTGATAGAGGCAAAGGGGCTGCTTGGAGGGCTGCCCCTGCCCCTGGAGGGGCTTTTGGGAACGGCTGATGGGACAGAATGGTCCCAAGGAGCCCTGCTGGAGGGCCCACTGGTGCTGGCAGCTTGCCCTGATGCCCTCCTCTCTTCATCCGCATCAGCATCATTGTGTATTGCCCTTGCAGGGGTACTTGATGCAGGAGCCTGGGTTGGTATAGGGGAGAGTGAATGAGCCACGCTGTGGCTTGGGTGCGGATGGGGATGGGGATTGGCAGCAGCTGATGTAAATACAGGCTTGGATTTGGCTCTGGGCTTTGCTAGACCCTCGCGTATCAGGTCTTTGCCTGCAAAACACAGGCAAGACTCAGCATTTCAGGCCTGCTGTGTCTTCGTGCTGCTTGCAAGCTTTGGCTCTGCATGGGGCTCTGCATGACGCTGACTCATCAGTATGTCAACACAAAGCAGCATCCGCACCATGAACATCAACATAATGCCATGTCTGCGCAACAGCGAATTCCCTCTGACAGCCATTTGCACGCATGCAGCAACGAGGGTACCATACTGCAGCTATACTCTGCATCATGGGTAAGCTGCAGCAGCCTTGCAGCCACAAAACACAAAGCAACCCAATTGAAAACAGTTTGTGTAACACAAATGACAACAATTGATCAATTGATTCATTTTCCTAAACGTGTATCTTCCCATACAATCAGGCAGGTACAATATTGAGTAGCTATATGGGATTGTACCTGCCTGCATGAGGTCATGCTTTAGCCGTTAGCAAACCAACAATAACATGTGTTCATGTGTTCCAAGTCAGACTGCAGAGCTGTGCCAGCCGTTGCCACTATCACCAGGACGTCTTTTGCCTTCAACTTGACAGCACAAAAGCTTCCTTAGGCATGCAAACAGTGTGCAAGCTTACCAACAGCAGGCGAGAAGTTGACTGCAGCATCAGGCGGGGCAGGGGCCTGTTGCCGCTGCAGGTCCTTCTCTGCTTGTCTGGCAGCAGCCTGTTTCATGTAAGCCTCTATGGCCGCTTGATGCAACTCAGATCCCTCTGCTGTGTTGGTGTTGTTTGCTTCAACACCCTGCACGTGACATGCATGCTATGCTGTACGTGCTCTGGCAAATGTGCATAGCTTGTCCACTGATGAGTGATGTCAGATGGGTCTCTGGCAAGCAGTATATGGGTGGGTGCTCTCAAAAGGGGGGTGTGTGTGACCATGCAGTAGGCGTCAGCCGGCTGACAGACAGACAATGGTGATTCTGAGCAGACATGCACACTTATAAGGGATGCAAAGCTGATGGGAGATGCGTGTTATGCCCTTGGCAAGGCTTCTGAAGTGATGCAGCCATGCCGACTGCATCTGTGCGTTGCTGCTGGACAGGGGCAAGAGACACCCGGTTGCCCTGGTATGACCAGTCACACCTTGATGACTATGGTGCTGTGGGGGGGCTATGTGCAATGCCACCCAGTGCATGTAAGCGAACTGATCAGAGTGCAGGGCAATAAGGAAGTGATGTGAGGGTCACCTTGTTGAGACCGGGCAGAAAGTTTCTGGCGGATGGGATGGTATCATCTGGATATCCAAACCATGAGAGATTTCCTGCTTGTACCAGATCCACCTGCAGGACATGCACAAGGTGGCTGCTGGCAAAAAGACATGCAAGCGGCTTTACCTTTGAAACACAAACAGCAAAGAATCAAAGGGGAAAAGCAGCAAAGGGTGCTCCTACAGACAAGAGCCTTTTGATTGGCAGTTCACAGCAGACCTCGTTGACTCCCTCTTCTATGTTGCTAATAGAGAGAGCCTGGAAGCTGTGAGCTGTCGCTCCATGTGGACTCACAGCTCAGCTGTGAAGTCTGTATCATGGGCGGCGTGCCTTGCTGGTCAATCTGCGCGTGTCATGCAGCATGCAAAGCTTCCATGACAAAGTGCCATCAACACATGACATGGCATTACGAGTGGGGCCATTGTCAGTGCATGCAGTCCCAAGAAGTGCAGCAGGAAACAAGGCACAGTAGAGGTACAAAAATTGCCTGTAGGGACGATCAGGGGTGCAGCAGACAATGTCTGGAGGTGAGGCCAAGTGCACCAGCTACACAACGTCTCAATGCACTTGCCAGCAAAGCAAGGGTGTCTCAACACAGCTATTGAGTTGCGCCACACCCGATTGTGCATTAACCTGGTTACACCTTGTTCCCATCCAGCTTAGGTCAGCCTGATGCAGCATCATTTGCCAGTGATGGCCAGATTAGCGGCTCATCAAGGATGCAATGCAGATGTAACACATCTTGTATGTGTGGGCTAATGCAAGAGCGAATTGAGCTTGGGAGATTGGAAGGATTGAGGATAACATGCAGGCGGCTGCAGGTGCTGAATGTCGCTGGCTGATTGAAGGAGGTGACTCGTGACTCATACCTCGGCTCCTGGAGCGTGAAGCTTGAGCACCACCTTGCGCTGCACCAGTGACTTGATCGGGTCAAGGCTGACTCTGACCTCAGGCAGGTGGGCCCAAGACCCCTCTGTGGCCCCCGGCCCCACTGACACAGGGCCCAGGCTGGCAATGGGGTGCAAGCCTGTTACCCCTGTTGGGGCTAGCCAGTTCACCTGTCCCACTGTCACCTGTGAAATACAAGGATGTCATGCAAAAGAAGGAGCACTGATGCCAACTTTTGACCAGTTTGAGGCATGCCTAACCGCCCATCTGGGTCTTCAGGCCAGAAGGGGTTTGTACTGTTGGTACTATAAGTTACCAAGACCAGCTTGTAGAGGCCAGGTTAGCAGCACAATCAAACAAGACTCACAAGTGAGGCTCAAGGCTGCACAAATCTCTTTTGTGAATGTTGATTAGTCTACCTGTCAGCCTCTCAGGATCGAAGAACAGCATGGCAGCAAAATGCATCACGGACAGAAAAGTACTCAATTATTGTTCTTGCTACTGTGAAGGCACTGATATGCTGTTTCAGGGAAGCTGATGGGCAAAACACAGCTGTAAGAAGGTTGCCTATGTGGCAGCAAGACTCTCAACTCAGGACAGTACAGGATAGTTGCTCTGAAGATGCCAGCAATCTGCCAAGGCCTCGTTGAAGTGCAGATCTTATGTGTGCCAGATCTGCACTTCAATTTGGCTTAGCCTAGCTGTCATGTCTGCACTCACCCATGCAGTGCTGCTGACTGGATGCATGAAAGTTCACAGCCACAGGGCATCAATGCTTGCTATCAGATACAGCATCAGCATCTGTCAGCCACTCCTTTCAGCAGGAACAAAGACTTCAGCAAGTCTCGCATCATGCTTATCATCTACAAGCTTTTAGCTGAACCTTGACCGCAAGAACATGCATGTACTAGTACATGCTTACCTCTCTGCCAAGCAGGTCTGAGGCTTGAGGGCCAACACGGCTCAGACTCCTGTGATTGATGCGCTTAACACCCCAAACATTGCCTGCAGCTGTAAGCGTGCCCACCATGAGAATTGCCACTGCCAAAGCTGTTCTGACACTCCTAGGGCAAGCAGCATGTACATCTCAGTAATGTGCATACATGCAGACAGGGCCAGTGCAGGAAGCTGACTTGCTCAAGGCACAAACATGCAAACAGATGCTGCCATGTGTTGATATGTCAATACACAATATAGCGTGAACTGAGCACTGTGATGTTCCTATGATTCTGGGAAGCCCCACCCAATCTGCATTGTCTTGATACTATTCTGCCAGAGGTAAGCAAGGCGTCGTGCTGCTGCTTTCAGCTGGCTTCTGACTGGCTGTCTGGTGCCACCTTCTTTTCCTGGCCAGCTGGAAGCATGGCATACTGAATGGAAATGAAATTCATCAGTGAGTTTGTGCGCTCATCACAGCTCACTGCTTTGGGAAATGCTGTCTTACCAAGGTGCCGCAAAGTGCCTGCACCAGGACGCAGCATGCGCCGTGCAAGTGCTTCCCCAAAAATCCCTGCACAGCACTTGACCTGTTGGAGTCAGTACACACACACACACACACACACACACACACACACACACACACTCACATCACACCAACTTGTTTCCGAGCTGAAGCTGTTTTGATCAGACAATAAGCGTTGCAAACGCGTCTCAGCGCCAGGCGCAACATTTCGAACCTCTCTGCAGCAGTTTGCGACGGGCGCTCCACTCAACAGCGGGCCCTGTACGGCTGTGAGCGAGTATGCCGCATGCCCAGCCAACTCTAGGCGAAGGGCCATACGGTAGTGAAGGCATCTTCAGCGCCCGATTTAGCCACTATATTGATAAGCAAAGTGATATACGGACGAGCAAGGCACTGTACCCGGCCATCGCGCGGTTGATCTTGGTTTGACTAAGGTTCGCCCCGCATCCCAGTCTCTGCTGTCCGCGGACATCAGCTGCTACATCCCGAAACACCTTTGAATCGACCTTGTGTTTCCGCGTTTTTGACGCGCTCGCGAACGCTTGTCCGCTCATGTCGACGCGTTCAACCAGCTGCAGCTGTGCAAAGTGCGAACCAATGTTCAGGAAATATTGCCATTTGCATGTACAAATATACATATTTGCCCATACATAGCATAGCACAGCCGAAATTGGCTTATGTCTGGACACGCTGGCTCAAATATGCTGTCAAGTGTTGTCGGGACACTAGTGCTGACCGTGTACCTGGCATGGGCTACTGAGATGCACATGCATGACTGAATTGACATGCTCTCAGCGGATTTCCAGTCTTTGCCACTTAAGTTGCACTGATGCATGAGTACAAGATGCACAGACATGCATGTGCTGAGCATATGCTCAGCATGCGTAGATTTTCAGAACATCATCTTTGGAGATTTATGTGGCCGTGCTGTTTTGCACGCTGCATGACTGCTGGAAAACATAGCTTTGAACTAGCAATGCTTGAGCAATGCTTGAGCCAGGAGACCAATCTGATCACGTGGTGAAAAAGCTGCCACTGGACCTTATCATGCATGTTATAAAGGTTGACTTGAGGTCCATAAGCTGCCCAGCATGCATATACCCGTGCTAGATTTTGTCTGGCCGGTCACCAAGAAGAAGGGGTACGAGGAGAAGCCATGAACGATTGGTCGATTGTTTGGCTGATTGGTTGCTTGCTTGCTTGCTTGTGGTTGGTTGGTTGGTTGGGTGATTGATTGCTGCATTGATTGATTGATTGATCGAATCATCGATTCGCAACTGTGAGGCAATACCAGTTGGTCGTCTGTTTTCTGCGACATGCGCTCGGGCAAGTGCTGGACACTCCATACCAGGCCTAGACCTCGAGGGCTTGCCTCAGGTGCTTATTCTGTTGGGAAAATACCGGCCAAGTAAGCTGTGTCAGCTAGCCTGCTAGTGCAGCTGACTACACACTATAATTTACAGGACAAGTCTGATGAGGCCATGCGGCAGGCCAACGCCTGCCGTGGTGTAGCCTTGTGGTTGTGTGGGTGAATAGTGTGGACATGCTGGCAGCCTTGCAACTCTTGGATCGGCTTGAGCATGACTTCGAGCCCTTGGACAAACTAGGCTGTGCTTTTTGGGCTCAGCATGGCTTGCCCCTCATCACGCAATACAAGTGAGTTCTCGCATGTCGTTGTTGAAGGCCTGTCAGAGTGCAGATTGGTCCTGCATCTGCATTTTCCACTTGAGAGTGTGCTTTTAGGTTTTTCGGTTACGCCAATAGCGGTGACTTGGACCTGCAGGTCTACAGCAATGAGTAGGTGGCCTTTGTTCGTCGATGCCCCAAGTAGCCTAGATCCACAAGGCAGCTTTATGTGCTGTATCTGTCATGAACATGAACCTTGGGACAGCTGTTCCCGGGACAGGAGAGATGGCGAGGCAACCATGGCAGAGCTGCGCTTGCATGCTGCAAGTCCAGGTCACGTGCAAAAGATGCAGGTTGGTGTGGCAGTGCTGGTGGAACCCTGCATTGGAAAAGCCAAGTTTGCCAGCACTTGGATCCATGCATATAGCCTAGTGCTGCCATCATTGACCTACTTTATGTCGCACGTGTGGAGCCTCATTTGGCCAATAGTCTCAAGAGCGTTTACTCAATGCCATCCCTCTTGGGGCCAACTCAGATCTTGACAAGATGTCTTGCTATCACGCCTTACAAAAGCAGCACACCTGATGAATGTGTTGTCCCAGATGAGGCGCAAACAAACTGCTCGCTTCTGGATAGAGGGTGGTATAGATCTGCTGACACAAGACCAGCCTACCGTGAAGGCCTACTGTGAAGTCAACACCTGGTTTGGTGGCCACCCTGGCGCAAGGCGTGGTGGTAACGAGTTTGCCGATATGTTGAGGGACATTCAGGTCGCCGACCAGAGCTTGCAGTCACCTTCTGATAACGAGGAACGAACAAAACTCAATATATCAGTGCATCATGCTGGACTCGGGCTGCCAAGATCTGGACATGAAGCAGAAGGTCAGATTGGAACAGCCCCCAGTCCAGATGATGATGAGTCTGGCAGTGAAGAGAAGGCTTTGCACTTGCCAGCTGGAGCGCTTACAGCTCAGGTGTGGGCAGCATATCATCACATTTCCCAATTTTGTGCATTGTGACCTTTGTCATAAGTTCTCAACAAGGAAATCATCTGTATTGCTGAGGGGCTCATCTAATCAGCTGCTTACCCAGCTGTTTGGCATCTGGGCAGTGAGCTGTCCCAATGGTACATAGCGCAGTTGACATCTTGCTGGCAGTTTGCGCATTGCATTAGCACGCGTTCCTGCACTTCTTCTTGTGTCCTGCATCACTCCCACGCACTGACTTGCTTCACAAATGCTCTGGTGTGCACTGCTTGGTTGCTGACTCCCATCATGCAGCTTGCTGCTGGCCGCATATCGACTTTCATTGAGGAGCCAGATTGCTGAAAGTTGTACCCAATTGTTTAGTCTGTGGCTGTCAACACCAGGCTGAGAGTAAGACGTGGTTCGACAGGCATACCCAACCATGTGTGGCAGCTGCTGGGGGCATCACCCTCTCCTGCAGTGTTGCTGTGCTGGTCCACTCACATACAGGCCTTCCGTCAGTGATGCAAGCTTCTGGCTTGGGACTTGCCAAGCAAAGCTCTGCAGAGCTGCTGTGCAGCACACTGGGTCTGCTCTTGCGCCCAGGGCTTATACATACTCTTTTGAGGCAGAATGCAGTCTGTATGCGCAGCCGGAAGCGCAACATGCCTCAGATGAGCAGCTCTGTCCAGGGGTTGTTGAAGGAGTGGTGCCAAAGTTGCCATGCAGGCAGCCATCAACTGAAGCACCAGAGGCCGCTGCTTGGATTGTAGCTTG
>JAABUO010009917.1_pt1 | contig 10604 bp, 13 predicted proteins | sample 5559291 | NCBI WGS metagenome assembly JAABUO01 (sample SAMN10711878, study PRJNA513372) | rock metagenome | isolation source: Antarctica rocks | place: Antarctica: Victoria Land, Finger Mt sud
AGTTGGCGCCTGCTGTGTCTCCACGAGGAATATTCTCACCGTGCTGTTCAGCAGGTTTTACCTCAGCTGGTGCAGCTGCTGCTGAGCAGGCAACTTGTGGTTGACGAGCCTCCCGAAGAAGGCCACACGTATGATTTGAATGACCGCTTCTGTGTGCACTAACGAGTACTGAAGGCTTTTTCCTCAACTGCTGTTTGTGACCGTGTACAACCTTGAAGCGCAGACGCTGCGGCAACCTAAATCCGACCAAAACAGGACAGTTCGCTGTGTGCTGTGTCCGATGACAGCTTGACATGGTCGAAACTGTGCGCTCGACGTCAGTACTTGCTGTGACAGCTCGCGAGCATACTGCTTGACAGCTCAAATAGTGGGCACACTGCTGGGAAGGCCTGCACGGGACCAAGATTACGTATGCCCAAGGTTTTGCAGCGGGCACTTGCGTCCGAATACAACGCAGCAACGCTTAGAAAGTATGCACTGGTGGCGTCACCACGGTGTGGCAAAACTGGCGATGCTCCGGAACCACTAGCATGCACTTTAACCTAGATAATGTACTGTAATTTGTCTCTACCATTGACTGTCAAGTGGCTTTCAGTTCTGCTGCAAACAAAAGCCTACCATGCGTTATACGTGCATGCTGTATGGCAGCATCCAATCTGCCTTTCGGATTCATAACTACGAAAATCTGCCTGTAGATTTGAGTCAACTCTATACAAAGGCAGCAGATTTGCCTTCTAGCACTGGCTTGTGCAGCCATCTATCCTTCTCATCAACCATTCCTCTCTGATCTCTGAAACGTTGTTTTGCCTCAATCTTCATGCCTTGTTCTAGGTCTTTCAGTAATGACTTTTTCTGCAGCTTCAAGGCTGCCTTGCTTGCCTTGATTTCCTCATCAAACTGCTTTTTCTGCAGGTCCACCTGCTGAGCCAGCTTCCTGTCAGCAGCCTGCTCTTCTTCCTCTTTCTGCTTGCGCTCTTGCATCTGCAACCACAACTGTTGTTACAAGCACTTCTTGGATGCAAGACACAAACACAGAATGTGACAAAGTAAGAGGCTTTTCTTGCCAATGCTTCTGTGGTCAAGTGGTCAAGTAAGTACTGTTTGTCACAGTCATGCAGGCAGGGTTACAATATGCGGCACCCTGTTACATGCACGATTTCTGTTGATTTGGACCAAGGATCACTTACAATTGCAGCTGCCTTGTGCAAAGCAACCTTATCTCAACACAGATCATCAGGCTATAATGTGGTTATAACGCCAGCTGACACACCAACTCCACAGCCACACATGCATGCACAGACAGATGCAGTCTCTGCAGAGCACTCAGCACCTGCTGCTGTCTCGTGCGCAGCAGCAGCTGCTGTTGCTCCTGCCTGTCCCTCCTCTTCTTCTGCAGGGCGGCGTCCTGTTGAGCCTCGTACTCTGCTTGCATCTTGGCAGCTTTGACCTCATCCATGGCAGCTATCTCGGACAGACGCCTGGACAGCGCACTCCCACCTGCCATCTGCAAGACAGCATGGCTCAATCTGTGTGAGCAGAAGATGCCAATGGCTGTCGCAAGGCTGCCTTCTTCGTGGGATGCCAGGGCAGGGCAGGGCAGGGCCGGGCCGGGCAGGGCAGGGCCAGGCAGGGCAGGGCAGGGCCAGGCAGGGCAGGGCAGGGCTGGTTGTCATGTGCAAAGGCAGAATCAATCAATCTCTGAGCCCAGCCACTCAGACTTGTAAGATTCTGCTATCTCAGACAGATATCCAAACAGAGCACTTATTATATGGTACTGCTGTGTCTTGCTAATAGTAGAGATTGTGCTGGAAGAACCTGCTGCTAAGCAGGATCTGAAGACAAATGCCTTTTTCTTACTTTTATAATGTCTCATAGCATACTTTCAACTGCCTTCTGCAAAATGCCAAAGGCACTGCAACTTGCTTCCAGTCTGTGCAATGATGCTATGCATTTAATGCTGTACATACAGTCAAAAAAAGGCAACCTCATGTCCAATGCATGGGACACAATTGACGAACTGTCCAACTGTCAGGCAGAGGTATGGGTTGGACCTCATATTTTGCACGAGACTTGGCTTCCCTAGCTTTGACATCATTGATGCGCTTCTGCTCCTGTCTCTCCTGCTCGGCTTGGTACTCCATGTTCATCCTGCAAACAGCTGTGCTTCAGCATGCTCTTTGTGCCTTTCTCGCACAACTCCTGCAGTTTCTGGCTATGCTATGACACACAGCAGCAATGACAGTTGCAAAGCTGTTGGCATGGGTGTCAGACACATCTAATTAGTCAATACTAGGCCTACAAATTGCCGGCACACTGTGGATAGTATGGCCGTTGTGCAATCTGCATGATGGGAAAGTATGCTACAATGAAGAAAAGGCAGACAGGGCCTGCGGACCAGCAAGTTGCTTGAACATCAGGCATAAGCTTTTGTAAATGACCTCTGAACTGCACATGTGAGTAGCAACTGCCTCTCAAAGCGACTTTGCTAAAACTGGGCACTGATGCTATGGGCAAATTGGTGTAGCATGCAAAAGCGCTGACGCCACAAGGCGGACTGCATGGTTGTCACAATCAGGACTGCCAATGTAAACATCCACCATACAGCCACAGCTGGACCAGCGCATTTCCATATAACAAAGAGGTAACCTCTGTCACAATGACAATTCATTCTATGCCAGTGCAACAGTGACTCTGTACAGGACTTGATTGCTAGCAGTGTGCTTTGTCAATGCAGCAGTTGAGCAAGTCTGGACCGAGGATGTGTTGCCATGGGGAGTCAGAACAAGGCATATATTGTTATGGGTAAACTGAATAAGAGATGTGTTTGCATGCGTAGTTAGAACAAGGCATGTGTTTGCATGCGTAGTCAGAACAAGGCATGTGTTGTCATGCGTGGTCGAAGAAAGGTGTGTGTTGTACTTGGTAGTCAAAACAAGGCGGGTGTTGTCATGTGTAGTCAAAACAAGGCATGTGATGTCATTAGAGTCAAAACAAGAATTGTGTCGTCATTGGGAGTCAGAACATGGGATGAGTTGTCGTGCCTTTGCTCTTCCAGCTTGGCCTGCTGTGCAGCCTGCGCCTTCTGCTGCAGGCGCAAGTCATTGTCATGAGTCACCTTGGCCAGCATCACCTTATCCTGCTCAGCCTTAGCAACCTGCAGCAAAATTGCAAATGCATTGAATTTCATTCAATTTCTGGCAGCAAAATAGGTCTTGAAGATGTACTTCTGAAGACTGATAAGCTGACTTTGTGTGTGCATTGCTCAGCTGAGGCACCTCAATTGGTTCTCGAAGAAGTTTGGTGGGCTTTTGAACTTAACAGCAAAACAGGTTGATGTGGATGTATTGTTACATCAAGGTGATGCACAGTGGGTCGGACGGCTTCAGATGCAGGGCAACATGTCACAAGGTTTAGGATGATGGACACACGCTCAATCAGACAAAGGGGCTAGTCAAGTCAAGGCTGTGCTGCTGAAAGGCATAAGTGGGATCATGAAGGTCAAGTCATAAGCCAGGTGCTGAAAGGCCGACAATCATCCCAATAGGTGCCCGCAGCATCAAAAACCTGGCCATGTGATGTGGCTGCTACACATGATGTCCTGGCGTCAAGCATTGTATGGAGATATTGCAGGAGTGCCTGTGGAGCACTCGCTGAGCCTTGCTGCATAGCTGGGTGACTGCTGCATAAGTCAGAAACGACACTTATGAAGATCTTGAGCACACATTATTGTGAACACCGTTCTGAATAGCATGAGCTGACGAAGCACCAAGTACAGCTGGTGCCTCCTTTGTACAACACAGAAGGAGGCACTGCTGATGCTGCTGCACTGATGCTGCATCGGATCCCTGGTGCTGTACCGCTAGACTTTTGCCGCATCAGATACTGGCGCTGTACCGCTGGAATCATGCCACAGTTGTAGCAATGACATTGCTGCACTTAGCTCTCTGTCAGCAAGCCTGATACCAGAGAGACCTGCATAATCTTGGTGATGGCCCACACGCTGCATGAAGTAATGCAGGCCATGTGAATGACCAGATGAGGCTGCCTGCTGTGGTTATAGCCAACTTTGCCAGACTTCAGTGGTGTCAGAAAAGGCTGTCTAGTCTAGTCTAGTCTAGTCTAGTCTAGTCTAGTCTAGTCTAGTCTAGTCTAGTCTAGTCTAGTCTAGTCTAGTCTAGCCTAGTCTAGTCTAGTCTAGTCTAGTCTACTCCAGTCCAGTCCAAACTAGTCTAGTCTGCATGGATGCTGCAGAGCTGTGCTGTGATGAATAGCTGTTGAGGTTGCTGTGGACCCATCCCTGGCTCTCAACAAGCCACGTCAGCACCAAGCCGGGGGCGGTGCAGCTCTGGCTTACTGAACAGACCATGCCTGAGGAGAGTCTGTGCCCTGCTTGAGGGCAGTCTATGCTGTGCTTGAGGGCAGCCTACATGCCCTCAGGGCACAGCTCTGCTGCAAGCAGGCTGATCTGATGCTGCAAAGCTGGCTTGTGACGCCCATATCAGAGCGCTGCTTTGATGCCGCTCTAGTCTGCCCACCGTGCTGTGACTTTTCGAAGCATTTGCAAACCCCTGTGCAGGGTTATGCCAGCAAGACAGAATAACCAAGACCACAGCTGCACCAGCTGCCAACAGCAGAATTACTGTGCATCTCAGCAGCAGTGCAGTGATCTCAGGCAGAGGCTGAGCTGGCGCAGGTTGGTTGTCAACAAACAAGCCTGGTGTGCCCATGCTGCAGTGCTGTTGAGGTTGTATGTACCCGTTCGGCAGCAGCTTGTCGTTCTTCCTGTGCCAGACGCCACCGCTCCAGTGCGTTTTCCCGCTGGATTTCTTCCCGCTCAAGCTGGTGCCTTTGCCGGGCTTCTGCCACCTGGACAGACACCAAATCTGCTATTGCACATGCCCAGATCACGTGATGGGTCATGACATGCACAACACTTGACATACATGCAGCCAGCAAATGATGTAAAGATCCAATTGTATGTATGCGTTGCATGCGCTGAATTTGGCTGAAGTTTCCCCATAGGCGTATACAGCATAGACTTCAAGCAGCAGCATCTGACTTGCAGGTAGGCTGCTTGCTGGGGGTTGTTGCTCCCAGCATAATTGTGCGCTCACAATGCAACTCTTGGTGTGTCTGCTTTTGTCTGAGTGACTTTCTCTGATTGGTACAAGCACTGTGTGGATTTGACTTGCCTGCTGACTGTACATCTGCTTGGTTTTGGCCTGTTGCTCCTTATGCTGCTGCCACTTCTGGAACTCTTCCTCCTCGTACTGCCTGATCGAGTCCTTCAGCTCAGCCGCCTCCTTCTTCTTCTGCTCCTTTGCCGCATTCCTTTCCTGCTGGATCTGACTCAACTGATCTTCTAGAACCTTCTTGACCATTGCCTGTTTGCTTTGGGCCTGTTGGTTAGCCTTTTGACTCTCCCTCTGAGCTTGTTCATCCTGCACATATATTTCTTGTACATTCTGGACACAATAATGCATTCATTGAGAGCGTGTGACAATAGACACGGCCTGGCTCATTGTTCAGAGTCAATGCAGACAAGATGGTCGTCAAGGCTGGAGTTGAGCATGTTGGATGAAAGCAATAAATAAGAGGCAGGCGTGTAGTTGATGAGCTGCGCCAAAGCACAGGCACGATAACAAGGTGGTCAGCAACTAACCAGACTCAAGGGCAGGCAGACAGACAAAGGACAGCTAGAGAGCCAGCCAGCCTCCCAGAGACAGACGGAAACAGACAGACAGACAGACAGATTGACACACATATCAGAGGGGTGAGCTGTATGTGGGGGGCATGCCTGCATGAGGACCATCTTGTCGAAATCTCCATACTGCACATGTGCCCTGGGCTCTAGCAGAATGCCCGGCAGAGGAGGCCAAGCTGAAGCACGGCTGCTTGCCTGTACACACAGTACAGAACATGTTAAAACGCACTGACATGATGCGATGTCTAGCCAACTGCAGTATACAAGTTAGGACAGCTGTACGATCTTGAATAATCAGTGTAGCAGAAGGACATAGGCAACTCAGACAGGCCAACATCTGGTCCTCTAGGGCTTTGACCTTGTCTGAGAAAATGCAATTCTTTCAGTGCATCGTCATGTCAGTGCTGTTGTATTCTGGAGAAACATGGGCTGTTGTGAAGCAACACATCAGCCCTTTAGCTGTTTTTCAGATGAACTGCTTGCGACGCATCTGTGGCATTTCCCTGCGTGATCATGTGCCAAATATGGACATGCTGAATAGGTGCAATACCCTGTCTGTGGGGTCTCAGGTGCAAGGCAAAAGACTCAGGTGGCTAGGTCATGTTTTCAGGATGCCCAATGATAGATTGCCTAAGAAGCTTTTGTTTGGTACAGTCAAGGGGCCTCGCCCACCTGGCCGCCCTAGGTCTAGTTTCAATGATGTTGTGTTGAGTGATTGTCAAAACTGTCGAATTGGTAGACGTTATAGAGATGCGCAAGACAGACTGCTTTGGAGAGACAAGACTTGTCCCGCACGTACCTAGCTCATCATGAGCTGGAAAGAGTTATTATTATTATTATTATTATACAAGCACATGCAGACATAGACCTGAAGTGCAAAAGGAACTGCAAGGCTTGTTGACAACTTATGCACACCTGCTAACTACGTGCTAGGACTAAGCAGAACTGTAGCATCAACAGCAGACATGCAGGCTTGTGTGTGACAAGTTGAGAGGCGTACAATTGAGTCTTGTGAACGCAGCTCTGCAGATGTGGATGCTGTGCGCCTTGCCGTAGCTGCAGCTGCAAACGGCAGCACTGCTTGAGGCCTGATCGTCTTGCGTTTGGTAGACGCCTGCATTGCAGTTCCCAGGACACGCTAGGCTAAGCAGCAATTTGATAGTGTTGCTCAGCGAGCAGTTGTCACTGCTTCTGGCAGCCAATGCTGTTGCTACATACTATCTGGCTATGTGGGGTGCCGGTAAAGCTGCCTGGTGAGGTTCTTTCATGTGCCCTAGCCATACTGTACTGGTTGACAACAGCAAAGCTCCTGTTGACCTGGTCGTCAAGGTCTGTGACATCATGCAGTTGCGACAAGCAAAGTCATATTGCAAGAAAACTGTCTTGCAAATGTGCATATGCACTCCTTGAAAATCTTATGACATGGACTCGAACGTGTCACAGCAGCGCTAGATAGGCGGCTCACATGCATGCTGCATGAGACCAGGTGCTGCTTGCAGTGCCTGTAGGCAAAAGGTTTCCTACACGACAACAAGACACTGGCCACAACAGTGATGTCCAGACTTCAAAAGTAAACAATGAAACCTGCTTTGCCAAAGTCAGCTTCACTTGGGCCTTAAGAACCTCCAGCTCTGCTTGAGTGCCCTGAGCTCCAGTCAGGAACTTGTCACACACAAGCACAGCCTTCATCAAGCTCTCACAGGTCTGAGAGCCTGCATCCTTGTCTTGCAGTCTTGACACTAGGACCGCCTACGACGTCAGATGAATCAATGTGCGCAAGTCCGTGACATAGTAACCATGAAGACTGTTCGCAAGCAGACGTGCTGTGAGAGCTGTTTTTGGCGGAACCAGGACTAACCTTGAGACCTTTAGCAGCTTGGAACACATTGGTCTCTGGCATCATAGTTCAGAGAAATTGGCAACTTGCGGCGAATGGTCAACAGTCCATATCGGTACGCGTCGGGTTCCACGTGCAGCCCAGTTGCACAGACTCTCAGAGCAGACCAGGGGAACACACACAGCTCAACAATACTCAGCACCGTCTGAATGACAAGCCGATGCGCTTGCTAGCTTGGCACACCTCTACCAGGGTCAGTTTTTGCGCGTAAGTCTGTTGACTGCGGAGTTGGCGCATGTTTGGCAGCGCAGCGCAGCAAGCTCAGAGGTGCTGAGCAGAGTGTGAAGCAGAAGTTAGGCGAGGAGCTTCACATGCTATGCTGCGCGTTTGCAGAGGCGGACTGCACATCAGCAGCGATCAACGGCAGCTGCTAGCCTTCCGAAAGGCACCGAGAAATGCCTGGCAATACATTTCTCTGCTGGGTTAGCTGCAGCGTCAGGACAATGGGGTAGAAATAGGTTGTTATCGGGTCAATCGATGGCGACACCGACATCCTCACCCGACACGCTGCAGGCAGGCAACTCGATGGCAAGCGCCTTTCATTTCGATAAGTCGCACTCCTCTCAAAAGATCCACGGCAGAAAACGGATCGCTGCAACAGGTATGTTGACCTGCTCTGCCAAGTTTAAGGGCCAATAGAGGAACTTGTTGACGCCTGCCGTGCGCTGCAGACGCTGGAAAAATTGCGACATCTGTTAAACGACAACGTCGTAAAAAGTCGATCACCGCACATGCTGTTGAGGCTGCCCGTGCTGCTTCCTCCGAAAGCGATCCTGATTCTTGCTGGTACGGAGATCCGATAGCGCAGGTGGGTAAAAGAAAGCATAACAGGTCAGCGTTGATGATGCTGACCGCAGCTATTTCACATCAGGCTGTGATGTACAGGAGCTTGCACATGCACGGTGGGGCCGGATATACGGTGCATCGACTGCTGTCAAGCAGCAACAGGGCTTTCAGGTGTGCACCAGCAGTCCTGCTGTTACATGAAAGTATGTTCAAAACTATGGCCTTTCTCACACAATGAATGCATCACTACTTGGAGACAACATCAACACCATGATAGCAGGTGTATGACGATGATGCTGTGGTGGCGCATTACAATGCTGCAGAAGTTTCAGAGGTTGGGAAGGTAACACAGAATGTGGTTGCCGCCCCCTGATGAGTTTGATTGGGTTTTCTGCACAATCTGCGTTTGCACACTGCCCATGCACTGCGTTTTGGTGCATGCTGTGCTGAGTTGGTTGTCGCAGGTTGGGTTAGGTGATTTTGTGGAAGTTTACAGCGGTGAGAAGGACACTGATGGCAATGACAGGCCTTGGATCATGGAAGTCACTGAGTTGTTTGAAGATGCTCAGGTACATCTCCAGCAAGAGTCAAATAGTGATCCATCTCGCTGAAATGACAACAATGTTTAGCACATGAGAGAGCACTGGGCACAGTATCACTGCACTCTCAGAAATTACTCAACTCAATTATTACTGTTTTGCATATTGATGTCTGGAGAGTTCCCAGCGTTGTAACAAATTTTCTGCACCAACGTGTTGCTTTTCCCATGCCTGTCTATAGACTAAATGTCAGCAGCATCCACGTTGTAAAGTTCACTTGATATGCTGCAGGGCGGCCACTACTTCACAGGTCATTGGTTCTATTCCCTGTGGAACACTGCTCTGGCGGTGACAAGCCAAGACGGAAGCAAAGTTGACCCGGTGTTCTTGGAGCCACACCGCATCTTCCGTGCCTCACAGCATGACAACCAGGCGTACGCGGCTGAAGGCTGCACCACACAATCTCTGAATGCAATTGCCAAGTAAGTGCACAAGAGCAGAATGAACATGACAACCAGATGTGGGCAGCTACAAGCTGCAGCGTATAACTGTCAAAGCAACACTTGCCAACAAGTGCAGAGGGAACTGGACTGTTGGCAAATTCAGTGTCCAGGGTGCATGGGTCTTGTAGGCTTGCCATCAATGCATTGTACATGCTTTTGGCCTGTTTGGCATGTGTAGTGGCACACCATAAAGAGTCCAACATAAAACGTATATAATTATACAAAACAACAGTCATGGGGCAACACATGATGATGCATATGCGCATGCATGCATGCATGTCACATGCATGCCATTCAGCAGCTGTACACAGACAACAGAAATTCATCGGGAAGGTATGCTGGGCGTTGCACAGTGTGTGCTCTTCTGTGACAAGTCATGGACTCTGCTCTACCACAGTGCATGAATGACACATACGCACAACCATTCTGCAGCTTGCACAGTGGCTCAAATCAGGCCAGTGACATCCCCAGGAGTAACAGCAGCGGCGTGCAAGCATGAGGGCTACAGCGGAGCATGTCACACAAGCTCCTACTGAGTCATGGAATACATGTGTATACCCACAGTCGATGGCAGTTTTACCCCTGAAATCCTGATGTCACACATGCTACGCTGTCCTCATCCACTGCATGGATAAAGTTTCTTAAGGCTTTGGGCTTCTGGAGCCTGTGCACTCATCAGGGCAAACCAGTGGTGTATCCACATTCTGTGAGCCCTAGATACGCAACATCTGTGCCAGTCAGGGTGATTTGAGACTCGGCTGTGTCATGCATGCATTGATACATGCATGAGAACAAATGTTGTGCCCCTTCTGATCACCTGTGGATTTTACCTGTTGTGATTTGATGCATGTGAGCCACAGGAGGGTGACAGTGAAGCATGTGAGGCCTGGGTGGGGGGACCCCGGCACATGTGACTACTGGTGGAATCAGGAGCATGACAACCGCTTCTTCTCCTTCACTGACAAGTACCCCACAGGCTCACAACCTGCCTTCCTCAAGACAGTGTCTGCTGGCTTGCCTAGGGTAAGCTGATATTGCCTAGGGTAGAGCTGATGTTGCCTAGGGTAAGCTCATTTTGCCTAGGGTAAGCTGATGTCACCTAAGGTAAGCTGATATTGCCTAGGGTAGAGCTGAAGTTGCCCGTCAAGGGTGAAGAGTCTGTTTCGTCTGAACTT
>JAABUO010009919.1_pt1 | contig 10602 bp, 13 predicted proteins | sample 5559291 | NCBI WGS metagenome assembly JAABUO01 (sample SAMN10711878, study PRJNA513372) | rock metagenome | isolation source: Antarctica rocks | place: Antarctica: Victoria Land, Finger Mt sud
CGCCAAGATCCGCACCTTCATCGACGGCTGGAACGACCGCGCACACCCGTTCGTCTGGACCAAGACCGCCGACCAGATCCTCACCAAAGCCAACCGTCCAAAGACTTCAGAGACGCGACACTAGAAGCCCCGGACGACAAGCCGGCGTCGAACACGCCTCCAGAATGACAGATGACCTCCTTTATTACGGCTGGAGGCGATGATTCTCGCGGGGGCAGCTGGCCTGCGCGGGTGTCGACCGCGGAGCAGTCGGCGGACCTGCAGACCGTCGAGGCCCAGCAGAAGCGGCTCGGTCGTCAGGCGGTGCGGTGGCGGGGGTCTTGGCTGCTTGCTGGGCGGTGACGGCGCCGGGCGGGGCGGTGATGGTCTGGTTCTTGCCGTAGCCGGTGAAGTGCAGGGTTGCGGGAACGGCGCCCTTGTTGACGAGCTCGAGTGGGACGGGGGTTCCGGTGCCGGCGACGAGCAGCTGGGAGCCGTCCTGCTGGGTGACGACCGCGGCGGGCTGCCCGTCGAGGGTGGTGGTGGTGACGGCGGGTTTGAGCGGGGAGTCGGTGCTGTTCAGCGATGCGGCCAGGCCCTGGACGGTGATGGAGCTGACGTTGCCGGCTTTGGCGTCGTCTTGGACCAGCCAGCGGTTGGCGAACTTGGGGGCGAGGGTGGGGCCGAGCAGGGCGGCCCAGTACTTGGTGGGGGCTTTGAGGTAGACCTTGCCGGCGGTCTTGACGATGTTCAAGGTGATGCCGCTGGTGGTGATGGTGCCGGCGGTGTCCTGGCCTTGGAACTGGACGTCGAGGGTCTGGGTCTTGCCGGCCTGGCTCTGGCTGCCGGTGACGTGGACCGCAGCGGCGTTGAACAGCGCCGACTTGGCGTCGGCCAGGACCTGGGCGGCGGGCTTGGCCTGCTCGCCGTTGGTCGCTGGCTTTGCGTTCGCGCCTGCCGAGGTGGTTGTGCTGGGCGTGCCCGAGCTAGACCCGCAGGCGCTGAGCCCTACGGCCGCGGCAGCGGCGATGGCGGGTAGGACGATCCGGTTCACGGCTGTCTCCTCATGATCGGTCGGCCTGGCTGGCCGCGGGCCTGGATTGGTCGGGGCTGGACTCGATCGCGGGCTGTGCTCTGTGAACAGGTCCGGGGGCGGGTGTGTGACGGGCGGTGAGCTGTCTGTTCGGCCGGCGTCCGGCCGGCGGGGGTCAGGTGAGGGTGGCGTAGATGACGATGTTGTCGCTGTAGTGCCGGTGGGTGACGTCGAAGGATCCGCCGCAGGTGATCAGGGCGAGTCGGGCGGGTCCGGTCTGGGTGAACAGGTTGGCGGGCAGCGCCGTCTTGGGGTAGCTGCGCCGGGCTTGGACGACGTAACGAACGGTGCGGCGGGGGGAGGTCAGGTCGATGGTGGCACCGACCGGTGTGCTGGCGAGCCGGAACAGCGCCCCCGGCCCGTCGGTGGCGCTGTCGACATGGCCGTCGATGACGGTGGTGCCGACCGCGGCCCCCGCCAGGGCGCCGGTCGACCACCAGCCGAGGCGGTGCACGTCGGCGGGGACGCCCAGGGCGCCGTTGGTGACCGCTACCGGATCCACCGCAGCGTCGATCCCCAGGGCTGGCAGGCTCAGGCGCACCGGCCGGCCGGCTGAGAGCTGTGGCGCGGGTGGGGGTGGTTCGGGCGACGCGGCTGGTTGGGCCGGTCGCTGTCCCGGTGCAGCGGCCGTGTCTGCGTTGATGGTCGAGCTCGAAGGGGCTATTGGGACGGTGCCGGCGTCGACTCGGTGAGGGCGCAGGGCCAGGATCCCGACCGTCGATCCCACGATGAGCAGTACTCCGAGCAGGACGACGACGGCTGCGGGCAGCCGCGACCGCCCCGCCACCCTAGGGTGACGGGCCAGCCGCAGGCTCCTCACGAACCGCTCGACTCGCTCAGCGGCGCCGAAGCGACCGGGCGCCGGCCCCGACCAGCGCCAACCCGCCGGCGCCGGCCAGGGCGAGCAGGGCCAGCTCGCCGCTGTTCGCACTCGTGCTGGTGGTGGCGGCGCCACCGCTGCCGGCCGGGACCGACGTCGGGGCGGTGCTGACCCCGGAGGCCGAGCCGGTGGTTGCACCGCTGGAGGCGGTGACGGTGAACGGGTGCACGCCCCGGTAGGACAGCCCGGTCGCCTTGTCCAACGACACGGCGGCGACCTCGGACAGGCCGGCGCTCTCGGCCGAGGGGATGGTGATGGTGACGGTGAACGTCCCCGCCGCGGTGGTGGAGGTGGTGGCGAGCGCCTTGGCGGCGGCGCTGTTGGAGCCGGCAGCCTTGACGACCAGACCGACCTCGACCGGCACGACAGGAGTCGGCTTGGCGCTCGAGCCCTTGGCCGGGCAGCCGGAGAAGTGCGCGCCGGTGACGGTGACGCTCGACCCGGACGGACCCGAGGTGGGGGTAACCAGGACGGTCGGGATCTTGCAGCTGGGGTCAGGGGTCGGGGGTGCCGCCGATGCCGGGGCGGCCAGGGCCAGCAGTCCGGCGCCGCTGATGCTCGCCACGACCAGCAGCCGGCGGGTGGGGGTGGAACGGCTCATCGCGCAACTCCTTCGCGCCGGGTAGCCGGCGCCTGATGCTGACGGCTCCACCCTGCTGGGCGGGAAAGGCCAGGTCAGCGCCCGCCCCCGGCCGGCACCATCCAGGTGCATGGGATCGATGTGCGGCGGGAGGACGAACGGCACGACTATCGCACGTTAGCGCCGGTAGGTGAGGGACCGGCAGGACGCAGACGCACCGGAAGCGTGCGCAACCCGCAGCCGCCCAGTACCGCCCCCTAGCCGAAGGAGCCGACGCGCATCTCCTGGCTATGGGCGGCTGCTGCCGAGTGCAGCAGCGCGAGGGCTTGGGCGACGGCCGTCTCGGCTGGGCCGCGGTCGGTGGCCTCGAGCCACAGCACCGGCCAGATGAGCAGGCCGATGACGGCGGCGGTCTGCGCCTGGTCGGCGCCGCCGAAGCTGGCGAGGACGGCGCGGAGCACGATGTGCTGGCTTTTGATCCTGCCGGCGAGCCGGCTGTGCTGGTTGATGCCCAGATCGCCGATGGTGAGCCGGACGGCGTCCTGGTGGGTCTCGAGCAGCTGCCGGTAGGTCAGCAGCCAGTGCCGCTGGGCCTCAACGTCGCCGCCGACCGGGACCCGGGTGAGCAGGCCGTCGACTGCGTCGAGCATCGGGGTCAGGACCAGCTCGAGCAGGGCCGCCTTGTTCGTGACCAGTGAGTAGACGCTGGGCGCCTGGATGCCGAGCTGGTCGGCGACCTGGCGCAGGGTGCTGGCGGCGTAGCCGTAGCGGCAGAACACCGCCAGGGCGCCGGCGGCGAGCCGGTCCTGTGCTGCGGTCACGTCCCCGGCCTCCCGCCTCGGCCGCCTTGTCCTGGCCTTTCGTCCTGCGCCCGCCGTCGACGTCGTCGATGCGGTCTCGTGAGGGTGGCGCAGAAGTTCACTCTTGCCAACCCCGGGCTACCCGACGTTAGGGTTCCGGTACCCGGGTCGCTGGACCGCCGTCAGGGCGGCGCCGCTGGTGGCGGGTAATGGTGCCCGGCGGGGGCTGGCGTACTGCTCGGAAGGGACCGGTGTGGCCACAGCCTCAACAACCGGAGTTAGAGTCCATCTTTACGTAGCCAGCCTTAATCCCCTTGCGTATCTTGGGTCCCCGGAGGGTGAGGCGCGACGGGCCACGGCCGAGTCGAGGGCGGCGACCGCGATTGAGGACTGCATCCGGTCGCTGATGGAGTAGCCGACGATGCGCCGAGACCACACGTCCTTGATCGCGCAGAGGTAGAGCTTGCCTTCTTTCGTCGGGTGCTCGGTCAGGTCCGAGAGCCAGATCTGGTTCGGGCCGGGCGCGGTGAACTCGCGGCGCACGAGATCGTCGTGTGCCGGCGTCCCCGGACGGGCCTTGGCGTAGCGCTTCTTCTTGCCGAAGCTGCTCCACCAGCCGTTGTTGGCGCAGATCCGCCACGCCGTCCGCTCGGCCATCGGCTGTCCGGCGGCCCCGGCCTCGTCGCACAGGAACCGGTGACCGAACTTGGGGTCGTCCCGGTGGGCGTTGAAGATCGCGTTCGCCCGGTGCGCCTCGACCCACTCGCTGTCGGTGGCCGGACAGGCGAGCCAGGCGTAGTAGTGCTGGCGGTGGAGCTTGAGCACCCGGCACGTCACCGCCACCGGCACCCGGGTCCGGGCGCCAGTGGCGGCGAGCTCCTTCACGAGCGGGTAGAGCCTTTTCCCGGCAGGTGAGCCTGGGACAGGTAGGCCGCAGCGCGGCGCAGCACCTCGTTCTCCTGCTCCAGCAGCCGGTTGCGGCGTCGCAGATCTCGGACCTCGGCCAGCTGGTCGCGCGTCGTGCCGCGCTTGACGCCGTCCTCGACATCAGCGGCGCGAAGCCACTTCGACAGCGTTATCGGGTGGACCCCGAAGTCGGTCGCGATCTGCTCGAGCGTGATGCCTGGCCCCCGACTTCGGGCGACCCTGACGACGTCCTCACGAAACTCCCTCGGGAACGGCTTCGGTACAGCGACATCCTCCCAGCCCGGCACGCGGCCAAGCGATCCCAGATGTCACACATCCCTGCAGCAGTCCCGTTTGTGGCTCACGGCCGATGGTGTAGCGGCCCGGCACCACGACTACCGCCCGGCGATCGACCGACTGTCCGCGTCGACGCACGTGCTTCCGCGCTCCACCAGCACGCCGCTCAGCCCTTGCGGCCTCGGCCGGAGGTGGTGCAGGCGATGACCGGGGTGCCAGGTGAGGTGAGCGGGCTCAGGTGGTGTAGGCGACGAGCGGCAAACTGCTGGTGTCGCCTCGGCGGACCAGGACGAGACCGGGGGCGGCGCCGACCACCGTGGTCTGGTAGTCGCTGTACGGAGCCGAGTGGGTGCTGATGTGCAGGGGGAGCTTTGCGACCTCTGACCCACTGGCGCTGTCACGGGTGGTGAGGCTCAGCCCGTCACCCTGGCCGCCGGTGACGGTGTAGAGCAGGTGGCCGTATTGGGCCGAGGTGACCTCGCCGAAGGGTCCTGTGACGTTGCCGCGGGGCGGGCCCTGTGGTGCGGTCACGTGACCGTCGACGAGGTCGCGGCACTCGAAGCTTTGCCGGACGCTGCCCAGGCAGATGGTGCCGTCCGCGGTGGTTAGGTCCCGGGGTCCGGGCGCGGGCGCGAGCCAGTGCAGGTGACCGGCGCGGCGGTCGAGAGCGATCACGTACTGCCCGTCCGGCTGCTCAGGCCCGGCCGGCGGAAGGGGGGCGAGGTGCAACAGCCGCGGCAGTGTGTCGGGCCGGCCGAGGGTGTCGACGGCGGCTATGACGGTGCTCGACTCGGCCCTGACGGCATCGATCAAGACGACTCGGTTCGCGGTGTCGTCTCCGCTTCCGATGCTGAAGGTCCAGCGCAGGGTGCCGCGGGCTGGGTCAAGGCTGCGCACGGTCGAACGGCCGGGGCAGTTCAGGGTCAGCAGGAGCAGTCCGCCGCCGGCCAGCAGCGGCCGCTGCAACGACCCGTCGCACGCGGTAGGGGCGTCCCTGGTCGGCGTCGTCCAGCGTGGTGAGCCGGTCCTGGCGTCGAACGCCTCGACCTGCCCGCGGCGGGTGACGGCGACGGCGACGTCCCCGGTGGTGGCGACGATGTTCTGCTGTCCGTCCAGCGCTCCGACGCGACGCGTCCATAGGCGCTGCCCGGTGCGCAGGTCGAGCGCGGTGATCGTGTCGGGGACGAACTGGGCGGCGGGGCTGCTGCAGACTCCCGGGCAGTAGTAGGGCGTGGGTGTCGGTCCTGTCGCTAGCAGCACGACGGTCGGGCCGATGGCGACGGCCGACCGCTCGGTGCGGTTGTCGCCAACGGCGCGCCAGCGGACTGTTCCGCTGCGGGCATCGATCTCCTCCACACCCGAGTCGTCCCGGGTGGCGGTGATCAGCACGCCGCCGGTGACCCCGTACAGCGCGCCCGTGGTCATCTGCCATGCTCGCCGGCCGGGGACCGTGGCGGGTCCGCTCAGCGCGGGTGGCAACGGCAGCGACGTCGTCAGCTCGGAGTCGCTCGGCGTCGGGCTGGAGCCGTGTCCGGAGGAGCCGGTGCAGGCCGACAGCAGCACGGCGACGCTTATGCCAACTGCTGCCGCGGCTCCGGCCCGTCTGCGGGTCACGTTTGCGATCCAGCAGCCAGCCTGAGCCGGCGGACCAGGCGCGAGGTGCGCCTGCTCAGAATGCAGCTCCGGGAAAGCACGCCGGGCTCGGCCATGAACCCGAGCACCTAGTTTCCGTTGCCGACGACACGCAGGTGGCGGGGTTGCCGCTTCCGGGGGTCGGGAGGCAGCCCGTCCCACAACTGGTCGTCGGCGCTTCTGATGGGCCGTTCCTGCTCGGGGAGGAGATCGGTGAACAGAACGAGCGTCTCACCGGCGCCGGTGGCGGCCGGAGTGACGATGCCGTGTCGGCCCAGCTGATGCGCGACCTGTGCGACATCTTGGCATCGGGCGTAGGCCTCTCGATCAGCAGTCGACGAGCTGAGGTCCGACATCGTGAGGTCGGTCTGTACTCTTCCGGCGGCGCTGCGCAGGTCGAGGACGTTGGTGACGTGCATGTCGGCCGTCACCAGCACCCGCGAGACCAAGATTGGTTCACCGTCCATCACCGGGTCAACCAGGTGGCGGTACGCCTCGATCACTACTGAGTCCGTCGGCCGGCCTAGGTACAGCACGGGAAAGCCGTCCTTCGTGCCCCAGCGTCCGGACCCGCGTCGGCCGTCGAGCGCCTGCTCCGAGAAGCGACTCGACACGTGCCGCTGCCAGGAGCCTTCAACGCTGACGACGGGGGCGGAGGCGACGAGTGCAGCCTTCGACTCCATCGCTACATCGCTCCCGAGATGCGTTCCGCTTCCTCGACCACCTCGTCGAGGCGACCGATAAGGATGAGGTCGAGAGGGCGCTCGCTGCCGAGATTCCGGTTGCGGGACTGCAGCCAGATCTGCACGCCCTCGTTGGTGTAGGCCGTCTGCAGTTGCTCGACCAGATACTTCAGGTCAAGCAGTCGACGGACCTTGACGCCCTTAGGCGACGCGTCTCCGCTGGCCCAGTTCTGCACGGTCCGGGTGCTTGCGCCGACCGCCTGTCCAAGCTGGCCTTGGGTGATCCCGGAGTTAGTGAGGGTCTGCACGATGAGCCCGAACGTTGGCGAGCTGGGCCGCGCTGGCTTCGCGGAGACCGTTCCGGCCTTCGCGAGCTGCCCGGCGGTGGTCTTGGTCATCTGACTCCTATGGTTGCGGGCTGGCCTTCGTAGCGTATTACGTTCTGGACTGCGCGTAGGTTGCGTACCAGGTTGCGTGTCGTGTTACTGTGGTGCTAGTCCTAGACGAGAGGCCCACTCATGGCCGAGCTGCTAGTGCGCTTCGGCGATAGCGACGTGGCGCTACTTGAGCGAGTGCTGGCTGCGCCGGCAGCACATGCCCGGCCCGACCGCGTGGTGCTAGATGCCACCGTCGGTGCCTTCCAGCCGAGGTTCGCGTCGGCCACCCGTCGCGCGGGTGTCCCTCTCCTGGTCGACCCTCTGACCTACCTTCTGCAGGACTTTCAGCATGCCGCAGCCAAGTGGGCGCACTTGCCGTACGCGCGTGCCGCGGCGTTTAGTCCGAGCGAACTGCAGTCGCCGGTGCGTCAGGCCGGGCTGGTCTCCTCGTGCATTGACCACCAGCTTGGTCTGGGCGCTACCGCGATCATCCCGCCCTACGTGCACATCGACCGCGTTGACGGAGGCTGGCTCGATGTACAGGTCGGGCTATGGCGAAGGACCCGCCGGTATCTCGACCAGCAGGACCTCGCGCTGCCCGTGGTCGCCGTCACCGCCGTTGGGTGGCGGCTGCTGTCCCGGAATTGCTGGTCTGCAGGTGTTAACAGGTTGCTGAGCAGCATTCTCGATCTGGGTGCTGATGAGATCGCTCTGGCCGCGTCGAAGGTCGATCAGGGTTCTCACCCGGATCAGCGTCTGGTGGACCTCGTGGCCACGATCGATCACATGCGCAGCTACCGCCCCGTCTTGGCCTGGCGACAGGGTCTTCTGGGAGAGGCTGCAGTAGCCGCCGGTGCTCGTGGATACGAGACGGGGCTCGGCTGGCGCGAAGTTTGCGATCTCGGTCGAGCCATGACGGCGGACCGTCGCCCCGTGTCACCAGACGCTGCCTTCGGCGCTCGACCGGTTTACATCCCTGCCCTGGGCCGCAGCATTCCCAAGCGAAGCCTCGAGGTGCTGCTCGGAACCCGCCTTTCCCCGCAGCTCTTGTGCATGGACTACCAGTGCTGTCCCGAGGGGCAGCTTTCACTCCTTGGCGACGCGCGTGCGCACGCCCTTACTAGCCGAGCTGGCCGCCTTCACGCGCTCGACCGCGTCGACCGCCACGCCTGGCGCTGGCGCCGCCTCGCCGACGGTGCGGCCGATGGTCTCGAGTTGACCGGGCGCATCAACCGGCTCGCCGAGAGCCGCCCGGCAATCAAGACGGTCAACACCAATGCATTGACGGCCATCCAGGCCGTCGCTGACAACCGACGCCAGACCCTCCGGCGCCGCGCTGCTTGATCCTCGCTGCCCGCATACGACCATGTTTGGCACGTCGGTGGGGGTGTAGCGGAACCCGCGCGTTGCACGAGATACGGACGTGCCAGAACTGTGTTGCAGATTCAGGGTGTCGCAAGTAGGGCTGGCAGACGGTTCCGCTACGTCGCCGGCATGGTTTCGCTGATTGGCTACGCGCGGGTGTCGACGGCTGAGCAGTCGGTGGATCTGCAGACCGATGAGCTGAGGGCGGCGGGTTGCGTGAAGGTGTTCACCGAGCAGGTCTGCGGTGCGGTGGACCGCCGTCCGGAGCTGGACCGGGCGCTGGAGCAGCTGCGGGCCGGGGACACGCTGGTGGTGTGGCGGCTGGACCGGTTGGGTCGCAGCCTGCGGCACCTGATCGACACGGTCACCGGGCTCGACGCCCAGGGGGTGGGGTTCCGGTCGCTGCGCGAGAGCATCGATACGACGACCTCGGGTGGCCGGTTGGTGTTCCACCTGTTCGGGGCGCTGGCGCAATTCGAGCGGGAGGTCATCCGGGACCGGACGGTCGCTGGTCTGGCGTCGGCCCGGGCCCGGGGGCGGGTCGGGGGACGGCCACCGAAGCTGACCGCCGACCAGATGAGGACCGCGCGGCGGCTCTATGAGGAGCGTGCGTTGACGGTGGAGGAGATCGGCAGGGTGCTGGGGGTCAGTCGCACCTCCATCTACCGGGCCTTGCACCGTGACCTTGCTGGGGTGGCCGGTGGTGGGGGAGGGCAGCGCCGGCGCCGGACCGCGGTGCTTGCCGCACCTGTGGTGGCGGCGGCTGGGGCCGGGTCGTGACCCGGCTGGTGACGGTGCCGGTCACCCTCGCGGTGCCGGCGGAGGCTGACGCGGAGGACGCCGCGGCGTTGGTCGCGGACGCCGCGGTGTGTACCGCGCTGGAGGTGGTGTCCGCTGCCGGGGTCGAGGGTCACCTGCCGGTGCCGGGCAGCGTGGTCCAGCACCGCAGCTGCCGCCAGCCGTGGCGAGTCGAAACGGTGACGGCAGAGGGTGCCATGCTGTGCAACCTGGCCGGCGACAGGGCTCGGATGCCGCTGACGACCCTTGAGCCGGACCAGGTCGAGCGCACCGTCTCCAGTACCAGACAGGGGGATTGAGCGGCGGTGGGCGGCGAGCGGCTGGCCCGTCAGTACGGGATGTGTGCCGGTAAGGCTGCGCTGGCCCGCGAGACCAGCGCCGGAAACTGGCAGGTCAAGGTGCACGACCCGACGAACCGGTCCGCTGGGCACGACGGCTGGGTTCTTCTCGGTACCCAGTGGGCCACCCTGGACGCTGCCTGCGCAGCGACGGGGTTCACCTACCGGCGGTGAAGCGACCGCCCACGGCTCGGCATGGGACGCCTCGCTTTGTAGCCACCCGTTGCCGGGGCCGTAACTTGCCGACCAGGCGGCACCGGCAAGGTGGGTGATGCTGCTGAGAGCTGCACGGGCCCTGGCACCTGATGGGTGCGGCGGAAATGATCGTCGGTGACCGGGTAGGGGGTTGCGGTGACGGGGCGACGTGAGTGCGCGCGGCTGTCGTCGCCTGTCGATCGCCCTGGGTTCGCGGGGGTGACGGTGTTGCCGGCCGGTGTGGGCGGTGGTGGTGGTGCGGCGCCGGCCACGTCGATGCGGTGGCTTGTTGGCGTGGTGGTATCGCATGTATGGCGGGGCGCAGCCGACAGCCGGCACGAGCTGGACCGGTCACGGGCCGGCCTGTTCGGCGCGCAGGAGCACGACACGACTCACCATCGGCACTGACCCGCGCCGGGGCTGGCCGCCACGAGGCTCTGGCTACCGTGCGTTGAGTGCGCCGGACTGGACTTTGCGACGATCGCCGCCGGTCTCGGGCGGCGGGTAGGGGAGGTTAGGTGCCGCAGAACAGGACGCCCGTGACAGGGGACGGGCCGCCGGTCAGCGAGCTGGGTCCGGAGGCGGCTGGCGAGCTGGCGGCGTTGAACGGTACGGCGCATGCGCTGACCGCCGAACCTGGTGGAGAGCCCTTGGGGGAGCAGGTCGCGGCTGATCTGGC
>JAABUO010009924.1_pt1 | contig 10598 bp, 8 predicted proteins | sample 5559291 | NCBI WGS metagenome assembly JAABUO01 (sample SAMN10711878, study PRJNA513372) | rock metagenome | isolation source: Antarctica rocks | place: Antarctica: Victoria Land, Finger Mt sud
CAGTTGCTCGCGTTCTCCAGCACCCGCCGGCTGTCCCGATCCCGGAAATGCTGCACCTCGTCCAGGATCAGCAGCTCCACCTTGCAGTCCCGGAAGAAGCGGGTCAACCGATAGGTCATCGCCCCCACCGTCCCGCTCGTCGCCCGCGGATCCCCCAGCGCCGCCAGCAACACCATCGCCAGCGCCTTGACCGTCGCCGGCGTCGGGATCGTCGCCTTCAGCACCGGATACGTGATCCCACTCTCCGTCAGCACCGCCGGGCGTTCCCGCGCGTACGTCCCCACCAGCGTCGACTTCCCCGCTCCCGTCGGTCCCACCACCAACAGGCACGGCGGCTCCGCCGCCACCGGCCCCCATTCCTGGCACCGCTCGATCTCCGCCACGATGCGCTGCCACCGCGGGTACGTCACCCGGATGCTCTCCACCTGCACTCGTAGCGCCGGGCTGACCGTCCCCGTTGAGGCGCTCCGCGTCATCGCCCTCTCCCTTCCCTCACCACCCGCGGTCACGCTCCGCGTTCCGCGGCGGTGCGTACGTCACGCCCCACCCTGGCTCCGCCAGCGTCGCCGCGATGTCTCGCGCCGCCGCCTCCTTCTCCTCGACCGTCTCGTCCTCTACGCCCGCGTCGCGCGTGGTGTGGGGAGTCGGCGACGTTGGCGGCGCCTCCACGCCCACCCCCAGATACCGTGCGCCCGCCGTCCGCCGCCGCGCGCGCCGCGTCCGTCGGAACTCCTCCTCCACCAGCGTCTGAATACGCCCCTTCGCGTCCGCCAGCGCTTCCACGTCCACCGCTCGTCCCCGCTCCACGCGCGCCTGTCCCTGGATCACCCGATGCTTCCACAACGACAGGCCCCCCGCGTACTCCTGGTGCAGCGCCGGCACCCGCAGCCACGCCGACCCCTCCGGGTCCCGCTGTGCCGCCGGAATCTGCACATGCACCGCCCCCAGATCCTCCGGGTCGTACTTCAGCGCCACCGGCGTCCCCGTCGGCAACGCCCGCCGCAGCGCGTCCAGGTCCCTACTTTGATAGCGCAGGCTCAGATGGTCGATCCCCGCCCGCTGGATCGTCCGCACTGCCCCGCGTCCCAGTAGCAGCCGTATCTCTTCCGCGTCGTGGTACAGCGCCGGCGTCCATCCTGCCGCCGTCGCCGCCGCCCACCGCGCCGCCGGCACACCGCCCACCCCCCGGTTCCACTCCTGTCCGTACACGTCCAGCAGATAGACGTGCAGGATTTCCCGGAACCGCGTCAGCGAGATACACGCCATCCCTTCCGCGTCGTACTCCCCTCGCGCCAAAACGTGCGAGAACGTCGTCCCCGGCAGCCCATGCACCAATCCCGTGTTGTGCGTGCGAAACTGCCGCTCAATCGCCCCCTTGAACCACGGCCGCCCTGCCGGCGACGGCTCCAGCCGGATGCCCAACTGCCCACAGGCATCCTCCAGATCGCCTCCCACCAGATGCGGCGCCCGGTCCACCACCAGCGTCTCCGGCAACCCGTACACTGGCCACCCGTGCGTCGTCCCGTAGCGCGCCCGCGCGTCCTCTTTCGGCAGGATCGCGTGCAGCAGGCACCGCATCGCCGCCCCGTACCCCGCCGCCTCGAACCCCACCTGCAGCCCCATGGGGAAGCCGCTGTACACGTCCAGCGCCAGCGTCACCGTCGGCCGCCCGATCGGCAGCCGGTCCTCTTCGTCCACCACGATCAGGTCCAGCGGCGTATGGTCCAACTCCACCCGCTCCAGTGGCCGCGTCGCCCGTGGTCCCGGCTGCACCCCCGCCTCCGCGCGCCGCTCACGCGGTCCCGGCCGTCGCCGCAGCACCCCCGATGTCCCCGCCGCCTTCACCCGCCGCTCGATCGTCGACAGGCCCGGTAGCCTCATCTGCTCCTCCGGCGCCCGCCCCTGGTTGCGCACGCGCACGCGCTCGATCACCATGAAATACACCGCCCGCGCCGTCCGTTGCGCCGGCGCCGCTCGACATTCCGCCAGCACCCCCTGGATGACCTCCTCCAGTTCCGCCTCTAGCCGCGCCCGTCCCGCATCGCTCCGCGTTGTCGTCGGGACCAACGCGCGGATGTCTCCTCCACTCGCCTCGTACGCCCGCAGGTACCGCTCCACGCTGCCCCGGCTCGCGCCCTCTTCCCCCACCCCGCGCTCTGCGCTCTCTGGCCCGATAGAGGCACTGGCGATAGAAAAAAGATAGTCCGCGATCGCGCGCCGCGTCCGCCATTCCGGTGGCCATCCCAGCAGCGGCGCGATGAGTGTGTACCGTCGCCACGCCTCCGCTCGCGCGCTCTCCGGCAACACATGAAAATCGGCGACCGTGTGCGCCGCCAGCGACGTCCCCGCTTCCTTCATGTGCGCGCCCCGCCCCCGTATGGCGAAGCGCAGCGCCCCGTCTGCCCACGCCGCGGTCACCTCCGCACGCGTCACGATCTCTTGCCCTCCGGCGCTCTGGTCCTCCACGCGCAGCCGCCCGTCGCGCAGCACCTGCACCACAACCCACACGTGCCCGTCTCGCTCGTAGCGTGTCCCCACCGCAAGATGCAGCCGGCCCATCCTCACGCCCTCCACCCACGGAGTCTTACTCCCCACTGCGCTACCTTGATGGTCACCACTCTAGCACCCCGAGGCCGACGCCAGGACAAGTTATGCGGATCAGCTGGTAAGGCGTCAGATTACGTGCGCCGAACGTCACATTAGCTGCGCCGTTAGCGTCACATTAGCTGCGCCATCCTCCACACCAACCCTCCTCAGTCCCCTCTACCCCTCTTTTGAACGTACATACGCCTCTGCACCGTCTCCATGACGCAGGCGACTAAAGACACACCTCGCGCGGATCGGCGCACCTAATGTGACGTTTTTGCACGATCGGCGCACCTAATGTGATGCTATCGGCGCACCTAATGTGACGTTTAGCACTGTTCCAGACGTCAATCTGGCGCACGTAATCTGACGCCTTACATCTACGAGACAGCCGCCCCGTGCTACACTGCCAGCGGCACCCGGCGGCGTGTCAAATGGGGCGACGCGCCGCTGGTAGCCCTTACCCGTCGGCGCAACCGCCCGTCGGCGCGGCGCGCAGGCTTGGTGAGTGAGGACATATGTGCTTGGCGCTCCCGTCGTCACCTGTCCGCGTGACCTTTGGCCGCGCAGGCACGTTCTACCGACGACGGAATACGATGGATGGGCGGGATACGGCCCCCTGATCGCGTCCGTAGAAAGAAGACAGACCATGTCTACATCCACCAAGACTATGTTGCTTGGCGTCGCCCTCCTGAGTGTCGGGCCTCTGAGCGTCGCGGGCATGGGGACAGCGGCGCGCGCCCACGCCGCCCTCCCCGCAAACCCCTGTGCAGCCGCCCTCCCCGCGAATCGGGTCCTCCCCACCGCGAGCGGTATCCAGACCTACACGACGCTGCGTGCGGCTGGCTACACCTTCGGCCTCAACCAATTCGGGCCACAGGGCCTCAATCAGGAGGTACGGCAGTTCTTTGGGGTGGCGCCGCCCGCCGGTGACGCGGTGGCCACCTGGTCCTTCACCCTCCCCGGCGGCACGCGCACCTACGCCGGTCTCGCGCACGTCTTCCGGGTGGGCACGCAGGGTGTCGTTCAGGAGGTATGCCTGTGGCGAGGGGTCGCTTATCTCAACCTGGGCAACGGCGTGGCCGCCGCGCACGCGCCCGCCGTCGCGGTCACCCTGACCGCGCTTCTGGGCGTGCGCGCTGGCTTGCCCGGGCAGGTCGACCTGCGCGTGAATGGGGCGCACTACCTGATAGCTGGCTCTACGCGCGTCCGACACGGATGTCGCGCGTCCCGGTCCGGTGCCTTGCTGTGCTAAGGGTTCGCCAACGAATAAGGTAGTCAACTTTCCGGCCGATTCCCGGGTGAATCGGCCAGAAAGTCGAAGAGGTTATTTTCTGGCAGACCCTAACGTCCGTCTAAGAGGTGACTGACTGCCTACCCAAGCGCGCACTCCCCACGGATCGGGCCAGGCGCGCTAGCGCCAGAAAGTGAGGGACCTCATGCTCCTGCTGCTCATAGCGAGCACACAGGTGACCACCACCGCGACGCCCTATGGCGTCGGCTGGGGCACCCTCGCCCTCCTCAATGCCGGCCTCGCCCAAGCGAAGAACCGCAGCGGCCTCCAATGGTTCGTCGTCTCCCTCTTCCTCGGCCCCGTCGCCACCTTCCTCCTCGTCGCCCTTTATCCCCGCGGCTAACCACGCCCTGGCCGCGCCTTGGCCACCGCCACCGGCATCCCGGCCGCGCCCCCCTCATTGACGCGCTCGCCAGCCACGCCACCACGACCCGCCGCTCCCCTCCCACCTGGCCGCCGCCGCGCCCCCTGGACCTGAGGTGTAAGGCGTCACGTTCGTTGCGCCTAACGTCACGCTCGCTGCGCCAACAACGTCACCTTCGCTGCGCCATCCTCTTCCCAGCCCCTCGTCCGGCCTCCCCGTCCCTCTTTTTAAGTGTGAATACAGCCTTGTACCACCCCAATGACGCCGGTGATGACAGACACATCCCGTGCGGATCGGCGCACCGAACGTGACGTTTCTGCAAGATTGGCGCACTGAACGTGACGTTTCCCGCCCTGTCACACCTGCAATCGGCGCAGCGAACGTGACGCCTTACAGGCATGCGCCTGACCGTCGACGACTTCGGGACCGGCCACGCCTCGCTGGCCTACCTCAAGCGCCTGCCGGTCGACGAACTCGAGATCGACCAAACCTTCGTGCGGCAACTGGCCACGGACGAGGCCGACGCCGCCATCGTGCGCGCGACGGTCGGCCTGGGCCACAGCCTCGGCCTGGAGATCGTGGCCGAGGGCGTGGAGGACGGCGAGAGTTGGGCCCGGCTGGCCGCGTGGGGCTGCGACGTGGCGCAGGGCTCCCACCTCTCGCGCCCGCTGCCCGCCGACGAAGTGGCGAGCTGGGCCGCCACCTCGCCCTGGGGCGAGCGCCTAAGGGCGACCCCCACGCCCCACTCCGCCTGTCCGCACGCGCAATCCAGCGGAAAATAGCATCACGATCCAACGGAAACGTGGTCGAAGGTTGCGGTGCTGAGAAAGCCGGTCATGTTCGATGCGACGGCCAGGCCCGCCTCGACCCCGTGGCCCATGGCCATGAGGTTGACGCCCGACCCGTTGAGCGGCGCCCACGTTGTTCCATCATCGGAGGTGTAAGCGGTGAAGGTCGTGCCCGAGCGCGCCACGCCGAGGTAGACCGGCGCATTGCGCGGGCGTAGATCCACCAGGCGCTGGGTAGTGTGCCCCTGACCGTCGCGGTAGTCGACGAACACGATGCCGCCCTGAAAGGTCGGGACGAAGTAGGCGAAGTAGTAGGGTGCGCCAGGGTCGGACGAGGCGCGCAGCATTACGCCCGCCTGCGCCGACTCGTATTCGCCGTTTGTCGTTAGGCCGGTCACGCGGGCGCGCGCGGTCCCGTCGCCCCGCAAAGGCTGCCACACGTAGTGGAAGGTGTCGGCATTATTTGCGATGCCGCCCGCCCCCTGCACCGTCCACGTTATACTATCCGCCGCCGTCGTCAGCGCCTGCGTCCCCGGCCACCCCGCCCCGATGTCCTGGCATGTCCAACCGTGAGGACACGTGTCGGGCACCGGCGCGAACGCATTGTTGCCCACAGAGACGTGGTCGAAGGTTGCGGTGGTGAGCCAGCCAATCTGGAACGAGGCAGCGGCCAAGCCCGCTTCGACCGTGTGGCCCATAACCGCGAGGGTCACACGCGATCCGTTGAGCGGCGCCCACGTAGCCCCGTCGTCGGAGGTATAGGCGGTGAAGCTGTTACCCGCGCGCTTGACGCCGAGGTAGACCGGCACGCCCCGCGGGCGTAGATCCACCAGGCGCTGGGTAGTGTGCCCCTGGCCGTCGCGGTAGTCGACGAACACGATGCTGCCCTGAAAGGTCGGGACGAAGTAGGCGAAGTAGTAGGGCGCGTCAGGATCGGATGAGGCGCGCAGCATTACGCCCGCGTCCGCCGCCTCGTATTGACCGATGGTAGTCGCGCCAGTCACGCGGGCGCGCGCAGTCCCGTCGCCCCGCAAAGGCTGCCACATGTAGTGGAAGATGTCGGCGTTGTTCCCGATGCCGCCCGCCCCCTGCACCGTCCACGTTATACTGTCTGTCGTAGTTGTCAGCACTTGCGTCCCAGTCACATGGGGGCTTCCGATATCCTGGCAAGTCCATGATCTGGGACAACCATTCGGCGTGTTCACTCCTAGTGAACCGATGTCGATTAGCTGTGTTGGAGCAAGGGAGACAGCTGAGATGGCGATGTTATTTTCGGCGACAAGCTGCGAGAGAAGTGAGTTGGCGTTCCCCTGGCTACTGCTAGCCAGGTTGGCGACAAACGATTCAAGGTTGGCTTGAAGCAGAAGGGAATTGAGTTTTAGCAAGGACTGTATGTCGACTGCTGCTAGATAATACTGCGCGCCTGCGGATACCCGGATGGATGGCGGGATCGTGGCCTGTGCTTCGAATGTTCCATCCTCATTGGCAAAGAGCGATACTGGGTGCGTCTGTAACAGTATTGGCGAAGCACACGACGCTCGATCACACGAGAACAAGACGACGACGAGGCGCGCGTGAGGGTGGAACAACTGCCCGCTTACAGCAATCGACGACCCTACGGTAAGCGGTTTGGGTTTCTTATAATCGATGACCGTGCGTACGGACAAAGACGTTGAAACTAGCTGCCGCGCCCCTGAGAGAGCGGCGCTTACCCCGGCACGCGGAGACTGTGGCGCGCTGCTGCCGTGGCCATACTGGGTGACGCTGAGGACGGAGTTCAAGTCCGATAGCAGCGGCAGAAAGATTTTAGAGCAGGCATTCGCGTCGCTACTGTGACCATCTCCATTGCCTAAGAGATATGGATCACTCGCGCAAGTCTTGTCCAACTTCGGGCCAAGGGTATCCTTTTCCTCTTCCTGTGCTATGAGATCGATTTGTGACTGATACCTTCTACGTCCCGGATCGATGAGATGTTTGTTGTACCAGAGACTATGAGTGGCCACCAGTTGAAGCGCAATTAGGCGGAGCAACGTTTTCCGATCCCGCGTTATTTCTCCCCAAGTCGGGACGTCCCGACTTGGGGGAGGAACGAGCGTTGCCGCGTAAGTCAAAACGGCACCCAATCCGGCACTCAACGTGGCACCAACGGATGCTGGTGCCTGCAACCCTGGTATTGCAAGCGCATAGCCGAAGAGTGTCGATGCAGCCCAGAACCCGCACGCCCACCGCACACTGAGATTGCTTGCCTGCTCGTCGTAACGGCCCGTGGCTACCCCGTCCCAATATCGCCTTCGGCTAGCCGCGAGGTTGCCCATGAGGCTTCCCGATTGTCTGGCCCACGTTTCCACAGGACCTAAGGCCCGTACATTGTAGTCGGCGCAGATCATGCAGGTGACGAGGGGGTGGGGCATGTGCGACGCTATCCAGACACCGGCTGCCTGCTCGGCTATATCGAGGTCCGTTGCCGCTATATTCAGAAGCTTCTGATTGCGAGGATCAAGCTGATCCGAGTTCGCGACGTACTCAGCGATATTATCGGCCACGTAGATGCTCGCCAGATGAATGAACCTTGAATCGTCCTTGTACTTATCTATCGTGTTGGAGGACGCATAGCGCAGGAGGGTAGACGTTGCCGATGCATTCGCGTCGAGCATGGCCAATAAGGTATTGATTTGGTCCATCTGCCCAGCCGTCCTCGCATACCCGCTGAGTAGCGCGTGCAGGATGCCATCGGAAACGTCTGAACTGGGTGTCGTCCACGATAAGGCCATCACTACGGACCGTGCCAAAGTGTCGATCGCGCCCTGATTGATTTGTTCTTCGGTGCCATTAGGAAGGGGGCGATCGCGTGCGGGATTGAGGCCATGGCCGCCCAGTCCATCACCGTCGTAGAGTTGGTAGTAACTGCCCACGTCACTGTAACGACCTGAGGCCCACCATGTTGCATAAAAAGTTGAAACCCATGACGGGTCATTCGCATGCACGAGGAGCGTACTTATCGCGTCTATGCAGTTCCCAGCGGGGTCCGACCATCCACGGCATCTGTTGCTATCAGCATCCCGGGTTGCTCGAGCTCTCTCTGCCCAATAGGATGGGGCAGTCGGCAGCACTGTAGGATCTTCAGAATTCGAGTAGGTATGACTGCTAGATTGGTACACTTGGAAGGTGCTTGTAACGACCGCGCCACCATCGTACGTATAGAACTTTTGATCATGTAGTTGGAACGAGCGACCTTTCCTGAAAACCGTCACCACAACGTGCATAACGGCCGGAGACTCAAAGGCGAAGTGCGAATATATGGCGAAGTAGCCAGGTTTGATCCGCCTGATGAGCGGACTCCGGTCGACTGGGCTTATGTGGGGGAGTGTTACTCCTCCAGTCAAGATTGCGTTGGGATCTCCAGTGAAATAGGCGTGAGTATTACCATCGAATGATGTTTTCCATTGGACAAGGGCCTGGAAATTGCATGCCTGCGCTCGAACATCGGAAACGCTAAATGTTGCGACCCGACCCCGGTACTCACTTTGGGAGGAGTAGACTAAATGGTTATGTTTGTCGACTCTACGGTAAGTTTCACCGAACTGAGCATAACCTTTGACGATGACTTCTGGTATCGCCGTAATGGTAGCCAATCGATTTGATCGGTTTGTGCAGGCGGCAGCCGTGACGCTGGTCGCGCCGCGTTGTACGGGTCGTCTGGCAGGTCGGTCTTCTACCTGACGATCCGTTGCCGGACTCGTCAGGTAGGGCAAGTGACGCAGTTTTGCCTTGAGGTAGAACGCTCTCCACAAAGGTGCTCCATCAAGCCCTGCCGACAGATCACGTGCGAACGAATCCACTAACAGGATGGTTGGGTTGGAAGGGGGGGTGGGCTGAACGTCTCTCACCGCTGGCGAGATGGAAGCGACATTGGACGCGCCGGCCGCAAAAGAAGGGAGGGACGACTGAGCCGCCATGGTGCGTGTAGTGTTTACGCCACTGCCCAACGTGCTCAACAGAATGAGAGCGAAGAGGGCGCTCCTTCCTAGCTGGGTCGCTTTTACACTGCCTGATAGTTGTCCCACCAGCGTCCTTACTTTCGACGGTCATCGCAGAACTAGAACCAGCTTCGCGCATTTCGCAGCGGGCTGCCACAGTAGCGCATTGTCATCGTTTGGTGGCAGTGTAGCATATGTGTCAGTCGTCTGGACTGAACCCATAGCGTGGTGGGAGCGCAACGCGATGCGCCGGCCCTCGTGCGCGCTCACGAGTAAAAGGCGCATGGGCAGCAGTCCGTCCCGTACAGGTTCCCTCATTCTCTGCGTTCTCCCCCCCTGCATGACCCTCACGATACTGTACCCCACGATCATGGCAGGCTCCTGTCTGATCTATGTCTGACCATTTTAGTCCCCGATGTAAGATCCCACAGTTTCTGCGCCCTGTCCCATAGTTCCTGCGCCACAAATCCCACAGTTCCTGCGCCATCCTGCACACACCCCCTCGTGCTGTGTGAAAAGCGCCCCCTGCACGGAACCCAGCGCGCGGATCGGCGCACCTTCTGTGGGATTTTGTGCAGGGTGGCGCAGATACTGTGGGACAACCCGCGCACTATCTATGGGATGTGACCGTCGTCCACATCTGGGCTCGGCGCACCAACTTCGGGATCTTACACCCAGGCCCAAGGGCGCACGTTGGCCGCGCCCCGGACCCCGCCGCCACGGCCGCCGTTTTGCCCCTATTTTGCCCCGTTTTACCCTTGATATTGTACTTACGTAGGTGCTATAATGAGGGCGTAGGGGCGGTTGGCTCCTACCCACGGCGAAGCCGTAAAGGAGCTTCACGACATGACACGGCAGGAGAAACGACGACAGAGCAAGGCCACCGCCCGCGCGGCCACCATCTGCCGGACGGGTCCGTACACCTTCGAGATCGACAGCCGCACCCGCCCTGGCCACACCCATAAGATCGACGCGTTGCGCCTGACGTGTAGCTGCGAGGCCGGCAAAGAGGGGATGCGCTGCTGGGCGCTCGTCCTCGCCCTCATGGTCGAGCAGGGCTACCGCGCCATCACCCCCAAACGGGCGCGCCCCGCGCCGCCGCCACACGCCCCCGCGCTCACCCGGCCCGCCGGCGCCGCCGCTCTACTCGACGCGTGCGGAGCCTAGCCACTCCATATGAAAAAAGTGGGCGGGGTGTTAAGGCCCCCGCCCACTTTCAACCGCACCGCACAAGGAGTCGCCCATTATGACAACCCAAGCGACAGTCAGCATCCCCAGTATAGCCCCCCGCCCCGCCGTCACGCGCGACAGCGGCGATGTATCCGTGACCGCCACCTTCTGCCCCTGTTCCCCCGTCGGGAGCACCGAGGTTGTCACCTCCCTGAACCCCCTGGACGATGCCGCCGTGCTCACCCTCCTGGACGCGACGATTACCCGCTTGACCGTCTACCGCGCCGCCTACCAGCAGGCCATGACCGAGGACACGGCCACCGTCCCACCGCTCCCCCTGCCCGTCCCCTGGTACGCCTGGTAGCACCCCCCGAGGGCTGGCATCCCCGCCAGCCCTCTCCCCCCTCAGCCGATGGAGT
>JAABUO010009926.1_pt1 | contig 10596 bp, 15 predicted proteins | sample 5559291 | NCBI WGS metagenome assembly JAABUO01 (sample SAMN10711878, study PRJNA513372) | rock metagenome | isolation source: Antarctica rocks | place: Antarctica: Victoria Land, Finger Mt sud
GGGCCGCATGGACTGACGGCCGCGCTGGCGCGGCATTCTCAGGCTGGGGCCTTGCCCTGCTGGGCCGCCTCCTGCTGTACACCTGGGCTGCACATTGCAACGAGGTGACCTCAGACGCAATGGTGCATGGTCTGTAAGCACACAACAGACTTCCGATTGCCTCCGGCTCAGGTGCAGTACACATGGCCGGCACCACAGCTTGCCTTGGGAATATTGACATATTGACACACGAGCACGGAGTGCAGTTCACAGGCACCCTGTCTCCGCTCCTAACTGACGCACAGTGCCCGCCATGCAGCACCCGACAAGGTTGTGCAAGAAGGAACCCCAGTAGGATCGTAAGCACCCAGGGCGCCCATGGCAGCGCCGCTGCTCAGCGCTTCTTGGCGACGCCGACCGTCTTGCCGCGCCGGCCAGTCGTCTTGGTGTGCTGGCCCTTGATGCGCAGGCCCCAGTAGTGCCGCAGGCCGCGATGGTTCCTGCCGGGCGATGCGAGTCAGCCAATGCGCACTGACGAACGCAGCAGGGCATTTGCAGCAGTTGCCAGACTCGTCTGCCAAATCTCAGTTGAGCGCATTCACTTGGAAGGGACCCCACACCCAATTTGTGAACTGATTGGGCGTGGGGGCCCAATTACTTCAAGTAACACACGTGTGCTGCTTCGCGCATCAGCGCTCCATCCTGTCAACTGCCAGGCAAGAGGCGCTGCCGCCAAGACTAGCCGATAGCAGGCTCAGCAGGTGGGACGCAGGAGGTGGGGCGCTACGGGGAGGGGCGCACCGGATCTTCTTTAGCCGCTCCAGGTCGTCGCGCAGCTTGGTGTCCAGCGCGGACGACGTGATCTGCCCATAGCGGCCGTCCTTGTGGTCCTTCTGCCTGTTGAGGAACCAGTCCGGGATCTTGAACGTGCGCGGGTTGGCGACGATCACCATCAGGCTCTCCAGCTCCGCCGCCGACAGCTCGCCCGCCCTGCGCGGAGCCCAAGCGCACCCTTCACTGCCTGTCTTGGCAGCATCCGCAAGCCTCCACAGAGATACCCCGCGCGCGTTCGCCAGCGTTTCGTACCTTGTCTTGAAGCACCCTATGTATGTACAGGCCCTGCACGTTCAGAGGATGGCGCAAGAGGCGCCTTCTCGTGGACGGTTGCAGCTTACGCTGCTGGTCAAGTAACAGACTCTACACGCGGCATGGAGCGCCCCCGTAAGCGCAGGGCAGGCGGAGCGGCAGAGCAGCAGCGCCCCTGCTTCTGCTGCTCGCAGCACAGGAGGCACCGGGCCCGCACAGCCAGGACACCAAGGTCTCGCTTGCTTGCGCTTTGCAGCACAGCCCCTTATGCATAGGTACAAGGAGGAGTGAGAACACAGGCAGAAGCCGCTCGCGCAGCCAAACTGGACAGCGCAACGGCGTCGCGGGCGCGGCAGCTACTCCGCCAAGGCCGCCGCGACCGGACCGCCCAGCTGTGTGGCCCGCCAACACAGCAGCTGACAGTGTACCGCTCGCAGGTTCGCTGCAACCACCGCAAGGTCAGTTCCTGCTGCAACAGCGGCGCGCTCCCCCAGCTGACCACCCGCGCTCGCACACACGCTGTCGGAGGGCGCTGGGGCTGCGACTGTCGCGCACCGCTTCGTCATGTCCACCTCCGCCTTTTTGCAGCAGATGTTGCTGAAGCGGCGGCCGATGCCGCGGATGGCCGTCAGCGCGAACATGATCTTCTGCTTGCCGTCCACGTTGGTGTTGAGCACACGCAGGATGTGCTGGAACGCATCGTCCGCCACCAGGGACTGCGCGCGCACGCACCGCGCTTGTCAGTCAGACGTGTGAAGCAGTGGGCAGGCACCAGACAGGCAAGGAGGCGGGGCACGCACCCCCATGCTGGGCAAGAACTCGCGGGCAGGAGGAGCCGCCGCAGGAGTGCACAAGTCCGAGGCGTAGGTCAAGGGCTGCTCAGAGCAGGTTTTCGAGGTGGCCTCTCAGTACGGAAGATTGAAGGAGGCCATCAACGCTGTGCTTACTCTTGAGATAGCAGCGCTGTGGCACCCGGTGCTCATACGCTTGTAAGAAAGTACACGAGCGTGCTGCCCTCAGTGTGCAAGGAGGCCAGTCTCTCCCCTGTATATGGCCCGCAGCGCGGTGCGGCCCGGCGTCTTCACGGGAAAGCAGGGCCAGCAGGGCGTCAACAAGCTTGTCATATTTGCGGCTGTCGTGGGCGCTGTGGTCGTCGCGGGCCTGCCCTTCATCAGCAAGGAGGTGAGGCCTGCCTGCTGCCTGAACTCAGGACTACGCACGTGCACCTGGCATCAGCCCACTAAGACAAGGTGTTGGCTGGGCTACGCAGGTGCGGCGCCGCGAGCAGAATGTGCACACGATGCGCGACGACGTGATAGACGCAAAGGACGCGGCGCGCAACGCGCGGCTGAGCACCAAGTGACAGGTGCACAGGAGGCAGCGCTGCCCGATAGTCGCACGGTTGTGCTGCATGCTGCAAAGCCTGACTCGGTGCTGTGCCGCGGCAGGCACCGGCGCATGCGCTGCGGCGCTGCGCGCCTGCGCTCGGCCGCGCGCTGCCTCACTGCAATGAGTACGGTCTGCGGGGCGCCGAGCAGGCAGCCGTGTGCTGCTTCTGCAGCCGCGACCAGCTGCGGCCCTGCGTGCAGTCCGTCCGACCTCTCTGGGCGGGGTCCTGGGGCGTCTGCTGAGAGTGTAGACCGGAAGCATGCCAGCACAGCAGCTCGAACGCAGCCGGACGACGTAGCTGGAGGCAGGTCTGGCGGCGCGCTGCGCGAGGCGTCGCCAGGCGCGGCCAAGCGCAAGCGGCCGCCGCAGCGGACCGTGGCACAGGCGCGCCGCGGTGTTCTATCACAAGGAATGCTAATGAAAAGTCTATTACAAGGAATGCTAGTGAAAGTCACCAGTTGAGCTTGGGTCACATGTGTGGCGCCCAAGCAGCCATAGCTGCGTGCCATATGCAGGCGGCTGCCTGGCAGCAAGACTTGTTTGAAGGCTCGGGTGTGTCATGACCACTTTGCACGCCTCACACGTGGTGCAGAGGGGCGCTCGTGAGCTGTACCGGCGGCGGGTGCTGTGGCCAATGCAGTCGTTCATGCGGCCATAACATGCACAAAACGTGTCAGGTGTGTGGAACTCGCCATCTATGAGTCTTGCATGCCATGCACAGGTACTCATGGTGGGCGGCGGCCGCGGCGGCAGCGGCGGCGGCGCAGCGCGGCCCACGCGGGCGCGCAAGCGCCCGGGGCCGGGCGAGCCGCGGCTGCTGCCGGCCGGCGTGACGCCGCTGCCCGGCGCGGCGGCGGGCGCGCCCGGCGGCGAGGTGCTGCATGCGCCGGCGGCCTTCCCGCCCGCCGAGGCGCAGCAGCTGCTCGAGCAGCTGCAGGTGGGGCCTGCGCCGACCGCCAGGGGCCGTTCGTTCGCGCATGCGTGTTCACATACCGGTTTCCGCGTGTCTCATCGGCCCAGTCCTTGTGCGGTCGCGAGGTGCTGCTTCCCTGCCAATAGCAGCGCGTGTCGGTGCGTGGCAGGCGCTTAATAAGTTGCAAATGCAAAAGCTCAGACGCATAATGCCCGTAGTGGTGACCACCTCGCAAGCCTGTGCTCGGTTCCTGTAGGCCTGCACTCGGTCTGCATGTTTGCTGTGGGCGGTCGCAGCTGCCGGCAGTTGTTGCCTATGCGGCCGCGAGGTGCAGGCGCTTTTGCAGGCCACGGCCTGGGGCACATTAGACTGCATGAGTATATCGTGATTCGCAACGTGTGTGCATCCGCATGCCTAGCATTGGGGCGGCAGCATGAAGGAGCTTTTTTAAATATATGAATGACTTGTACTTTTACAGTGCGCAAGGCCTAGGCGGGCTGGACACACAAGGAGATGACAGGAAAGAGCCGCGCAGTGCCGCAGTCCCAACCCTATCTCGCAGTCACAAGGTTGTGTCCCTCTGTGCGCAGGCGGAGGTGAGCTGGATGCACAAGGAGGTGCTGGTGATGGGGCGGCTCGTGCCGCAGCCGCGCCTGGTGGCGTACCAGGCCGATGACCGCGGCCTGGCGTACACCTACTCCAGCCTCACGCTCGCGCCCGACGCCTGGTCGCCGGCCGTGCTGGCCGTCAAGGTGGGCCGCCGGCTGATGCGCTGGGTAACCTTGAGCTGTGCGGTGTTATGACGTGTTGAAGCCTCAGCGAGCTTGCTATACCTACTGCTGGCGTGCCTGCTGCACAGCGGGTTGGTGGCAGCGGGTTGAACATGCTTTGTTTCTTTGTCCTGTCGTCACATGCGATTATCAACCATGTTTGTATAGGCTTCCCTTCAGCAGGCTTGCAAACCTTGCTGGCATCAAGCATGACTGCACTCTCGGGTGCCTGGACAGCGAGATGACGCGACCTTGCAGGAGCGCATGGAGGCCCTGGCGGGCGAGCGCTTCAACTCGTGCCTGCTCAACCTGTACCGCGACGGGCGCGACGCGATGGGCTGGCACTCTGACAACGAGGCCCTGTACGGCCCGGCCCCGACCATCGGTGCGCTGCCTGCCGCGCCGTGCGTGCTGCCGACAGGCCTGTGCACTGCACTGCAGCTGATGTCGGGGCGGCTACACTGTGTCCTGTCCTGTCTCAGCTCTTGCCAGCGCCAGATCGAGGCGCTTGCACTTCAGACAGGCAAACACGCGCATCACACCAGTGAGCGTCGTGCTGCGCAGGGTCCGCCTCGTTTGGCGCGCAGCGCGACTTTGTGCTGCGCTGGAACGCGGACCCCACCATCAAGTGGCGCGCGCCGCTGGGCGCCGGCGACCTGCTGGTCATGCGCGGCGACGTGCAGGCGCGGCCGCGCCCGTGTTTTGTGCCGTGCGGTGTGCATCGGACTTCCAGCACAGGCCTAAACCTATTCAGCCTTTGTAGGGTTTAACGCCATGTTGATCAACCTTTGGAGGGTCTATGCTATGTTGATCAATGTCCCAGCATGCGTGGTGCTGCCAGACGAGGCCGGCCGCGCGTGCCGAGGCGGCCGCGGCGCTCGCAGGCGCACTGGATGCACTCGCTGCCCCGGCGCGCGGGCGTGCCCTCGCCGCGCGTCAACCTCACGTTCCGGCGCATCGTCAAGCCCCAGGCGCGTGCGGCATGACTGCTGCGCGGGGCCTGCTGCGGCGCACAGCAGCTCTTGGCTTGGGCTGTTGCGCATGGGGCTGTGTGTCACACCTGGGTGTGCTGCGCGGCTCTGGTGGCATCGGCAAGGTCACCCGTGTCTGATGAGCACTGCTCTGCCCTGTCTGGCACTCGGAGGCCCTGCGCAGTGTAGGCGATGCAGCGTGCGCTTGCTGTCATCAGGGAATTGCCTCGACTTGCTTCTTTTGCTAACCTATTAGCAGTGCATGGCCACCATTCACGCACATATTGACTGTCACTGAACCGGTGCGGCCACAGCATGGTGCACACTGTGCATGCGCTGCTACAGGCCTGACTCACCATCCCGCTGCCTATCAGCACCATGGTTGTATCACTGCACATACGTGAGGAGCATGTGAGCTCAATGCTTGTAGGCAATAGTGCTGTGCTGCCACGGGACCTTCAAGGCAGAGGCGCTGGAGGTTGTGCATGGCAAGCAGGAGAGGCAAGCAGGAGAGGCATGCACCTGATGTGCTCATGTCCAACTTTAGTTTAAGTGCATCCTCACCTCTCTAGCCTTGCAAACCTGCCACCCAGGCATTGTTGGTTTTCATGCAATCTACATGCCGAGCTGCATGCCGAGCTGCATGCTCGTCAATTAGGCTAAGCTTGCCGCCAGCAAGGTCCGCCGCGGGAGCCTAGCCATGCTAAAGTCCATGCTAAAAGCGTGGTGCTTTCTTGTGAACGCATCATGCTTATGGCATGGACAGGCTCTTAGCATGGACAGGCTTGGCTCCCGCGGCGGACCTTGTTGGCTGCAAGCTTGGCCTAGTTGACGAGCCGTGAAATTTTCACGTGCCAGGGAGGCTTGAGCCGAAAACATGCAGACGTAGTTCAGAGCAAAGCCCGGACGCAGGTTTGTGCATGTACACTCATCGGGCATGCTAAGCAGGCGTGTAGAGCTCGTGCAGGCACGCAGACCCCATGCTATAATCCAGGCTTAACCTGGCAGGGGTCAAAGGAGGTATGCAGCTCGGCATTGAGACAGCTGGATATCCAGCTAGTCCTGGGTGGCAAGCTAGCTAAGCAAAAGGCGAATTGAGGGTACCTCAAGAAAATGGGCATTTTGCATGCAGGGTTGTTAATGTGCACAGGAATGTGCACCAGCACGTGCGCCATGCTCCCTGCGCCATGTTCCCAGTGGAAGTAAAGATGCATGCTGAGTGATGCTCGGTGATGCTCTTCATTCATTCATTCATTCGTTCATTCAGGAGAGGCTGTAGCACAGTCCCGACCTCTGGTCCCCTGCCTCTTCACCTTGTGTGATGGACCCGGCGCGCATACAGAAGGCCCTGGACAGCCTGGTGTACATGCCCCTGCTCAAGGACGGCACGCAGCCGCCGCTGGCTCCGGCTGATGCTGCACCGCCTCTGCCGGCTGGCGCCCGGGCGCGGCAGTGCCGGCCCTGGGACCGCGGCGACCTGCTGCGGCGCCTGCAGACCTTCCGGCCGGCCACCTGGTTCTGCAAGCCGGCCTGCGCGGGGCCGGTCGAGTGCGCGCGGCGCGGTTGGGCCAACACTGACCTGGACATGCTCACATGCGAGGTGCGCCGATGCTGCGGGCGCTGCTTTGAGTCGCAACGCCGTCCAGACCGCCATCAGGCACAGTGATGCGCGACCCACTTGTTGCAGAGTGATTCGCTCACTCTGTGGTATGTGTCCATGCAGACCTGCGGCGCAAAGCTCAGCTTTGTCCTGCCGCCGCGGCTGCGCCTGCAGGACGTGGAAAAGGTGACCGGCCTGATGGCTTCGCGAGGCGCTGCCGCCTGTCCCTGGCTGATGCCACTGTGCATTGCTGAGCTTGCCAGCGCTGGTGAGAGACTTTCTGTGCTGCGCGCATTGCTTGCCCGCACATCCTGACTCCCCTGCTGCGGGCTGGCAGGCCGGTGCCGCGTTTGCAGAGCGCCTGGACCAGGGCCACGACGCGAGCTGCCCCTGGCTGGGCAATGCGTGCGACCCGAGCGTCGCGCAGTTCCCGCCGCTGGCGCGGCCGGCGGCACTGGCCGGCTTTGAGGAGCGCTTGCAGGCGCTGGCCGGACTGGACGTGTTGCCGCCGGTCGCGCCAGCCGCGTTTGCCGTGGTGGAGCGCAGCCACCGCAGGCGCGTCGCTGACCAAAACAGCTGGCTGCAGCGGCACAGCAAGGAAGGCGTCTCGCTGTGCAGAGGGCGCTGCTGCGCACCTGTTTGCTGCCGTGCTTTTGCATATCTGGCGCTTGCTAGGAGACTGGCGTCCAACGAAGTCAGCTTCCAGAGGACTGATGTGCAGCTGTCAGAGCCGTCTGTGCACTCTGCAGGTCGCGTCTGCAGCAGCTGCTGGAGCATGGCCCTGCGGCGGAGCCACCCGACCGGCCTGGACAGGGCTTGGGCGATGGTGGCGCCTCACGTGGCGAAGCAGCCGAAGACGGTCCCTCGGGCCCCGACGGCGCGCGTGCCGCCCAGGCCCCCGCCGAGAACGGCGCTGCCGCGGACGCGCGCGCCGATGCTGCGGAGCTCCGCCTGGCCTGTACGCTGCCTCCCCGCCCGCCTGATCCACCCCGACACTCCCTCATCAGGCTAAAACCCATGCACAGTGCAAGCAAGTCCTTGTCGCAGCCTGGCGAGCCGCCGCAGGCCGGCGTCCTGTGCCTCCGGCAGCACCTGGCCTGGCTGCCTGAGTGCGTCGGCGCATGATGCGACACTCATAGGGTCTCAACTGAGCGCCAGCCTGAACAAGCGCGCGCAAGCCATGTGGCAGGCCATGGTACGCCTGAGTTTCTGCGCTGCGGGCGGCTGCTGGCGCTCTGCGGTTGGGGCGTGCAGCAGCTGCGGCCGCCGCGGCCGGTGTCGGCGGCCGCAGAGCCCGCGCGCGGCGCGGGCCGCCCGCGGCTCGCGCACGCGGCGGATGCCGCGATCGCGTGCGCGCTGTGCGGCGCCAAGGCGGGCCTGTGGCAGTTTGTGCCGCGCGCGGCGCCTGTCAGCGACGTCGCAGGCGTGCGCCCGCGGCGCTCTGCCCTGGCTGCAGCTCGGTGTCCGGGGGCGGCTGTGTCGCAGCACCCATTAGCTCAAAGCTTTCACGCCGGGCTGAAGGCTAGGTGAAGAGCCTAAGAGGAGCCTCAGAGCTGACGTGCGAGCATGGCTGATGCGCAGAGCGTACCGGCTCTGCAAGCGCGCGCCCGGCGCCCCTAGCGCTGCCAGCCGCATCGCTTCATCGAACCATCGCCGGGGGGCCGCTGCTGAGCCAGGGTCCACCCGGGTTTGGCGACCGCCCCGGCAGCAGCAGCAGCAGCAGCCCCCTGCCCAGCCGGGGTTTGCAGAAGCGCGAGGAGGCCTCGGGCGCTGCGCGGTCTGCGGACGGCCAGGGCGGCCCCTTCGGCAGGGCACCTGCATGGGCCCCCGCATTTGGTGGCCGCCCGGGCGCATTCGGCAGCCGCCCGGGCGCTGGCGGCGCGTCCAATGGACGTACTGCAGGCGCTGCACCAGCTGCCGCCGCTGACGGGCCATTCGGACGGGCCAGCAGTGCGCCACCGCTTGCGGCCCTCTGTCAGGATTTCGGAGGGGTCTGTTTGGGCCGAGCGCTGACACGGCGGTATTTCAGTTGCCGCGCCGCCGCACGGCAGTGACAGCCTGTGTGTAGCAGGCAAGCCATGTACTACCCTGCGGCCTTGCAATGTTTCGTGCAGCAGGCGGGGTTTGTGGGCGCGCCAGCAGTGCACCACAGCAGCGAGAGCCTCAAGGCTCTTGCACTGGCTGATAGCTCTGGTGCACTTCATTGCCTTGTAGGCTTTGTTCCAACTGTGCGGCTGGTGACGATGCGCTTCCAAGGTGCCTGCACTCATCCTTGTGTGAGGCGAAGCTGGGGCTGGTGTGCAAGGGAGGAGCCGCGCGGTGGCCAGTAGCGCGGCACGCACTAAGCGGGGCATGGCGCGGGCCGTCGCAGGCGAGGCGCCGCCCGTGTTTGGCACCGCGGCGCTGCGGCGTGACGCGGTGGCGCGCGCGCCTGCCGCCGCAGCTCCCGCACTGGCTGCGGCGCCGCGCAAGCGCGGCGCTGAAGGCGACAGGTAGGCGGGGCCAAGCTGGGTGACCTGCCCTGTGCTGCCTCCTTGACAAATGCCAAGTCCTGGCATGGCCACAGGATGATGCTCACTGCGCCGCTGGCAAGCAGTACAGCATGTGCTGAGCGAGCTGGCACAGACTGGCTTGCAGACTGGCTTGCTCAGGAGGATTGCAGGTGCCCTGGTGCTGACCTTGCCGACTGGGCTGCGCGCAGCGAGCGCGCGGAGCCCAGCAGCAAGCGCGCGCGCGGGTGCGAGGCGCTGCCCTGCCCGGACGTGCCACCTGTGCCCCACGGCGCAGGGTGCGGCGTCCCGGCCGCGGGCGCCTCCAGGCCGGGCGCGGGCAGCGCGCCGAGCGGTGCGCATGAAAACGGGCGCCCGCCTGCAGCCGTGCTTGCGCCCGCGACCGCGGCAGCAGGCGGCGGCGGCGGCGGCGTCGCGCCGCTTAACCCATTTGCGCTGCACCGGGCATTCTGCCCGTGGGTGAGCGGCGGCGGCGGCGGCGGCGGCGGCGGTGATGGCGGCGCCGGCGCCGGCGGCGGCGACGCGCGTGTCGGCTGGCGCTGGTGCCTGGACGTTCTTGTGCCGGCTGCCGGCGCGGATGAGGGCGAGGAGGGCGGCGGCGGCGGCGGCTCTGCTTTCAGCCGGCTGGACCCAGCCGCGAAGCTGCGCGCGCTGCTGCGCATTATCGGCGTCTGAGGAGGGCGGACGGCAGCCGTGGTGCTGGCAGCAGGGGTTGTATGAGCTCATGCTGACCGTCAGAAATCAGATGCAAGGGGCCAGCTGCGGTGCCAAAGTTATGCCCTGTGAGGCACAGGGCTTTGCTCGGTGTGCACGCGTGCTGGCTCATGCAGAGGGTGACCATGTCAGTCGAGTGTAGAAGCAGGCAATAGCCAGGTGGATGCAGTGTGCTGGCCTACGCTGCATGTAGGCCTAGGGCTCATTGGTGACACATATACACTGACTCGAGCATGCATTGGGCAAGCTTGTCACCCTGGCTCCCCCAATGGACATCGACATGCTGCCCCACAGGCGCTAGCTAGCGCTTACAGGTTATGCTTTAAAAGGCATGACGACGTGACGGTGCCATATGCAGCAGCAGCAGCGGTAGCAAATCTGAGGCAGGGGCCTCCTAATGGCTTGGCTGGCAGCGGCCTGTGCGCTCCCGCGTGTGGCCAGGAAGTCGCAGTGCTTCAACCTGCTGCTACCGCACATAGCGCAGAAAGCGAGCTACACAGCCAGCACTGACAGTGCGCCAGCTGAGAGCACCGGGCACCCCCACGACGCTTTCGGGGAGGTGATCAAACCATCAGACTTGCCTCTGCGTGAGCTCCTCACCGGGGAAGTGATAGGCGATAGAGAGCTCTTGAGGAGGCACCAAACGGAGGATGGAAAGCACCTG
>JAABUO010009927.1_pt1 | contig 10596 bp, 15 predicted proteins | sample 5559291 | NCBI WGS metagenome assembly JAABUO01 (sample SAMN10711878, study PRJNA513372) | rock metagenome | isolation source: Antarctica rocks | place: Antarctica: Victoria Land, Finger Mt sud
TGCTGCAGCCCAGAAAACATGGCAATTCAACATCACAGAGGCTGTCAAAAGGCAGAAAATTGCAAGTACAGAAAACTGCGAAGCGTATAAACTTGCTGAAGTGCAGAAAGTTGGACTGACCCAGTGGAGGGCTTCTAAGCGCGTGGACTCTGCTGGGCTGTTGAGGTCAGCACTGACTTGCGCCAGAATGGCTGCACTGTCACTGGCCTCGTACTTGTCTGGCAGCTGCAGCAGCTCTGCGTTTGTCTGCAGCGCCACCTGCAGAAGTGATCAGCGCTCCTGGGATACAACTGCTTGCAGAAGTCATCAGCGATCCTCAGATGCAGAAGTTTGAATGTTGTGTAATTATCAACGCACTGATGCAGCTGTGATGAGACAGACCGGCATGATGCTTCCCTTGTTGAGAAAAAAGGCAAGCGATGGTGCTGACCGACCTGATGCTTCAGCTATGAGAGCAGGGGGATCCGTGTTGGGCAGTTGTCCTATGATCCTGAAGGACATGAGGACCATGAAAGCTGTCAATGTATTGTTGTGCATATGCCCTTTGGACACCCACACTGAACAAGTACATCCAAGCAGTGTGCAGGCACAGGTAGGAAGGTCGCTGTAGACACAGCTCTGAGACAAGCCTCACCTGACATATATCTTGGTTGTTATGACTGACATTTGGCAGCACAGCAGCCAGGATGATAGCATAGTAGGGCATGAGCTGATCTTTGGCTTGGATGACAAATGCTCTGAGCCACCTCAGCGCAGTCATGCGAGTCACCTCATCTGCTGACTGGGCCTCTTTGACTAGGATGTCAGCTAGCTCACCATATTCCACATTTGGGCTTGACTGAATCTCCAGCAGAAACTCCTGATAATCACAAGCAGTGCAGAATCACATATGCAATGAGAGTATGTCGCAGCTTTTGGGAGTCAGTCTGTGCATGGTGTGTGCATGTGCATAGGGAGCAGTGTTCCTATGCTGGTAAACAGCTGTCAGTGTAAAAACAATATGCAAGACCATGGCAAACTATATAACAAGATGAGTTGGATGGCATGCACATGATGCAAGATGCTGAATATATGGCACCATACAGCTCAAGCAGGCTTTGTGTCAATGCAACAACCCCTGCTACCAGCAGCAACAACCTGTGAAGACGCCTGCTACAATGCAGCAGCTGCTGTGACACAACACCATGTGAGCCTGTTGTACCTGAAGAGCTTTGCCGGTGGCCTGTCTGATTTCTCGGTTGGTGTCACTCAGCATGCCCATCAAGCCCTCTAGCAGCTCAGGTAAGTATTGCAACATGTCAATGTCAGGCACACTGGCCAGGACACTGATCCAGCTGATCAGGAATTGCCTCTTGTAGGGATTGACTACCGTCAGGTACTCCCTGAGCTTTGGGATGAATTCATCAAGGTCCAATGCATAGCTTGCTGTGACAATATCCTGCATACCATGCTCAGGCAAGTGATTGCTGTTGTGTGCTGCAACATAGGTGTTGCAAGTCAAGCTGCAGGACGGCAAGTGGGTGGTATCGCTTATGCAGCTGAGATTTGGAGGCCTACCTTGACAAGATTGTCCAAAAACTGCGCTGCATTCTGAACGTTTGCCTCCGAGTCAGCGCAGAGACGGAACAGTGCATCAAATACATCATGAAAAAACATCATGAAGCCCTCCCTTGCGACTTTTGCAATATTGTACAGTGCCTCACAGGCATAGTAGCGTACTCTGCTGTCCTGGTCTGCAACCAAAGACAGAAGGTGAGTGGATGAAGCGCAGCCAAGGTTGTGCTTGTGTATCATTCTCACCAGTGAACGAGTTCAGCACCGGGGGTACAATCCGTTGCAAGAACTCCTGGTTGTTGTTGGCCAGTCCGACCGCTGTAGCAGCCAAACATAGCAGCCCGCCCTTACGATAGTTTGCTTGTGGAGAGAATGCGAAGTCTTCGATGAGCTTGTCGATGATCTGGCCAACTCGCTTGGTATTGCCTGCCGCTGCAAGTGACTTGACCAGCTGCTCGACTTCAAGTGCTGCGCATTTTCGCTTTTCGTACAGCTTGTCGCCGATTCCCCGCACGACCGAATGTGGCAGCTCGCTGTCCCCACCCATGCCTCACGGGCGAGGAGTCAGGCGACAATGTGTCGGAGATGACTTTGGATCGGGTGTACAGAGGTTTGACTTTATGCGAGCGGACGGTGCTCGGAAGGAAAGTCTCCGCTGAGTTCACGAGGCCGTCGCAAGTTGCCCACAAAGCAACGTCATGTAGAAGCGCTCCGAATTCGGCGCTTGGCTCGTGCCCACCGCCGAGGACGTATAAGATGCCGAGGTGAGGACTCGAAAAGCAAGCGATGCCAGCGCTTCCCACCGCTCTGCTACTTGGTGATGTTTCAACAAATAGATTGCACAGTATGGCAATGCACACGAGCGGCCTGGTGAATGCTCATGCTGTAGGTGAAGGACATATGCTAATTCGCGCTCCGTGCGGCTCCGTAAAAGGTTTAATCATCATTCATGTACACTTCCATGTTCAATTTTGCAAAAACACCGAAAGGCTCTGAGACCAGTTCTGATGAAGCTCAACGACGTTAAGTCAACGTGGCATTGCAAGTCACAACACATTGCGTGTAGTTGGGGTCAAGAACTTTGCATTTGTCTGTTTATAACAACATACTGCGATGAGCAAGCAGTGCGGACCACACATTCGTATAGGGGACGACATCCCTGTGTCAACTCGGCGTACATGAGCGCGTGCCTTTGCAGACGCACCTCATCCTCTTAATCATAGGTAAACGGTGTATGACGGACACTCAAAGCGCAGGGGAAAGATCGTCAGTAGTTGGTTCAGCACAATTACCTTTCAGCAAACCAGTGCTGCAGACGTACAGTCGGCGGGATAGGTGTGACTGGCCAAGCTGTCCGGTCCAAAGCTAGCATGCTTTGAAACTGCACCGTGGTTGTCTTGCCCATCAAATGCGACTGTGCTCCAGGAGCTGTATACCAGATTCTGTACCTAGCGTTCAAGAGGCAGGGCCCCTGACAGCCTCAGCACCCAAATCTGACAGGCAAGCTAAGCTTGATGTCACGTACCCTTTTTTCAAGCGCTTCAGTTTGCAGCACCCAAAGACAGCACCCCAGCAGCCCAACAAGCGGTCTTTCACTCAGCTACACCTTGATGTCGGGCAGGTGTGCTGTATAGTGCTCAGTAAGCCAATGTGGCGTGCAAGAGTGATCTTTGACGTCATGTTAGCAGCTACAATTGCAGCAATTACAATGCAGTAATTCTGCTGCACTGCTTGCAGGCAAACTTTGCATGCATCACTTGCAGCGTGTGTGGTCTAATCTATGCTAAAGGAGAAGCCAATGATGAAAAAGTGCATGCTTCGTTTCATGCCAATTGCACCCAGGGTGTAAAGTTTCAGGTACGCCATTTTGCTGTCACCAATAGCAGCTTGTGCATACTGCTCTGAAAAGTTCTGCTTTTCAGTCATTCCCATATGTACTGTGAAACCTTGCAACAGCTAGCCTAAATTTTGTTTTGTTTGCAGGGCTGGCAACATGAGAGAGTAGTAAAATGGGATGGAAGGGAAGGCAGAGTACTTTTGGTAATACCAAATGACCCTGCAACTCACCTCAAGAAGGTACAAGCCGGCTGCAAGAGACTGCTTGCAGGCAAACTTTGCATGCATCACTTGCAGCGTGTGTGGTCTGATCTATGCTAAAGGAGAAGCCAATGATGAAAAAGTGCATGCTTCGTTTCATGCCAATTGCACCCAGGGTGTAAAGTTTCAGGTACGCCATTTTGCTGTCACCAACTTGAATTGATAGTGGTATCCAGCCTGCATGCGCCAAACCAGCTTTGGCTGTTGTCAACTATGCATCAGCTCAAACGCCTTGCAGCAGTTGGTGATCATATTGTGTGTCTCCGCACAGGTGAAAGAGATCTGTGGTGTGGTAGAAGACCATCTTGGGCTTTGTAAAGGCTGGTTGCTGTCTTCACCTTACCAGGTCAGACCACACACAATGCTAATCAGCACACATGCAGATGTGTTATATGTACAGCAAAGCATGATTATGTTGAGGCAGCATGTGCAGAGGTCGACTTGCCAATTGTGCTTGCCTGAACTAGCTGTCGCTCAACCCATGCAGGTGTACCTCTACATCTCCAGCAGCAAGCATGTCCTTGGATGTGTTGTCGCTGAAAGGATCACATCTGCCAGTCCAGTCATCTCACATTCAGAGGCTTGTGTCACATCCGGCTGTTCCACAGCCGTTGCTGCGCCTCGCTTTTGCTTAGACTCACCTTCAACGCCCATGTCAGCGCCACCCCTGGCCAAGCATAGGCGACTCAGTTCCCAGCTGCCAGCCAGGAGTGCTGCATCTATGATGCCACTGAATACCAGCTCAGAGTCATCAGCTTCCACAGAGGGCACAGCCAGGCAGCATCAGCACATTCATGCTGACATCAAGCTGGGTATGCACAGACTGGAAATGGGCATTGCAAGCTGTCCAAGTCAGCAGCACGTGTCAGTGGGCAGCAATCAGTCATCGGCAGTGCCTTCTGGGATCAAACACCGCAACAGGCACCAGCAGAGCAAACATCCCAAAAAGACTCTGCTGACTCGCTGGCTCGCAATAGGCAAGGCAGAATCTGCTGATGTGCAGACTGCGCCCTCAAGGATGCGCTCTGACTCCCCTACATCAGCTGGGTCGATAGCAGCCTTCAAGCATGGGGACAGTCAAGCGACAGCAGAGACCAGGCCAGAGCAGTGTGACATCAGCAGTCCCATACCCATGATGCCGCTCACTGATGTTACCAACATGTGTGATGTCAGCACGTCAGGAGCTAGTGCTGCAATGGCTACAGACCATGATGGCCCTGGAACTTCAGACCCTGTGGTCTGCACCAGCAGTCAGCAGGTGCTGAAGGTCAAGAGCAGTGCACTCAGCTCAGCACACCATGATGGCAGCATGTGGCGACAGGCTCCTGATCTGGTAGAGTGTAGGCCTTCTTGGAATAAGGGTGGTACGCCTCAAGTACGCCATGCTGTTGTTGCTCGCACTACTGATCATTCAACAGCAGAGGGGTCAGTCAATGCAGAAGCAGTGGCAGCGCTTGAGTTACTCGACACAGCAAGCCAGTCACTCTCCAGGCTGCGTCCAGAAGTGCAAACAGATATACTCATGACAGACAGGAGCAAAGCTGTGAAAGCTGTGTGTGGCATCAGGGTCATGTGGGTATCTGCTCAGGCTAGACGCCGAGGCATTGCCACTCAACTGCTTGACACAGCCAGGTCCGTCCTTCAGCTGCAAGCTTCTCAGCACTCGCAATACAAGAATGCTGATGCTGATGCTGATGCTCCTTATGCAAGTGGGTGTTGCGATCTTGGGAGTGCTGACTTGTTCATGCATTGCCTTTATTGCCAAGCTGGCAGGGTCAGGCCACTGTCCTGCTACATAAATCAAGATGCCTTCAGTAAATTCTTGTCAAGATGCCTTCAGTACATTCTTGTTGTTTTACAGGTGTAATTGTGTTGCTGGCTATGTTGTGCCCCGGAGTCAGCTGGCGTTTTCACAGCCCACACAGGCAGGCAGGCGTTTGGCGGAGCAATATACTCAGACCCACAGCTTCCTTGTATATCAGTAGATCCATCACTGGCACATGCATGCTTGAGCGACTTTCGGCAACATATACTGAATACCCAGAACAGCATGAAATACACACACCAGTACTAGTATGATACTAGTAGTATCAATCGCTTTTGGGTTTCACACCTTCACCTGTGCACCATAAAAACCATCGCCACAAACTTTATGCCTGCAGACAACATGTTGGCTGGCCACCACTCAGCTTGTCAACATAGTCATAAAGGAATTGATGCGCTGTGTGCTGCATGCTTTACTTGAATGTCTTGAGTTGACAGAAGCCCATGCCTCCCAGCCCATCATTTGACATTGATTGTTTTGTAGGTGTAAGCTGTTGCTATAACAATCTACCGTACAGAGTCTAATCTGGCATGTAGCCGAAACAAATTTTGCATTACAGCTGACTGCTAGGCTGCACATCAGCAGGACCACTGGTACTCAACACGCAGATTAGCATGCCTGTTGCTTTGGCATTACAGTGCTGCTCAGCTCATGAAGCAGTAACATCAAGGCACCTAAGTGGTTGCATGCAAACCCAGGTATGCTTTTCAGGATCCTATGCTTGTGAAGGTGCACGAGTGTTGAAAGTGTTTGCATGATTCAGATGTGCAACAAATAAATCAGAGCAAAGCAACATGTCATGCTGTTTGTACAACTGAAGTCAGTCAGTACAAACAGGCAGAACATTTTAGAGTTGTCTGGCTGCAAAAGGTCACTTTGAGCAAGCAGAAATTGCAAGACAGCTGTTGCATGACTATTATAATCAGACTATGTGAAGTTGAGGGTCGATGATGGTGAGCAGAGGACATCAATGCTCAGAGACTTTGAAGGTTCTACCCAGGTACACTATAGGGACAAGCCGAACACTGTTGTGATGCAATGCATGGTTTTGTTTTCCCACTTGACTGTCCTGCTACCATCAGATGCGTTGTCCCAAAAGCATGAAGCTGCTGTGTGAAGACCAGCACCTGCGAAACAACAAATCCAGTCTTGAAGAACAGGCATCTACACCAGACGGAGGCTGGACATGAGCCTTACCATTTTTCTGCATGATGACTGTGGTGACCACGTATTTGAAAGGTTTGTTCAAGTCAGCCAAACGTTTGATACAAGTTTCGAGGCAGGTGGACGTCCACTGACCGACCTGCAGCCGTGGCATCTTCAGCAACGATCTGTTGGCTCAACACATGTTCAAGCACGGGCTAACAACAGACCTTGAAGTGGTTGTACTGCTGATTTTGCAACACTGCATCGATCGACTCCTTGATAATGCTTGTCACGTCCTCTGCAACGAAAGCTGCCTGCACACAGGAGAAACTCAATCAACAACCGCATCATGCAGGCAGTCTTCGCCACGTCCGACCAACATGCTGCACCTGTTCCGCAAGCGCCGGATCAACGACGGCCTTAACATCAGCCATTGAGTGCTAGAAACAGGCTTGACGCAGCCCTTGTGGCTATGCTGTCTCACCAGCAAAGTTTGACCAATACAAGTGGGCTCCAACAGCTCATGACTAAGGCTGGCTCCTCTGACCGCATACTTCCTCAAGCACATACTTTCAGCGACGTTGAGCAGGGTGAAGGGTAGACAGGATAACAAACATCCACTGCACATCAAGGTCTGCCTTGAAGAAGCTGCGCGCTCACTTTAACACCGGTCATTTCTGCCAGATCCCCGTTGAGCAGAATAGCCAATGTCCTTCGCAAATAGGACAGCAGGCTGGAGAAGACTAGCCAGCGAGAATCTAGGCATCAGAGGCTCCAAGGTTTCGATCTAGTTAGCTTGTCTACAAGTGGCGTACCCGCACAGACAACCTACTGAGCTTTGTATACACTGCATGCAGAACTTAGCTGCCTGGGCAGTAGCCGGCACTGCTGCATACATTTTGTGGATCAAGCCTGAGCAGAAAGAACAGCAGAAAAGGGTAAGCGATGATGTCATGCAACTCAGCATGCTTTAACACCTGCACCTGAGTTAATGTTTCCTTCGAGGCCGGCTGTCTTTGCGGTTGTATGCATGGGCTGTGCACAAACATGACCATGAATTGTGCTGCTGCAGATGCCAAAATAGGGTCACAGCATAGGGCAGATGTGCAGTCAGCCTTAATCACCCAGGCATCTAGCTGCATTTCAGCAAGCTTGAAACTTAGCAGGCACTGGCTTTGGTCAAGTCGATAGTCGACACGAGAAGAATGGGAGACTAGACGCCACAAATGTTCAGGGACTTGAGCAATGCTCTTGCCTGGGATTGCCCTGTCAGATATGCACCATGTGTACAACCAAAGTACTTGGAGTGGCAAGCCTCTCCAGCAAACAATAGTCTCAAAGCTGTGCTTTCTGGCGCACAAAGAGGCTCTGCAAGCGCACTGCATTCGCCTCCGACTGCTGAAGCAGAGCCATAGGAATACGATCCTCTGAACAAGGGATCAGATCCCCAACAAGACCTATACACTTTAAATTCGCTGGGCAATGCCATTGCAGGAAACTCCTGTAAAATAGCTGCAATGTGCTGTTGCAGCTCAGCATCAGATACAGCCTCCATTTTCTTTGCATCCTCTCCTGTCATCCATATGACTCCGCATCTGTTTGAAGCAGCAAGGTGTTGATCAGACTTATCTGCTACAAATTCTGAGCCTGCAAAACGTATAGTATATGCACCATGGGCCCAAGCTGGCAGATCATGCTGTCTGCCTGTTGTGGATGCTACTGAACCAGCCTCAGCATTTGATTTCGCCTCTGTGCTGTCCGTGCCTTCTGTTTGTGGGCCTGTGATGACATGTGTTTCTGGACCTTTGTCTCCTGCACCCTTTGCTGCAGGACTTCCTGCACTGGTGTCTTCTTGCCTGCCATTGACGTCGTTGTTCATGCCCTTGATGTCACGCAAAGGATCTCTGCTGACGTTTACTGCTACCACTTGCTTGCCTTCAAGCCTGCTGTCTGCGCTCAGCTTTGGCTGAAAGTCCTCAGGGTTACGGTGCCACAAAAGGTAGTAAGACAGGGCATCTTTGGCAGTCAGAGGATGGATGCTGTCATCTTGCATGGCATTATGTGCGTGCTCTTTCACGGATCCCTGGCTATCATGTTGTGCTGGCTTGCTTTGGTCCGCATTGCTGCCTCCTGCTGGGCCATAGTTGGTGAAATCTTGCTGTGCAGCAGCTGGCGATGTAGTGGATGCTGCTCCAAAGTCGATGTAAATCTTGTCAACAATCCCAAACCCTAGGCGCTCAATAGCTTCGACTGTTGCTGTTGGAAGCTCTGGCTGAAACATGTGTTTATGCTGAGCCTGCAGCATACATATTGTAGTGGGTTCTAGGATTTCAAAGGGGCTAGTGTATTGTTGCTTACACCCTGCACCACTTTGGCCAACTCTGTGATGTGCACAGGATACTGCATGCAAGATGTGCTACATGCTCAACACAAGTCTTGTAAAACTGTGCAACTGCTAGTGCAAACGCCACGTCAGGAGAGAACCAGAGCTTGCTGCTGTGCAACAAATACACACATGAGTTGCTGAGTACCTTCAGCACTCCAAGAGACACTGTCACAATGACAGCATCAGCCTCAATCTGATGTCCACCTTGACACTGCACAATGACTCCACTTGAATTCCATTGGATCTGGTCAACAGTCATGCCATGTCTGATGGGCAATCCCTCCGCTAGCTTCTCTGCCAGGACCTGTGCGTCATGCACAGTAGTTCTGTCTGCACTGAAAATGATCAAGTCTGCAGGTGAAAATGACTGCGTCTGCAGACTTGACACTGGCAACAGGTTGCATAGCTGTACAGCTGCAGGCTCACCTTGCGCAGCTGCACAATGCCCTGTGACTGCAGATTGGCAGGCAGGACAGCACAGTCATCTAAATAGAGTCACCATGCTTACACTACATAGATGCTGTGATCTGCACAACCTCCACTGTCAAAGCTGATGCATACATCAACCTTTGTGCCACAACAAGACAGAAGACATGCCTGATAGCCTGAAGGAAGTGGGATATTGGGGCCTTCAAACTCGCCGTATTCGGCCAGGCTGTTTGCAGACATGTCGTCGGTGGTGTGGCAGCCGTCCATTGCGCGCTGCAGCTGCTCACGCCAAGCCCATGCTTCTGTGAAGATTGCCTTGCTTCTGGTTGAAGCCTCTTCCATGCTTTGCATTGCCTGTTGGCATTACAAGAAGCATTCAGAAGGATCATTCAAAAGGGCTCAGACTAGGGTTGTTCTGCCTGCAATGTGATGCAATGTAGCACGGGGTTTGATTTTGATCTGTCTGTTTTGCCTACAGATGCATCTCACACAACATGTCAATTCAAAATGCTTGCTGCAGACCTGTAAACATGCATCACAAAACCTGACAAGCCATGTTGCAGTGCTCCAGTCTAATCATGTCAAACAGAAAATGTCAGATGCAGCAGTGTTAGAGTGCCGCCACATTGCGTCATTTGCCCTGTAAGGGGTTTGAGCAATGACATTCAAATGCGACTGACCTGGGCAAATGCATGTCTGACACTATCTCCTATGACGCCTGCTTGACCATTTAACGCAGCTTCTGTGCTTGCCTCAACCACCTCACCATACATGTCACGTGCCTTGGTGATGACAGCTGCATCCTCCTTACCCAACAAAGCTAGTTCATTCTGTCTGACATACTTCATTGCCCCCCATGTTGGCTCTACAACACGTGTTTTCAATCTTGTGACTGGAGGTGTACTGCAGAGACAAGATGGAGCAATGATATGCTACACTGCTTTGCTACACTTACTTGAGTCCTCAGCCTCATGCCTTGTCATAAGTCCAAGCTGTATGGCATGTTCATACAGTGGGTTGCCAACAATGCCATGAAACCAAGTTGCACCAAGCTCCACTTTGCCACAGCCCTCAAGCTGCACGTTGCATGACCTTAAATGAGCTACTAAGTGCAGCAAGCGATGCACTCCACATGCCTTGACCAAGGTTCACCTCCATA
>JAABUO010009928.1_pt1 | contig 10596 bp, 12 predicted proteins | sample 5559291 | NCBI WGS metagenome assembly JAABUO01 (sample SAMN10711878, study PRJNA513372) | rock metagenome | isolation source: Antarctica rocks | place: Antarctica: Victoria Land, Finger Mt sud
TCTGAGCATAGTTGTAGTAGGACAGGCCGTAAATAATCGCGGCGATGACGGCGGCGGCGATTAGGGCGAATGTCAGCAGGCGGCGCAGGGGGCTGACCGGCTTCTTTTCTTCTTTTTTGTCGTCGTCCTTCTTGCCGTCTTCTTTCTTGTCGTCTTCTTTCTTTTCGGCGTACTTGCTGCCTTCATGCGTCGGAGCTTCGACGGCGGGGTACTTGGCCGCGCCGTGACCGTTGCCGTTTGACCCGCTGCCGTTTGCGCCGTCACGAGGCTGCGGCCTGTTTCCGTCTTCCGGCGGCTTGGTCTCGGTTTGGGTTTGCCCCTGTGTTTTCTGCTGAGGTTCGTCTGCCATTGGGTGTGCCTTCCTATAAAGCTTTTCTTAACGAGTTTGCGGTGCGCCGATTGAGTTTTGGAACTGAGCGCGGGCGACCAGATAATTGTAAACCGCGTTCACTTGATTATTTTCCGATTGAACCAGTGCGGACTGAGCATCGGTCACTTCCAAGTAGGTGCCGACCTGGCCCTGGTAGCGGATTTCCGCAAGCTGACGGGCGGCGATGGCGGACTGCAAGGCGGCGTTCGCCGCCCCAATCTGCTGGGCCGCCGTTACCAAATTGAGATAAGACTGCCGAACATCTAAAGCGACGTCCGAGCGGGTTGACGCGAGACTGGTCTGGGCGTTGTCCGTGCTGAGGTGCGCTTCCTGCACCCGGTCTCGGGTCAGACCGCCATCGTAGAGCGGAATGGTCAGGTTCGCCATGATCTGCGCGGTGCGCTTGCGCGGCAACTGAAAGTTTGTCGTAGGATAGTAATCCCCCGCCGCGCTGATGCTAAACGTCGGCTCTAAGCCGGCCCGCGCCAGCTTGACCCCGGTTTGGGCGACCCGCACATTCACCTGCGCCTGCAAAATCTCCGGGCGCTCCACGCTTGCGAATTGAAGCGCGTTGTCTATGTTAATGGCCGCGACTTCCTGCGGCGCGTTCGGCAGCGGCGTCGCGGCTTTCGCGTCGGGAGCGCCGACCTGGCTAAAATCCGTCACCGGCCGGGCGATGGCGACGCCCGGCGCGTCTTGCAGCGTCACCGGCGCGTTCAGCGGCCGTCCGACCAGGTCATTGAAGCTGGTCAAAGCAACCCCGTAGTTGTTCTCGGAAGTCGCTAAATCCTGCTCGGCAGTGGCAACCTGCGTTTGCGCCCGCAGGACATCAATGCGCTGGCCGACCCCGGCGTTGCTGAGGTTCGTGGCGTCCGTGAGCTGCCGCTGGGCGTTCGACAGCGCGGCGTTCGAGACGGCCACCTGATGCTGGGCGCGGAGCGTGTTAAAGTAGATTGTCTGCGCCCGCAGGATGCGGGCGTTGCGGACGCTGCCTAAAATGAACTGGTCGGCGAGGCTTTGCAGCCGGTACTGGTCCGCCGCCGCCCGGATTTGCCCGGTCAGGTCAATGCGATTGGACACATTGAGCTGCAGGATTTCTTCATGCGTACCTAAAACTTGCAGCGGCGGGCCGGCTCCGACGGCGACTTTGGTGGCCTGGTCATACCGGATGGCTTCGCCGGTGGCGTTGACGTTGGGACGGCCGGCGGCGGCGGCTTGGTCGGACCGCTTTTGGTCAATTTGAACATTGCGAACGGCAACCTGCACGTCGGCGCTGCTTTGCAGGCCGGCTCGGATAGTCTGGGAAAGGTCAAATGTGCGCGGTCCGACTGTCGCTCCAGGGCGCGGCAGGCTGCCCTGGTTGCCGGAATTCCCGGCGGCGCTCTGCGAGGAGCCTACGCCGCCGTTGCCGTTTGCCCCGCTGGTGCCGACGCCGGTTGTCCCGTTGCCATTGGCTCCGTTCCCGTTAGTGGTCCCGGTTCCGTTATTGGTTCCCGTCCCGTTCGTGCCGTTGTTGGTCCCGGTTCCAGTCGTTCCATTGCTGGTTCCGGTTCCATTCGTGCCATTCCCACCAACTCCGTTTGTGCCGTTGCCGCCTGCGCCGACGCCGCTGGTTCCGGTTCCGATGCCGTTGTTCGCCGCGCCTGCGTCGCCGTTGTTTCCCGCCGCGCCGACACCTGCACCTGCCCCGGTTCCTGTCCCGGCCCCATTTCCTCCGGCGTTTCCATTACCGGCTCCCGCGCCGGCCCCGTTGCCAGCGCCCGCGCCGCCCGCCTGACCGACCCAGGTGTGACCGGGAACAAGAGCGCTGGGAATAAGAGTGCCGGAAGCGAGCGCGGGATGGGCTGTGATGAGCAGCGCAGCGCCCACTGCGGCAGTGTATCTCGTCAAAGTTCGAATCATATTTTGCGAAGTCCTCGTACTGTCAATGTGACCATGTCCGCGATTTCGGCGGCGATCTCATCATTTCCTAAAAAGTAAGGGTAGGGCGGCAGAAGGCCGAGCGTCATTGTTTTGAGCGTCCGGGCCGCAGAAAGCGTATCCGGCACGTCGAACACGCCGAGCCGGTTGCCTTCGTCTAAAACATCTGCCAGAAGCCGGTACTCCTGCTCCTGCTGCGGCTGAACGTGCCTGCGAATGTGCGGCTTGATGGCGACAATCATTTCCTGCATGGCGGGCGATTCGCGGCAGCTATCGCAGGCGTGTAGCACCGGGTACTGAAGCATCGCCGTCAGCTTGTCAGCGGGCGACTTCTGCGGGTCCCGCGCAATGGCTTCCACTTTCTGTAAGCCGCGCTTCTTGTATTCCGAAATAATCGCCAGGCCAATCTCTTCTTTGCCCTCAAAATACAGATAGACCGTGCCTTTGCCGACGCCGGCATCGGACGCAATTTCATCTATCGTCGTCTTCTTGAAGCCGTAGTGCCAGAGCCGCTGCTCGGCAGCGTCCAATATCTTTTGCCGCACATCCCCGTGCCGTGTCATTGTTGTGGCTCCTGTCGCGCTGTACGAATGACTAAAATGTTATTCTGGTCATGTTATACCACGCAAACGCGGTTTTTAGTCCAAGCGTTCCCAAATTGTTCGAAAAGAAAAGAAAGTTTTAGGAAAAGAATCAGGAGAGTTCGCGGGAGCGGTCGGCGGCGGCTTGGACGGCGTCAATGAGAGCAGTGCGGATGCCGGCGCGTTCCAGAACATGAAGGGCGGCGATTGTGGTGCCGCCGGGGGTGGTGACATTGTCTTTAAGCTGGGCGGGGTGCTGGTCGGAGGAGAGGACCATCTGGGCCGCGCCCATCACGGTCTGCGCGGCGAGAAGACGGGCGGTATCGCGGGTCAGACCTTCTTTGACGCCGCCGTCGGCGAGGGCTTCAATCATCAAATAGACATACGCCGGACCGGAGCCGGACAGGCCGGTGACGGCGTCCAAAAGCCGCTCGGGAACTTCGACCGACAGACCGACGGACGCAAACAGGCTTTGAGCAAGCCCTAAATGCTCCTCCGTGGCCGCCGTGCCCCGGCAAACGGCGGTCGCGCCGCAGCCGACAAGGCAGGGGGTATTGGGCATAGTGCGGATGACGGGGATACCGCCGGGCAGCAGCGACTCCATCGTCGCCAGGCGAACACCGGCGGCAATGGAAACAACAAGCTGCTGCGCGGATACGACCGGCGCGATTTGGGCCAAAACTTCAGCCACCATCGGTGGCTTGACGGCGATCAAAATCACGTCGGCATTTGCGATGGCGGACGCCGCCGAGTCCGCTGCGACTGCGCCCGGTCCGAGATTCGCCGCCAGCGCAATCGCTTTTGCTTCATGCGTGTCAAAGAGGCGCAGGCGGGCGCTCGGCATCGCGCCGGCCTGAACCAGCCCGCGAGCAAGCGCTCCGCCCATCATGCCGGTGCCAAGCACCGCGAGTGTTTTATCGCGCAGCATAGGACTAAAAACTAATCCCGGTCATAAGCGGCGGCGCGAACACCCGTCACCGGCTTGTCTTCAATGTCAATGACGACCGAAGAAGGCGTGAATAAGTAAACCTGCTCGCCGATTTTCTCGACGCTGCCGTCAAGCGCATAGGTCGCGCCGTTCAGAAAATCAATAATACGCTCGCTCATGTCATGAGTCGTCTGCTCCAGATTGACAATCTGCTGCTGACCGTCTTTCAGGCCGTCGGCGGCGCGGCGGGCGTCGTCAAAGGTCTGAATTGCCCGGCGAACCGTGATATGTGTCTGACGTGCCTGGTCCATACGCAGAGTCGTTCCTCGCCGCAGAGGGCTGTAGGAGCCGCCGGAAGCGCGTGTCTGAGTCGAGAGGGGCTGCGGCTGCTCCGCCACAACTTCCTCCGGCTCTTCGGGATCCTCATGCCCCCGAAGAAGCGGCCCAAAAAGCCGGCTAAAGACATTGCCGTCACGCGGCGGGGCGTCGTCGTATTCTTCTGCTTCTGCATTCTGGTTCATCGTACTGCCAAGCCTCCTGTCGTCAAAAAGAAAATAAAAAAATTATCTGGCTCCAAAAATCGCCGTGCCGACGCGCACCAAAGTCGCGCCTTCTTCAATCGCGGCCTCAAAGTCGCCGCTCATGCCCATAGACAATATCTGCCGGTTTACAGCCGGAAGCTGATCAAACAGCCGCTTCAGCGATTGAAAGTAGGGGCGCGGGTCGGTGTTGTTCGGCGCAATCCCCATCAGTCCGTGCAGCGAAAGGTTCGGAAGCGCAGCAATCTCCGCCGCCGCGTCCAGCGCTGTTTCCGGCGGCAGGCCGGTCTTGGTTTCTTCGTCGCCCAGATGCACTTGCAGCAAAATCGCCTGCGGCTTGCCCTCCGCCTGCCGGCTCAGCGCCGCCGCAAGCCTCATGCTGTCCACGCTTTGGATTAAATCAAAGAGGGAAACGGCAAGTTTAGCTTTGTTGCTTTGCAGGTGTCCCAGCAAATGCCAGGAGCCGCCGGGAACTTGCCCCCGCTTTTCTTCGGCTTCCTGCACATAGTTCTCGCCGACGGCGGTTACGCCTGCCGCCAGCGCGTCTAAAACCGCAGACGCCGGCTTCTTCTTGGCGACGGCAACTAAAGTTATCTCGTCCGGGCTGCGCCCGGCCCGCGCCGCCGCCTGTGCGATTTGCTGCCGTACCCGCGCAATGTTGTCGGCAATCTCACTCATGGGAGCGGCGCTTCGTCACGCGCCCCACGCCGGCCCAGCGGCTTGCGGTCGCCGGTCTCAATGTAGTAGACCCGTTCGGCGATATTGGTGGCATGGTCGGCGATCCGTTCCAAATACACGACGGCCAGCAGCAGGTACGACGCGGGAAAAATGCGCGTCGGCTGTTCCTGCGTCAGCTCCAGCAGCTCTTCGCGCAGTGTTTTGAACGCCGCATCGGCCTGATCGTCATCCTCGCAGACCTGAATTGCCAATGCTAAATCATGCCGGACCAGGCTTTGCAGGCTTTGGTGCAGCATTGTCCGGGCCATCTGGGCCAGCGGGCCGATGTCTACCAGCGGCGCTTTGAGATAAAACTCTTCGGTCAGCTTGCGGGCGATCTTGGCGATGTCTACGGCATGGTCGCCGATGCGCTCCAGATCGGTGATGACTTTGAGGGCGCTTTCCACCTGGCGCAGATCACGGGCCATCGGCTGCTGAAGCGCCAGAAGCCGAATGCACTGGGCCTCGATCTTCCGGTCCATCTCGTCTACCAAGTCGTCTTTCGCGAGAACGGCTTCGGCCAGAGCGACGTCGCTTTGCTGGGCCGCCTCAACGGCCTGCCCGAGCATGTCCCCCGTCAATGCCCCCATTTGCAGCAGTTCCTGCTCCAAAGCCGCGAGTTCTTCGTGAAAGCTGTGCCTTACACTCAGCATTGGATTATATTCAGCATTGTGTTTTATTCCGACCCAATCTCACTTTTTTGGATTATAGCACAGTTGTTGCTATTTGACAAGCAATTACGAAGTTTTTTTGTCTATATCTATGCCATAATTTGCTGGGAGTCTACTAAATGTAGCGGCTCATCCCAGTTAGGAGCAGAAACCATGCGATTTGGCATTTGCGCCCCTTTGAGTGCCTTAGAAGCCGTCACTGCCGCCGGATACGATTACATCGAGCCGCCTGTCACCGCCCTGCTTCAGCCGGAGCAGCCCGAGGCCGACGTCATGCCGCCTCTGCTGGCGCGGCTTGCCGCGTCTCGGCTGAAGCCGGTCATTTTCAATCTTCTGCTGCCGGGGGATCTGAAAGTGGTCGGGCCGGAAATCGATCCCGAGCGGCAGAAGCGTTATCTCCAAACAGCCTTTCGGCGGGCAAAGATGCTGGGCGGCGAGATTGCCGTGTTCGGCAGCGGCGGAGCAAGACGCATTCCCGAAGGCTGGCCGGAAGCCGAAGCAAGCCGCCAAACCCTGGCCTTTCTAGGCCGCTGCGGGGAAGCGGCGCAGCCGCACGGGATGGCTGTGGCAATCGAGCCGCTGAACAGCGCCGAATGTAACTTCATCAGCAGCGTGGCCGAAGCGCTTGCGTTCGCCGAAGAAGCCAATCATCCCGCCGTTGCTGTCCTGAGCGACCTTTACCATATCGCGCACGACGGCCAGAGCTACGACGAGACGCGCGATGCCGCAAGCCGGCTGCGTCATGTCCATGTCGCGGGCATAGGGCGACGCGCCCCTGCTGCCGATGACTACGATTTTTTGGCCGGCTACTTATCGGTCTTGAAGCAAATCGGCTACTCGGGGCGCATCAGTATTGAAGCGAGCTGGGAAGATTTGGGAGCGCAGGCTGCGGGTGCCCTGCAAGCTCTGAAGCGTGCCTGGGAAGCGGCTTAGGCATCGGGCCGAAGACAGGCCGTGACCGGCGCAAATGACCGGCGATGGATCGGGCAGGGGCCGTGTTCCGCCAGCGCCGCCAGATGCCTGGCAGAGCCATAGCCTTTGTGCGCGGCAAAACCATACTCAGGATAGACCAGGTCATAAGCACGCATCAGGCGGTCCCGTGCGACTTTCGCGACAATGGACGCCGCTGCAATGCTGACGCTTCGCGAGTCGCCCTGCACTAATGCCTGTGTGCCGGCGCAGGGGAAGCCGCGCACGGGCAGGCCATCAATCAGGACAAAGTCGGGTAGGGGAGCAATCTGAGAATAGGCAAGGCGCATGGCCTCATGCGTGGCCTTCAGAATGTTGATCCGGTCAATGACGTCCGGCTCGACGCTGCCAATCCCAATTCCAATCGCTTCGACGCGGATGCGGGCTTCGGCACGTTCCCGCTGCCGCTCGGTCAGCTTCTTGGAGTCGTTGATGCCCGCGAGGTCAAAGCCGAACGGCAGCACCACACAGGCCGCCAGCACCGGTCCGGCCAGCGGCCCGCGCCCGACTTCATCAATTCCAGCCACCCGCATAAAACCTGCTTGACGCGCGGCGTTCTCGTGCTGCCACAAGTCAATGCTTCCGGTCAATGGACCAATCCAATGCGCGAAGGAGGCCAGAACACGAATTCGGCTTTTCCGACGACGCGGCGCTCGGTCAGAGTTCCCCAGTAGGTGCCGTCGCTGCTGTCGTTGCGATTATCACCCATCATCAGGTAGCGGCCTGCGGGAATGGCTTCGGTCGGATGCGCCCAATCCGCCTCAAACTGCGCGGGAGAGATCGGCTGGGATTGCAGCAGGTCTACAATTTGGTAGACAGGATCGTCCAGAATGCCGTGCGCCAACTTGAGCGGCTGTCCCTGCCACATCTTCATGTCATAATCGGGGTCTTCCGCCGTAAACGGCTCTTCCAGCTTCTGCCCGTTGCGGAGGACATAGCCCGGCTTGATGCGGATGACGGCATGAGGCATTCCCGTTAAAATTGCAGCAAGCTGGGAGGAAGGCACTAAGCGCCCATCGGCAAGAACGCCGTTCGGAACGAACTTAGCGTGGTGGTCTGCCTGGCTGACATAGCCGGCATTTTGGGCGGCCGAGCCGAACTCGCCCGCACGGGCAAGCGCCTGGCGCACCTCGGCATGATTGTGGGGCTGGCCGTTGGTGTAGACGACGCCGCCCACAACTTCAATGCGGTCCCCCGGCAGGCCGATGAGGCGCTTGATAAAATCCGGGTCCGGCGGGAGGCCATCCGGCACAGTGGCTTCCGGCGGAGCAAGAAACACGACCACGTCGTCCTGCTGCGGCCTGTGGAATCTGTAGCCGAGCTTGTTGACCATAATCCGGTCTTTGACGTTGTCGTTGCCGAGCAGTGTCGGTTCCATAGAAGCGGACGGAATAAAGAACGCCTGCATCACGAAAGGCCGGAAGATCAGCAGGCAGACGGTCACGGCGATCAGGCCCGTTTCCGCAGTCTCGGCCCAGGCATGGGCGGCTTGTGACCGGGAACGCAGCAGCCCGAAGCGCAGCAGGGACAAGCCAATGACAAGCCCGAGTATCCAGAGGATGTTTAAGTTGCCCAGCGTTTCCGACAAGCTGGCAGCGGCGGGCGGCATTAATGAATCACCCCAATACGGGACGGCGGCCAGAAGATAAGCTGCGCTTTTCCGACCAGGCGGTGGGCGTCCAGCGGCCCCCAGTTGGTGCCGTCGTTGCTGTCGTTGCGGTTGTCGCCCATCATCAGGTACTCACCGGCGGGCAGCGGCTCGGTCGGCAGCCTGTCTGCCGCCAGATACTCGGACGGCGTGATGCCCCGACCGGCCAGCTTGTCGCCGTCCTGATCGTGCTTGAGCGGCTCTCCGTGGTAAATCTTCATGTCATAGTCGGGGTCTTCGGCAATGAACGGCTCGTCCAGCTTTTCGCCGTTGCGGATCGTGTAGCCGGGCCGGACCGTCACCGGCAGGTCTTTCTGGCCGGTGTAAAGCTGCGCCAAGTCCTGTTTTGTTATCAGCTTCGTGTGGCCGCTGTTGTCGCTGAGATGCACGCCGTCCGAAACAAACTTGACATGGCAGTCGGCTTGAAGCTGGGAATCATTGCCGATGTCCGCCATCGCTTCCGGGCCGCATTCATTGGCCGCCGTTAGCTTTTGCCGGACGTCGCTGTGGTTGTGCGGAATGCCGTTGATGCTGAGCCGGCCGCCGACCACTTCCAAACGATCACCCGGCAGGCCGATCAAGCGCTTGATGAACTCCGAATCCGGGGGAAGATTGTCGGGGACCGTCGCAGCGGGCGGGGCTAAAAAAACGACCACATCGTCATGGTGCGGCCCGTGCAGGCGGTAGTCAAACTTGTTGACCAGAATGCGGTCGCCAGCGTTGTCTTTGCCCAAAAGCGTCGGCTCCATAGACGGGGAGGGGATAAAGAAGGCTTGCAGCACGAAAGGCCGGATAATCAAGAAAACCAAAGCCACAGCGATCATGCCTGATTCCAAAATCTCGGAAACCGAGCGGGCCGTGTCGGACTTGGAATACACGAACGCCAGCCGGATCAAAGACAGCGCGGCAATAATGGCGAGTATCCAGAGAATGTTCAGGTTCGCCAGCGTTTCGGTCCATTGGGCGGTAAGCGGCTGATCGGCTTGAGGCGGCATAAAAGTTTCCAGACGTAAAATCTACAAAAAATAAAGTCGCCGGGAAGTTCCGGCGACTGTGGTTACGCAGACTGCTAGGTTAGAAGTTCCGCTTCTCCTTGACGCGGGCCGCTTTGCCGACCTTGCTGCGAAGATAATACAGCTTGGCACGGCGCACTAATCCGCGCCGGGTCACATCAATCTTGTCAATCCGGGGGGAGTGAATGAGGAACGTCCGCTCGACCCCGTAGCCGTTTGAGATCTTGCGGACCATGAACGCCGACCGGGACAGGCCTTGTTTGCGGAAGATGACGGTCCCCTCAAAAATCTGGATGCGCTCTTTGCCGCCTTCGACAACTTTAACATGGACGCGCACAGTGTCGCCCGGCCCGAAGTCCGGGACGCTTTCTTTGCGCTGGGCTTTTTCAATTTCCTGAATCAGTGGATGCATTTTCGGTTTCCTCTTCTCCAAGCTGCTCTGTAATATCAAGCAGCTTTTGGTCGGACTTGGACGGCATGAATTGCGCCCAGAGGTCGGGCCGACGCTCCTGCGTGCGGCGGAACTGCTCCTTGCGTCGCCATTTGGCGATCTCGGCATGGTGGCCGGAGAGCAGAACATCGGGAACGCGCCAGCCCCGATAATCGGGCGGGCGCGTGTAGTGCGGGTACTCCAAAAGCCCTTCGGAGAACGTATCGTCTTCGGCGGACTCTGCGCTTCCGAGAGCGCCGTTTTGGAGCCGCGTCACGGCGTCTATGAGAATTAACGCCGGCAGTTCGCCGCCGGTCAGCACATAATCGCCAATCGAAATTTCGTCGGTCGCAAGGTGCTGCCGGACCCGCTCGTCAAAGCCTTCATAATGCCCGCACAGCAGCACCAGATGCGGGCATTGCGCTAATTCCTGCGCTTTGGCCTGGTCAAACGTCTTCCCCTGCGGCGTCAGCAGCACCCTTCGGGCGTCTTGAGACGGCAGACTTTCGACGGCGTCAAACAGCGGGCCGGGGCGCATGACCATTCCCGCACCGCCGCCATAAGGCGTCTCATCGGTAGAACGGTGAACGCCGGGCGCGTAATCACGCAGGTTATGAACGTGTATCTCGACTAAGCCTGCCTCGCGGGCGCGTTTCAGGATGCTGAAGCCGAGCGCCGATTCGATCATCTCCGGGAAGATGGTGATAACATCAATCCGCATCGGATTTCACAGTTGGATCGTCTATTAACCCCGGCACGTCGCGGACAACAATCTTCCGCGCTTCCAAATCTATGTCAATGACATAGTCA
>JAABUO010009930.1_pt1 | contig 10592 bp, 5 predicted proteins | sample 5559291 | NCBI WGS metagenome assembly JAABUO01 (sample SAMN10711878, study PRJNA513372) | rock metagenome | isolation source: Antarctica rocks | place: Antarctica: Victoria Land, Finger Mt sud
GGGGGGGGGGGGGGGGGGGGGGGGGGCGGGGGGGGCGGGGGGGGGTGGGCGGCGGGGGGGGGGGGGGCGGGGGGGGGCGCGTCGGACTGGGCTACGAGCTCGAGGTCGAAGATGAGGTCGGCTTTGGCCGGGATTACGGGTGGGCGGCCCTGCTCTCCGTAGGCGAGCTGATAGGGGATGTAGAGGCGACGCTTGCCGCCGACGCGCATGCCTTCAAAGCCGGTATCCCAGCCGGGGATGACTCGGTGGCCACCATAGGCAAAGGTGATGGGTTCTTTGCCGGGGTGGTCGTCGGAGGAATCGAACTTGGTTCCGTTGGTGAGCCAGCCGGTGTAGCGAACGCTGTAATATTTCTGCGGCTGCGAGAGCTCGCCGGCGCCGATGACGGTGTCGACGTAGCGGAGGGCGTAGAGAGGTTTCGGGGTTCCCACGATTGGAGGGACACCGGGCGGGTTGTCGGCCGGGTTCGCGGCGGCGGTGGTGGCCCCGGTTCGTTTGGCCGCTGTGGAGGAAGCGGTTGTGGAGCGATGTGCGGCGGGCTTCCTGGCGGTGGTGGAGGTCTGGGCGAGAGCGGCAGTGGGGAGGAGGGCTGCGAGGGCGATCGCGACGGTTGCTTTGGTCATCGTTGTGCCAGTTTAGGGCATGCGGAGGAGGTGTGGGAGTTGCGGGAGGGTGACGCCTTGCGCAATAGGGCCTAAGGAAATCCGGCGGGCTGCCGATAGAGAGGGAGACGGGCCTGGGACGGATGCCGACGGAAGGCAGGGAGACTGGGCTGCTCGGAGGAGACGGCGTGAAGAGACGGCAGTTGCTGGCGATCTGTGGTAGTTTGCTTGCGGTTCTGGTTGTGGTGTTGGCGACGAGGCACGGAGTTCCGGGGGTTGGAGCGGCCCTGGGGCGCCTGCGGGAGGGGCTGGCGGAGTTACCGGATGCGGAGTCACTGATACTGATGGGGATGCTGCTGTTCTGCGGGGCGGGTCTGTGCGTGTTCCGTGCGGCGCGGGACACGCGGGCTTCGGTTGTGCAGGTCCGCTGCGGCTCGACGGAGTTTTCCGGGGGGCTGCCTGTCTAGGCGATAGGGGCGGGTTCGCTTACCGGAACGCCCCCTCGCGTCTGGAGGGGCTTGGCAGGCGAGCGAATGCCTCTTCCCTGTCCCGGCTGCGGGAGCCGAGCTGGATCCAATCTGGCGAGCCAGCTAGGTTGGGGTGCGAAGAAGGAGGTAGGCGCCAGCGATGCCGAAGAGGAGGTCGGGCGACCAGGCGGCGAGCATGGCCGGGAGGGTATTGACGTTGCCCATGGCTTCAAACAGGCCGGCGACGACCCAGTATGCGATGGCGAGGCCGATGGCGGTGGCGATGCCGGCGAGGCCACCGCGCTTGCCCATGGAGAGCGCGAAGGGGATGGCGAGGACGGCCATGACGAGCGTGATGACGGGGTAGGCGAGCTTGCGGTTGAGCTGTACGCGGAGGCGCATGGTGTCGAATCCGGACTGGGAGAGGTCGTTGATGTAGCGGGAGAGCTCGCCGTAGTTCATCTCCTGGGAGGGACGATCTTCCTTCTTGAAGTAGGTGGGCTGTTCGCGGATCTCGGGGAAGGTGGAGAGCGCGAAGGTTTGGAAGGAGGCAGTGGTCTCGCCGGCGAAGGTGCGCTGCCAGCCGTTTTCGAGGATCCATTGGCTGGCGTGCTCGTCCCAGTGCGCGGAGGCGGCGAAGATGCGGCGTTGGAGGGAGAAGGTGCCGGGTGTGAACTCGAAGACGGTGAGGTTGGCGAAGACGTTCTTGTCGGCGTCGAAGAACTGGTAGTAGAAGATGCGGCCGGGGTCTGCGGTGTGCGCGGGGCTGCCGAGTGGGTTGCCGATGGGGCTCCCGGTTTGGCCGGAGATCCACTTGCGGTCGGGCCGGAGGAAGGTTTGGGCGGGTTTGCCCTTGATGGTGGAGCGAAGGGACTCCTGCCGGCGGTTGGCGGTGGGGAGGTAGAACTCGTCGAAGGCAAAGAGGCTGGCGGCGATGGCGGCGCAGAGGACGAGGACGGGGATGACGACGCGGTACAGGCTGATGCCGGTCGCCTTCATGGCGGTGAGCTCGGAGGTGCGGTTGAGGCCGCCGAAGGTGATGAGGACGGCGACGAGAGCGCAGAGCGGTGTGGTGTTGTAGAGGATGTAGGGGATCAGGTTGATGAGGTAGTCGCCGACGGTGACGAGCGGGGTGCGGTTGCGGATGATGTCGCCGATGAGCTCAAAGAAGGTGAAGATGAGGAAGAGGGCGGCGAAGGCGGACAGGACGAGAGCGAGGTTGGTGGAGAACTCGCGCAGGACGTAATCGTCGAGGATAAGGGGGAAGCGGAGGCCGAAGGCGGAGCGGATGCGGCGGAGCACGGTGGAGACGCGGAAGGAGGAGTTCTGGGCGGGGTCGGGATCGTGGCCAGGGAGCAGCCGGGTGGAGGCGCGCTTGAGCCAATCCGCGACGCTGCCGAAGACGCTGAGGGCGATGCCGCCGCGGGAGAGCTGATAGAGGAGAAGGGCGCCGGCTGCGGTGAAGATGAGGTTGGCGCCCCAGACGCCGAGGAAGGGCGAGAGCTTGCCGGTCTTGGCGAAGGCCACGCCGATGGAGGAGAGGAAGTAGTAGACGAAGACGAGCAGGATGGTAAGGACGAAGCCGGTGGACTTGCCGCCGCGCCGGGAGGAGAGGCCGAGCGGGACGCCAACGAGCATGAGCACGAAGCAGGCGAAGGGATAGGAGAAGCGCTTGTTGAATTCGATGCGATAGATATCGGCGGAGCGGCTGTTGGCGGGGGTGGCTTTGCCGCGGCGCATCAGTTCAGACAGCGGGAGGGCCAGGATGGGGGTATCGGAGCGCCCGACGTGCGTGTCTTCTCCGGCGCCGGTCTCGATCGGGAGGTCGGTGGAGGTGAAGGTAGAGATGTCGTACTGGTTGGGGTCACTGGGAGAGGTCTGGTGCTGGCTGCCGTTGATGAGGTGGAGGCGAATGGTCTGGGCGTCGCCGGTGAGGGCGGAGCCGTTGACGACGACGGCCTGATCGGCGGTGATGACGCGGGGGTCGCCGGGCTGAGAGAGATCGGCGAGGAAGACGTGGTGCCAGAGGGCGGCACCGGCGGCGGGACGGACGTCCTGGATATAGAGGACGTAGTTCTTGAAGTCCTCGTAGAAGACGCGGGGCTGGATCTCGAAGGAGGCCTGGGAGGATTTGAGCGAGGCCTCGAGCGAGAGCAAGGCGGCGGCGGAGCGCGGAGCGAGGAAGAGGGAGTTGAGCAGACCCAGGCCGAGGGCGAAGGCGGAGATGAGTGAGACGATGCCGACGAAGTCGAGAGCGCCCATGCCGGCGGCGCGCATGGCGGTGATCTCGGAGTCGGCGGCGAGGCGCGAAAGGCCGAGCAGGACGCCGACGAGCACGGCCATGGGGATGGTGACGGTGAGGGCGTTGGGGAGGGTGTAGAGGAAGACGCGGGCGGCGTCGGCTGGGGAGGCGGAGTCCCGGACGATCAGCTCGAGGATCTTGCCGAGGTCGCGCATGAAGAGCACGAAGGTGAAGAGCACGCCACCGAGAAGAGCGTGCGAGGCGACTTCACGGAGGATGTAGCGGGTGAGGATACGCATGGGTTCAAATCGCTGTCTAGCTTTACCTACGGCCGATCTTTAGGTTGCCCAGCAGCTTCAACGGTTTATCGCCATGATGGAGCGGATCTCGTGGATGGTGTGGGCGAGTTCGTCGTCGGTGGTGTAGAAGTGCGGGGCGATGCGGATGCCGGCGCCGGGGCGATAGTCGACGATGACCTCGCGGCGGAGGAGTTCGGCGGTGACGGCTTTGCCGTCAGGGACGTCGAGGATGACGACGCCGCCTCGCTGGGCGGGGTCGCGGACGGAGCGGACAGGGATACCAGCATCGTCGGCGAGGGCGATGAGGTGCTGAGTCTGGCGCTGGGATTTGGCGCGGATGGCGGGGACGCCGATCTGGTTGATGATCCGGTAGCCGGCACGGGCGGAGTAGAGGGCGGGGATGTTGGGGGTGCCGTTGAGGAAGCGGAAGGCGTCGTCGACAAAGTGGATGGGACCGGGTTCGAAGTCGAAGGGGGCGTGGTGGGCCTGCCAGCCGGTGGCGGCTGGTTGGAGGGTGGGCCAGAGGTCGCGGCGGACGTAGAGGTATCCGGCACCGGGGCCGCCGATGAGCCACTTGACGGAGCCGCCGGTGGCGAAGTCGAGGTGGAGGGCGCGGACGTCGACGGGGAGGATGCCGGCGGACTGGTAAAGGTCGGCGATGACCAGGGCGCCGACGGCGTGGGCGCGCTCGGTGATGGCGGCGAGGTCCTGGACGAAGGAGGAGCGGAAGGCGACGTGGGAGATGGAGACGAGCTGGGTCTGGTCGTCGATGGCCGCGAGGATGGATTCGAGGGGGACGGTCATGCCGTCGGGGGAGGGGACGGAGACGATGCGGGCGCCTTGGCGGGCGAGCGCGTGGTAGATGTAGTCGTTCGAGGGGAAGTTGAGGCCGTCGGTGACCAGCTTGTTGCGGGGGCCGGACCAGCTGAAGCAGCTGGTTACGAGGTTCTGGCAGATCGAGACGTTCCCGTGCATGGCGATCTCGCCCTGGCCGGCTCCGATGATGGGGGCGATGAGGTTGCCGACGGTGACCGGCATCTCCCACCATCCCTCGTGCCAGGCGCGGACGCCGCGGGTGGCCCAGGTGTCGGTGTACTCGGCCAAGGACGCGACGGCTTCGCGGGGCATGGCGCCGAGGGAGTGGCTGACCATGTAGGTGGTGCCATCGAGGATGGGGAAGTGCGGGCGCCAGCTGAGGAGCGGGTCGGCGGTGGCGGCGACTGGTTCCGGGTGCTCGAGGTTTGCGGGATCAGAGTTCGGCATTCGTCTTCCTGCGTCTGGGAGGGTACAGCTGGGTACCCCTCCCCCCCCCCTACTTCATCGCTAAAGTCTTAGAAGCAAACGAGATAGGTTGGGGGTACTATGTAAACTATTCTATATATTGAGGTTACAGGCAAAGTTCACCCTCGAAACGGGTTAGCTCTAGCGCTTGACTGATGCGCAGATTCCCTATTTCGATTGTAGCTGTTCCAGGCAGGGTGTTGCGCCAAGCGGATGCGGGTGAGTCGGAAGCTTCGGGAGAGCAGGCTGTTGAGGGAGCAGGCCGTTCTTTGGCGATGGGCCAGAAGCGGAGGGCGGCTACTGGACTCCCTCGGCGTTTAGACCGGCGTGGGGCATGAAGACGACCTGGCAGTCGGGCTGTTCGGAGGAGCAGCTGACGACGGCGTCGCGGAGGAGGTGGGCGTGGGAGTTTGGCGGAAGGGCCTGGGCGACGGTCAGCTTTTTGAGGGCGACGTTGATGGGCCGTATGGCTGGAGGTCCGGTCACGAGGTCGCTGTCGAAGACGCCGCTCTGGCCAAGTTGGACACGGAAGGTTCCCCAGCCCTTGACGCCGGCGGGTTTGGCGAGCTTGAACATGCGCATCTCCTGCAGCGCCTGCGTGGTGTTGCCGGCGGAGGAGTGGGCTCCGGCCTTGCGGAGGCGCTCGATGTCGGATTTCACGTCGGCAAATTCGTCGGTCGAATCGGAGGCATGTTCGGTCGCGAGGGCGAGCTCGTCGGCGGTGAGCGCCTCGGAGGGTTTGCCGAGAGCCTCGCGTACTTTCGCGAGGTGGTGCCCGACGGTGATGTTGGGACTGTTAAACCAGGCGGCGGCAAGGAAGGGCTCCGCTTCGCCGGGTTTGTTCTGCTGGAAGAGGATCCAGCCGAGGGTGTCCCACGCGGCGGCAAGCAGATTGGCTTCGGCAAAGGCCTTGCTGTTGGCCTCGGCGAGGGTTCGCTGGGCCGAGGAGGCTTCGAGTAGATCGATAGCGTGGCGGGTGCTTTTCTCGGCGAAGGGCAGGTCCAGCTTGACCTCCGAGAGGACGTAGCTGTTGTCGTTGAGGATGCCGGGTTCGTCGGAGCCATCCATGGCTGCCCTGGCCGCGGCCGCGGCTTCGGTGTTGCGATGGACCCGGACGAGTTCCGTGGCGAGGAGGCTCGCGACCGGGCGGTCGTCCGGGTGGGCGGCGGCGGCTGTCTGAAGGGTGTTGACTGCCTCGGCGTGGTTTTGCATCTTTGCCTGCACGTCAGCGAGGGCGAGGCTGAGCTGGACGTCGTCACGGCCGACGTACTTCTTGAGGAGCGAGGCGGCTTCCCCCGGCTGCTTGTTGTAGACGTAGGCGTTTGCGAGCAGGAGGATCACCTGGTTGTTGGGGTCGGGGTGATTCGCCAGCTCCGCCTTGAGGTCTGAGATCCCCTCGTCGATCTTGTTTTCGCGAAGAGCCACGAAGCCGAGCATGCTCATGAGGAAGGGGGTTTGGGGATCGCGTGCCCTGGCCTGCTCCAGGGCCTGCCGCGCCGCAGCGAAGTCTCCGGTTTGTGTTGACTGCCGGGCGCTGTCGATCAACTGTTGCACGGTGAGGTCGGCCGGCGCCTGCGGCTCGGACGGGGCCGGGTCCGGAGACCTTGCGGCCGATGTAGCCTTGGAGGCTGCCGGAGTGTTCCTTTTGTCCGCGGGCACAAGGGCTATGGCCTTTGCCGGGGGGATGAGCTGGATGAAGTTTTCTCCGGTTTCGACGCCGGTTGCCTTGAGAAAGGCGAGGTAGTCCTTCCATTGACCTTTGGGTATTTTGCTGGTGAGGATGACGGCTTTTCGGTCGACCAGGAGTTCACCGGCATCAAGACGATAGGTCTGATCGAAGGTGGCGAAGCTCTGTTTGACGTGGATAGCGTCGGGGAGATCGGCGCGGTAGCCGTCGGGCAGATGGATGCGGGTGTGTGCCTCGAGGGTGCGCGCGGCTCCCTGGTCGATGTCGTGCTCGGGGGCTTTTTCCTTGTCGATGGTGACGATTTCCAGGGCGGGAAAGAGGGGAAGGATGCGGCCGTTTGCCCAGTCCGCGAAGCTGGGCCGACTGTAGTCGTAGGTGAGGTGGACGGGTGCGGAGGGATCGGGCTGGCGGAGGTCCACGTTGCTGACCGTGCCGCCGAAGCCCATGGCTCCGGAGACGAGCTGCATGGCCTGATCCCACTCTGAGGGCGCGGCGCGCTGCACGAGTATGCGGTATCCCGGCTCGCTATCCGAGCGAACGGTGAGGGTCATGTGGCTTTTGAGGAGGCCTTCCTTATCGAGGGCGCCCGCGGCGTCGAAGCGCTCGAAGTAGGGGAAGGGTGGGGCGGCGGGAGTGCGCTCGAGGCGCGCATCGCCGGTTGCCGGGATGACGAGCGCCTGCTGATCGCGGATGCCGGGGATCAGCACACGGAAGGGCTCGACCTCGGGCGTGGTATCGAGCCAGATACGGCCTCCGGGCAGATCGACGGTGGTGATGACGTGGTTGAAGACGGCGGGCGAGGGAAGCTCCGGCACGGGCGTGATGTTGACACCGATGAGAGCCGGCGCGGTGGCGAAGCCTTTTGCGTGCAGGAGAGCTTCGAGGAGGGTGTCTTTATCCTTGCAGTCACCGTACTGGGTGGAGAGTACATCCGCGGCGGCGTGCGGCTGGTAGCGACCGATGCCGAGATCGATGCCGACGTAGCGGGTCTTGGTGGAGACGAACTGGTAGAGGGCGCGGACCTGATCCTCGGGGGACTTGGCGTCGCGGGTGAGATCGTCGGCTTTGGCGCGGACGGAGGCGTCCGGTTGCGCGCGGGGAAGGGCGAGGGAGCGGTACCAGTCGCCGACTTCGGCCCAGCTATGGAAGGTGGTCCAGGCGACGGAGGGCAGGTTGCGGCCGTCGAGATCCTGGTCCGGATCGTGAACCTCGGCGGGGGTGGCGGTCGGCTTGCCGTCCTTGTCGCGACCGGAGGCCCGGGTCTGGGAGGTCTCCCATCGCCACTGTTTTGTGCCGTCGTGCTCTGTGGGCGAGGAGGTGTGGTTGGGGCTCCAGACCTTGACGTAGGCGCCCGAGGGAACCTCGAGGGTGAGGGTCTGGCTGAGCACGACGGAACCGGCGGCGACGAAGTGTTCCGCACCCCAGAACTGGCCGGGCGCCTCGGCCTTGGATCGCCGGGTATGCAGCTGGTACTCGATGGTGTCGCCGGCGGCGAGCGAGCGAACGGGGAGTTGGACTTCCTTGAGATCGCTGTAGAGCGGGGCCTCGCGGGTGACGGGGGCGGGCATGTCGATGGCGGCCGAGGTTGGCGTTTCGATGACGGAACCGTCGGGTTTGTGTACGCGGACGAAGTCCAGGGCGCCGGTCTCGTACGCGGAGGCGTAGCTGACGGAAAGGACGCTGAACTGCCGAGCCGCGCCTTCGGACTGCACGCGGACGACGATATGCTGCAGCCGCTCGCCGGTGCCGTCGGCGTGCATGCGAACGGTGGTGTCGAGGTGCTCGAAGACCAGGGGTTCGTCGCGGTAGATGTCTGGAGGGGAGCCGTGCGGTGGGGTGACGGCTGGTTGCGCGGCGGCGAGGGGGACGGAAGAGATCGCGGCGAGGGAGGCGGCGACCAGGATCAGACGGGAGACAGCAGAGAGTCGAACAGGGAAGCACATGGCTCAGTGAGAGGGTTATACCAGACGGGGGACGGATCTCAATGGGACGGTGGAGTGCAGAAGTTGCACGGGGGTTACCTGTCGGGTGACGCGTGGGCCGAATCGGGAACTCTTGCAGGTGGGAGGTCGTCGCTGGCGGCGATAGTGGGGCGTTGGCGGAGGTGGAAGATGGCGGTGAGGAGGGCGAGGAAGGGGAGGCCGTAGGCGAGGGTAAGGCGGAACTGGGCGGTGAAGGGGGTGGTGAGGAGGATGGCGAGGAGGAGGGCGATGCCGGTGAGGGTGGTGTAGGGGGCTCCGGGGAGGCGGAAGGCGAGGTGGGTGTGGGCGTGGGCTTGGCGGAAGCGGAGATGGGTGACGAAGATCATGAGCCAGGTGAAGAGGGCTCCGAAGATGGAGATGGAGATCATGAGGGTGAAGGCGGTGGCGGGATAGAGGGCGTTGAGGACGGTGGCGAGGGCGATGCCGGCGGTGGAGAGGAGGAGGGCGGGGAGGGGGACTCCGCGGGAGTTGAGGGCACCGAGCGAGCGGGGGGCGTCGCCGGCGCGGGCGAGCGAGAACAGCATGCGGGTGGTGATGTAGATCTGGCTATTCATGGCGGAGAGGGCGGCGATGAGGACGACGAGGTTGAGGATGCCGGCGGCGTACGGGATGTGGGTGGCGGCGGCGACGCGGACGAAGGGGCTGGTGGCGGTGCCGGCTTGGTTCCCGGCTTCATTCCAAGGGACGATGGCGAGCATGACGGCGAGCGAGAGGAGGTAGACGAAGATGAGGCGGAGGACGGTGGCGCGGAAGGCTCGGGTGATGGCGCGCTCGGGGTCGGCGGCCTCGCCGGCGGCGACAGCGACCATTTCGATGGAGAAGTAGCTGAAGATGGCGACGATGACGGCGATCCAGGTTCCGCGGAGGCCGTGGGGGAAGAAGCCGCCGTGGGCGGTGTAGTTGGCTAGGCCGATGCTGGAGTTTGCGGGCGCGGTGAGGAGGACGAAGGAGCCGAGGAGGATGAAGGCGGCGATGGCGAGGATCTTGAAGAGGGAGAAGCTGTACTCGACGGAGCCGAAGACTTTGACGTTCGCGGCGTTGACGGCGATGAGGGCGGCGGAGAAGGTGAGGATCCAGATATAGCCGGGGACGTGCGGGTACCAGAGGCGCATGTAGACGGCGATGGCGGTGACTTCGGTGCCGACGGCGAAGACGACAGCGGACCAGTAGCTGTAGCGGACGAGGAATCCGGCGAGGGGGGAGATGTAGTGTTCGGCGTAGGCGCCGAAGGAGCCCGAGGTGGGGTGGGCGACGGTCATCTCGGCGAGCGCGCCCATGAGGAGGAGGGCGATGAGGGCTCCGACGGCGTAGGAGATGAGGACGGAGGGGCCGGCGAAGCCGATGGCGAAGGCGCTGCCGAGGAAGAGGCCGGTGCCGATGGCTCCGCCGATGGCGATCATGGAGAGTTGGGCGGAGGAGAGGCCGCGGTGGAGGCCTTTTTCGCGCTCGGTGATGTGGGCGAAGGTGCTGGGTTGCGGTGGTGGCATGCGGGCCGCTTTAGTGTAGCTGGGAGGATTGCTGGATGCGGCGCGCGGGGAATGCGAGGCAAGGACAAGGGCAAATACAGGGACCTTCGCTACGCTCAGGATGACGGCGGAGAACAGACAACAACAAGAGCAACGGCACAATACTGGGGTTCTTCCCCCTTCACTTCGTGAAGAGGGTCAGAATGACACCAAAAACTTCGTTCGGGGTGACAGACAGAGAACCGAGTGGGAAGGGTGGCGGGGATGCTTTCTGGCCCAGCGATCCCCGCCCGCCTCATGGAGGCTTACTGGTTAAACGTTGAACTTGAAGAAGAGGATGTCGCCGTCTTTGACGACGTACTCTTTGCCTTCGGAGCGGAGGAGGCCGGCTTCTTTGACGGCTTGCTCGGAACTTAGGCGGAATAGGTCGTCGGAGCTGTAGGTGTCGGCCTTGATGAAGCCTTTTTCGAAGTCGGAGTGGATGACGCCGGCGGCACCGGGAGCTTTGGTGCCGCGGCGGATGGTCCAGGCGCGGACCTCCTGGACGCCGGCGGTGAAGTAGGTGA
>JAABUO010009931.1_pt1 | contig 10592 bp, 5 predicted proteins | sample 5559291 | NCBI WGS metagenome assembly JAABUO01 (sample SAMN10711878, study PRJNA513372) | rock metagenome | isolation source: Antarctica rocks | place: Antarctica: Victoria Land, Finger Mt sud
ATTTCTGATTCATTTGTAATATTTGCTCGATTTAAGCAGATTAGTCTCAGATCTGAAGACGTAAAATTTACGTAATTAATGTTTACTTTTCTTCAGATGATAATCTTTGTCAGCGTTAATTAATTATCTTCTTTAAAGCTCTTTCAGCAATTCTGTTAAGCAAGATACTTTTGAGTATTTCATATTGTTTTGCAGTCTCACGAGCAGACAGTTCGTCTTGAGCAGTCAGATAGGCTCTGTAAACATCTTTAACTCGTTACTTCTTAGGCTGTTCGTCTGTATCGAGGTCTGAAGACGTAAAGAAGGGGGTAAAGAAGGATGTAGATGAAAGGGTAGCCATGCTAGAAGGATTAACTAGTAAAGAAATACGATTGCGAGCAAAAGAATTGAAGATTAGCCCTACAGCCCTACAGCCCTATAGGGCGTGGCCGGTTGCTAGGTGTGTCCGATTGCCAGGTGTACCCTTCTAGTAGGGTTCTTCTATTGTCTTTTTTTCCGAATAAATTCACGTCCATTGCCATCTAACCTTACGTTCTGGTCTCACCAGCGACTCCCATATCGATTGCTGAAGCTTTCACTTGCTCAGTCATTCAGGGAAAACCGATTTCGTGTTCTTTCCGGTGAGCTACACGTTTGTCGGAAAGTTCGTCCATGCATGTGCCGAGCGACTCCTCCAGGGCACAGGTAGAGGTAGTCTTGCGCTCAGTCCCCAGTCTAAGATTGAAGGGACTCGTAACAAGAGTACCACAACTCAGAGACCGACAGGGTAGCGTTTCCCTTGGACCACTTACCTGCAAGGTTTGATGCTGCAAAACAAACGAAGGTGCAAATCAGGAACATAGTCTTGTAAGGAGATAACCCGCGTTTGAGAAATCTCTAACCTTCAAATTAACAAGGAGCTGTTCTCATTTCATATACAAGGCCCGTTTCGTTCTGCTCCGCTAATAATGGCATCTAGTGATACTCAATGTCTGAATGTATTTGCAAGTGCGTACATGAGGTGGGTAAGGCGCAGAAAGAATCGGTTATAGGTACATCTAAATATATCTTAACCGCATGCTTGAGTGTGTTGTTCAAAGCTCAATCTACAATGATAAGGTAGTCAATATGTAGATGTTGGAATGTGTAGGATTTGTGGAAAAGGCAGGTACAGGTTATCAGATGACTTGAAGAAAGAAGACGAAGAGATCAATAACCATTATCACCGACAAAGCAGATTCAGGGGCGAGGTGAAGGTATCTGGGTTGACACTCTCCAGGGGCCATCTCGGTCAAAGAGACTCCTGCTTGAAAACTCTAAGGACAATTTTGTTATGGATAGGCGTCAAGGCTAAGGTATGGCATAAATAGCCTCAGTGGCAAATGTTCTTGATGGGACGGGCTTCTCAATCTTCTCTCATGCAACACAGAAAACAATTCCAAATCATGAACAGTGTACATGCTACGATAATTGTCTAATCCACCTAGTTTTTCTCTTCTTCCATAGATGCTACTCTCATTCTTCTAAAGACCACGCGAGAAATCCTGCTCATAGCTCTTGAAAAGCTCGCCAAAAAATCCAAGCTAAATGCTATGCTGTGCCTCGAAGGAATGCACTAGCCACCAATTTGCGATCACAACGATGTTTTAGCCTCTGTGCTTTCCACCCGGGAGTATCATACCTCAGAGTTGCTGATCTCATCAAGTTTACACGCTTTCGAGCTTGTAGCCTTGATACCCATCCCCAACGTACGCTCTCTCAAATTTCTACGACAATCCCTCACAGTATTATTGACTAAAGTAATGAATTAGGGTATGATATATCCATAATATAAGGAAGAAGGGAGTACCGACGAAGATCGTAAGCTGGGTAGGGAGCTTCCTAAGGGATAGAGGGGGTGGACACAGGGATCCCCTAGGGATCCCCCGTCTCCCCTGTCCTCTTTCTATTCTTTAACGCCCCACTAATCGAGGAGTATACGTTATCCAAACTCCGCTTCTAAGTAGGGGGGTTTATAGATGATATACACCTACTCGCTTACGGAAAGAGCATGGAATCCAACTATAGGACGCTGGAAAAGGCCTATAATATCTATATAAGATAGGTAATAACCCACGGAGTGGCCTTCGCCCCCTAGAAGTACGAGCTAATACACCTAATAAGGTGCCTAAAGAGGTTCGATATAGGGGCCTCGGTAGACCTGGGATAGGTAAACGCTTATCCCTAGGCCGAGGTCCGTGTACTAGGACTCCATATTAACGGCAAACTAAAATAGGGTCCGTATATTAAAAGGGTACAGGCGAAACTATCTATATAGGCCCTAGTCTTGTCGATGACGGTAGTATCTATATAGGGCGCCACGCTAAATAAAGCGAGGAAGGTATATAGTATAGTTATAAGACTAGTAATAATATATATAGCCTCGATATAATACGTCCTATACGGCCTATATAACGCGAAAATAACCTATATAAAGAAGCTAGAGATAATCTAGAATAACTACCTACGAAGGGTACTCGGGGCCTACCGGGCTACCCTAGTAAGAGTACTAGACGCGGAAGCGGGGACCCCCCTATTATAGCTAACCCTGGACCAGCTAGTCCTACGTAAGTATTACGCCTATATATAAGCGAATTAGTTGGGAATAGCTGCAGCCTAGGGTTATATAACTACTTACTATAGCTTACGATAGGTCGATAGAGTAAGTATAGTAAGCTCTTACTAGACTTACTCGGCTTACGACGAGTAAGCCTAGTAAGATTCGTAAGAAAGGGATTTCTATATAGATAGCGTTATATTTCTTTTCTAAAAGCTTTATACTTAACTTATATAGTTACTCTTATATATAATATCTTCTATTAATTAATATAGTAAGATATTATACTATTAGTTAAAGATATTATCGATTTCCCTTAATACTTCTCTCTACGAGAACTAAATATAGTTTAGATATTAGCGAACCCTCTTTAAAGATTATTAGGTATAAGCCGTAACACTTTAAGTACCCTTAAGATAAGTAACTTAAGGAGAATACTAATACCTAGTATCTTAGACTAACTATCTTAGTAAGTACTACTAGATATCTAAGTTATACCTCTTAAGTAAATAGTTAAGGTAGCGATACTAGATATATATTATATAGCTAGAACTATACTTTACCTTCTATAATTAAGACAACGACTCTATATATATAGCTTTCTCTTCTTTCTTTTCTTCTTAGCTTTAGTTTTCTTAGTTACTATATTTATATAATTTGCTTTATATATATTTTAATAAGTCTTCGTCTTCTTCTTCTAAGCCTTTACTATTACTAATTAATTATTTAAACTCTTCGATTCTATCTCTTCTTTACTCTTTATTTATTCTTCTAAGTATATTCTTATATTCGCTTTTACTAGATTTCTAAAACTATTTATTTTCTTAGTTTTATTCTATCGCTTCGACTAGTTTATATATATTTTTATTAATAGTATAGTCTTAGTTCTTAAAAATTACTCTTGAAAGGCTATTTATAGCTATATTCTTCTTTTCTTAAATATATTTAATAACTATATTTAGCTCTCGTAGCCGCTTTATTTATTTAGTAAAGATATCTTTATAGTATTCGATATTTATAAATTTAATAAGTAATTTATAATCGGTCTAGATTATTAACTTTTTCTTATTATTTAGTATATGTTTAAACTTTCTATAAAATTATATAATAGCTAGTAGCTCTCTCTTATAAATATTATAGCTTTATTTTACTTTACTAAATATAAATAAGTTAAATATTATTAAAACCTTTATCCCGTTTTATAATTATATAATATTACAGCCTACTTTTAATTCTAAGAGGTTTAAAAATAGTTTTACTAGATATTATAGATTCTATCTAAATAGTTTAATAACTATATAGGCTAGCCTCTTTAATAATTAAAAGGCCAGTTCTTTTAACTCTATTTATCGCTAGTCTACTTTGCCTTAAAGTCGTGCTAATAGTTTACTAATAATACTAAAGTCTTTGCCTTCAAGTGCATATACTAGTATTGCTTGAATGCATTATCTTCCGCACAGCTAAATCTTTTCTGAACATTTTTACTAAGCTTCAGCTGTGACGAATGAACATTATCAATTTCAAGGAACTTTTAAGCTAGCAATAATCACACAATTTATTCATTACACTACTTCTATTCGTGGCCCCATCACTCGTTCCTCGTTTAGTGATATTCGACCATGTAGTCACTTCAGTCATGTAGCCACTTTTCGAGTTTTTATCACTCATTTACTTTCTACTTAATATTCTTCACTTCACAATGTCAGAATCATTTAAAGCAATTAAGAATCGCCTTACATTAGCTATTACTGTCATTAAAACTCGAAACAACGCGAAGTTAATCATTATTACACGCGAGTTTAATGTTTCACGAGAACGGCTTCGAACAAGGCTTAATGAACATTTATTTATGTCAGACTTGCGAGAAATGCATAATAAAGCTTTAACACCTGCTCAGAAGTTAGCTTTACGAAAATATATTATCATCTTAAATAAAATACACATATCAGCTCGATTACACATGATTCAGATCACTGCGAATGATCTTTGTTAACTGAATATAAATTCAGTAAATTCATTTTCTTTTCTTAAGCTTAATTAATTAAAACGTTAACTAAATCGATAATCTGATCTTTTTAAAATAAAGCGAAAGCTTATAAAAGCTAATCGTTAAAACGTACACGATTTAGTAATTTTATTAACTTATTTTAAATGCTACAAAGAGATAATAATGAAACATGAAATAAATTCAGTTAATTAATAAAATTTTAATGAAACGAGCTATCGAATTAAAATAATTAAAGATAATTTAATAATCACGATAAATTTTAAACAAAGAATTTACTTAAAAGATTTTAATAATAAAGACTACGTGATTGAAACGAAAGATGTAAACGAGATAAAAAATGATATATCTCTTATAATAATTCTTACTGACGTTCAGATATTAAAGCTCTTCATTTTAAACAATTTAAATGACGATATTTTAATTATTACGACTAAAATTAAATACTTTAACGACTGATTATTACTTTAATGACTGAAGCATTTTAATAAATACTCTCGTCGACATTAAAAAGAAACTTAAAGACTTTTATTCATGAACGAATACGAATCTTATCATATAATCGAGTTTTTACGATATTACGAAGAGAATAAAATAATTTCTTTAAAATTATCTTCTCATATTATACATTTACTTCAGTTTTTAACCGTGTATGTTTTTTAATCATTAAAGCATTAACATTTAAAGATCGTTAACGAAGCTATTCGCATGAGCGACGAAACGTTTTCTAGAATGAAATTTCTAGCTACTTTTCATCACTTTCGTGCAAAGATCTTTAAGAAATTTATTATTCTTTCTGTTTAACGAGTCACGAGTTATATATCGTATAATTTATTAATCGTACTAAATAAGATACGAAAGATTGTATTTATTTTATCTTTTATTTTTATTATTTCTTCTTCGAGATTCGTTTCGTTAAAGACAACTTCGAAAACTTATCGTTAAATTAAATAATCAGCGAATTAAATGATAACTGATTAACAGAAAAACCTTTTAACTCATTATTAACGTTTCTTTTCTAAGCTTCTGAAAGAGATGATGATCACGTCAGCTAAAAGCGAACTCATCGAACAGCTATTAAATCAGACGATAACAGCTAAAAATGCTTGAAAGGCTCGTAAACGGCAGTTCAATAGAGTTCTTTAAACTGAGAACGTGTTATATGCAAGGGAAGCTCGTAATATGACTACGCATAGGTTAAAAAAGAAGCGAAAGTGAAAGGAGAAGCGTCGCATAGCCTGAGACAAAAGATATACTACAGCCTTAGTTAAAGCCTACAAAGCTACTAAAAGGGAAAGAATATCGAGGATCAATGCTCTGAATAGCTTCAAAAAGCGTTAAGCTATTGTAATGAAGGATATGTTAAATAGTAGGGTCATTTATGTAGGGTAGTCGCGAAAAGTGGCTACATGGCTGAAGTGGCTACATGGCCGAATACCACTAAACGAGGAACGAGTGGTGGGGCCACGGATACTTATTCAGTATACTGCTTGTTATTGCTTCAAAAGTTGAAGTAATACGTTCGTTGTAAGTGGTCAAGCCGTCGTCGGGTCTTCCTCGCTTATTACGATGCGATAACAGGCCGCCAATCCTTCTAATCTGGTGTCACACCAGCAGCCCACGCTAGCTGACGTGGTAATGAGTAATCTTACTCTATTAGTGTGGACTTACAGGAGCCAAAGATGGAAGTTATTTTGTAGGGGCTTTGTCCTTACTATGGATTTGTGCTAGCGGAGCGTGTATTTCCCATGTTCGCAATTTAATTGATCAAAAAGGTGTTATAGGTGGCTTTGGCGAATAGGAGATTGTTAGCTATCGATCGCTTTGTTTTACTTTGTATTTTATCCAACTTACTCCGATGTGACGGTCTCTTGGTATCCCCATGGTGGAGCGGGATCTTGGCGCTCCGCCGTAGGTAACCCATCGCTACAACGGCAAACCCCAACAACTACAGGACTGTTGGGAAATAGGTAATACTTGAAGGGACTGGAGGACCTTTGAATTCAGTAGTAATTAGTCTATCTACAAGAGAATACCTATCTTCGTCCTCCTATCGTCATCCTACCGGTAGCCCTTCGCATCGCCTGCTTCACGCCAGCGCATTACCCTTAGCTAAAGCTCACAATCAATTGGAAATCCACGTTTGTTGACTTTTATTGAGCTACTCTGCTATTGAAGTTTGCTGTTCTTTCTGAACGGGTTAGAGAAGTAGTCTTCTTATTATTATTATTACGATTGTTGTTGGAGAACAGGCCTCAATAGGTGCATTAACCAGCTACCGCTATATGTATTAACGACGTTGGAAGAACTATAGAGCTATTCTTGTTGGCAGGGGATTTACAAGTGTGCGGTAAATGGACGCTAGTCCTCATTGGGACAGATCCAGCCATTGGGCGTTCCCCTTTCAACAGTGACGAAGAATGGAAGAAGGACCCGCGGCTATGTCAATTTTCGGTACTCAGTTACAATAGAACGCCGAAAAGCAAGGTTCCGCGGGTACATGGCCTGCGAGTCGTACCGATTCGTTGACAGACGTGATGCACGGCCCGCATGGAAGTCTCACCTTCGACCCGCGAGCATGAATGTTGGGGAAGCAAAACTCCCATGTATATTAGATACCATTCAGCGTAGATTCTATCACGAGTAGGCCTTCGGCACTTTGCTCCACAGAAATACAAACCATCTTACACCTCTGCACGGCTATGATTGGCTATGCCCATAATAGTGAATGAGTTTCTGGTGTGCCTGCGGGCACCAGAATTCTGCGTATGATGTCCTGGTACGTCCATTCTGTCGCATGACTTGAGCTCTATCTTCAAGCCCTTTGGTTTGCATTCCTGAGGGAAAAGAAAATTGTCTGAGCAGATCACATCCAAAATTGTTGCTTCGCGATTCTGCATGTCTCTGCCTTCCGAATGATAGTGCTCAAGAGTTGCATAGCCCATCTGGTAGGATGTCATTGTGCTTCACGCATGATAGGGACTTCATGTTTTCAGCGGATTCAAGTTGCGATGGATTCAATTACTGAATTAGGTGACTGTACGTCAGCATATGATAGTCAATATCGGAGACAGAAATGCGGCGTGGGATATGCTATCGGCATCCATATCGACTTGCACAGGATCCGAATGCGAATAGTACCCTACGATATGCAAGAAAACATGAGAGACCAATATACCACAACTGCCGTGTCAATACTCGCACTTACTAATGTTGGAGAGAATTAGGTATGACATGCCTTGCAGCGAAGCTCTTTCAGTCGGAGAGCTACGGGGATTGATCAAGACCTGACTACCAAAGATACGATTGCGACTGTACAAGGCTCTTGCGACACTTTCGTTCCTTATACACCCGATATCCATGGCTTGATCGTGTCCAGTTTCAAGCGCGGTAGACCTCATCGGTGCAGCATGCAGAGAAGTCCAGACTGACGCATGGTCTCGAATGTCTACCTCGGTCACTACTATTCCTGGTCGTGGCATTGCGGCTGTTTTAGTTATATCATACTCGCCAATACGCTCGCAAGCTCACTCATGGCTGACACTAAGCTTCACAAATCCCGAGATGCACCTGCAATATAAACAGGATGTACATCAAGATCGAGCAGATACGATGACGGTTGTGTCGCAACTGCAACGCAAAGACGATGTTTCAGAGATACTCAAGAGTAGAAGGCGCATCTAGCAAGCGAGAGCGTGTGTAGAATGGTTCTATGTTCGTTGATCTGACGTAGACCAGGGTATTTAATGGGGCTCACTCTCCTCTGACTTCATGCATCCAAAGAGATCAACCGACCTTCAAAACAACTCAGCTTGACTTCATAAAAGTACAATACACACAAAAATCTAAAGCCTCGCGAAATTTTCGATTTCAAAACCCAGTATGCGGTCTTCAACTCTCCTACTATGCCACGCCTTGTTCATGACCAGCAAGATCTGGGCTGCTGAATCTGTGAATTTTGCAAGTGGCGTGGTACCTTCCAGCAAGCAGAATGTCGTCGTCCAGGTCCAAGACGACAGTAGGATTTTCACATTCACCAGTACAGATCCAGACGAGCAAAAGGGACAGGATTATGCAAAAGCCCTGGTCCAAATTGACAAAATACCAATTAAAACTGGTTCGAACAATCAACAAGTTGCTGCAGTGATATACCAGAGCCCACAAGGGGACGAGGTTTGTGCTTTTCACACTTCTTGACCCGTTCAGCTCAGGTCTGCCCTTTCTGTAAACGCTCGATCCTCAGCTAATCGTGTTCTTCGCCTTCAGCTTAACATCTACTATGTATATGAGCGTGATGGCAAGAGCTTTTTAGGTGAAGCTGTGAAGCTTCCTGGGTACGACTGGAAAACCGGAGCGCTGTACGGGTATAACATACAGGTCAATCCACGGACACCTCTCACCGCCGCATATAGTACCAAGAGCAATCTGAAAGTTTACTTTCAGGGAGCAGATCAACAGGGCTATGCTTGGAGTGTGACCTTTCACACAGGTTCTGGTGACAATTGGTATGCTCGCAAATTCGGTACAAATGCACTCGTGAATGATACAGAAGTCACGGACACAGCCGGTATCTCAAATGTCACAACTTCCTGAGATTGTGCAGGCTTTGGGAAGTGAGAAACAAATGAAGAAAGCGACAGGAGGACTTGACGAGTGGACGAAGAAGGGCTTTTAGAACATATGCGCAGGTTGTTTTGTTTTTTTGTTTTTTGTTTTTTTGGTTCCTGGTTATATGTACAATGTTGTGTTCGTTCTGTTACATTTGTTCCCGGTTTAAGTTGAGGCATACATGTGAACTGTTGTTCGATTGCTTCGATGTTGGTTTTGGTCCGATGATACTCCACCCTCGACTCGACTGCATAACAATTTAAGCAATCCACTGTGACGCGGCAAAGGAGAATAACTCATGTTTCGTCAAGTGGTGGCACGTCCTTGCCAATAGAATGCATGGATGGCGGTCTTCTCCAAATGGCTTGTACGTATATATCGTTTGACTACCTATGTATCTTAGTCTGTGATAAGTTCATTGATGTGCTAGGAGATGCCGATGTATTTTTATGGCCCTACTGGGGCAATATATAGAACAGGCCGTCCTACCCATACTGGATGGGACGGTCCTTCCTGTCTTACATCTAGTACCACATACATGACAGTCTGGGTCCTACACTTTCAAAAGGAAGGAACACGTACGCACAGATATACATTCCTTCGATCAAGCACGTGATCTTCTCGAAGGTGAATCAATTGCATAAAATCAACGAAATTATCGTAAAGCAAGAGAACGTGAACATCATTCTGATTGAAAGCGTTTTAGAAGGTTCATCTCAACGTTACGCGGTCACATACCGACCTAGCAGCGGCTACAACAGCCACAATAGTCGCTTCAGAACTCCTGCTAGTCTGCCTGGGAGCAAAGTGGCGAGGCCTAGAATAGCAGAAATTTCTGTCATATACTAGGTTCCGACACAAGATATACATATCATTGAGACTAAACAATACTGGTTGTTCTAATTTTACATTGTCTCCAGCACATATCCCACCACTCGGTGGTTTGGTTCCGTTCTACTGCCAAAGTCAGTCATACCCAGTCAATTCAAAGAGAAAGTATGATATAACTAAAAGATGTTTGTATGAATCTAAATAAAGATATGGGATGGGCAGCTGGATCTGCGGAACTGTATTGGGCGATGAAAAGTCGGACTGTTTCAGGGAGGAAGGGGGGGAAGGGAAGTTTAGGCAGCAAGGAAATAACAAGAGCAGCTTCAGCCGAGTCGAAGGAAGCCCATTTCAGGCTCCCACCTGCTGCGCCCCTGCACTGCCTCGTGCTCCCTCTCTGCTCCCTCAGTGCTCCCCCGTGCTCCCCCGTGCTCCCTCGATGCTCCCCCTTGCTCCCTCGATGCTCCCCTTAAAGCGGCCCTGCTCCCTTTCCCGTCCCGGAACGGTAATCTGAAATCCTAAGTTCGGGGTGTATATAATATAGGGAACCACTACCCATACACCCCCCTAGCCTAC
>JAABUO010009932.1_pt1 | contig 10592 bp, 5 predicted proteins | sample 5559291 | NCBI WGS metagenome assembly JAABUO01 (sample SAMN10711878, study PRJNA513372) | rock metagenome | isolation source: Antarctica rocks | place: Antarctica: Victoria Land, Finger Mt sud
ATTAGTTAAATACGCGTATAATTTATTACGTTAACTTATCTTATATAATTAAATAACAGTATTAATATTTCTTATATATTTTATTATTATTTATCTTATTAAACTAATTTCATTAACTCATTATAATAATTAACTTACGTCTTAAAAAGAATATTATTATTAAATATCAGAATTTTTAACTTAATAACGAGTCTTTAATTTTTAGAAACATGACAAAGATTAAACGAATCTTAAACATTAATACGAATCAGTAAAAGAATTTAAAAAAACAAGCTCAGTAATAAATTAAAAAGCACGCGCTTATACTTAAGCATAACAGATTTAACAGAAAAATAATTATCGTTAATGAGCAATTAATATCGTTTTTATATTAAATTAATTAATTTATATTTAATAACTTTAAAAGAAAACATATTATTAACAGTTTAATCATTATAATTTAACGAATGCTCTTTAATAAGAAACGCTTTAAACTGAAACGCGTTAAACAGATTAACATATCTTTTATTCGTACATAAACTAGTTTTACATTATCTTTAAACGATTAATCATTCATTAATATACGCAAGATTATAAAGATTTAACGAGTATTATTTACGTTTAAGCTTTCGTAATTATAATTATAAGAAGTCATATTATTCTTTAAAATATTTAAAAACTTTAAACTTCGTGCGATGATGAGTTTACTTTCGAATTTAATTACTTCGAAAAAGATCTCGAAAATAAGCTTAACTTTAATTAAAAATGTATTTAATTACGATTTATACAAAGACGAAGATTAATTTTATAATGTTTCGTTTCAGATATAAATTTAAATTCTTAAAGAGAACATTAGCTACATTAAGATGAACATTATTATTTATCTTATAAACGACGAGTTTTTTAAAATAAATTTAAACAGAACTTTTCGAGCTGTTTTACGCAACGTCTCGAATTAATTTAATCGAACTGCTCGCTTTAATGTAATTCGCGTTACATTATATTTTAATAAATTAAAAACATATGTATTTAAATAGCGAATTAATGATCAGTGTAAAACTTACAGACAAGACTTCATTAATCTTAGTTTCTTATTAAGAATATATAAAACTCGTTAATATTAATAAAAGCGAAGAAACTATTAAAGTAAATAATTAAAGAAATGAAATTATTTAAGAGCAGTTAACAGTTAATAGCACGAAAGAAAGCGATGCGAATAACACATTTATTCTGATTATAACGAAGAATAACGTTAACTCAGTTAACATTATAACGAGATTTAATAAGTTTATAAAATGTATACATTTACAACGAATTAACGATAAATAAAGATTTCACGAACGAGAATTAAGTAGTTCATATGCTAAATTAATAGTAATTTAAATTTAAAGACACGAAAGAAGTTAAAATAAACGAGATAATAACTTTAATAACGAATAATATTAACACGTTAATAATTAATGTTACATTAAAAGTTAATAAGTTAAAAAAATATATATAATAATAACGTTAAATTAACAAGAATAAAGATCTTACGAACGAGAATTAAATAATTCATATGCTAAATTAACAGTAATTTAAACTTAAAGACACGAAAGAAATTAAAGTAAACGAGATAATAACTTTAATAACGAAAAATATTAACACGTTAATAATTAATGTTACATTAAAAGTTAATAAGTTAAAAAAATATGTATAATAATAATATTAAACTAATAAGAATAAAGATTTCACGAACGAAACTTAAACGCTCTTAAGCTTTTCGGGAAAGCGATTAAGATTTAATCATTTAAAGAAAGACGTAACAGACATTATAAAAATATTCGTAACGAAGAAAATTAATCTATCATTAATTAATTAAACATTGTTTTTTAATAAGTTACTGAAGTATGTATATAAACAGCGAGCTAATATTAAATAATCTTTACAGAGTATAATAAAAGTCTTAAATCATCGCATTTAAAGCGGCGAAAGCTTAATAATAAGATGCAGACTTAAGAAAACGACACGTTAACGCTAGCTTTAAATGAGTTTAACATTTCAGCTTTAATTATTAATTTAATAATAATTATAAGTTTTAAATTAAATAATAATAATTCTTCATCGAAGAGTAATAATATTAACAGCTTACATTAAGATTTAACAAGTCGAGTTAAACAACACGAAGAAATTATATTATTTTCATTTCAGCAGACGAAAATTTAATAAAATATGATAATCTTCGACTTTACAATTATAAAAAATCTCGCGAAAGAATTAAATTATGCACGATTAAACGAGAATCTTAACGATATTAAAGATAATGAAAAGAATATAAAGAAACGTTACGCGAGATAATTAAGATATTAAAGTCGATATTATTTCTTAATTAACAAGATTAAATAAACTTATAATGAAGATATTATTAACTGTTACAGAGCATCTTTATAAAGAAAATAAATGACAGAATTACGCTCGACTGTTTTTACATGATCGTAATTAAATTAAACTTCAGTTACGTATACATTTACAAAAGATGAAAACGTTACTCTTTTTATATTAAACTTTTAAAATTTTTATAATGTTTAAGATGAAAATGTTCATGAGAAAAGAATACAATGTTAATGATATGAGTCTTAAAAAGATACACATGAAGATTAATAAATTAAGAATGAATCGTATTAATTTATTAATAAAATAATAAAAATGTTTAAATTAATTTATCTGAATCGTTTACTACACATAGTTTACGAAGAGATTAATCGTACGCGTCTCGAGAAAAAGTTTAATGCACATTTAAAAGAAGACACTTTTAATAAGTCTCAGTTTAATAATGTAAAGTGTTCTTTAATAATAAATTAAGAATTAAATATTCATGTATAAACGCGAGCTCATTTACACGTTTTATATCGTTAAAATGAGCTAATTTAATTATTATTTCGACAGACTTAATCGTTAATTAATTAAAAAAGATTTAAATTCATCTTATTGAGAATAATAATTTATTATATTAACAGATTCGTCACGCGTATTATAATAAAAAGATGAACGCGCTAATCATTAAACTGAAATTATTAAATTTAAATCTTATATTAAAACATAAGCACGTTAATTTTAATATTATATATGTAATCACGATAAATACGTATAAGACTCGCGTTATAAAATTAATAAAAAACTAGTTCATTTCTTTAAAAGCAAGTTTTAAAGCAAGATAACGATCGCTTACATGATAATTCTTTACTTTAAAATAAGATTAATTAATCGTAAATAAGACGTATAAAGAGATAATTAAGACGATTAAAATCATTAATTTATTTAAGATCATGAATGAAAAATCTCGCAAGTAATTTGTTACAGATACATTCTTTAAATTATTTTTTAAATAAATAACGTCATGAATGAACACGTTAATGATAAACTCGATAATAAATGAATAAATATTAAAATGAAAAGAATAAGAAGCTTATTAAATTAAATTTCTGAACTGTATTTTCGAAAAACTGAATAAGATAAATAAAACACATACGAAAATCGTTAAAGATTAAGAGTTAAATAATTAAATTATTAAAACGTATATTAAATAATTAAAGATCGTGTACGACACATTATGATTACGACGTAACGTTAATTAATTAAAGTTTTTTAATTCTTTTCTTACAGATGTAATATTAAATAAACATTAAGATGTTAATTACGAGCTTTCATTAAGATTTAACGAACTTATTAATTTCTTAATAATGATAATCATTAAATAACTTTAAAAGATAAAAAATAAGAATTAAAAAGAATAAAAGATAAATAACTGCGTTAAAAACGAGCTCGAAATTAACATTAATAACTGAATAATGAAAGTTCGTTAACTCAGAGTATTTAGCACATTTTCGTTTCTTAAATAACTTTTAAAGACAAAGTTACTCGCGTTCTTTAAAAAAGAAAATCTTAAGAAAAAGTATGTTCGCTTTTAATCAGATCGTTTTTACGATTTAAAGAAAATTAAGTCTTTTTATGAAAAGCATATTCGCGTTATTATTTTCGAGAAAAACTGTATTAAGATTAAAGTAATTAACGAGCTCATTAATAATGTTTAAGATAAGAACGCGAAAATTATATTCTGTATCATGAGTTTTACGAATGTATTTATTCTTTATTAAATAAGTAACAGAGTCTTTATTTTTCGTTAATGTTATTCTTAAAAATTATTATACGCATAACGAAAGAAACATGTTTAACATAATTACTAACGTTTAATTATGTAATATTTTTAACTTGTTCTTAAAGTCTTTATAACTTTAATAAATGAATTAATGTTTAAATTTAAAGTAATGAACATAATTTAATTATTTTAAAAAGACTCGAAAAAACTGTAATAATATTTAAATAAGAAGTCATTACACTTTATTATTAACATTATTAAATTAATTAATATTAATTATAATTTACATAAGACTAAAAGATTAATTTAAATTAACTTAAAATGAATGAAGAGAGATTAAGCATAAATTAAGAAAAGAGTTAATCGTTTTAAATAACATGAAAAAATTATTACTTATAGCTTACGTTACGTAAATTTCGAGATCGAGATATTAATATATAATAAACAGAATTATTAAACGCGTTTAATGAAGTTAACATTAAAACTTAAAATATTTTAAGAGATAAAATTAATGAAAGATATTAAAAACGATTTTAAAAATAATAATAATATCATTAAAGTTAATAACTTGTTAAGAAATAACGACTGCGTTTAAATTATATAGCTTCGTTTATGTGCATTAAGAAAGCGCGATGTATTATTAATTCATTAATCTGTATTATAAATAATTGTACTCATTCTTTTTTCTTTAACATTTATTAATATATTCATTAAAACTTATTAAGTTCATGAAAAAATTTATATAATTAACATTAAGTTTTATAATTCTTAATAAATATTACTTTAACGATTTAACAAATCTTTAATAATAAAAATAACATTGCTCGAGCATAATTACAAATTCTCATTTTCGTTTTTTTAAATAAATTCGTTCGAATAATTCATTAAGAAAATCGTGATTATTTAATTAATATTATGTCTGAATGTATGTAAATTAATAATGATTTAAAGAAACAGACGCAGTATCATTTTATAAATCGATAATTATATTTTTTTATATTAATCTCAGTTACGATCATTTTGCATTTATGAAACGCAGTAAAGCTTAAAAAAATTCATTTATTAAAATAATAAAAGTGTTTATTAAACGTTAACGATTTCATAACTTAAAATTACGATGCTTTAAACGAGCGAGTAATATTCATTTCGCTTTTATTACATTATTATTATAAATTATTAAAAAAGATAAACGAAAAACGATAAATAAGAAAAGTGCGCTCTTTTTAAAAATCATAAATTTCGAAGTTCGAGTCATTTATATGAAAATGTATACTCGAACGTTTTTTTATACTTGTTAAACGTTTATACATTATAAATGATTTAAAAATAAACATAATTAATAAAGATATGAAATATAAAAGTATATAAATGTTTTCTTAAAGAAGAAAAGAAACGCTGTTAACGCATGTAAAGAACGCGTAATACTTCATATATATCATACTTTAATTTAAATGTTAACTTAATTTTTAATGTTCGAAACTTAAATGTTAGCTCGCTCATTTGCGATTTTGCATTAACTTAAATAATTTACGTTTAATAACGATAATTTAATTAAAACTTATTATCACGAATACGAAAGTTATAATTTATAAAGCTTAGTTTCACGAAAGTTCTTTATAAAGATTATAACTTAAAGAGCGTACGCGTTATAATCATCGCGACTAATTATTAACAAGATTAACGATGCAGTTATTTAATTAAATGAGATATAAATATACTTCGCTTAATCGTAATTATAATAATTAAATTTTATAATCTTTAAGCGATTATTATTAAAATATTAAATGCGATCGAGAAATGCTAAACTTAATTACTTTCATACATTTTAAAGATTACATAATAATTAATAACATTAAAATAAACATTATAAGTTTAATGAATTTATTTCGCAGTTTAATAAATTATACATTATTTAAACTCGTGAAAACGATAAACTAATTCTTAAACGTTATCTCATTAAAAGCTATAAGAATTTAATCGTTAAAGTCGCACATTAAAAGATGAAATGCTTTCTTTATATATTATATATATATAGCTCGATTAATGAATCTTAACATTACGCTTAACATTATTAATCTTTAATCGTGCTGTTACACATAAGAATTAATCGCAAAACGTCATTATTAAAGATAAATTAACTTTAATTTTTAACTCGTCTGAAACGAAAGTTTAATCGCTCATATTTATGCTTAATAACTCGAATATCGTTTTTAAAATATGATACATTTAAAACACTGAACTTATAAACATGAAAAAACTTTTTATCGCTAAATACTTTACGTTTATTTAAGAAAGTATAAATTATAATATTAAATTTTTAATAATAATTACGTTAAACGAAAAGAAGAATTATGTAAAATAATGTTATTATACGATTATAAGAACGAAATCTTTTTATTTACTTTTCGTATAAAGCATACGACTCGTTTTCTTTACTATAAAATGCGATATTTATAATCTCTTTATACATATTAAATGTTTCTTAATCTTCGATCTCGCGAATTAATAAAGATTTTTAATTTTAAAGATTACGTTTAATATGTTCTTACGATTCGAGTACGATAACAGTTTAATTAATTAAATTAAACTTTAACATTTTATTAAAATGCTAAAAAAGTAACAGCGTATTTACTTTAAGATTAGTTAAGCACACGTAATTAATTTAACTCGAGATTAAAGATCGTGAAAAGTTAACTTACAGAATCTTTTTAACAGCTGTGTTAAATTATTATAAAGCTTAATTCTTTAATAAATAAAATCGTTTACTTACACATTAAGCGAAAATATAAGTTAAAGAAATAATATTCACGACGCTTTCGTAAATGATTAATTTCGTGTATATTAATATAATTAACTGATTTAAGATTCATAATTTAAGAAATAACGACGAAATCGCGAAAAAGCTAAATGAGCTATTAAATTTATTGTAAACGATAAATATATAATTACTCGAGATCTTGCACATTATAATTAAAAACAACATTATTAATAATGCGATAACTTATGTTAAACATGTAATTTTCTGAACTTTTCATTAACTTTTTTTATCATAAAAGTAAAGTCGTGCAGAAAAAATTTTAAATTTTTTTTTAAATAAAGTTTATAAGTAATATGCTGATCGTTCATTATCTTTTCTCAGAAAGATTTCGTTACAAGTTCGAATAAAAAATTAAAGAATGAATTAAAAGTAAAAAGTCAGAAATTAAATGTATTCATGCTTTAGTTTAATGCTAAATCTTTAAGAAAATTTAAATAAAAATTCGAAATACAGCTTGTAAGTAATTAATAATTTCACTTAACGATAATTGCGTCTCTATGTTAAATTTTTTAAGAAATTATTCGTTAATCGTTAATTATTATAAAACTAACATGAAACGAGATTAAAAATCGTAATTTATAGTAAATTAAAAGCTTATAAAAGATTCTTTAATTAATTTTAAAATGCGATACGCAAGCTATAATATTACATTTAATAATCTTATAAGATTCTCTTTTAAAATAAATAACTAAAAACTTTATTATATTTATTATGTTAACTCGTTAAATCTTTTCAGAAAGTTTTCGATTATGCTGTGTAACTAATAATTTTAAGCGTTAAAAAAATGTCATTTTCAGATTTTTCAGAGCGAGTTATTAACATTAATCATATACATTAAATTTAATCTCGAATATTAAACGTAATTAACTTAACGTTATATAAAAAGAAAAGAGACTTACGAGCACTCGAGAAATAATTCTTCAGAAGAATTTTAATAATCTTTAAACTTATTGACATTACTTTATTAATAAGAATTATTTTCTTTTTAAAGACTTTAAAGAATAATTAAAAAAGAATGTTCTTGTAATAATCGAGATTCTTTAAGAAATAATAAAGATCATGAAAAGATATAAGCTAATTAAAACATAATCGATAAGCTTTTTTTAAAAATAACTTAACATTAGCTTTACGTTTACGATGTTTATTTTTTAATAACAGTTCTTATTATGAGTTTAAAATGAGAATAAATCGTTAAATATAATGATAAAGACGTCTGTGTAATAATATATAATTAAAGTTTTTTTTATTAAACATGTTAAATAATATCGAATTAATTTAAAATATTATAAAGAATGTTAATGCGTTAAGTTTAATAAGTTATTATAATGCATTTATAACGAATAATTTAAACTTTATAAAGACTGCGAGAAATTAAGAATAATGATGAAAATGAAAAAATTAATAAAAAAAGAATTAAGACTGTTACTTATATAAAATTAAGAGATAAAAGAACGAGTCATCGTTAAAAAACTGAAGCAGTTATTCTGTTTAAACATGCACGTATAATTAATGTTCAGATAAGAAGATCGAGAAATATTATATTAATAGAAATCATTCATTTCATTTTCTTAATTATTAATTCGTTATCTTTAATCATAACATATACTTTGTATGCAGATAAGATTATTAATCTTCATGAAATTAAAATTAATTAAGTCGTTTTTTAAGTCGTTTATAATGAATGCTCGATAAGATTATTCGAATCATGTCGCTTAATGTCTTAATGATCGCGCTTACAAATAACTTTTAATAATGTTATTTTCATGTGTTTCGCGTAAGATTTAAGATGCGATCTGCGAATCATTATTAAAATTATAATTAATTAAGTCGTTTTTTAAATTATTTTAATTCGAGTTAATATATATTTTAAAAAGACGAATGATTAAAAGTAAAGAATGTTTATATATTAGTAATGATGCTTTTAAATAAAACGATAACATTTATTATAACGACGCTTTATATTATAATTTATCTTTAAATAAGTCTTTATAAATATATATAATAAACATAAAAAGAAAAATTAACATATGCGACATAAACAACATATGCGACATAAATAACATATGCGACATAAGCGATTAAAGCTGACTTTCATTCAGCGACATATGAACGAACGCAGATTTTATTAACAAAAGCGAGATTCAGTTCAGCGACATATGAACGAACGCAGATTTTATTAACAAAAGCAGAACTTAGCTCAGCGAGATTAACTTAAATTCAGATTTTATTCGACTTTAAGCGACGAATGTTACTTAAGCTAAAATTTAAAATTTAGTTCACTTTATAAACTGTCGATGTATACTAAACGAGCTTTAAAGTCAGCGAGATTTAACTTTATAACTTAACGAGCATTAAATTCTCGTATAAGACGATTATAAAAAAAGAGCGAAATAATTAAAGATCGCTTTTAAAAAAAACGATAAGCTAGAAGAAAATATTAATCAGTTACAAAGTAAGCGATTAAATTTTAAAGCGAAATAACGTTAAGCTAATTAACTCATGCTTCGTTAAGAGACTCAGTTAATCGAGCATTTAATTAATTAAAAAGAACGTTCTTAAAGCTTACGAAAGTTATTTACTTTATTTAATAACGATCATTACAAGTTAATTAAATTTTTAAATTCATTTATCTTCATTAAAATAAATAATTTAATTTAAAAAAGCTAAATCATTAAGATATTTAACAAGCTTAACGTTAACGTGAATTATTATTTTATTAAAAAGCTTCGTATTATTTATATAATAACTAGATTAAAAAATGATGCTAACGAGTAAACTTATGTAAAGCGTCGCATTAATGCTTTCTTTCTTTATTAATTATTAATTAAGTTACTGAAACATTTAAACGAGATATATAATAATTAAAATAAAAATCGAAAGTCTCGTCGCGAATATAATGCATTAAAGCAGCTTAACAAGCCGTTTAGCGCTTTTTATTTTAAATTCATAAAGCTATTTAGCTTTCTTAATTACGACGATCGCATATTAATGAATAATCTTTAAAATAAGATTAATAATCATTTATAAAACGCTTTATTTATTAATCTTATAAAGTTTAAGTCGCTTAATAAACTTAAGACTTTTCTTTAAAGAATGAATAATAATTAACGAGTTAATTATTAACTACGTAACGAGTAACGAATAAATAAATTAATAATAGCTTTAAAAAAACGTTTTGTTTCTTCATTAACATTAACATTAACATTAGCATTAGCTTTAACTACTAGCTATGTTAAGCTAATTATCTTTTTTACATTTAAGCTCGTTAAATTACTCATTATTTATTACATTTATAAAACTTTAAGTCATTTGTTTAAGAATTACTCTCAGAACAAGATCGATACTTTTACTTCTCGTGCTTTTATTTCTCATTTATATAAAATCGTTATTTCAGAAAATAAAGAGAATAAAGAAATGTTTAACGAAGAATGAGATAAAAAACTAGTAACTTTTACTAAAGACGCGATGAAAGAGATGTTAATTTCTTTAACGACGAGCATGTTAAACGATTCTTTTACTTCTGAATCTTTAATTACTAAGTGTATACTTTTTAGTAATAAAATTAATTATTTATTAAAGTTATTAATTAACATTAAAGCTGTTAATTATTCGTTCATTAATAAAGTAATCGCGCAGATTATTTATAATTAGTTATAAATT
>JAABUO010009933.1_pt1 | contig 10590 bp, 14 predicted proteins | sample 5559291 | NCBI WGS metagenome assembly JAABUO01 (sample SAMN10711878, study PRJNA513372) | rock metagenome | isolation source: Antarctica rocks | place: Antarctica: Victoria Land, Finger Mt sud
TATAACATCATACAATGTTGAGCCCCCCCCCCCCCTTCTGCATGGCTTCGGACCCACCCCAATCCTTTCCCCATGCAGGGACATCCTGTGGCATACATATGTACCAGTATGTGCGGTGAGCTGGAATGATCTTGTTGATGTAATATTAAGCAACAAAACAGTAGATTTGCTCAGCCAGTTACAACCTCACCCCCTTCTGCGAAGCCGATGCAGGTAGACCACCTCAAGTCACATGATTGCTGATATACTGGCTGCCAAAATAAGACCTTGCAGGCAGGCAGCTACATAGGACTGTCCGTAGGGCAAGACACATGTTTCATGAATGAAAGCACGCTGCAGGTACACAAGCTGCTGAGCAGAGGGGGACACTTCTTCATGGTCACTGTGCCGGAGAATGATCCTCAGGGTGAGAAACCACATCTCCATCAATAACAATGTAGACGCTCTCTGGCTCATGACTGCAAGCAAAGCATGCAACATGGTCTGGCTGCTGTTCTGTGTGCCAAACACAACGTGGTGGTGTGTTAAGAACAAAGCATTGTGTGCTGGCTTGCAGAGATACTGAGCATGATGGCTACTCAGGGACTTCATGGTATGCTTTGTGCTGACAGCCCATGTGTACCCGCCTGCCAACTCCACACATTGCATGCATGAGTAGCTGATGCCAATTGTGATAAGGCCATGCTGAACATGTCTCAACACAAACACCAGAGCTGTGAGTACTGACCCTGTGGACTAATTGGCAGAAAATATGCATCACTGTTGAACCAAATGTCTGCAGGTGTTGCTGCATTTCATCTCATGGTACTGGTTGTAATTCCCTTTTGTTTCAACTGTCATCTGACGAATTGTGCTTTACTGGTTGGGCATAATGCTTTGATGAAGGTATGCATGAAAACAAAGACTCGCAAGAGATCACCATGGTCTGCAGGCTCAATAGTGCTGACCAGGCGAGCTGATGAAGAGTTGCTACACATTCTTCATGTCACCAGAGAATGACGAGCAGCTACTGCACATTTTGCATGTTGATGGCCACTGCCAGCTTGCTAGTCTGACCTGCACCTGCAGCAGCAGGACGGAACCCAGAGTGCACCGACTGAGCTTCTTGCAGTGCAGTTGAGAAGCTGAACACAAACTCACAAAAGTCACCCTTCCTGTGCACAACTGCCCGCCACAATCGACTTGCAAGTTAACAAATAACTTGAGTTATTCGAGCTCAAACCAAAGGTTAACTTCAAGGACAGCAGCGCATTAAGTTGACATTCACTTGCATGTGCGAAGGCATCCGATGAGGCACAGATCTTAGCAGTCATCCAGACATGGCAGATTCAACGGCGATCAGCCCACTGTGGTGAACGCGTCTGGTCAGGGGTTCTCAGCAACCTTGCCATGTCTCCAACGATGCCATTGAGAAGCAATAGTTGGTTTCATGCATGCCTGATATATTGCTGGGCCTGATTTACCCTGATGAGTGGCTGAGCCAGTGTACTCGTCCACTTTGCAGTTTGCCTTGGAGAACGATGTTGCTTGAAGGAACACCAATTTGAAGGATCGGTTTTACTTGCCTTTGGAGATGTCAATACCCGCAACAGACGCAGGCCTGAGCTTGCTGTGGCATGCATGATTGTCAACGTGATCTGACAGATTCATCTGACATGCACGCAGTTTAGTGGCTTCTGAATGGGCTTTGCTTCTCAGGATTACGAGCAGAAGATTTGGACGATCCTACAAGTCAGCCTAATATACAATGACAGAATATTCAGCATCATGATTGAGTCCCTAAGGCAAAAACAAGCTCTCTTTTGATCTACTCAAACTTGGTCTAACATAAATCAGATGTACAGCAAAAACGACATGCAGACACACGCAAGCTCTTTGCAACAAGAGCAAAGCAGAAAATTGGTTCAGCGAGAGCTTGATTGCAGCAGCTTTGCACGACCAGGGCTTCTGAGCTTGGTCAATGCCTTGTCCTCAATTTGCCTGACACGCTCCTTGGACAAGCCATATGCTGCACCAATGTCATTGAAGGTCATGCATGTGCCATCAGCATCGTGCAAGCCATAGCGCATGCGAATGACATTGCGCTCGCGAGGCAACAGAGTGCTGAGCAAGGTGTTGACATCATCCTTGGCCCTGCTATCCTTTGGCTCATCGCCTAGCGGCTCTGCTGCTACTACATCCATCAGATTGAGCTGCTCAGATTCTGTCTTGCTGGTGGGTTGGGCATAAGCTGGGCTGTCAAGAGAGCGTGCTGGCTCTGCCTGCTTCAGAAATGCCCTAACCTTAGCCCCCGTCAACCCAAGCTCAGCCCCGATCTCCTCATGCGTTGGCATTGCCGAGCGCTTCTCCTCGATGAGTTTGATGCGGGCCTTGTGAATCTTGCCGCAGATGTCATACACGTGGACAGGGACTCTGACAACCTGAGAGTGGTTGGCGATGCACCGTGCTATGGACTGCCTGATCCACCAATGGGCGTAGGTAGAAAACTTGAAGCCCTTGGATGCATCAAACTTCTCGATGGCTCGCACCATGCCAGTGATGCCCTCAGGGATGAGATCTGCAAACTCAACCCCTCGGCCCAAATACTTTCGGCACAGGGAGAAGACCAAGCGTAGGTTGTACTGGACCATCAGCTGCCGTGCTTCTGCGGCGTTTATGCGCACCTGTATCACGACAAATTGCAAGGTGATCCGACTGCAGAAGTTGCTTGCGCACATGTGTGCTAGCATCTCAGTCTGAACTGGTATGAGTAGTATAAGGTACCTCATAGCAACCTCAACTGTGACTGCAACCACTGTGCAGGGGTCACATGTGGTCCTTGCCAACGGCTTTTGCAACAAACATATCAACCAGTTGCATGCACCTCATGTCAGAATGCAGACCAGGCGCTGCTCACAAGCAGATGGACAAAATATGTTGCAGTTACCATGCAGTGAATTGCTGGTTGTGTGTAATGCAAGTTGCAACAACAAACATCAGGCATTCTCTGACGCTAGCATGACGCTCTACAAGACAATGACCCAATTCTGAGACAGTTAGACGCATTACAAATGCACAATTGGTTAGACATCTTGATATTGCTGCATCACAGAAATTGATCTCACCTGATGCAAGGCCTCTGCAGGCATGCCGTGCAGCTCATCTGGCAATGCATTTGCCAACTCAATCCCTGTGGGCTCTCTCTGCAGCTCATTGGTCAGAGAGGCCTTGACAGAGTCCACTGTGCAGCCTCTCTGACAGATCCTGGACAGGCGTCCCTCCTCGTTCCTGGTGAGCAGGCTGGAGTCTCCAAGGTCATACAGGAACATGGATACTGCATCAGCTTCTGCGAGTGACCTGGAAAAACAGCAACAGCATTATGTCAAAAGAATGGCCAGATGTATCAGGAGATGCGCTTGCTCACTTGCAGCAACAGCAATGCGGGGGAGAAGGAGTGCAGAACAGCCTATGAAGCTTGCAGGCCAAACAGGCAGCACGTACAAAGACAGACCTGCTGATTCTATTGCTTTGCTTTTCGATTTGTAGTCTTTCTCTGATGATAGCACAATACTGGCTGTCAGGGCACCGGCTGGACTGGACTTCAGCTATGACACCTTGGCTCTGTGGTCGATCTCGACGTGTTGAGGCTGCATACACTCTGCTGGACCGTCGTATGGACCTTGAGCTGGAGCGCTTTTGATACCGCCGGGACGTAAAAGGAACAGCAGAATTTACATCACGGCTTCTGCCCGATGTTGAAGCCTGCGTCTGCGCCTGCCAGCTGCGTTCAAGCTGTACGAAATCACCTTCTAAATCTGAAGCGCTGCCAGGAGTGGACTGCTGCTGCTGGCTGGACTCAAGCTCTGCAGCAGATTGTGCCCTAAAGCTCGCTTCTAGCTGACGCAGGCGATTTTCAACGCTGACAAGCGGGCTGTGCAGTGAGTCTTGTTGTGCTGTCTGTGCTTCTGTAACAACAGTTGCTGCCACAGACGCCGCTCTGGCTTGAGAACTTAGTGATTCACAACGGCAGGGTCTTTGAGGACTACTGAAAGCACGTCGACGTTTCGATGGCACGGACAAACTGCGTTTGGCTCCTACGTGACCAGGCGTACACGTGTGAGCGGGATCAAGACCGCACGAGAAAGGTGAAGCACCACCAACTGACATTCTATCAACGCATAAGTTGCAGGAAGCTATGGCAACAGCAATTGCGCAAGCAGGGATGCTGCGGACACCCAGGAGATACTACCGCAAGGTGATTGGGTCCTTTGTGAGACATCTAAAACAAATCTTGTGCGATTCTTCTAAGAAAGGGTTTCTAGCAAATTTGGCAGGAAATTCCCACGACCCTAAAGATCAATCCACGCGGACAACCTGACTCAGCCTTCCTGTGATGCTTGCGGTCTCGACTCCGTGTCGTGCAAGATTCTGTCCGACCGCTCAAGCGCAAATGCTTGCACAACTTTTGCTTGCGTAAAGCAAGCGTTTTAGTTCTCCTGGTGGACATGAGGTGCTGTTGGGGCTGTTCGACATCTTACGGTGTCGATCCGCAGCCCGCTGCAGCCCATTGCCTTCCCGCGGCACCCACGCCACATGCAGTCTGTGCGAGATACTATTTGCGCGCACAGCTGCCTGGCTCAGGACGTGGCAGCACCCTCTTGGGGTCCTTCAGTCATTGCAGGTCACTAAGCGTTCTTCTAGCGGCACAGAGCCGCGCTCGAGTACAGCGACTTCAGGTGCAGACTCTGTGCAGTAGCAATGACCGCCAATCAAGCAACAGCCGGCGACCCAGACGCGGCTGGCCTCCCTGGAAGTGGCCTGAAGAGATCCCAAGCTTTTCAAGAATAGCGTTCAATGTCACAGCGTTTCTCCTGTTGATGCGGATATGGCCTTTGCATGGTCGAAGTCCCTTAGGGCAAGCCCAGCCTGTCGCGGTTCAGGTGCCTTTCTCGGAGTTTATCCAGCAAACTGACTCCGACCATGTTTCAGCAGTGACTGTTGACAACCGGTCCGTCAAGTATACACTTCGCCCAGACGCTCCAGCATTCAGAGACATACCTCAAACGGATGAAGCAGTCAATGTTGCATTCCAGACCACACGACCTGCAGACTATGCCATGCCTTATGGAACCCTAGTCAAGCAGGGGGTTCAATTTGCAGCTGTGGACAGCCGCAACAGCCCAATCTTGACTGTTCTGGTAGGGCCCTGGCAATCTGCAATCATAGCTTTGACAACAATGTACTTTCGTGTGCTCTGCTGCTGCCATGCATCTGCATGTTTAAGCATATGCATGTTGACATGTTGTTGTACATTGACACCTGTTCCATGCGCAGGGCATCACATCATTGGCCATGCAAACCAGGCTTGTGCTTACACATGGTAGCAATTTGCCAAATCATTCCCTCACTCACCATCTGCGCATTTCATTTAATGACTCTGTAGCATTCAGTGAATGTATGCAATTGCAACATACCTCAATCATGCACATTTATGCCAGTCAAGTGTGTGCAATGTACATTACCTATGAGACCTGTATGCCATGCAGGTATACGCTATGTACATTGGACTTCTGCTGAGTGCACTCAACAAGCTTCCGTTGAAGCTGCCTGGCAATAGTGCAGGCAGGCGGCATGTTCAGAAGTCCAGCACGTCAGAGCCAGTCACCTTCGATGATGTTGCCGGAGTGGATGAGGCAAAGGAAGAGTTGGCTGAAGTAGTGGTGTGTCCTCTTCTTGGTGCTGTTGTTGTCTCAAGCTGGCTGACATGGCATAATGCATGGCTTTGGCCAAGTCAGCTTGATGCAGCTGACAGGCATGGAGCTTTCCTATATGCAAAGACTAGCATGACTTTTGATGTGTCGCAAAAGGTTCAAGATTCTTTGCCAGAGCATCCTGGGCCGTTGTTACAAGCCATGTAAGGTGGCAGATCAGTTTGAGCTTGCCGACTCCTGTAGTAGCAAGCAGTGCTGGGTATGTGACATTCCGGAGTACACAAACTTAAGACGTCCTGCACGTACCTAGCTCATCATGAGCTGGAAAGCGTTTAATTACTATGATTATTATTACAAACATAAGACTGTTGCAGGAACTACTGAGGAGCCCTGAGAAGTTTAGCAAGCTTGGGGCCCGCGCCCCCTCTGGGGTATTGCTTGTGGGCCCCCCGGGGACAGGCAAGACCTTGCTGGCCAAGGCGGTGGCTGGCGAGGCTGATGTGCCCTTCTTCAGCATCAGGTCGGCATCAGAGTTTTGCCTGATTTTGTTGTCTTCTGCAGTCCCTGTCACCATGATGCACACTATTATGGTCATGACCTTTATGGCTCCATTGCACTGTTTGCAAAATGTGATCACATAGTTTTGCATGGATCTGTGTCTGCATGCACAGATGGCTCGTGATGTGAACAAAGTTAGACACTAGCACTGTTGTGGTACTCTTGCCCAGCTGGCAATTCGATTTAATCGTGATTGGCCTTTTGTACATAGCATGCCCTGATGGTTGCCGGCATCAATTTTCATTCCTGCCGAGGCTACGGCCCTACCCCATGAGGAAGCTGTGTCTTGCCCAGCTGGTAATTCTGCTGCTAGCCTGGCATGGTCAGTCATCTGTACTCACACTGTGCTGTGGGTTGGTCTGTTACCAAGTAATTCCTGTGTTGACTGGTCAGCATGCATGTGAAGCAGAGCTTGAGCAGCCCTCTTGTGGTTTGCAGTGCGAGTGAGTTTGTTGAGTTGTATGTGGGCATGGGCGCAATGCGCGTGAGGCAGCTGTTTGCTCAGGCGCGGAAAGAGGCTCCAGCTATTGTCTTCATTGACGAGATTGATGCTGTTGCCAAGGGTGAGCTTCATCATTTGCACGCATGCACACGTGTTGCCAGCAAGAGAGCGAGCAAGCAATTTGGGAGTGGGTAGATGGGTGAGTTAGTGAGTGTGTGACTGCATGAATGAGCAGATGATTGATGACAGGAAACAAAGAATGCACGCAAGTGAATGCAGATACACATCGGCACCTGGGAGCAAGACTCAAGTGCATACCACAATCAATGATGCTCGTCGTCATTTCGGCTGTGTCCAAGGGGCCTAGACAACTTTGGCAGCCAACAAACGGTGTCTGCCATGCTGTTGAATGCTTGTGTTATTATAGCAACTCAATCCCAACTCAATTCCAGAAGACTTGCCTGAATGCAGCATCTATCTGTTTGTTCCTGTATGCAGCAAGTGTTGAAGACTATACAACACCAATCTTGATGATATCAACATTATAATATAAGTAACGACAATGTCAATCATAACAATGCCAGTTGTGTATGATTTGCATCAGTCTCGACTGGCTGCTGCAGGCAGAGACACTCGGCTGAGGGGCGTTGGCAACGATGAGAGGGAACAGACGCTGAACCAGCTGTTGACTGAGCTCGACGGCTTCGACTCAAAGCAAGACAAGATGGTCATCTGCATTGCGGCCACCAACAGAGCTGATGTGTTGGACCCCGCCCTGCTTAGACCCGGCCGTTTTGACAGGAGGGTTGCTGTAGAGCGGCCTGATCGCATAGGTACAGCAGATCTCTCGCTTGTGGAGTGTGTTGTTCTGCCAACTGCATTGCCAGTATAGTCTGCTCTTTACTGTTGATGTGTGGTGAGCAGGCTGCTGCAGAGTAACCTGACCACATGGGTAGGGGTCTGCCCTGGTTCCACCTGTGGCAAATGTAAAACATGCAAAATGGTGTGATGAGTAACTGCTCACCATGCTCACTGCTGCTGACTTTTGACCAGCTTGGTGGGGTGCACTGCGCTGCCAAATTCCCTGCATCGATTTAAATAGGATTAAGGGTTTGGCAATGGAGGCTTACATTGTACTCTGTTCTGTGCTGTTAATGCATGGTGGTGGCCCTGAGCAAGCTGGTGCTCCTTGTCACAGCTTGAATCGTGGCAAGGTTGGATCTTTGACAGTGGGATGCATTGCCGCCAACACACAGATTTGTGCACTCATGACCTCTGCACAAACTGCTTACACAGTCATAGACTTCATGCTATGATCAGGAGAAAGCACCCACCATGATTGTGTTTCAGACCTGCTTATGCAGCTGGTTTGTGCACTTCTTGACAGACCGCTTGCCAAACTACAACACATGCTGGAGTTGCGATCTGAGTGTAAATGATGTATGCACCTCTTGCTAAACCGCTTGCCAAGCTTTACTGCATTCTGGACTTGTGATCTGAATGTAATTGGATATAAATGGTGTATGCAGGGAGGCAAGAGATTTTACAGACACACATACAGAAGCAGGGGTTACCCCTGGGGGCGGATGTGACGGTTGACAGCATAGCTGCCAGCACAACAGGCTTCACTGGAGCTGACCTGGCAAACCTCATCAATGAGGCTGCTCTGCTGGCAGGCCGCTCAGACAAAGGTATCCCTAGAAGGCACCATTCCGGTCAAAGGGCACACCTTTGCCTTTTGCTTTCACAGGTTGCCTTTTGATATGCAGAGGTTGCCTTTTGTTTTGCAGAGGTTGCCTTTTGATTTGCAGAGGCTGCCTTTTGGTTTGCAGAGATTGCCTTTTGGTTGCACAGTTTGGTAGGCAAGCGTGATGTGTGCTCTGCTGCTTGGGCTTCCCTATGCATTATCAATTAAGGTCATGTATGCAATGTGCTGCTCGACAGTCATTAATAGCAGTGAGTCCAGCAGTGAGTGTGTATTCAGCGAGTCAGTGCTCAAGAGTCTTGAGCGCAACACACCACAAGGGAGCACCTGTCACGTTCAAAGCTGTTGTTGCTCATGAGAACAGACAAGTTTGTCAGGTGTGCGTGGTCACACAAGCTCGAGCAACATCACTCCTGAATGTTTGGCATGGAGTCTCAGGTTAAGCCACTTCATGACAGGGTCATTCAACAGGCAAGTCCTCAGCGAGAAGCATGTCATGAATCACACAGCATGAAGTGTAATTGCAATGCACACAGACCCTGGAAAGGCAACATCAGAAGCAAAATTGTGCCTAAATTGTAAAACCTCAATTGCAAACCCTACAGTGGTGCTGTGCAGGTGAGGTGGGTCAGACAGATTTCGACCAGGCCATTCTGAGGGCTGTGGCAGGTGTTGAGAAGAAGAGGAGCGTGCTGCAAGGAGCAGAGAAGGAGAGTGTTGCCAAGCATGAATGCGGTCATGCCTTAGTCAGCACAGCTGTGGCCACCCTCATTCCCACTTCCCCACAGGTCAGCAATGCCTGTTGTCTGAGCTGCAGCAGCTGCCAGGCTCGTGTTGCAGTTGCAGCATCCTGTTCAACAGGAAATGTAAATTGCTTGATTCTCAGCATGACTGTCTGTGTCATCACTTGTGGTCATATCCAGTACCTCATACCTCCTGGGGATCCCCTGGAGCTCATTCCCACTCCTTAATCCTATCAATATTGTAGCCAGAATACCCAACCCAATCCTCCCCTGGCCAAGGTAGGCCTCCTCCTAGCCAGGGTAGCCCCCTTTCCCCCCTAGCCAAGACATGAGACTGGAACATTCTTGTGGTACTTCAGACACAATTTCGTCTTCCTCTTGCTCAAATTTTTGCATATGCTGCAGGTGGAGAAGTTGAGCATCATACCCCGCAGTGGGGGTGCTCTGGGGTTCACCTACACCCCTCCCAAGACGGAAGACCGGGCCCTCATGTTCGACAATGAGATCAGGGGTCAGCTGGCTATGCTGATGGGCGGCCGAGCAGCAGAAGAGCTCACCTGCGGCCACCTCTCTACAGGTATGGGATGCGCCAGACAAAGCTAGGGCTTTCATTCAGATTTCATACCAAACTTTGCTGTGCCTTTACAAGTCTGGTAGTGCTCATCAGCAGCTTGACTTCTTCTTGTCACAACATCATCGTTTCTGCTGTATCTCCAAAGAGCGATGGTTACTTTTTTAGCCCTGACTTTGATGATGACTGGCTCCTGCACATGCGCGCAAATCATGTCATATTGCGATACTGGCTTGCGAAAGCACGCTTTATGCTGTTCAAAAGCTTCTGCTCTTGCAGGGGCCAGCGATGACATAAGGAGGGCGACAGAGCTGGCGTACAGGGCAGTTTCAGAATTCGGCCTGAGCTCGGTGGTGGGGCCCTTGGCTGTCTCAAGCATGGGCGGCAGTGATGACGGCGCTCTCATGCTCAGAGACTCTGGTGAGTTGTACACAAAATTTGATGCACTCAAAAGCTCCATGCTCAAAAGGCACGTGCTCCAAAGTCACTGACGTATGTGCGGCATCTGTGCTTTTGGTTTGTGACCCCCGATACAGCACATCAACCTCCCATATGGGCAGCTGTATCTATACATGTGTATATGCTTGCGACATGCAGACATCTGTCAAGTGTGCGTACGTGCATGCTGTCATGCGTGCGTGCGTGCGTGCGTGCGTACGTGCGTGCGTGCGTGATGTGTATATGTACATATATGCGCTATAACATCTGCATCATAAGCTGTTGCCTTGCTGCAGGAGGCATGATTTCTCGGCAGGTGGAAGAAGATGTCCAAGACCTGGTGCAGCAAGCTCTGTCCGTAGCCAAGTCTGTCGTGAAGGCCAACATGACTCTGCATGGGGCTATGAGTCGAAAGCTTGAGTCCACAGAACGGCTAGATGGGC
>JAABUO010009934.1_pt1 | contig 10588 bp, 11 predicted proteins | sample 5559291 | NCBI WGS metagenome assembly JAABUO01 (sample SAMN10711878, study PRJNA513372) | rock metagenome | isolation source: Antarctica rocks | place: Antarctica: Victoria Land, Finger Mt sud
TGTTTATCAGGGTTTTTCAATCTCATGAGCTACCAACCTGACTGGATAAATGCAGCTCCCTAACAAATGTTAATGACCCATCCTGCAGATCCCTGACAATTCTGCAGTACTGTAGCTGCAGTGTGTGCAAGTGGCCACAACAGATGTCAAGCATCCAGTATTTGTGAACAGACTGGCTTCAAGGTTGCATGGGCTACAATGTACTGCAGCTGCAATGTATGTAAAGTATTTTGGGGAATGCGCTGAGCATGCCATCAACATCAAGAAGCTGCTCTCTGCATTGACACAGTGCTGAAACAGTGTATAAGCAGTGACCAGGTCGGGACTGTCAGCCTCGCCCCAACAGTCAGCAACAAACGCCATGCTTGTTGTCTCAGCAGCTTTTGAGTCAGCGATTCCACTCTTCATGACTGTAAATACAGCCTCCGAGGTGCATCTCAATGCATTGCAACACAACCACGCTTGACTGCATACTGTATCTGATGCAATACCTCTATAATCCAGGCATTTTACCAAGCTCTGCAAATTAGTGTATCCTTGGGAAAGTGTAGCTCAGATCCAATTTGTAAAGGAAGCAGCAACAAGTGGACGATGTACCTCATGCCAAGCTGGGACATTTGCAGTCTGAGCACCACTTAGCAGTAGCACCTTGATGCACTGACCCTTGGAAGCCGCACCTGGCATTTCCAGCCGTTAAGATGCTGCACTTGATGATACATTACATGTAGACTGTGATGTAGCTGTCCAATCATAGTGCAATACTCATGTGAATGTAAGATGTGTAAACCAAATATGCTCTACTAAAATAGTATGTCTACCCGAAGAAGACCACTCACTGTTGCACAAATCTTAGCTTGTAGTTCACATCAGCTTTTCACCAAGTGAAGCAGCTCCCTGGCAGTTCACTCACTCTCTCACAACAAACGATCGTCTCATTTGTAACATCTGCTATCTGCTGCAAGTTTGCAATACAGCATGCATGCTCATGAGTACTTCGCGTCGCCAATGATGTGCCCACCAAAGAAGGGCGCCAAGGAGACCACCTCTTCCCTGAACTCTACAGGCTTGCCTTCCTCAATCAAGAACTCAACAGCTTCACCAGCTTGTGGAGCCTACAGCAACACACCAGCTCATACCTTGGCAACTGCCTCAATTTACAATATCTGCTCCTGCTGGTCATGACACTGCTGTGACAGCTCTGATTGCTGACACACGCACAGATCACAGCACACATGTGCAGGTCATGCCAACACCAACAGTGTGCAACTATACACAGGAGCTATCCATAGAGATGCTGGGTTGGGATGCAGCAATGAAGCCGACAAATGTGCTGTGAACGCACCTCAACAGGAACAAAGGTTCCCAGCTGCTCAATATATGCCACAGTTTGACCCTTCTTGACCTTGTCGCCCTGCACCATCATATCAAGCTCAAGAAAATTGTGCATAACCTCGAGAAAATTATGCATAACATGTCTTCAGCATGCAGCTGCACCACAGCAGACACATGATGTAGCAAGCTTGTGATGTGCAGGTCAACATTGTATGAGTCTTACTGAAGCGTCATGGTAATGCACATGGTTTTTGTGTCAGAGCTGTTTGGTGACTGTTACTGCAAGAAAGGGGATAGAGCATTGCAATCTATGTTATGAGCAGCATTATACCTCATTAACAGCATTGCCCTTGCCGACCTTCTTGCCCTTGAAGTACTTCCCACGTCTCAGAATGCCAACCTGCATCAACAGCAGGCCGCCTGATATTCACAGGTGGCTGGCTGGGGTAGCCCACACGTCATACATACAATTCAGCATCAGAGGCAAACTTGGCGTGGACCTGATGCCTGACCTCAAGCAAGCAGGCTGCATGCATGACTTCAGAGCTTGATTTAGTATATCATTGGAGGCAAGTTTAGGACCGCCAGCTCAGCACAGTACTGCCAGCTACACAGCAGGCACAATGCTACACCATCTACAGCAGCTTGTTCAGCATGCCGAGTCAAAGGGCTTGGAGCTAGCTAATGGGGGCAACATGGCCACGATTGCTGTAGATATCAAAATCAGCCTATACATTGTTTATTTATAAAGGCTGAGTATGATGTCCGCAGCAGTGGAGGCTATCATGCCCCCATTGACTGGTGTCCAGGACTCTGACTTGACACGCTGAAGTAGTGAATGCACACCAGGGAAACCCAGTATATCTCACCCACAGGCTTTTCTTTACTTGATACCAAAAGGCATAGTCGTGCCTTCAGGTCATTTTGTACACACAACAAAAGGTAAGGCCCTTGTAATGTTGACCAGATACTTCAGGAGGTGGTGTGATGGCCAGCCACAGGTGTTGCCTAATTTTTTGTGATGCAATTGCTATGCAAAGGAAAATGTGCAGGAGGCCATGCTGTGAGACATGACAGCAATCAATAGATGTAGGAAGTGCACAGTATGCAACAATCTTTGGCTATCAAAACAAATACCGACAGAGCATACCTTTGGCGAGCTGACATACACTAGATTCTCATTGTAGTCGTCATCATCACTATCTTCTGTGGAAGCACCAGCTGACCCACCGTTTAGGTTGTGATCCTTTGCAAACTTGTCTAGCTCTTCAGGAGGGAAGTCAAAATTGGATGTGGATCCCAGCACTGCAGGGAAACAACTTGGTGACCAATGAACGTCATCGAATTAGGAATTTGATGACTGGACTAGCATTGTAACTGCTAGTTGTAGCAACCAGGCTACAGACCACAAGGGCTCAAGCATGTGTGCAGATGACAGTGTGCGCTTGTTTGCCAAGATGGCATGATGGGGAGATAATTACCAGCTGAATTGGCTGAAGAAGATGCAGCTGGTTGGGAGGCAGCACCAGCTGATGCATCTACACGTCTTCTGACATGCAGCTGAAAGTTGCCCATCTACAAGACGTGAAAGACATATCCTTAGGATGGCATGCTTGCCCCAGGTTTTTGTAGCGGTATCCATATAATCTACCTCCAAATCAATCTCGGCCACATCTGTCTCGTTGCAGAGCATGTCCATGAGCTGCGTCACCTATGTGGAACCCACATTTGTGATGAAGGGCATAGGCAGGGACTATTAGAAGGCCACACGTTGTTTCGATTGTGCTAACCTGCTCTGTGGACAAGCCTCTGCTATCATCAGCCTCGTCGTCAAACTCTTCCTCCTCTTCCAAGTCCTCATCTGCAATTGCAGTTCAGGCATTGACGGGCAACCAAGATGCATCCTAGACTGCTATGTATGAGATTTGGTCACAAGTTCGGTGCTCTTAACGTCGCAAAGCGCTAGTCACATGACTGAACGGGAAAAATCAAGAGCAGTACCTTCATCGGCGACAGCTACTGATTTTGCAGCCGCTCTAGGCAGCAGTCGAGCATGGCAATTGGGTCTTCTGGTGCGTCGGTGTTGCACATTTGCAATCGTTTGCGGCAAGGCTGACAATCTCAAAAGCGCATGTCGTGTACTATTGCTGTTTGCGGCGTGACACAATGCCGGTGCTCTCGCGTTTCGCGGCAGGACAGTCGTCCCTAACCGTACTTGACAGGACATGCTGAGACGCACCGACGGCTGCAAGCGCTGCTATTTCAGCAGCACAGTTTTTGCTGAATCAGCGAGCGCGATGCTGCTGCTGATAGAGTTGAGAAGCGGTTTGATTGTCTCGCCGGATTGTGACTGACGGATGGTGTGGGGGTAGTTTGACTTTGTCCCTTATGAGGGCCATTGAGGCATCCGGCAAAGCGCCCTGGCCATTCAATGCGCACATCTGCAGAGCTGCTGGCGTCCTTGAAATTCCTTGATAGATTGGGTCTCAGGTATACGTTTACCAAGGAGGCACTGACCTGCAGCCTAGTAATGCATGGCTCATAGAGACTCTGATTCAGCATGCAATGATGCAAGGTTGATTCAGGCTTTTTGGCATCCTGAAATTGGTCATGTCAGCATTGTTGGTAACCTGGGCCTCGTACAAACGGTAAGTACTGGTTCAGTCTGATGTGATCAAAATGAGCTTGAATTGTAAACACTGGACAAATTGGTTGCTACTGACCAGAGTGGAAGTAACAAAACAAGCCATTTCTGATCAGAGTAGTCTCAAGATTTATCAGAACTGTCAGTCTGTAGGCTCGATTTGTGTGGCTAATTGACTTGCAGGAGAATGCATTGGTAAATTTGTTACCCAGTGAACATTGTACGGATTGCGCATCGGCCGCCGCACGGAGGCACGGAGCTTCCGACGCTCCGACTCAATGCTCGCTTAGCCCAAGTGTTCAGGAAATTTGTGCTGAACAAACCTGCACTGGCATCGTGCATTGGTCAATTGATCACATCGCACTCCTGACTTGATCTGAGACTGACCGCCAGGTCCGACTTGAGCAGTGATCCCCACAGTGCATGTGAACAAGATGAGCAAAAAAAGTGGTCTGCGCGAACAGGTCCGCAGTTGGTCATATTGGTCCGCCTTGACGTTTGCGTGTTGTCCTGGTGCTGTCCAGACGATGTTCAAATTTGATAGAATCACCCTTTGGCTTGTTGCAGAACTTGAAGACTCTCGACCCAAGCAAGCTCACCCCTTTGACGCCAGAGGTCATCAGCCGGCAAGCAACAATCAACATAGGTAAGCTCATACTGGAACCCAACCATTCTTCCTAATGAAAGAACAGTCGCTGCTGTTTCACACCCATCCCTGCTCTAGATATCAAGCACACAGCACTGAGCAACCACCATGTGTCGTCAATATAGCGTCACACATGAATGTTTGTGTTTTCTGCTTGCAGGAACCATTGGCCATGTGGCACACGGAAAGTCCACTGTTGTAAAAGCTATTTCAGGAGTGCAGACAGTTCGTTTCAAGAATGAGCTGGAGAGGAACATTACCATTAAATTGGGATATGCCAATGCAAAGATATTCTGTGCAAAGGATGGCAAGGTCCCACGACCGCAGTCTTACAAAGCATATGGCAGCTCAAAGGAGGACAGCCCGCCCTGCGATGCACCAGGCTATGAAGGAGCAGAAATGGAGCTGCTACGGCATGTCTCCTTTGTAGATTGTCCAGGACACGACATTCTCATGGCTACCATGCTCAATGGAGCAGCAGTCATGGATGGTGCCCTGTTGCTCATAGCAGCAAATGAGTCATGTCCACAGCCACAAACCTCAGAGCATTTAGCAGCAGTTGAGATCATGCGGCTGAAGCACATCATCATCTTGCAAAACAAGATTGACTTGATCAGCGAGAGTGTAGCAGCAAATCAGCATGAGGCCATCACATCATTTATCCAAGGCACCATTGCAGAGGGAGCCCCAGTGGTGCCCATCTCTGCTCAGCTGAAGTACAATGTGGATGCAGTTTGTGAATATATTGTCAAGAAGATTCCAGTACCAGTCAGGTCAGCAAGCTACATCACAGCTGCTGGCATTCTAGGCCTTCAGTTGCCCTGCTGGCTGAAGAGCATGCAAAACACAACATGTTATGCCAAGCGTTCGAGACCTTTAACAAAATGTTGTGCTATTTGAGCTGCGCAGTAGAGTGCCTCCACATCCTGCCATGTCTGCTTGAATGATGACAATGTGCCAGGGCATATAGGGAACCATAAGCTTGAGTGACTGCAATGCAATGGCATCCACTGATCTGAACCTGGCAATTTGCAGAGACTTTACATCTCCCCCACAGATGATTGTCATCCGATCCTTTGATGTGAACAAGCCTGGATCAGAAGTAGATGATTTGAAGGGAGGAGTAGCAGGAGGCAGTATTCTGCAGGTACCCTTGCCACACATCAAAATTGATCGCTGGTTGTAAAGTTCACGCAAAATCGTTTGCATGTGTCAAGAGCTGCTTAAAAGGCACAAGCTGCATCTATGCGTAGCGTAACTTTTGCCAGGGTGATGCGCCATATGCTCTTCACTGACTGATGTGCTAGCATGGCTCCATCACAGGCTATCTTTTGGATGTGCATCACTGGACTGCAATGACAACAAACTACAAGGACACCTCAGGCTGTGTGACTTGACAGGGTGTCTTGAGAAAAGGACAAGAGATAGAGATACGGCCGGGCATTGTGACAAAGGACGCTGAAGGTCGAGCAGCATGCATACCTATCTATTCCCGCATCATCACCCTTCTAGCAGAGCAGAATGACTTGCAGTATGCTGTGCCAGGAGGCCTGATTGGTGTTGGGACCACAGTGAGTCCTCCACACCCTGCTTAACCCTGCTTAAGCTCCTGGTTTGCATGACTCTGCTGAGTCATTTGTCCGCCATCACTGCCTGTTGACAATCAGCCAAGCATACCGTTGTTCAACTCCCAAGCAAGAAGGGAGATCTTCCACAGATATGTGGTTGTTCCATGTTTATGTGCAAATGTTTACTCATACACTGCACAAACCCACTTTTATATGTAGACGTGCTTTCCAAGAAGTGCTTTGTATGTGTGACCAAACGCCTGTCTGATGGCTGCCAGGTGGATCCAACACTGACCAGAGCAGACAGGCTGGTGGGTCAGGTTCTGGGAGAAGTAGGCGCCCTTCCTGATGTCTTCACAGAACTGGAAATCAACTTCTTCTTGCTTCGGCGGTTACTGGGAGTGCGAACCCAGGTGAGCCATTCTTCCCCAGCATTGACAGCTGGCATGCACACACAGATGTCTTATTATGTGCTCAATTGAACCCATTGACAACATATGATTTGCATTTTGTCCAGCTGTAGTGAGACCCAATGCCAGCTGTCTTAAGTACTTGCAAATTCACTAGTCAACTGCCTGCTGGACACCGAGTCGCCAGCCAATGCATGCTGGACACCAAAGGCTGTGAACTCCAGTTGGAAAAGTTGCGTGGCTTAATTAGCATGCATCCGTTTGGCCTTCTCATGTTGGGTGGCTTGACTGATGTTCATTGGTGGTGCAGGGTGGGGAGAAGCAGGGCAAGGTGCAGAAGCTCAGCAAAGGAGAGGTTCTCATGTTGAATATTGGCTCTATGTGTACAGGAGCCAGGGTCATTGCGGTATGTCATTGCCTGTCGCTGCACACTGCTGACAAGGTGTTTCGTTGCCATCACGACAGCATCAACACGGGCAGACCGCTGTGTGCACACATTTTTGTCCAGTCTAAAGTAGCGGCCAAAACTCTGCTTGGGCACTCCTTCACTTGCATATTGTACCATGCTGTTAGCATCTAGAGGAATGCGTGCCCAGAGCAAGCTGCTGGGTGTGGGTGATGCTAGTTTGTAGCTCCTACAAGGTGCATGTTGTCATGGAAGTTGAAAAATAGGTATTGAGTCTCAACAGGATCTGGCGAAAAATAAAACAGTGGAAATGAAGTGGTTTTCAATGTCTGCAGTTGTCTGACAGGAGGTCATGGTCTGCTTTGCTCGGTTGCAGGTGAAGGCTGATCTTGCTAAGCTGCAGCTCACATCACCTGTATGCACAAAGGAGCAGGAGAAGATTGCCCTAAGCAGACGAGTAGAAAAGCATTGGCGACTGATTGGTTGGGGTCAAATACAAAAGGGAGCAAAGATGGACCTACCTGGCCGGGATAGATCTTGATTGTCTTACAACTATTGACTTTTGCTGTTGCCAGCTTGCTTTCATTTGATGAACCTGTGTTGTAGTCTATGCCCAACTGACGAGTCTTGTGTAAAAGCAGTGCTAGCGCTGATGGTTACTGAGAACTGCTGTCATTGCTGCCAAGCTGTGTGCAGTTATGCTTGGCTGTCTGCAGATGCTGGTGTTGTCTCTCAGCTGTGCTTCACTCTGCAGCTGTGCACAAGCAACATTCGCAACAGCTTTGCCGACAAAAAAACCGATGCACCCCCAAAACTCTGCATGGAGGCCATCCCATACAGCATCAGAGATAGTCTAGACAACAGATCTGGGAATGTGGCTTCCTTTTTGCTGCTGCTGCTAATTTAGCACATAAAGCGCCCTGCAGTGTGTACCTTACATAAACGGCAGCAAAAATTCACTCGATATATGCTATTGCTTCACGTCAGGAGCTTAAAGTTAATCTACCTCAGCACTTAAGTGCGCATGCTTCACACCATGATGCTGCAGCCTTGCAGAAACAAGCAGTGCTGCATGTACCAGTGTTGCAGATACGCCGTTAGAGCTGTATCGACCGTAACAAGGCAGAAGGCATAGATGCTTCGCCAGCAGGCGATGCCGGAGACCCAACGTGCTGTCGACTCCTCTCGTTGTTAACACCGACAAGTTTTCTGGTCACCGTTAGCTGCTCTCCAGGACAGTGTGATCATTCGCTGGATCTGCCTGTGGCTGGGACAGTCGGCACTTACAGCTAGTGATCCGTGCTGTGCTTTTGCTGGCTGTCAAGACTCCCACCGACTGAGTTGTGGTCTTGGACCCGTCACAATACGAGACTGCACCATTATGCAGAGATGCAGTCTGGTTTGACATTTTCGTATGGATTTTTTCCGGAAAGTCAAGAACTTCGTCACAGGCCAAGTGGGTATAGGCGCTGGCTAGCAGTGATGTGAAGACTCTCACGCCTACGCTCAGCGAGTACAGCCTGTGAGTGTAGGCAGAAGCCCCAACTACATCTGGTAGCTCCGCAGATTCTGCCTCAGAAGGCAGTAAAGCTCCTCGCTCTCAGGCAGCTGTTGCTTACCGGCAGCCTGTTCTGCAGAATGCTGGGTTCGGGGCAGCTGGGGGTGTGCAAGTAAGTCCCTGTTGCCACCAATGCCCCACTAGCTGATTTCCAGCCCAAAATTGGTGCTAAGAAGTCTATGGTCTTCACAGTATAGCAACGCATGTTTTGGATGCATGTCTTGACTGCTCAAATTGGCATCACAGGGACTTGACTGGTACAAAGCAAACTTGAAGCAAGACAGGGATGGGGATGTAGCAGACGAGTTCCTACTTGAACGGACGGATCAAGATACAAAGGGAGCACATACTGGGCTCCAGGCAGGCTTTGCTGCTTTGCTTTTCTCCAGGATCATGGCAGAGGATGTTTTCAACGACACCACGTGTATTTGCAGGCACAGAAACGGCATCTCAAGCAGCCAAAGGACACAAGTGTATTGGTCGAGGATGGCAATGTATACGTAGTTCCAAAAGTCTAACCAGGCAGGTTTACAGAGAAGATAAGCAAGGCAGTTCTGTATGTTATGCTTTTTGTAGTCTCATGTCAGTCGTTGCAGTGTGTTTTGTGCATGTACCCACCATCTGCTGACAGGCCTTTTAGCAGCAGACGCTCATCGTGTGTTTCGATTACATTTTCACAGCCATACATGGTCTGCAAAGTCTTTAGGTGGCTGTTGTCAGTGGCAAGAACCAGATTGACCACAGCATCAGCTGTGCTGCAGATGCCAAGCTGACACAAATGCAACATAGTCACGTCCTCCTTGTTTCCGATTCTGCTCTTTTGCAGTCAAAACCGTGCAAACAAGGCTTCAGCCTGAACCATTCTGCTGACCTGCCATTGTGTGTGACATCAATAAGAGGCTGTCACTACTTGCCTGTTCTTGGACAGACGCTGGGTATAGGCAGGCTTGACATGGCGTTGTGGTGACAAATTGAATCATTCAATGACAAAGTATTTATTTGTCACTAGCGGTGAATATCCTGTCATATATCTGCTAAGCTGCCGTAGTACACTGTAACAGCTTTCAGATGAGAGTTCAGTACATTTCGTTCAACCAAGCAATGCTGCTCACTGGGCACAGAGTCTCCCAGTATGTTCAGGTCGGTATTGCGCGGCAGGAAGCATGCGATTCTCCTGGAATCTGGATCCTTCAAAGCTGATGCTGCAGTGTGTAACAGCTGCCTCAGGTTCTGTTGCAAGCTACCAATTTCTTGTGACACATCAAAGAAACCTGACTTGCTGTATGCTGGCCCTCCCCAAGGCGGTGACAAGAAGACCATGTCTGCCTGCGCAACACAGTTTGCACCAGCTAATCGCCAACAAAATGTGTGAGCTGCAGCGATTTTGCAAGGAAGACCTTGTCCTGGAATGTGATTGCAGAGCACATAAACACTAATGCATCTCGAATGAAATGGTCATTGGAAGCAGGCAAGCTTCGGTTGTTTGTGTAAACATGTGTAGACCAGCAAATAGATGAGACACAGCCTGGCAGCCTCCCTGTGACAAACCTGATGCATGGAACCAGTAACATTTTGCAAGATTAAGCTGTGCCTGGCAGAGTCACACAATTAGACCAAGTACATGGTTTTTTGATACAGGTGTCAAATACCATGCCTTCTTCAGGCTGGCTTCTCCTCTTATGGCAACTGTGACAAGTGTCCAAACAACAGCGGGGCACAATTCACAAGGCATGCCCACCTGCTGTGTGGCTGCAACCTGAAGAAAGTCTCCACATATGAAATTAATTTTGTGAGCAACCCCATACACCTCAGCATTGTGCTTGGCCAACTCCAGGCGCTGCGCACATAGTTCCACAGCTATCACCCTGTCACATGTCAATGCAAACTGAATGGCATTGCCGCCGACACCGGCAAATGCATCCACAATGACAGAACACCTGCAGCCAGGCATATCAGCTCATCCTGTTGGACTGGTGGCTTGCGGGAGGTCTCAACTGAAAGCTTCAAATGAGTTGCTCATGGAG
>JAABUO010009937.1_pt1 | contig 10586 bp, 18 predicted proteins | sample 5559291 | NCBI WGS metagenome assembly JAABUO01 (sample SAMN10711878, study PRJNA513372) | rock metagenome | isolation source: Antarctica rocks | place: Antarctica: Victoria Land, Finger Mt sud
GCCTGGGGGGGGTGCTTGTACTTGTATTGCATTCAGGACAGGGGGTGGTGTCCCCCTCATGGCTGCGGGGGGTGGGGCAGGGGTCATCACTGTCTGGAATCTGGAAGAGCGGCGCCTTCATACCATTGTCAAGGTGCACTTCCCTGCCTTTGCCTGTTCACTTGCTCTGTGTGACCATGCCAAACTTGTGTGTGGGTGTCGGGGTTTGCAATATAAATCTAGAGCTGCCTTGACAATCTGCACAGGACACAGCTGCAGACTGCTCATACCTCTGTGTCAGCATGCACTGCAAGCTTGGCTGCAGTTGTCTTTGGATGAACTTTGCTTCTGCACTACACATCTACTTCCATCCAGATGCATTGGAAGGGCTGCTCAGACAATTGCTTTGTGAGCACATGTTGATGCGCATCTGTCTTTATTATTCAATCCTTGCGGCTGGCTTCAGGACGCGCATGATGGCTCGCTGACGTCCCTCTACTTCTTCCCTGGAGAGCCCCTGCTGATGAGTGCTGCTGCTGACAACTCCCTCAAGCACTGGCTCTTTGACTCAGCTGACGGCACAGCACGCCTGCTGCGCTTTCGCAGCGGTCACAGCGCCCCTCCCTCCTGCCTTAAGTTCTACGGCACTGGCAACAAGCTGCTGTCTGCTGGTAAGACCAGAACAGACTGCTGTTGGCTGGACAATGCATGTTATCTGCATTGGGATGGTCTTTGGCTAGATCTGTGTGTGACCTTCATGGCTGATGTTGGCCGGGACTAGACTGAGACCAAGATGGCAGTAACATAGCTGATCATGGTTGTGTACATTGGCAGCTGCTGACAATACTTATGTGTACGCGTCTCAGCTTAGCTCATCTTGTCTGGTGTGATCCAATCCAACCTCTTCTGTCTGGGTGCTATGACACACTGACACATGCGTATCAAATGCATGTCTTCATGCTAAGATGTACAGCTGCGGCTCTAACAAGAAACACAACACCCGGTGCATGACTGCAGTTTTGTTAGCTGCCTCAAAGTATTCCCTCCTGCTCCTCCTCCTCCTGCTCCTCCTCCTGCTCCTCCTCCTCCTCCTCCTCCTCCTCCTCCTCCCCAGTGTTCTTGATATGGCAAGTGGGCGGCTGCAGGGCAGGACAGGGCATTTAGAGTGTTCAGTGTGATCCAAGACCAGCAGAGCCGGGAGGTGAGCCAGGGCCACATCGCCCATAAGGCCAAGCGCATGCGCCTCGCCCAGCAGGATCTCAAGCTGCCCCGGGTCATTGGCATGGACGCCTGTCAGGTAAACACCAATCCATTGTTTAGGTGTTTTTTGACAGTCATCAAAAGCTGTGCTTGCTTGCGATGATCCAGAGGGCATTTTCCTGCATCACTGTGCAGTGTCTGCCAAGTGAAGTAAGGATGCTGTGCTTGCTGAGATCAAGTGCTCAAACTTTTGGCTCATGTTCATGACTAATAAGCAGTTTGGGCCAAAGCGCTCTGTGCTTTTGGACGGGCTCGGCCTCAAGTCATTGCTTTTCACGCGTCTGCCGTCAATCCCTGATCTGCCATGAAACCCTGATGTGCCATCAACCCCTGAACTGTAGTCAACACCTGATCTGCCATCAATCCCTGACATGCCTGCTACACAGAGGCGCCACTCTGCATGCACGCTTGCCAAACTCATACGCATTGCACTCCTTTTCCTAGGAGGACCAGGCCCCGTGCACAGTCACCAATCAGCCCAATCCGCAGCTTCCCAAAGAGTCACCTCGAGTGTGAGTGCAGGTCCGAGAGAAGGACTGGTGCAATGTGATCACAGCTCACCAGGGCGATGCAGCAGCCTACACCTGGCGCCTGCAAAACTTCACTCTGGGGGAGCACGTCCTCAAGCCCCCAACATCCAAGAAGCGCAAGGCAGACAACTACCCTGATGCTGATCATCAGGCTGCGGCCCCAGTGACTGCCGTGGGTATGAGCCAGTGTGGGAACTATGGGCTTGTGGGGCGTGCCAATGGAACTGTGGACCGATACAACATGCAATCTGGCTTGCATAGGGGATCCTACAACAGGTATGATGCGTACCTGCACTGTTGGCTGCTGTGACTGCCCTGTAACCCATCAGCGCCTTGCTCTGTGCATGACCAGGTCTGGGGATCTCTGTCCGGACAACACGCAGTCTGAAGCCATATGCCTGGCCTTGCACCCTTGCAACTGATTACATGTTATCATATGCTCCGCGGCCATTTTTGTAAATCAAGGAAAGAGCTCATATTGGATTGCAGTTTCCCAACTGATAATGTTAAGTGTAACTTGCGGTGTCCATCTTGCAATATCAGATGTAATATGTGGTTTCCAGTTTGCGATGTAAGGTGTGAGTTGCAATTTCCATGTTGCACTAGAGGCTGTGAGCAGACAGGTCACTGCCGGCATACTGTCAACAGCTGGCCTGCATACTGCTGCATGCCTGTAAGCTGAATCTTGGCAGTGACAAGCTTTGTTGCTGCAGAGTGGGCGAGGCCAAGCGGCGTGCAGCAGCACATGACAGCAGTGTGACAGGCATAGCAGCCGATGCGTGCAACAAGGTGCTGGTCACCACTGGGCTGGATGGGCGGCTGTGCATGTGGGACTTCAAGCAGCAGAGGTTACAGGGGGAGGTTACGGTGGGCAGTGCGGTGGCCTGCATGGCCCACCACCCTGCCACCTCCCTCGTGGCTCTAGCTGCTGATGACCTCGTGCTTAGAATGTAAGTTGCCCTACGTCTCTCTGCTGTGCTTATGCAAATGGGCCTTGCAGATGGTGATCAATACTTGAAAATGAGTCAGCAACCATCATTGAGCCACGATGCAAATCGAGCATCAGACTAGAGCTGTCTGTCTGCCCGCCTGTCTGTCTGCCTGCCTTCCTGTCTGTATGTATGTCTGTTCGTCTGTCTGCTAGTCTGTTCGTCTGTCTGTCTGCTTCCTCATTTGTCAATCCATGAGCTCGCTTGGATTTTTGCCCATCTGCCTGTCTATTTAAGCACTGTTTGGTTTGTGTGTGGCACATAATTGCTACAAGCCTTTCGGCTAATCATCAAGCTGTGTCCCAGGTAATTAACATTCCTGAAAGCGGCATGGCCTGTGCAGGTACGATGTGGAGGCAGTGAGGATGGTGCGGCGCTTCAAGGGCCACAAGGACCGAGTGACAGGCGTGGTCATCAGCCAGGATGCGCGCTGGCTGCTCAGCTCCTCCATGGATGGCACTGTGCGAGTATGGGACATCCCAGCTGCCTGCTGCCTTCAGGTAACCCTAAATCCCCCTAAATCCCCTCCATGGGCCATCCTATTTTTGGTTGCCAAAAATAAGGCGACCGTGCGAACAGCCTACATGTAGTACATGTGCAGACATAGCAGGTGCCAGCTGCATCTTCCCTCGTACCCAATGCAAACCATCTATCTGTTGCAGCTGTCTGTGACATGAACTGCCAGCAGCCTTGGGCACATGTAACTGCCAAGACAGGACCTCACACAGGGAGCTACTCAGGACTGTATGTACTTGACCGTAAACGTATGTATTTGAGCATACATGTGGCTCATGAATGAAAGAGTCCGTGAATGAATTGCACAGGCGTGCATGCACTGCGCTGTGGCCTATGTGCTTGCTGCTGCTGCCCAGGTGATTGTGAAGGCAGTGACCCACATTTGGGCTGTGGGTAGCACCACAGATAGGCATTGTCTCACCCTTTGGTTCATACGCGCTCACAGAGCGCCTGGCATAACAAATCAGAAATGCTCTTGGTAAACCTCTCCTTGGGTATGGGTGCAGGTGGTGAAGTTGGGGTCCCCAGTGACGGGAGTACAGCTGTCCCCCAGCCAGGACCTGCTGGCAACATGTCATGTGAAGCGGCGGGGCATCTACCTCTGGTACAACCACCTCATGTTTGGTTCAGGAGCAGACATCCAACCCTCCACTCGCCCTGTCAATGCATCCCTGCCTAGCATAGCCACAGGTGAGCCCTTTTGTGAGTGGCTGTTGGGCTGGAACCACTTTGTGACAACATGTGATGTGCCACCTTTCACATGCTCAGGCACAGTCATTTACACCTCTTAGGTGCAGGGATGTAGTTAGGTGTCTATGTTGCAACATGCAGTCTTGTTGGGGCTCAGCACAACATCAACACACAGTACTGCTGCAAAGGCGGCACTGAGTGTCGTGCAGTACTTCTTTGCATGCAATTGTAGGTTTGAGGTCCAAATCAGGCACCTCTTGCACTGCAGGCAGCGTCATACCAATGTTGCCCTTTGCACTGCACAGCTCAGGTGTCAAGAACGACATGTTTAGTCTCAAAAGAGCGATGGCACTGCCCAGTTGTTGAGTCATGACCCAGACATTGTGATTGCACAGGCCACACAGAATCTGATCTGCCCAATGGGCGACACATGAATGGTGTCACCCTAAATGGCTCCCCCCAGTCAGGCTCAGACTCAGACTCAGACAGTGACGAATTTGGTGAGGAGCCAGCAGCTGAGGTGAATGGCAACCCAGGTGCAGACTCCAGCACAGAGCACAGGCACAAGCAGGCTTCCGGCGCTCCTCAACCTCTGGAGCCAGAGCTTGTCACCCTTTCCTTGCTGCCTCGCAGTCAGTGGCAGAGCCTTGTGCACCTGGACGCTATCAAGGTGGGTTTGCTGACTGCTGCTTCATGTCCCTGATGCGCCTCCCTTGCAGTGTCACCATTTGAGATGGCTGACACAGCCTGAGCTTCATCCCCCAGTCACAGCTGCCAGATAGTCGATGACAGAGCCTCGTGCATCTGGAGGCTTTTCAGGGGGTTTGGAGAATGCTGTTAGGCGGGGCAAGCTTTGAGCAATGTTGGGTGGCCTTGAGGGCAGTAATGTTATTGTAGTTGGACCCTGTTGCCGGTCAGTCTGTGGCAGAGATTTGTGCAGCCTAGACGCTATTGCATTTGTTCAATTTCATCAAGAAAGAAAAGAAAAGTTCACGTTTCACAGCAATCATAACGGGAGCCTCATAAGGCGGCAGCCTGCAGCTCATGTTTCATTACCTGTTCGTGTTCTTGAAGTTCTTTACATGCTTTTTTTGTTGGAAGCCGTTGGCCTGATGGTGTGTGCATGCAAGGCAATTTGGGTTGCCTTGCGAATTGATCTGTGGCCCGGGCTTGTCTTCCTGCCATTGCCAGCGTGCAATCAACAATCAGTATTTACCCATACTTCATCATGCTGGTATGAGAGGATGTGTCCATACAATTCCTCCCTTTGTCTGTGCTACATAAGTCATGCAGCAAACTTGTGGTGAGGTCTTTCTATACAAACAATCAAGCTTATTGCTGAGCAGTCCCAGAAAACAGAAAGGCTTGATTGTCACAACTGCTAAGCAACTGGACTTGTTGGGTTGTAAAACATTTCCTCACTGTAGAAATACGTTTTCACTGTACCCCAGGCGTCTCTGAGTTTAAATTTCCACTGTGGAATGGATGTTTCTGACTTGAAATAGACATATCGGGATTGAAAAGAACTTGGCAGTCTGCTGGATGCGTAACCTAGCGACAGTATGCACATTGAACGCATGGCCTTTGCATGCAGGCACGTAGCAAACCAGTGCAGCCTCCAACCAAACCTGCCAATGCACCATTCTTCTTGCCCACGGTAGCTGGTGTTCATGGGGATGCCCTCTTCGACCCCACTGCATCCCAAGATCAGACTGACGATCAGACTGACAACCCCAGCACCAGCAGCAGGATCAACAGGAGTGCTGGTGAGCATGTTTGCCTGTTCCTTGCCTTTGTCTTGCCTTTGCTGCGTTGTAAGTGACAGCATGCATGACCTCAGCATGTTGTTGTGAAAGTGTGCTACTTCTGACGTGAGTTTTTTGCAGGTCAACAATGACTTTTGTTTCACCCCTGTTGCAAACCCTCCGATCATGCCATGGCTTTACTTTCTTTCTGTGCTGTTATACATGAACATGGCGGTTGTGCGCAAGTCTTGACCTGTGTTTTAGGTCAAGACAGCAGCAGCAGGTTTGTTGAGCTGTTGAGAAGTGGCGATGAGTCTGGCAATTTTTCAGAGTTTGTGACCCTGCTGAGGAGGATGTCTCCAACTGCAATTGATCAAGAACTCAGAGCTCTTGAGGTGAGGCACATGTGCCTGTCGCAGCTCTATCTTCACACTGCAGCAAAATACATGCGTGTGTGTCACATGCATTGTGTTGGGCACAAGCAGCAGATGCAGCAGGCCATTGTCATGTTTTGGCGCATGAACCACAGCTAGTATAAATGACACGATGAAGGGAAAAGCGACACAGCCCTACAGCTTCAATTGTCATTGCATATTGGAGTGAAGATCCCTGGATCACATGAATGGCTGCATCATCATGCTCTCATGAAACATCTCCTCCCTCTTGATATGTGAGAAGTTGTCTTCCAGGAGTGTGCTACAGGTCTGGACTGGACCATGCATTGACCATGGACATATTGTTTTCAGTTTGCACAAGGGCAAGAGGTGTGCCCTCATTTGGTGCCCTGAAACATCAGGGCAAAGTTGCAACACAAAAGATGACAGTGTGAACAGTGGCCCATGTGGATGCATGAAACATCCTGACTGTGTGTTTGTTGCCATATGCAGGTTCTGGACAGCGAGTCCAGTGCTGATGAGCTTGCTGCTCTGGGCTCTCTCCTCATTGTGGTCAAGTCAGAACTGGAATCCAACTCAAACTTTGAATTCATCCAGGCTTTCTTGAAGCTTCTACTGCAGATACACGGGGACACCATCATGCAGCAGCCAGATCTGCAGCACAAAGCACAGGATGTGCAAAGGGTATTGGCCAAAGGATGGTCCAGGATTGACCAGTTGCTGCAGAGCGCACGCTGCATGCTCGGCTTTTTTGGAAATTTGCAAACATAGCAGCTTTTGCGAACAACTTGTGCTCAGAGTGTGTCTGCTTGGTCAATGTCTAAACATTCGTTGGGTCTGAAGTAAAGTGTGTGCTCTGCATTGCATATACAACGTATTTTGCAATCGTTTGCTGTTATTACAGAAATGAACCTAGATATGCATTTGATATGTCGATGCCAGCTTAGAAAGGTGTCATTGCTCATGAATTGATATTTATTAGGGGGAAACAGACAGATGTAGAAAGATAAGCAAGACAACCATTCAGCGTTCACCGTGTACGCATTTGACTTATTGACCAGCATGTCCTCATTTGCAAGGCGTTGTATAGTTGCTCATAACACTCGACACACTTGCAAGCGCTGTGCAATTGCTTGTTACAGAAAATCGATGTCATGTATGTTACACCTGCCTTGTGGACACATTCTACAGTACGTGCCTTGTGGACACATTCTACAGTACGTGCCTTGTGGACACATTCTACAGTACGGAAAATCAAATAACCTTTGTCAGCAGCTGCACCCCATGATCTGATGACAGGTTGCAAGGGAGTCTTTCATCACACAGGCCATCATGTGAATCACACATAACATGCCACGCTGGCAACTTGTGCAATCTGGTATGCCACAAGAAATGGGTATTTGAGCTGTAAAGAAGCAGTTTGCTGCTGCTTTCTATAGCTATGGCAAGTTCATTTTCATGTACAGGAACCATTCAGACACTTTGGCATGCTGCTGCCAAACAGCTTGTGACGCTGCACTTGAGGGACCATGCCAGCCTGATCTCTAATCTCAAAGGCTTTTTGCTGACAAAGTGTGTGGGATGCTTGACACTGAGGTCATTCGTTCTTTGACCACAGGCCTTTAGCATGCTGCTTGCGCTGCTTGGCACTGCTGAGCTTGATGGCCTTGGTGCTCTTCTTGTCAGCCACACCAAGAGCCTACAAATCATAGGAAAATAGCAGCAGGTGCAACCATGTTGCTGACCAACAGATAGGCTACATGTCCCACAGCAAGACAGTGCCGGGATAGTTGCAACAGCACCAGCACTGTCCTAATATGTCAAGTGCAGAAGGGGCATAACACACCTTGTCAAACTTCAAAAGCTTTCGGCGTTGCTGCGTGGCAGTCTGTTGACCTCTCTTCCGGGTCTTTGGCTTCCTGCGCCACAAAAGTTAGTGGGTTGAATGCAGGCGAGGGCTCCCCAGAAATACAGGCAAGGCCGCACCAGTACTGCCTGACTTACAGGACGACAGGATTGCTAGCTGGCGCAGGCATTTGCTGTGGGGCAGTTGGTTCTGTCTCCATGCCTGTGACATACAGCAGAATTCAGCTGCACAAGAACAATCAGAACAATATGCGGCTTGCAGATTGAACTTTGAGCGTGCCTGTTTGTGCTGAAGCAGCTTCATTGATTGGTGTATCTTCTTGCATATCATATGTTGCTTGCTTCATGACTGCAGTTGCCATTGCACAGGATTTAGGGCGCTGCAGCTACATAAACCTTGTGCAACCTTGTCAGATCCTGGCAAGACGCTCAAATTTGTACCTTTCTTGACCATTGTGCTCAGCTGTATGCAGCCAGTCTCAACAACAGCAGCCGCAGGTGAAGGGTGGGACAGCAACAGACAGCTGACCAGGCGTGAAGTGGCGGTCGTTTAGTGTCAATGACAAATCTGCCGTCGCATTCCGTCCACGCGAGCTTAACTGCAAGACTTGGGGCGGAGCGCTGACTGACTTTCAGCTGCTGAGACTTGGCAAAGATTGAGCGTGCTCCGAAACCAAATGAAAAAACTATGCATGAAACAAAAGACTTTCACGATCGTTCTTCCTTCCTTGCGGCAAGTTCTCGTCTGCAAATGCCAGCACACCGTGACATATGCTCTTGCAACATGAAGGTGTTGTGACAGTGCTGACAACGACCGCTCTGTGAGGCGAGACAGCGGTACTACTCCGCTGACTAAGTTAGCTGTAGTTGGAACGGAAGGACATGCTAGACGATACAGAGCTTGCCCAACCATTGTGTCGTGTATGCTTCTGTGGCACTGAGCCCGCCCTCAAAGCCAGTGGCCATCTTATAAGCCCTTGCAACTGTACGGGATCAGTGCGATACATCCATTTGCACTGCTTGCGAACTTGGCAAGCAACTTCTGCCAGGTGCGTGTTGCAAGTGCAGCAGTCTGCAAGAGGGCTTACTTGTCTAAGCTTGGCTCGTCCAAGAAGTGCACATGTGCAAAACCTCTGGATTTCCCAGTGTTCTTGTCTGTGTGCAAGCGCACTTTGGTCACATTGCAGTCAGGGAACAGCTGCTGAATCTCAGCATCAGTGGCTTCAAAAGCTAAGTTGCCCACATATGCCACATGGTAGCCAGCAACCTGCATGCAGCCCCAGCACCACGCCTGTCAGGCCAATACTGTGTGTGTATGTGCATCCAAACAGCAATGTTACGGCACCTGTGTAACTCATGTTGCCACCTGGCACCCAAAGAAAGACAAGAAGTCCTTGCTCACAGCAGCACAAGCTGGTGCAAGGACGAGTGCAGTGTGAGGCAGGCAGCCTGAGGCAGGTGGACAGACACCACTGACCTTGGGGGCGGGCGATTGTTGCTGTTGTGCTGGAGATGCAACAGCATCTGGTGCAGCTGCCATCTGCTTCTTCTTTGGCACATGCGCCCCAGCTGACATGCACTTCTGTACTCTCAGCTGTTGCCCATCAAGATCTGTGCCATCACACTTCAGAGCCTCCAGATATCCCTCCTCCTACATTTGATACAACACCATGTCACATCAACTGGCAAGTGACAAACTTCTAGTCTCTTACAGCTGCTGCCTGCAGCGTCACCAAGACTGCTGCACAGTGGACAATATGTAGTTCACTTGAATAGCGCATAGCAATTGCAGGCAGCAGGTTCCGCCTGGTGCTGAGTGCTTGTGATCAGCATGTTTGCTACTGCTAATGCCAATGATGCTCACACACTACACTGGACCTGACACTTTCACGCTGCATGTTGCTACCAGCAAAACATAGTGCACCCTGATGCCCCAGTAGCAGGGACATGTAACATGTTTTGTATCTTACCGTTGCGTAGGTGATGAAAGCAATGCCCTTAAATCTGCCGGTGTCAGGAAACCTCATGACATCCAAGTCCTCTATTTCACCACAGAAGCTCCAATACTCACGAATGGCATCCACCTGCGACACAGGTTGTAAAAGTCATTCCACTACTGCTCTACAGATGACGTTCACAACAGACCCATGGCGATCCTGCATGCAATTGTCAACAGCATGAAATTGTGCAGCAGGTTTGTTCTGTCTACCGATCAAAAACCAATCTTTCTTGCGTTTGGCAGGCCCTCCAGAGTATTTTGTCAGGCCTCTGACTGGCTTGCCTGATGGCAACATTGTCACCCAATCTCATGCTATGACACCTCAAGGCCATAAGCAACAGTTCCTTGCTGTAACAGGGAGACTCTGACCTCATAGCTGAACGGCATTCCTCCCACAAAGACACGGCGGGCAACATACTCTGAGGGGGCTGGTCCAGCAGGAGGTGCAGGCAAGGCCTCCTCAACCCCTGCTTGTGCAGCCGCTGGCGCAGCTGCTGGCGCAGCTGTCTGTGTAGCTGTTGGTGTGCCTGTGGGAGCAGCAGCAGCAGCAGGGCTGTCACCTGCAAAGCCAAACCTGAATGTGGCTTGTTGCTGAGGCTGTATGGGTGGCTGCTGTG